>Ga0194119_10009996_pt1 | contig 12606 bp, 9 predicted proteins | sample TA2MahC100mmetaG_FD_148620 | JGI IMG/M metagenome (GOLD analysis project Ga0194119, IMG submission 148620) | Freshwater microbial communities from Lake Tanganyika, Tanzania - TA2015018 Mahale Deep Cast 100m | ecosystem: Environmental > Aquatic > Freshwater > Lake | place: Tanzania: Lake... | reverse complement strand
GGTCGGAAGTGCTCAACCAGTACAAGCGCCGCGCCGACCTGATCCCCAACCTGGTGCAGATCGTGCAGGGCTATGCCGCGCACGAGAAGGAAGTGTTGACCAGGGTGACCGAGGCGCGCGCCAACGTCGCCGGTCTCAAGGCCACGCCCGAACTTATCAACGATCCGGCCGCCTTCGCCAAGTTCCAGGCCGCCCAGTCGCAGCTCTCCGGCGCGCTGGCGCGACTGCTGGCGGTGGCCGAGAACTATCCCAACCTCAAGGCGGACGCCAACTTCCGCGACCTGCAGGCGCAGGTCGAGGGCACCGAGAACCGCATCGCCGTGGCGCGCAACCGCTACATCAAGGCCGTGCAGGAATACAACGTCACGGTGCGCGTCTTTCCCAACAACCTGACGGCCATGCTGTTCGGCTACAAGACCAAGGCCAACTTCACCGTCGAGGACGAAAAGGCCATGTCGGCGCCGCCGGCGATCAAGTTCGACGGCGGCAAGGCGACGGCCGAGACGCCGAAGCCGGCGCCGGACCCGCTCAAGCAGGGCTACTGATCCGCCCATGCGCCGCGCCGCCCGACTGATTGCGGCGCTCGGGCTCTTCCTGCTCGGAGTTGCCCTGGCGGCGGACGGGCTTGTCGCCGTGCCGCCGCTCAAGGCGCGCGTCACCGATCTCACCGGAACCCTGAGTCGCGACCAGACGGCGTCGCTGGAGGCCGAGCTGGCGCAATTCGAGAAAGCGCGCGGCAGCCAGATCGCCATCCTGCTCCTGCCGACCACGCAGCCCGAGACCATCGAGGCGTATTCGATCCGCGTCGCGGAAGCCTGGAAACTCGGCCGCAAGGGCATCGACGACGGCATCCTCATTCTCGTTGCCAGGAACGACCGCAAGCTGCGCATCGAGGTCGGGCGCGGACTGGAGGGTGCCGTACCGGACGCCGTCGCCAAGCGCATCGTCGCCGAAGTTATCGGCCCGCGCTTCAAGGAAGGCGATTTCTTCGGCGGCTTGCAGGCGGGGGTGACGAAGCTGCAGGCCGTCATCGGCGGCGAAGCGCTGCCGCCGCCGAAATCAGCCGCCTCGTCCGCCAGCGGCGCGGCGATGGATCTCGAAACCCTCTTCATTGTCGGCATCGTCATCGCCACCATGCTCGGCGCGGTGATGAACCGCTGGTTCGGCCGGCTCGGAGGCGCGACGGTCACCTCCGGTGTGGTCGGCGGCCTGGCCTGGCTGGTGACCAGTTCGGTGCTGGCGGCGCTGATCGGCGCCGTCCTGGTGTTCGTCTTCGTGCTGGCCTTCGCCTCCTCCGGACGCGGCGGCGGCTGGTCCACCGGCGGCTGGAGCGGCGGCGGCGGAGGCTGGGGCGGCGGTTCGTCGGACGGCGGGTTTTCCGGCGGCGGCGGGGACTTCGGCGGCGGCGGCGCTTCGGGAGACTGGTGATGAATCTCAGACGGATGTTCAGGCATCTGCTGCTGCCGCAATGGAGCATCGGGCTGGCGTTTCCGAGGCACGTGCTGCAGACGATCGAGCGCGCCGTCGGCGAATCGGAAAAGCGCCACGACGCCGAACTGCGCTTCGCCGTAGAGGCGGGACTGACTTTCTCAGCACTGTGGCAAGGGCAGACCGCACGGCAACGCGCGGTGGACGTTTACTCGCAGCTGCGCGTATGGGACACCGAGCACAACAGCGGCGTGCTGATCTACGTCCAGCTGGTCGACCGCAAGGTGGAGATCCTCGCCGATAGGGGCATATGCGCCCTCGTGCCGCAGGCCGAGTGGGACGCCATCTGCCATCGCATCGAGCAGCGCTACCGCAAGGGCGAGTTCGAACAGGGCACGCTGGCCGCCATCGAGGAGATCACGGATCGGCTGGCGCGGCATTTCCCGCCGCGCGGGACCAATCCGAACGAACTGCCCAACCGGCCCGTCCTGCTGTAGGGCCTTGGCCGACCGGCGGCATGGTCAGGAAGCCGCGAACTGAACGATCGACGCGCAGAGGGCGAATCGAGCAGCCATCGGGGCCCGGACGGCGCTCCGACCGTTTATTTCTGTCCTGCCGTTCGCCGTAGCTGGGCGCGTTCGAATGTAACGACCAGCGGCAGCGAGATCGCGAGCGGGATCAGCAGGTACATCAGCCGCCAGATCAGCAACGCGGCGATGACATCGGACGGGGCGACCGTGTGCAGCAGGGCGAGAAACACCGCTTCCATGACGCCGATGCCGCCGGGCGTCTGCGACAGCAGTCCGGCCGAGAAGGAAAGCAGGAAAGCGCCGAGGACGGTGAGGAAGCCCGGATTGCCCGCCTCGGGCAGCACGAAATAGATGATGCCGGCGGCGGAGATCAGTTCCATCGGACCGGCGATCAACTGGCGGGCGACGACGTGCAGGCGGGGATACACGATATGCACGTTGCGGAAATGCAGCGGCTTGAAGCCGCGCCACGAGCCGAGGACATACAGGGCGCACAGAGCCAGCATGACGGCGCCGATCGTCCGGATCAGCGGTGGCGGCAGAGCCAGGTAGGGGACGAGATCGGCGAGCGGCTGGACGATTTCGGGATAGATCACGAAGACAACGCCCATGAGCAGCACGGTGGCATAGGCAAAGGTGAACGAGCACAGGGTGACGAGAATGGCGACCTGAATGGCCGAGAGGCCGCATGCGCCGTAGGCGCGCAAACGTACCAGGCCGCCGGACAGCACGGATGCGCCGATGTTGTGGCCGAGCGCATAGGTGACGAAGGAGCAGGAGGCGATGAAGAGCCAGGAGATATCCTGGTGGCGGTTCAAGTGGATGAGCGCGATGCGGTCGTACCAGGCCAGCGCGGCATAGGCCGCCAGGGCGGAGAGGGCGGCGAGCAGATAGCCGCTCGCCGGGACGTTGCCGATGCTGCGGCCAATCGATTCGGCGATGATCCTGAGACTGAGCCAGAAGTCGCCCGCGGCGAGCAGTTCGGCAGCCGCCGGGTCGGAAGCGACCTCGCCACGCAACTTCGAATAGAGCAGCCAGAGCGACCAGGCGATGACCAAGCCGACGCAAACGAGCCAGAGCGCTTTCTTGGCGAACTGCAGCCGGTTGCGAGAGGACGAAACGTCGGTCATGGCTCCGGTTTCATCGATTTTTATGGACCAAAGGTGGCGGCTTTATACCATGAAGCGGAAATGGATGTCGGAAAGCCGGATTCGACGGGAGGTTTTGTAATGTTTCCGAGGGGAGCTGTGCCTGGCTGCGTCAAATCCCATTAATCAGGCTTTCTTATATGCCCAATTTGTGCTTGAATAAGCAACTATAAAAGAATACTTGGGGAGCCGATTATGGCCGATCGGAGATTGCAGGTCTTTCACGCCGTCGCAAAGCAGTTGTCCTTCACCAAGGCGGCGGAAGTGCTGTTCATGACGCAGCCGGCGGTGACGTTCCAGATCAAGCAGCTGGAAGATCATTTCAACACCCGCCTGTTCGATCGCGGCCACGGCAAGATATCCCTGACGCCGGCCGGGGAAACGGTGCTCGAATACGCCGAGCGGATTCTCGGCCTGTCATCGGAACTGGACGTGCGCCTGGCCGAAATGACCGGCCTGATCGGCGGCCCGCTGCTGGTCGGCGCCAGCACCACCATCGCCGAGTTCATGCTGCCGCGCATCCTCGGCGAATTCAAGTCTCAGTATCCCAATGTGCGGCCACGGCTGATCGTCGCCAACTCCGAGTCAATCGAGACCCGCGTCGCCGAGCACACGCTCGATCTCGGCCTGATCGAGGCCCCCTCGCACCAGAGCAACCTGCAGTGCGAAGTCTGCTGCGACGACGAACTGCTCGCGATTTGCGCGCCTGGCACGCCGCTCGCGAAGAACAAGGAGCTGACGCCGCAACTGCTGGCCACCCACCCCTTCGTCAGCCGCGAACCGGGCTCCGGCACGCGCGAGGTGACGGACAACTACTTCCGCACGGCGGGCGTCCCGCCGGAGAGCCTGAACATCGTCATCGAGCTGGGCAGCCCGGAGGCGATCAAGGGTGTGGTCGAGACCGGCATCGGCTTCGCCATCGTCTCGCGCGCCTCGGTGGCGAAGGAGAAGCAGCTCGGCGACCTCATCGCCATTCCGCTCAAGCCGCGCCTGACGCGCACGCTGTCCATGGTCTATCCGAAGGAAAAGTTCCGCTCGCGCCTGGTCAACACCTTCGTCGACTTCGCCAAGGACAAGCTCAAGCAGTTCGCGGTCAAGCAGAGTTGACCCGCCCGATCCGCGCCACCATCGACCTGTCCGCCCTGCGCGGCAACTTCGCCGTCGCGCGTCGTCAGGCCGGCGCAGCGCGCCTGTGGGCGGTCATCAAGGCGAATGCCTACGGACATGGCCTGATGCGCGCAGCCGCGGCGCTCGACGATCTCGCCGACGGCTATGCCCTGCTCGAAATCGAGGACGCCATCGCCCTGCGCGAAGCCGGCTTCCGCCAGCCCATCCTGCTGCTCGAGGGTTTCTTCGAGGCCGATGAACTGCCGCTCCTCGCCGAATACGCCCTGACCCCGGTCGTGCACTGCCTGGAGCAGGTGGAGATGCTGGCGACCGCGGCGCTGCCCGCCCGGCTGTCCGTCTATCTAAAACTGAACACCGGCATGAACCGGCTCGGCCTGTCCGCCGAGGAGTTTCATCCGGCGCTGACCGCAATGGAGACGGCGGCGCACGTGGCCGGCATCACGCTGATGACGCATTTCGCCGACGCCGACCTCGCGCGCGGCATCGACTGGCAGATGGCGCGCTTCGCGGCGGCGACCGAGGGCTGCGACCATCCGGTCAGCCTGGCCAACTCGGCGGCGCTGCTGCGCTTCGCCGAAGCGCGCCATGGCTGGGCGCGGCCGGGCATCATGCTCTACGGCTCCTCTCCCTTCCCGCAGGACGCCGGCGCCGAGTCCCTCGGCCTGCGCCCGGTCATGACGCTGACGAGCCGGTTGATCGCCGTGCATGAACTCGCCGCCGGCGAGCGCGTCGGCTACGGCGGCCTGTTCACGGCGGAGAAGCCCATGCGCATCGGCACGGTCGCCTGCGGCTATGCCGACGGCTACCCGCGTCACGCGCCGGTCGGCACGCCGGTCCTGGTCGAGGGCCGGCGCACCCGCACCGTCGGCCGCGTCTCGATGGACATGATCATGGTCGACATCGAGGGCATTGCCGAGGCCGGCATCGGTTCGCCCGTCGTGCTGTGGGGCGAGGGACTGCCGGTCGACGACGTCGCGACGGCGGCCGGGACCGTCAGCTACGAACTGCTCTGCGCGCTGACCCAGCGGGTTCCCGTGAGCGAAAAGGTATAGGCTGGCTCACGCGGCGAGCCCGGTTGCCGCTAGTATTCCTGCATGGCCAAACAGAAAACAGTCTATTCCTGCACAGAGTGCGGCGGCGCTTCGCCCAAGTGGCAGGGCCAGTGCCCGCATTGCTCGGCGTGGAACACGCTGGTCGAGACGCTGGCGGAGACCGCGCCGACCAGCCGCTTCTCGGTTGTCGCCGGCGCCGGCCGCCTGCAGCGCCTGGCGGAAATCAGCCCGCGCGAGGAGTCGCGCGTCGCCACCGGCATCGAGGAGTTCGACCGCGTGCTCGGCGGCGGGCTGGTGGCCGGCGGCGTCGTGCTGATCGGCGGCGATCCGGGCATCGGCAAGTCGACCCTGCTGCTGCAGGCACTGGCGCAGCTCGCCGGCCGGCAGGCGGCCCTCTACGTTTCCGGCGAGGAGTCCGGAGAGCAGGTGGCCTTGCGCGCGCGGCGCCTGCAACTCGATGTCGGCGGCCTGCAACTGCTGACGGAAATCCATCTCGAGAAGATCCTCGCTGCGCTGGTGGAGCACAAGCCGCGCATCGCCGTGATCGACTCGATCCAGACGCTGTATTCCGACGCCCTGCAGTCGGCGCCCGGCTCGGTGGCGCAGGTGCGCGAATGCGCGGCGCAGCTGACGCGCCTCGCCAAGCAGTCCGGCACCTGCATCGTCTTCGTCGGCCACGTGACGAAGGAGGGCGCGCTGGCCGGGCCGCGCGTGCTCGAGCACATCGTCGACACCGTGCTCTACTTCGAGGGCGATCCGAATTCCAGCTTCCGCCTCATCCGCGCCGTGAAGAACCGCTTCGGCGCGGTGAACGAACTGGGCGTCTTCGCCATGACCGACAAGGGCCTGCGCGGCGTCTCCAACCCCTCCGCGCTGTTCCTCTCGCAGCATGACCGGCAGGTGGCCGGCTCCTGCGTGCTGGTGACGCAGGAGGGCACGCGCCCGCTGCTGGTGGAGATCCAGGCGCTGGTCGACGAGGCGCACTCGCCCAGCCCGCGCCGACTTTCCGTCGGCCTCGAGCAGAACCGCCTCGCCATGCTGCTGGCGGTGCTGCACCGCCACGCCGGCATCGCCTGCTTCGACCAGGATGTTTTCGTGAATGCCGTCGGCGGCGTGAAGATCGGCGAGCCGGCGGCCGACCTCGCCGTGCTGCTGGCCATCGTTTCCAGCCTGCGCAACCGGCCGCTGCCGCAGAAGCTGATCGCCTTCGGCGAGGTCGGGCTGGCCGGCGAGATCCGCCCGGCGCCGCGCGGCCAGGAGCGGCTGAAGGAAGCCGCCAAGCTCGGCTTCACCCATGCGCTGATCCCGAAGGCCAATGCGCCGAAGCAACCTATCCGGGGCATCGAGGTCATAGCCCTGGAGCGGGTCGAACAGGCGGTGGACAAGATGCGGGAACTGCAGTGAGCAATTGGCATCTGGCCTGGCAGATGCTGAAGCGCGATTTCCGCGCCGGCGAACTGCGCCTGCTCGGCCTGGCGCTGGTGATCGCCGTGGCCAGCCTGTCCAGCGTCAGCTTCTTCTCCGACCGGCTGTCGCGGGCGCTGGCGCGCGAGGCGCACCAGCTGCTCGGCGGCGACCTGCTGCTGATCGCCGACCATCCGTGGGACCCGGCCTTTCGCCGGGAGGCGCAACGCCTCGGCCTGCGCCTTACCGGCAGCGTGAGCTTCCCGAGCATGACTTCGGCCAACGGCGCCAGCCAGCTCGCCGACATCAAGGCGGTCGAACCGGACTACCCGCTGCGCGGCATGCTGCGCAATGCGCCGGCCCTGAACGTGCCCGATGCGGAAGCGGGCGGCATTCCCGAGCGCGGCACGGTGTGGCTCGACGAACGCCTCACCGCGGCGCTCGAGGCGAAGGTCGGCGACCGCGTGCGGCTCGGCAGCAGCGAGTTTGCCGTGTCGGCGGTGCTGACTTTGGAGCCCGACCGCGGCGTGAACTTCTTCAACATCGCCCCGCGGCTGATGCTGCATGCCGGCGACCTGCCGGCGACGCAGCTCATCCAGGTCGGCAGCCGCGTCACCTGGCGCCTGCATCTGGCCGGCGAGTCGAAGGCCGTCGCCACCTACCAGAAATGGGCTGAGCAGCGCCTCGGCCGCGGCGAACGCATCGAGGACCTGGAGAATGCGCGACCCGAGGTGAGGAACGCCCTCGACCGTGCCGAGAAATTCCTGCGCCTGGCGGCGCTGCTGGCCGCCGTGCTGGCGGCGGTTGCCGTCGGCCTCGGCGCGCGCCGCTTCATGCAGCGCCATCTCGACGGCTGCGCCGTGATGCGCTGCCTGGGGGCGAAGGAAAGCCAGCTGCTGCGCATCCATCTCGGCGAATTCCTGCTCTTCGGCGCCCTCGCCTCGGCGCTCGGCTGCGCGGCCGGCTTCGGCGCGCAATATGCCCTGGAGCGCCTGCTGGCGAGCCTGCTCACCGCGGAACTGCCGGCGCCCTCGCTCCTGCCGGTGGCCTACGGCTTCGCCGTCGGACTGGCGCTGCTGGCCGGCTTTGCCCTGCCTCAGCTGATGCGCCTGCGCAACGTGCCGACGGTGCGCGTGCTGCGGCGCGAATGGGCCGAGGCGGAGCCGCTGGCCTGGACCGGCTATGCCTTCGGCGCCGCGGTGCTGGCCGGGCTGATGCTGTGGATGGCGGCCGACCTCAAGCTGGGGCTCTGGGTGCTCGGCCTGTTCTCGCTCGCCGTGGCGATCTACGCCGGCGTGGCCCGCCTGGCGCTCGCCGCCGCCGGACGGCTGCGCGGCGCTGGCGGCGCCGGCTGGCGCTACGGCGTCGCCTCGCTCGCCCGCCGCCTCGGCACCAGCGTGATCCAGGCCGTGGCGCTCGGCCTGGGCATGACGGCGCTGCTGTTGCTGACGCTGGCGCGCGACGACCTGCTCGCCTCGTGGAAGCGCAGCGTGCCGCCGGATGCGCCCAACCGCTTCGTCATCAACGTCCAGCCCGAACAGCGCGAGCCGGTGCGCGCGCTGTTCGCCGCGCGGGGCCTGGAGAAGCCCGAACTGCTACCCATGGTGCGCGGCCGTCTCGTGGCGGTGAACGGGCGCGCCGTATCCGCGGCGGACTACGCCGAGGAGCGGGCGCAGCGCCTGATCGAGCGCGAGTTCAACCTGTCGTGGACGGCCGAACTGCCGGAGGGCAACTCGCTCACGGCGGGGCGCTGGTTCTCCGCCGCGGACGCCGGCCGGGCGCAGTTCTCGGTGGAGCAGGGCCTGGCCGAGACGCTCAAGCTGAAGATGGACGACCTGCTGACCTACGAGATCGCCGGGCAGCGGCTGGAGGCGAAAATCACCTCGCTGCGCAAGCTCGACTGGGATTCGATGCGGGTGAACTTTTTCGTCGTCACGCCGCCCGGCGTGCTGGACCCGTTCCCGGCCAGCCACATCACCAGTTTTCACCTGCCGCAGGAGAAGGCCGGCTTCGTCGGCGAACTGGTGGCGGCGCACCCCAACCTGACGGTGATCGACGTCGCCGCCGTCCTGCGCCAGTTCCAGACGGTGATGGAGCAGCTGGCGCTGGCCGTGCAGTTCGTCTTCGCCTTCTCGCTGGTGGCCGGCCTGGCCGTGCTCTACGCCGCGCTGGAGGCCACCCACGACGAGCGCGAGTACGAGGTCGCCGTGCTGCGCACGCTCGGCGCACGCGACCGCCAGTTGCGCGCCGCCCTGGCGGCGGAGTTCGCCGCGCTCGGCGCCATCGCCGGCGTGGTGGCCGGGGTGGGCGCGGCGGTCATCGGCTGGCTGCTCGGCCGTTTCGTCTTCCAGATGCCCTATGAACCGGCCTGGCTGGTGCTGCCGGCCGGAGTCCTGGCCGGTGTGCTCGGCATCACCCTGGCCGGTCTGGCCGGCACCGCGCGCACCTTGCGCGCCCCGGCCCTGCAGAGCCTGCGCGCCCTCGCCTGAACCTTTTTCTGCCGGTTATCACCAAAAGGATAGGCAAGCAAAATCGGCGCTGTTATACTCGCCATTAAAAATATAACGTAACCCCCTGTGATGGCATGGATTTCCAGGCCGGGGCTCAGCAGGGGAGCTAGAGGGGGTCATGCCCGAGCTTTGGACGGCTGCAGGACTGCTGCTTGGGGTTGCGGCAGCAGGCTTCATTCTTTGGCGAATCGCCGCGCTCCATGCGGCGACGAAGGATCTCCCTTCCGGTATCGAATCGACTCTGGCGGAGCGGCATCGCGCGATGCTCTCCGATTTGCACGGAGGGCTCGAGCGCCTCGGCGACCGCCTGCTTGCCCAGGGCGCCGAATCCGGCGAACGCCTGCAACGGACGCTGGCCGAACTGAACGCTTCCTTCCAGGCGCGGCAAGACCAGTTGCGCGCCGAGGTCATCGAGCAGATCCTGATCAAGCTGGCCGAGCAGGCGCGCGCCGACCGCGAACTGCTGCAGGGCGGCCTGGTCCAGGCGACGGCCCAGCTCTCCGCCAGCATGGAAAGCCTCACCCGCAGCATCAACGAGCGTCTCGATCAGATCAGCGGCCGCGTCAGCGAGCGCCTCGACGAGGGCTTCAAGAAGACCAACGAGACCTTCGCCAACGTCATGGCGCGGCTGGCCACCATCGACGAGGCGCAGAAGAAGATCGACGGCCTCACTACCAACGTCGTCGGCCTGCAGGAATTGCTCGGCGACAAGAAGGCGCGCGGCGCCTTCGGCGAGGTGCAGCTCGAGGCTCTGGTGCGCAACATCCTGCCGCCGGGCAGCTTCGAGTTCCAGTACACCCTCAGCAACGGCACGCGCGCCGACTGCGTGCTGAAGCTGCCCGAGCCGACCGGCCTGGTGGCGGTGGATTCGAAGTTTCCGCTGGAGAACTACCACCGCATGTTCGCGCCGGAAACCTCCGAGTTCGAGCGCCGTGCCGCGCAGACTGACTTTCGCGCCGACCTGAAGAGGCACGTCGAGGCCATCGCCTCGAAGTACATCATCCCCAACGAAACCTCCGACGGCGCCGTGATGTTCGTGCCGGCCGAGGCGGTGTTCGCCGAGATCCATGCCTACCATGCCGAGGTGGTGAACCACGCCATGCTGAAGCGCGTCTGGATCGTCTCGCCGACCACCCTGATGGCCGTGCTCAACACGGCGCGCGCCGTGCTCAAGGACGTCGAGACGCGGCGTCAGATCCACATCATCAAGGATGCATTGGGCAAGCTCTCCAAGGACTTCGCCCGCTTCGACGAGCGCATGCAGAAGCTGGCGGCGCACATCGACCTGGCGCAGAAGGACGTGCAGGACGTGCAGATCAGCAGCAGGAAGATCACCGGCCACTTCGCCCGCATCGAGGGCGTCGAGCTGGACGGCATCGAGTCGCCGCCGTCGGTGGCCGCCGTCCCCCTGCGCAAGGCGGGCGAGCAATGAACGCGGGCCACGAGCGGCGGCACACGGCAAGCCGCGCGCTGACGGCGCTGGCCGTGCTGTTCTCCTGCGGAGCGGCCCTGGCCCTGGGTCCCGGCGAGCAGAGCCCGGCCCTCTCCGTCTTCTGGTTCGCCGGACTGGGCGGCGCCAGCGTCTTCGGCGGCTGGCTGGCCTGGAATTCGATCACTTCGACGAGCCGCCTGCGCGACCAGTTGTCCCTCATCGATACCGCCTTCAGGGCGGTCGATATCGCCGTGGTCGGCGTCGACGACCGGGGCGTCATCTTCTTCGCCAATGCGGCGGCGGGCAGGCTGACGGGCGTGGAGCAGGGCGATCTTGCCGGGCGCGACTTCGACGAGGCCTTCCCGCTGCACGGCGCCGCCGACGGCGCGCCCGTCCTGCTCGAGACGCTCCAGTCGTCCTGCGGCGAGCAGGCCCAGGCGCTGCGCGCCGTGTTGCGCGACGCGAACGACAGCGAGCACGTGCTCGACATCAGCTGCGCCTGCGAGGAGGGCGGCCGGCGCCGGGTGAGCTTCGTCGCCATGGAGGACGTCTCCATCCCGCACGACATCTCGCTGGAGCTCTTCTGGCAGGCCAACCACGATGCGCTGACGACGCTGATGAACCGGCGCGGCTTCGAGGAGCGGCTGCACAAGGCCATTGCCGCGGGCGGCGAGCCGGACAAGCAGCACACGCTGCTCTTCATCGACCTCGACCGCTTCAAGCTGATCAACGACAGCGGCGGGCACGCCGCCGGCGACGAGTTCCTGCGCCAGATCGCCACCGTGCTGCGCCACCGCGTGCGCACCACCGACGTGCTGGCGCGCATGGGCGGCGACGAGTTCGCCGTGCTGCTGCGCGCCTGCCCGGTGGAGCAGGCGCTGCGCATCGCCAACGCCATCCGCATGGACGTCTCGAATTTCCGCTTCGTCTGGCGCGAGAAGGTCTTCCACGTCGGCGCCAGCATCGGCCTCGTCGTGCTGTCCGACCCGGCCGCCAGCGCGGAAGACGTGATGGAGCAGGCCGACAGCGCCTGCTATGCCGCCAAGGAGGCCGGGCGCGACCAGATTCGCGTCTATCACGCCAGGGCGGCCAGCCACCAGCCGCGCGCCGACATGAACATCGTCGAGACCATCCACGACGCCCTCGAGCGCGACGGCTTCCGCCTTTTCCGCCAGCGCATCGCCGGCCTCGACGAGGCCAACGCCGGCATGCGCCACTTCGAGCTGCTGCTGCGCCTGGTCGACCGCGAGGGCAAGATCGTGCCGCCCATGGTGTTCATCTCCTCGGCCGAGCGCCACAACATGATGCAGGCCATCGACCGCTGGGTGCTTTCCCATGCCCTGCCGGCGATCCGGCGCGAATGCGAGGCGACGCCGGGCAGCCTGCCGGTGTTCGACATCAACCTCTCGGCCGAGAGCATCAACGACAGCCGCTTCCCCGCTTTCGTGCGCGATCAGCTCGCCCTGCACAAGGTGCCGCCGCAGGCCGTCTGCTTCGAGATCACCGAGACGCTGGCCGTGGCCAACCTGAGCAAGGCGGCGGAACTGATCCGCGAACTGAAGGAACTGGGGCTGCGCTTTGCGCTAGACGACTTCGGCGCCGGCATGTGCTCCTTCGCCTACCTCAAGCACCTGCCGGTGGACTACGTCAAGATCGACGGCGCCTTCGTGCGCGACATGTTCGCCGAGCCGATGAACCGCGAGTTGGTGAGCGCCATCAACAACATCGCCCATTCGCTCGGCATGAAGACCATCGCCGAGTTCGTCGAGACCGAGGGCTCGTTCAACCGGCTGCGCGAGATGGGCGTGGACTACGCCCAGGGCCACGCCGTCGGGCGGCCGTTCTTCTTCACCTAGGGAAGGTCTGAATAAGGTGTGAACGATTTCTCTGTCACTGGGTCTGACTGAAGGATCGTGCACAGGGGTGGAAACGATGAAACAGATGACGCTCACGACAGGTGGCTTTGAGCGGTAC
>Ga0194119_10009990_pt1 | contig 12614 bp, 8 predicted proteins | sample TA2MahC100mmetaG_FD_148620 | JGI IMG/M metagenome (GOLD analysis project Ga0194119, IMG submission 148620) | Freshwater microbial communities from Lake Tanganyika, Tanzania - TA2015018 Mahale Deep Cast 100m | ecosystem: Environmental > Aquatic > Freshwater > Lake | place: Tanzania: Lake... | reverse complement strand
CCGCAGGCCAGACAGTCCACCCGCTTCTCGACGAAGGCGCGGATCGCCTCCGCAGGCGCACAGACGATGGGTTCTTCATGCACGTTGAAGCTGGTGTTGAGTACCAGGGGAATTCCGGATAGCGCGAAATAGGCAGAAATCAGCTTGTGATACAGCGGGTTGCGGTCGGGGCGTACCAGTTGCGGGCGCGCCGTGCCATCCACATGCACCACGGCGGGGATGCGGCTTCGCCACTCGGGTTTGACATCGAAGGTGACGGTCATGAATTCCGCCGCATGACGGGCTTTTTCCACCCCGATGAAGAGTTCGTCGGCCTTTTCCGCGAGCACACTGGGTGCGAAGGGCATGAACTCGGAGCGGTCGAGACGCTGGTTGAGCCAGTCGTTGATGGCCGATTCGGTGGGGCGCGCGAGCATGGAGCGGTTGCCCAAGGCGCGCGGGCCGAATTCCATGCGGCCCTGGAACCAGCCCAGGACGCGGCCTTCATGAATGGCACGGGCGGCCGTGTCGATCAGCATGCCCTCGTCAAGTTTTTGGGCGGTGACGCCCGCTTCCGCCAGCGCAGCTTCGATTGCGACATCGTCGTAGGACGGGCCGAGGTAGACATCGTGTAACGGCGGAGCGTTGCGCAAGGCATCCGGGTCGCAGGCAGCCATGTCCAGCAGGGCCGCGCCGACACAATTGCCGGTGTCGCTCATGGCAGGGAACACGAACAGACTGTCCAGTTCGGGCAGCATGGCGATGCGCTGGTTGAGCTTTACATTGGCGAATACGCCGCCGTTGACCGCCAGATGCCGCTGGCTGCTCTTGCGCAGGAAATTGCGCACCAGTTCCAGGGCGACATCCTCCAGCAACTGTTGTGCTGCGGCGGAGATGTTTTCCCGTGAGTGTCCGGTGATGGCATGGCGCAGGAAATCAATGCGGCGGCGTTCGGCCTGGTCGCCAACGAAATCGGAGGTTAGGGTCTGACCATCCGCAGCCAGGCGCAGGGCACGGCTAAAGCTGTCGTAGAGCGGTTTGGGGTCGCCCAGTGCAGCAAGTCCGACCACCTTGCCTTCGTGGCGCATCGGTCGGAAACCCAGCAATTCAGTGATGTGGCTGTAGAACATGCCGGAGGAGGCACCATCGGCGTCGCTCACCTGCTGGCGTTCGTAGTGGCCGTCGCGGAAGACGCCGGAGGTGTGGTGGATCCCCCAGTCGCCAACGCCATCCATCGTGATGACAGCGCATTCGGTGAAACCGCTGCAAAAGGCCGCCGCGATGGCATGGCTATCGTGATGGTCGTAAAAGCCCAGACCGGCCTTGGCATAGCCTTCACTGGCGCGGAAGTCTGCCTCGCGGAAATGCTTGGCAAACGATTTTCCCCGCGCTTGCAGGCGTTCCAGGAAGTTGCACAGCAACATCTGCGGACGCTCTGCGCCGGCCTTGGTTCGACGCCTGCGCACCAGGCGGCGTTCCACTTCCTTACCCCAGGTTTCGCGGATGAAGTATTCCTCGGGAAGAAAGGTATAGAGCAGAGCCAGACGGTTCACCTCGGCACGGGACTTGCCGGCCAAGTTCAGCACGGCATCAGTGGCGTGGTCTACCAGACGGCCGCCGTCGTTTTTGATGCGAGTCAGGCGTTCGTCGGAAATGGCGGCAACCAGATTTTTTCCTTCGAACAGCGCTGCAGAGGATTCGTGGCCGGTTTGCAGGCCCAAAGTAAGCGTCAATCAAGGCTCCTTACATACAGATTCGAAGAGTTCGACCAATTGCGCCGCGATATGGTCAAGGCTGAATTCGGCGCTCATCGCCCGCCCGGCGTCGCTCCAGGCAGCACGCCTCGCAGGGTCGGCGAGGGCGGTTAGTATAGCATCGACTAGGGGGGCGGCTTCCCCGGCGGGGACCACTGCGCCGGCTTGGTGGCGAGCTAGCCAGCCGGCGACTCCAGCTCCGTCTCCGCAGATACTAGGGGTGCCTACGGCGGCCGATTCGACGGTGACCATGTTGAGGCCTTCGCAGAGGGTCGGATTTATTAGTAGATCTGCTGCTGCCAAGTGTTCGAATACATCGCGACCGGTCAAGCGGCCCGTGGCGATTACGGTATCTGTGATGCCGGTTTTTTCCAGTTGCGACCACACACCATGTGCGAGCCACGGGTCATCAGGCCCGCAGAGAAGCCACCGGGCGGAGGGGTGACGCATCAGGACGAGGTGCCAAACCTCGGCCAGGAGATGAATCCCTTTACCTTTCTGGTTGCCGGATAAGGTAATTACCAAGGGGACACCAGCGGCTAATCCATAACGCTGTCGGATGTTGATAGCCAGCTGATGACGTTCCGAAAACACCAAGTCAGTTAGTGAAATATCGGTTACCAAATGGCTGGGGATCATCCGGATTCTTTCTGGTTTGGCTCCGTCGGTAAGCAACACCTTGACCAGTTTGGGTGAGACAGGCCGCAAGCCATTGGAATAATGCACGACAGTCTTGATGAGCCTGTCGGTGGCAGGGGTTCGGCGATGGCCGTATTCGGCTTCAGGGCAATCGAGGATGTCACCTCCGATGAAGCTAACTACCAAGGGAACTCGCAGTAAACCCAGTCGGCGGGCAAAGGCCGCCGGAATGGCATAGGAGAAGCCATCGCTGGCAATAACGATGTCGGGCTTGAAATGACGGGCGGCAGCAGCCACGACCCAGACGCGATGGGCCAGGTTACGGCCATCGAAAGCACGACGGTAGTAGCGATCCCAGGGCCAGGTGAGCAGCCGCTCAATGCCTCGCCGGGGGTTGTACCAGAGGGTGTTGATGCCATCGCCCGGTGCCTCGAAATCGGCAGTGAAACGCCGCGCGGAAGGCAGTTTGCGGTTTTCTTCCAGCACACAGACCTCGTGGCCCATGCTTTTCAGGTGGACCAGCATGGGATATTCGCCGGTCCAGGCGCGCGGATGCAGATAAAGAATCTTCATAGAGACAATCCAGAAATGGCGCGTGCTACGCGATCCTGGAATGCGGCAGGCGAAAACTGTGTGAGGTGCGCCTGGGCCAGGCGCGGGTCGGGGCGTGTCTCACCAGAGGTGAGGCGGTGCATCAAGGCTGCGAAAGATGCACCGCCATCCTGACGCGGGTCGGTGTAGAGGTGGCCGGATGCCCCATCGAGCACGGTTTCGTCGAAGGGTGGCGCGCCGATGGCGATCACCGGGGTGCCGCAGGCTTGTGCTTCGATGAGGTTGAGGCCAAATGCTTCGCGTTCCGGCAGGCCGGAGAGAACATAATCGAGTTGCGGGTAGATCGAAGCAGGGTCGGATTGATGCCCCCAGAATCGGACTCGCGAACCGATGGGGGCCAGAGCCTGTTTCAGATCGCGCACCGAGGCGTAGCCACCGCTACCGAAGATTTCCAGTCGTACCTCGGGAAACCCGGCCAATACCGGTGCCAGGTGAGAGAACAGCAAGGGGAACTGTTTGATGGGGGTGAGGCGGGACACGATACCCAGGGTAATTCCCTGTCTTCGCGCGAAAGTCGGATGCGGGCGCAACGGCTCGACCAAGGGTTCAAGCCAGGACAAGACCCGGTCGCGTACCTTGCGGCGATCCCAGTCGTATTCGCTACGGCGGATGAGTGGACCACCAGCGGCGGCGCGCGGTTTCAGGTCGGCCACGCCCAAAAGCGGCTCTGCATGCACATGCTGGTGGCTGCGCGCAAGGATGGTGGCGCGTACATAGGCCGAAACGGCGAATAGCTGGTGATAGTGGGCCAGCCCGCGCGGGTCGCGGTCGGCCAGCGGCATGTGGACAAACCCGGCAAGGCGATGTTGTTGTGCCACTCGCTGGGCGAGGTCAGGCGGCAAGGTGGTGTGGGTGACGATGAGTGTGGGGGTTTGCGGCAGCAAGTCGGGAATCTCGCGGCCATGGTCGATGGGGAGAAAGCTCACGCCTTCGAGTCCAAGGTCATGCCAGAAAGTGGCTTTACGGTTCACCACGATCCGGGTTTCCCAGCCCAGGGCATGCAGCGCCTGGCTGAAAAAACGGGTGTAGAGCTCGCCACCGCCAAAGTGGCGCTGCCAGTTGATCTGGATGCACAGCGGTTTCATGGTGCCCAGGCGCTAACAAGTTGGCGTGCGATAGCGGGGGGGGAGAGCTCATCACGCATCCGGTTTTGCGCTTCGGCCAGCGCCTCGACTCCAACAGGGTGATCGAGCACGTCGGCAATGGTAGCGGCCCATTGCTCGGCATTGTCCGTAGTCACGACACGCCCAGCCGCACCCACCCAGGGGGTGGCCCCAACGCCTGAAGAAGTCAGGGAGCGGGTGCCCACCAGGGCGGCCTCGATCACGCCATAGTTGAAGGTATCGACCCAGGAGGGGGCGAGATGGAGGTCGGCGGCCGCAAGGTATTCCTTGACTCGGAGCGTGGCTACTTCGCCAGGAATCAACAGCCGATCCGCTATGCCCAGCCTGATCGCCAGTGTCCGAAGGTGGGCCGCATAGCTGCCGATGTCCGGCAGGCGGCGATCGCCGCCGCAGAGGGCCAATTTAAGCCGGGGCCGCGTGGGGGCTAGGCGGGCCACTGCCTCGATGGCCAACTCCAGATGTTTCACCCGGTTGAGTCGGCACATGGTGATGAGGAGTTCTGTTTCTTCCGGTACTCCCAATTCCTGACGCACATTGGCGCGGCTGCGTTGGCGGAAGGCCATTAAGGGCAAGTCGTCCGGAGGCAACATGCGGCCAGGCAGGTAGTGCAGAGGGATGGTGGCAATTTTTTCCGCCGGACAGCCGCCGGCCACGAGCGCATCGCGGGTGACATATGAATTGGCGCGCACCCGGTCGGCCCGCCGCAAGGTCCAGCGTTGCACGGCGGTTCGCCAGCGGCTCGTGGGGCGGCCTGGGTAGTGGATGGGTGCGGCGAGATAGTCGGTGTCATGCATGCCCACCACCCAATGAAAATGTTCGAACAGGCTGATGAGGGCAACGAAGAACCCTAACCAGTCGCTTTCCACCACGAAGACATCGCTGTCACGGTTGGCGCGGATGAAGCGCCAGATGGCGACCAGGGAGGTGAAGAATCGCCGTCCCAGCCAGAACTTGAACAGCCGATCCAGTAGCCAGACCCAGGGGTTGCGGCGGAAACCGTGAATGATCCAGAAACGCAGGCCGTTTTCATCGAGTCTGGTGAAACGCATGCCGGACGGGGCGCGGTTGTCTTCGGTGTAGATGGCGATGTCGTGTCCCTGCCGCACCAGTTCGCGGGCCATGTCCAGGTGGATACTGCCCCAGATGCCGGTGGCGATAAGGCCGATCTTCACAGTCCGACCTCGACGCCAAAGCGCTCGCACCAGATGGCCAGTACCAGGAGCGGCCACAATTTCTGACTGTGAGAGCCCCGGCCTGCGAGGTGTTCTTCCACATAATGTGCGATTTGATCCTGCTCGAACCAGGGGGCCAGGGTGCGGTGATCGATGAGCTTCTCGCGCAGGATGGGACCGAAGTCCTCGCGCAGCCAGCGCGCCAGGGGCGCGGAAAAGCCCTGTTTGGGTCGGTCCATGAAACCAGGCGGCAGCCAGTCCTTGAAGGCTTCCTTGAGGATGTGTTTGTGGCGGCCGCGGTGGGTGAGCTTGTAGGCACCGGGCAGGCTGTAAGCGAATTCCACGACTTGATGGTCGAGGAAGGGCGAGCGGCACTCCAGGGACACGGCCATGCTGGCGATGTCTACCTTGAACAGGATGTCCTCTGGCAGATAAGTGGTGAGATCCGTGTAACACCAGCGGGTGATACGGTCGGCCCCACCGGCGCGGGCGAGTGCCTGTTCGAGATAAGCCGTGGTGGCGGAGGCACCGCGACGCGCCTTGAAGCCGGCGGTGAGCAGGGATTCCTTGGCGGCATCGGGATAAAAGGCCAGCAGGTGTTTGTAGGCTTCGGCTCCTTCCAGGAACAGCATTTCGTCGGCACGCGAGGCGGGAAATCGACGCTTGCCACGCTTTGGCTTCAGGCGGTTTTCCACCGCCACCGTGGCTCGGCGCAGGCCGCGCCAGATTGGGGTGAGGCCGGAATCCGCCAGCCAGTCGGCGCGGCGCATCTGGTAGAAGCGGCGGTAACCGGCGAAGCTTTCGTCGCCACCGTCACCGGACAGAGCCACCGTGACTTGCTCGCGGGCGAAGCGGGAGACATAGAAGGTGGGCAGGATGGAGTTATCGGCCAGGGGTTCGCCCAGGTGATCGATGAGTTTCGGCAGCCATTCCACTGCGTCGGGCCGCACGGTCATTTCATGGTGTTCGCTGCCGAGGTGTGCCGCCGCCTGGCGGGCAAAGGGCAACTCGTTGAAGCGTTCATCCTCGAAGCCGATGGCGAAGGTCTTGATCGGGCGGTCGGACAGCCGCGCCATCGCCGCCACGGTGACCGATGAATCGATACCGCCGGAGAGGAAGGCGCCCAGAGGTACATCGGAGATCATGCGGATCTTCGTTGCTTCCAGTATTTTTTCCCGCAGGGCTTCGCAGGCCTCGGCGAAACCCAGGGGCGACTTTTGTGTGAAGTCGATGTCCCAGTAGCGGTACAGGCGCTCGACTCGACCTCTTTTTACCACCATCGCATGCGCGGGTGGGAGTTTGCGTATCGCCGCGAAGCCACTCATGGGGGCGGGGATGTACTGAAAGGTGAGGTAATGATCCAGCGCCTGGAAATCCGCTGCGCGGGACAATTCGGGATCAAGGGCGAACAAGCCGGCGATCTCGGAGGCGAACAAGAAGCCGCGCGCGGTCTCGGCATAGACCAGAGGCTTCACCCCGAGGCGGTCGCGGGCGCAGGACAGGGTTTCAGTCTCGCGGTCCCACACGGCGAAGGCGAACATGCCGCGCAGCTTGGCGAGGCAGCCATCCAGACCTTCACGCACGAAAAGACGGAGCAGGATTTCAGTATCGGAGTGGCCAACGAACCGTTCTCCCTTTGTTTCAAGGTCGATTCTGAGGTCCGGGAAGTTGTAGATCTCGCCGTTGAAGGTGATGACATAGCGGCCACACGGGCTTTGCATGGGCTGATGCCCAGCCGGGGTGAGGTCGATGATGGCTAAGCGCACGAACCCCAAGCCCACAGCGCATTCTTGCCATTTTCCCGAGTCGTCGGGGCCGCGATGGTGCAGACGGGTGATGGCCGCATCAAGATCGAAGCGAGGTGTGGTTCCGGGATGGGCGAGGAAGCCAAGTATTCCGCACATAATGATTTTCTAGGAGGTTGGGGTTGTGACTGGGGAGATTCTTGTGAGGATGGCTTCCAAAGCTGCTGCGTTGGCAGCCCAGGTGAAATGATTGATCACGCGCTGACGGGCTGCCTCGCCCAGCGTTTTGCGCGAGGCGGAATCGGTCAGGAGGGTGCTGAGCGCCTCGCTCCAGATGGCAACATCGCTAGGCGGCAATAATTGGCCGGTGATGCCAGATAGCACGATTTCTTTTATGCCGCCGTTGTCGGAGGCGAGTACCGGAAGGCCGCAGGCCATCGCCTCCACTACGCTGATGCCAAAGGCCTCCTCGCCGATAGAAGGCTGGACATAGACATGCGCGCGGTTGAGCCAGACAGGCAGTTCTTCGTGGCTGATGCGGCCAGGGAAATGGACCCGTTCGGCCACCCCGAGTGTACGGGCAAGTTCAAGCAGAGCAGGTTGCTCAGTGCCCTCGCCGATGGCCAGGTAATGGACATCGTCCGGCAATGCGGCCAGAGCGCGAATGATGACGGCAAGTCCTTTCCAGCCAACCAGGCGACCGACACTGGCAACGACACGAGCGCCTTGCGGCAGACTGGGGAGAGGTGATGCAGCTTGGGGGTGGAAATGGTCGATATCGACCCCGTTAGGGATGACCGTGACCTTGCGGCCGTAACGGCCTTCCACCTGGGCGGCGTTGTAGCGGCTGGTGGATACCCAGTGGTCGATGGCCTTGGCAAACCAGCGGTCGGTCGCAAAGAAATCGGTCCCTCCGGAGCGAAACAGGGTCTGTGCCTGCATGCCACGACGACGGGCGTGCCAGAGCACGGGAAAGTCGAACGGCTTGTTGACGATGATGGCGTCGTAGCCCGTGTTGATCAGATGGTCCAGACCACCGCCACGCGCGAAGGAAAGGCGTTCCATCAGGCGACGGAAGCGGGTGCCGTAGTGCGGCCAGGATTGCTCAATACGGAACGGGAACCGGACCAGTTTCACTTCATTATGACGCGGTTCGCCGCGATCGCCAGCAACGATGGTGACATCATGCCCGCGCCGCGCCATTGCCCTGCCCACCTCCCAGCAGTAGGTTTCCAGGCCGCCGGGAATGAAGCTAGCGGTGACATTATAAAAGCAGAGCTTCATGTACGGGCTCCGCTTGGGGTGGTGGCTGGTAGGCAAAGGCGCGCAAAAAGCCCTATTTGTGCCCAGAACAACAAGCTCATATCGCGGATGAAGAAATCGTTGAATTGGTTACGCAGCAAGACACCGATCACGAGGGCTAGGCCAACCATGCCGGCTAGGGCATGACGGTACCTGATGGCTTGCCAGAAATGTCGCGCCCAGAATCCAAATACCAGAGTGATGGCGAGGATGCCAGGGAAACCCATGCTCAGGCCGTAGTTTAGGAAGATGTTGTGGCTGTGCCAGAGCCATCTGTTTTCTGGGATCAATTCGGGATACGCCTTGGCCATTGCTTGGCGGCCGAATCCGCCTCCGCTCATGGGGTGTCCTGCGATGTTTTCGACCACGCTGGGCCAGAAGGCCACGCGCGTATCGGACATCATGTCTACGGAATTTCCCTGGAAACGATGTTCGTTAGACAGGAACATAACTGTGGCGGTAAATGCGGCTACGACGAGCAGTATCCAGGCCCAGGCGATGCGGGGCTTGGCTAGCTTTCCTAAGTCAACCAAAATGTACCAGCACAGGAATATCTCTAATGCCAGAGCCGGCCAGACTGCGCGTTGCCCGGTGGCGAAGGCTAGCAGCAGGATGAAAGGCAGCAAGGCCAAGGCCGTGCGACGCCAAAACGGGGTGGTTTCGCTGTAAGCCAGCCAGACCATCGCCGGAAAGATGGTGACGAGGTAGGACGCGAAAATACCGACACCACCGTAACGCCCCGACTCGTTCCACGAAAACCCATTGACCACCCAAGCGATGGCTGCCCAGCCGCCGATGATGACGAGCCCCACCGCAAGTGCGCGCACTAGGTACCGGGCTCGCTCCGGGTTGCCGGCGATGACGAAGAAGGCAAAAAACGCAGCCAGGGAGTTGAGGAGTTCGCTTTTCATCTCCTTCAGTGAATACACCGGGTCTACGGCATAGGTAAGGGAAAGCAGGCAAACGACCACCCAGAAGCCGATTATCCGTTTACCCGGCAACGGTTCGTTGTGTGGACGCTGCACCCACCAGATGCGCCAGGCGATGAAAAAGGCCAGGGTGAGTGTCAACATGCGGATCGCGATGGTGCCCGGGAAGGGCAGGATGATGAGCAACAGGGCGAATGACAGGAGGAGCAGGCGCTCTTTCACTGGATGTCTCCCAGAAGTCGGTCGTACAAGGCCTCAAAATCATGGGTGACGCGTGGCCAGTCGAAACCCTCCGTGATTTTTGATCGCAGCCAGTGTCCGGCGGAAAGGCCGGCATCAGGGTTGTCTGCCAGAAGGAGCATGGCGTTGGCGAGTTCGACGGTGTCGCCGGGATCTTGCAGCAGGTTCACCCCTGGGCAGCCTTCCAGGAATTCGGTGATGCCCCCTCGCCGCCCGGCAAGGATGGGCAGTCCCGCGCAAGCCGCTTCGAGCATCACGGTGGGGAAGGGGTCGTGCCAGAGAGATGGCAGGAGGAAAGCGTCGCCCACGAGGAGAAAGTCGTGCATCGCTTCCGGGTGCAGACTGCCCACCCAGCGCACCCCAGCCATGCTGGCCATGCGGGTGACGGCGGCGCGACCATAGACGGCTTTTTCGTTTCGAGGGTCATTGGACTCGCGCACATTGCCGGCTACCAACAGTTTGACGGGCTGCTCGGTGCTGAGGCGCTCGAAGGCATCAAGCATTTCCATCACGCCTTTTTCCTTGACCAGGCGGCCAGCAAAGAGAAATACGAAGTCCTCCGGAGCCACGCCCCAACGTGCCCGGCGCTCTTGCTGACTGGAAGCGGGAATGTTCCAGCGCGGCGGACGTGAGGAAATGTCTACACCGGTGTAGATGACATCGATGCGGTCGCGGGATACGCCGGTATGGTCATGCAGCCAGTCCGCCATGTAGTGACTGCATGCCACCCAATGAGTGACTAGGGGAATCAGCTCGCGCGGGATGGGTTTGTCGTTGGCGATATGCACCACCACCGGCAAGGGGTGGGCTGCCAGGAGCGGAGCCAACATGGCGAGGAGCTTGGGCTCATTGTGAATATGCAATAACGAAACTCCCTCGGCGTGGATGATTCGCCACATCCGGCGACCATAGGGCCAAGGGTCCAGACGCGTAATTTTCTGGAACAGCCGGCGGTAGATGCGGCTGAAGTGGATACGATGGATTTCCATTGCATCCATGTTTTCCAGACGCGGTTGGCCGGGAAAACCTCCACACACGACCACGGGGCGGTAGCGTGACTGGCGCCGCGACACCTGAGCCACACGAAGCTCGGTGCCGGCCGGATAGACCGGCGGAAACGGGTTGTAGTTGGGTAGCAGGTGGGCGATGGTTTTCATGCCTGAGTTTCCAGGCAGGCACGCAATGCCGACATCACCGAGGTGGTTTCGAATTGCGTCATGCAGGTGGCGGGCCGGTGGGGGCACTTCTTTTCCATACAGGGAGCGCAAGTCAGGGGGTAGCTCAGGGTCAGCGTCTTGGCGGTGGCCGCGCGCTGGCCGACGAGATCAGGACGCGTTGGAGTATACAAGCCCACGGTAGGGACATCCAGTGCCGCGGCCATGTGCAGGATGCCAGTGTCGGGGGCGATGACGGCGCGAGCTCCGGCCAGCAGGGCGGCGGTACCGGCGATGTCGAATGTGCCTGCGACCGTGTGGGTAGAATCCAGTCCTGTCGCTAGAGCCGCGGCTGCCTCGCGGTGAGCATAGGTGCCGGTGACGATGATGATCAAATCAGGTCGTTCGCGTGCAAGTTGCTCGAGGAATGATCGGGCCTGTTGCATGGGCCAGGTCTTGTAGCTATCGGCTGCCCACGGGTGGATGACCACATAAGACCGGTCACCACAGATGGCGGCAAGCCAAGCCGTGACAACTGCCGATTGTGGTGGGCGCAGGATCGGTGTGGTTCGCGTCGGAGTGATGCCTACGCTATCGAGGATGCGCAAACGGTTGTCGATGTAATGGCGGTCGGGCAGGGTGGATTGGTCCTGCTCCCGTGCCCGGTTCGACAACAGATCGCCATAACAGGTACCACGGGTGGGGATGCGCACGATGTGCCGGCTGCCGCCCAGATAGACTAGGGGCAGGATGTCCGGGTCGTTGCCGTGGAGTACTAGGGTGAGCTGTGGCGAGAACCGGTGCAGTTCGGCCAGAGTAGCAAAGAAGCGCCGCCATTTTCCGGGGTAGACGATAATCTCATCAAGGTCCGGTTCGTTCCGGAACAACGGTGCCCAGGCACAGCGTACGAACAATCCGATGCGGGCGTGGGGGAGGGCGCGGCGTACCGCATCGAACACCGGGGTGGAGAGGATTGCATCGCCCAACCCTGTGGTCAGTACCAAGAGCACGCGCTCGGTACGCGCGAGATCAAGTTCGGTCAGTGGGCGCACCGGATGCCGGCGTGCACGCCAGCGCACCCAGGCGGCCAATAGCGGGGCGGCGAAAGGCAGATTCATCAGTGTTACGCGGCGGACACGGCTTGGATAAATACCGCTTCCATACGGTCCAGCATCAGGTCACGCGCAAATCGCGTTTTTGCCTGCGCCAGAGCGGCCTGGCCCAGTTGCAAACGTAATTCCGACGAGCGGCACAGCCGTTCCAGAGCTTCGGTCAGGGCATCCGTATCACGCGGTGGCACAATGAGACCAGTGACGCCGTCGGCCACGATTTCAGTGATGCTTCCGACCGGGGTACTGACCACGGGCAGGCCGGTGGACATGGCTTGCATGATGGCCTGGGGTACGCCTTCGTTGGCGTACGAGGGCAGGGCGAAGATGTCGAGAGCGGCCAGCCAGGGTGCTACATCGCGTTGATTGCCGGGCTGAGTCATGCGTTCATGGATGCCCAGTTCGAGCGCCTGCTGGCGGATGTTGTCGCGGCCAGGACCGTCGCCGACCACGACCAGATGCAGGTCGGGCAGTGTGAGACGGCTAAAGGCTTCCAGTAGGTAGCGATGGCCTTTCCAGCTGCGTAGGGTGGCGACGATGCCGACGATGCAGGCGGTCTCAGGCAGCCCGAGTTGGCATCTTGCGGCTAGGCGGTCGGTAGGCGCGTAGCGTGTGAGATCCACGCCGGTAGGTACCGAGACGATCTGTTCCGGGGTGAGGTCGAAATCGCGGATGAGTTTCTCACGCAGGCGCTCGCCGGTGGTGACGATGCGACTACAGGCTTTGCGGTAGAGCCAGCGACTCGCCCAGTTGTTGGGGATGGGCGAGGAGATGTGCCGGGTGCGGACGATGGGGGGCGCGTTTTTGAGCGTCAGGCAGGCCAGGGCGGCAAGCCACGAATCGGTGGAGCTATGG
>Ga0194119_10009987_pt1 | contig 12620 bp, 11 predicted proteins | sample TA2MahC100mmetaG_FD_148620 | JGI IMG/M metagenome (GOLD analysis project Ga0194119, IMG submission 148620) | Freshwater microbial communities from Lake Tanganyika, Tanzania - TA2015018 Mahale Deep Cast 100m | ecosystem: Environmental > Aquatic > Freshwater > Lake | place: Tanzania: Lake... | reverse complement strand
CATCAACGAGCTGTTGCGCGGCATCTGACGCCTCTGAAACTCAGACCCTACGGCCCCGACGCCTGGCTGCTGCAGCTTACCGAGCCGCCAGGGGTTGGGGCTTTTCAGTGTCGCCAGGCGCTCTGGCGGGCGGCCCGTGAACAGCCGCCGGAGGGGTTATCCGAATGCGTGCCCGGTTATACGACGCTGTTGTTCGAGTTTCATCCCGCGCAAGGCAACGAACACGCGCTCAAAAACTGGCTTAAGCGCCACTTGCACCACGCCGCCGATGCGCCTGCCACCAATGCGTCTGCCGCCGATGCACCGGCCATCGTGGCGGGGACGCTGCACGAAATTCCCGTCCGCTACCACGGTCCGGACCTCGAACAGGTCGCCACCCACGCGGGCCTGTCTCCCGCCGAGGTCATCGAGCGCCACAGCGCACCGGAATATCGCGTTGATCTGATCGGCTTCGCGCCCGGTTTTCCGTATTTGGATGGCCTTGACCCTGCGCTCACCACCCCTCGCCGGAAGCAACCGCGCCTTCATGTCGAGGCGGGCAGCGTCGCCATCGGTGGCTCCCATACCGGCATCTATTCCCTGCCCGGCCCCGGCGGCTGGAATATCATCGGCCACACCGATGTCGTGCTCTTCGATCCCGCCACGGCCCGTTGCCTGCTGGCCCCGGGCGACCGCATCCGCTTCCGCCCCTTATGAACGCGGTGCTCGAAATCCTCCATCATGGCGCGTTGTGTACGGTCCAGGACGGCGGTCGCCCGGGCCAGCGTCATCTCGGCATCCCCCCCGCAGGAGCGCTGGATCGTGCGGCACTGGCGCTGGCAAACCGTTTGCTGGACAACCCCCGCCATGCCCCGGCACTGGAGTGCCTGGTCGGTACGCGATTGCGAGCCTTGGCACCTGTACAGGTGGCCCTGGCCGGGCGGGAGCACGCCCGGGCCTGGGTTCTGGCGCCGGGAGCGTGCATCGAGATCACGCCGGATTGGCCCGGTGTCTGGCATTACCTGGCGCTTCCCGGCGGCATTGCTGCCCCGCACTGGCTGGGTAGCGCCAGCGTCTGTGTGCGCGCCGGAATTGGCGCTCCACTCCGCCACGGTGACCGCGTCAGCGCTCAGGCTGCCGCCTTGTCCGCCTGGCCCCCGGGCATCCGGGGGCGTTATCTGGCCGAGCCCGGTTCCCACGATGCGCTGTCGATCCGCGTCTGGCCGGGGCCACAGTGGGCGCAGTTCTCGGCTCAGGCGCGCAAATCCCTGTGCGCCCAGACCTGGCAGATCTCGCGGCAAAGCGACCGCAGCGGCTATCGACTGGAGGGTGAGACACTCCCCGTTCCCGACCGGGAGCTGTTCAGCGAACCCGTGCGCATCGGCGCCATTCAAGTGCCGCCCGATGGCCGGCCGATTGTGTGCCTCAATGACGGCCCGACGGTCGGCGGCTACCCCAAGATCGGCGTCATCGACCCAGACGACCTGCACCGCGTGGTACAAACCCGTCCCGGCGAGCCCATGCGTTTTAGAATCGCGACATGATGGATCTCAATTGCGACCTCGGTGAAGGGGAATCTGCTGCCCGCACCCGGGCCCTGATGCGCTACATCACCTCAGCCAATGTGGCGTGTGGTAGCCATGTAGGCGGCCACGCCGGCGACCTGGCCAGCATGACGCGCGCCGTACGCCTGGCGGCCGAGTTCGGTGTGCGTTTAGGCGCACATCCCGGCCCGGCGGGTGACTTTGGCCGTGGCGCGGTGAGCGTGACGCCGGCCTCGTTAGCCGCCCAGGTCGTACAACAGGTCACGGCCCTGGCGACCGTTGCCGCAAAGGCCAGCGTTCCACTCCACCATATCAAGCTGCACGGGTCCTGGTATCACGCCAGCGAGGCCGACCCCCACCTGGCTCACGCCTACCTGACGACCCTCCAGAAACACTTTCCGCACTGCACGGTTTACGCCCTCAGCGGTGGCCGTGTTGGGCAGCTCGCCCAAGCGCTGGGCGTGCCTTTCTGTGCCGAGGTCTTCGCCGACCGGGCCTACCGGGCAGACGGCACGCTGGTCCCCCGCAGTGAGCCCGACGCCGTGCTCACACGCCCTGCCGCTGCGGTGGCACGCCTGCGTCACTGGGCCGCAACCGGAGACATGGCCTGCGTGGATGGGAGCTGGGTCAAACTCCGGGGCGACACCGTGTGCGTCCATGGCGATGGGGCACACGCACTAGCCTTGCTGCGCCGCTTGCAGGGGCTGTAACCCCTGGGAATGCCGCCTTCGGCGCGCGCTTTCCTCGGCCATCTGCGCCCAGCTCACAGAGCTTATCAGGCCTTATTCCGGTTTGCGGATGCCCAACGCGGCCCAGCCTTCATGGCCCAGCCGCTCCAAGGTCTCGATATTGCGTTCGTAGATCGTCTCGGGATTGGGATAGGCGGCAACGGCGCGGGCCAGACTGGACTCGCGGATCAGGTGCCAGGTCGGGAACGGGGCCCGATTGGTGTAGTTGCTGATGGCATCCGGCTCCGTATCCGCGAACTGAAACTGGGGATGAAAACTGGCCACCTGGAGCACGCCTTCCAGTTCGTGCTCGACGACAGCCTCTTCGGCAAGGGCGGTCAGATCGTTGAAATCGAGAAAGTCCTGCAGCAGGTGCGGAATGATCAGCAGGGTGGTGTCGATCTTCTCGGGATCAGCCGCCACCAGAAAATCGAGCTCGGCATCCAGTTCTTCCAGCAGGGCATCGGTGTGACGCGCCTGGCTGACCACATAACGCACCTGTTCCTTCACATAAACAGATTTGGCGAACGGACACAAATTTAACCCAATGACGGCTTTTTCCAGCCAATCGCGGGTGATCGCTACCACATCGTCTTCAATCATTACAGATCCAGTAACAAGCGGGTCGGATCCTCAATACCTTCCTTGACGCTGGCGAGGAAGCTGACGGCTTCACGCCCGTCGATGATGCGGTGATCGTAGGAAAGTGCCAGATACATCATGGGGCGAATCACTACCTGACCGTTCTCGGCGATGGGCCGATCCTGGATCTTGTGCAAACCGAGCACAGCCGATTGCGGCGGATTGAGAATGGGCGTTGACATCAGGGAACCAAAGATGCCGCCGTTGGTGATCGTAAAAGTGCCGCCCTCCAATTCCTCAATCTGCAACTGCAAGGCATTGGCACGACGAGCAAAGTCCGCAATACGGCGTTCAATCGCAGCCAGGCTCAGGGTCTCGGCATCACGCAGAATAGGCACCACCAGACCGCGCTCCGAGCTCACCGCCATGCCAATATCGCAGTAATCATGGTAGAGGATGTCGCGCCCGGTCACCCGCGCATTGATAACCGGGTATTGCTTCAAGGCATGACAGACAGCCCTCACAAAAAAGGAGGTCAGCCCCAGCTTGACGCCATGCTCCTGCTGGAAACTGTCCTTGTAACGCTGCCGCACGGCCTGCAAGGGGCCCATGTTGACCTCGTTGAAGGTGGTCAAAAGGGCCGCCGTGTTTTGGGCCTCCTTAAGCCGTTCGGCAATCCGCTGGCGCAGACGCGTCATCGGTACCCGACGCTCGTTACGAGCCGTGGCACCGCTCGGTGCAACCGACTGTGGCGCAGCCGACTGTGGCGCAGCGGCAGGCTGGGCAGGAGCCGGTTGGGCAACGGTCACGCCGTGACGACGCTGTGAGGGGCGCAAGAATGCCGCCTCAGGAGGCTGTGCCGGGGACGATTCCGCTGCGGGGTTTGCTGTGGGGTTTACCTTGGAGGCGACTTCGGGGGCAACCTCGGGAGCCGCCTTGGGCGGGCTGACCGGCGCCGCCTTGGTCTCGACGAGGGGCGCCGGAGCCACCCCCTTGGCGGCCGGTTTAGCCGTCTGACCGGTCAGGTCTGCCTTATTGGCGGCCTCCAGATGGGCGATCACCTGCCCCACCTGCACCTCACCCCCCTCCGCAACCAGGATCTCGCTCAGAAGGCCGGCCACGGGTGCAGTGATCTCCAGCACCACCTTGTCCGTTTCCAGATCCACCAGGATCTCGTCGCGAGCGACGGCATCACCCACCGCCTTGCGCCAGGCCAACAAGGTCCCACCGCTTACGGACTCCGACAACTCAGGAACCCGAACCTCAATCATCGTCTCACCCATCGCTCCATCCTCTCTCTGAACAGAATCGGCGGGAGAAGGATCAACCAACGAGGATCAAGCGCTGAAGATCAGCCGAAGAAGGCCTTTATCTTGTCCATAAAGCCTTGAGCTCGCGGGTTGTGCTTGTCTGCCGCACTGCTGCAGATGGTATCAAATTCCCGCAACAATTCCTTCTGTCGCTCGGTGAGATTCACGGGCGTTTCCAGCACCACATGGCAATACAGATCACCCGGTTGGCTATCGCGCACCCCCTTGATCCCCTTGCCGCGCAGGCGGAAGACCTTGCCGGTCTGGGTCTCGGCCGGAATCTTGAGGACGGCCTGACTGTCGAGGGTCGGAATCGTGATGTCGCCGCCCAGGGCCGCCGTGGTAAAGGAGACCGGCATCTCGCAATGCAGGTGTCCCCCTTCGCGGGTAAAGACGGCATGGGGCTTGAGATGCACCTGAACGAACAGGTCACCCGGTGGGCCGCCGTGAACGCCGGCCTCGCCCTCGCCGGCAAGGCGGATGCGATCGCCCTCGTCCACCCCGGCCGGGATCCGCACCGAGAGCGTCTTGTGTTGCTTGACGCGACCTTCGCCGTGACAGGTATGGCACGGGTCGGTGATGATCTTGCCGCTGCCATGACAGCGCGGACAGGTTTGTTGGACTGAAAAGAAGCCCTGCTGCATGCGCACCTGACCATGACCCTGACAGGTCGGACAGGTCGTCGGCTTGCTACCTGCCTTGGCACCCGAGCCATGACAAGTGCCGCATTCGACCATCACCGGAATGCGGATCTTGGTCTCGGTCCCGCGTGCGGCCTCTTCCAGCGACAGCTCCAGGTTGTAGCGCAGGTCAGCCCCGCGATACACGCCCTGGCCACCCTGCCGGCCACCGCCCGCACCAAAAAGATCGCCAAAGATGTCTGAGAAGGCATCACCGAAATTGCCGAATCCAGCCGCACCGGGACCGCCCCCCATATTGGGGTTCAGCCCGGCGTGTCCGTACTGGTCATAGGCCCCTCGCTTGCCGGCATCGGAAAGAACCTCGTAGGCCTCCTTGACCTCCTTGAACTTATCCTCAGCCGTCTTGTCACCCTGATTGCGGTCCGGGTGATACTTCATCGCCAGCTTTTTGAAGGCCTTCTTGATCTCGTCTTCGGAGGCTCCCTTATGGAGCCCGAGGACTTCGTAGTAGTCGCGTTTAGACATGAAGGCTTATTTCTTGTCCTTCACTTCTTCAAACTCGGCGTCCACCACATCGTCGGCCTTCTTGTCGCTACCGCAGGGCTCATCTGCGCCACAGGTCCCGCAGCCACCGGCTGCACCCGCGGCGGATTGCTCGGCGTACATCTTTTCAGCCAGTTTGTGGCTGGCCTCGGACAAGGCCTGGGTCTTGGCCTCAATCTCCTCCTTGTCGCCGTCCTTCATGGCCTTTTCAGCCGCCTCGATCGCCGCCTCGATTGCCGTCTTTTCTTCAGCCGTCACCTTGTCGCCGCCCTCCTTGAGGGCCTTCTTGGCGCTGTGAATCAGGCTGTCGCACTGGTTGCGAGCGGTCGCCAGTTCAAAGGCCTTGTGGTCCTCGGCCGCGTTCAACTCGGCGTCCTGCACCATCTTCTTGATCTCGTCATCCGACAAGCCAGAGTTCGCCTTGATGGTGATCTTCGCCTCCTTGCCGGTGCCCTTGTCCTTGGCCGAAACATGCAGGATGCCGTTGGCATCAATATCGAACGAGACCTCGATCTGCGGCATGCCACGCGGCGCCGGCGGAATATCGGACAAATTGAATTGGCCCAGGCTCTTGTTGCCCGAGGCCATCTCGCGCTCACCCTGCAACACATGGATGGTGACAGCGTTCTGATTATCATCGGCGGTCGAGAAGACCTGCGATGCGCGGGTCGGGATGGTGGTGTTCTTGACCACCAGCTTGGTCATGACGCCACCCAGGGTCTCGATACCCAGCGACAGCGGCGTCACATCCAGCAGCAACACATCCGTGACATCGCCCTGCAACACGCCGCCCTGAATGGCCGCGCCCACGGCCACGGCCTCATCCGGATTCACATCGCGGCGCGCTTCCTTGCCGAAGAATTCCTTGACCTTCTCTTGCACCTTGGGCATGCGGGTCTGGCCACCGACCAAGATGACATCGTCGATGTTGCCCACACTGATGCCGGCATCCTTGATGGCGATCTTGCACGGCGCAATGGTGCGCTCGACCAGATCCTCAACCAGGGCCTCGAACTTGGCACGGGTGAGTTTCAGAACCAGGTGCTTCGGGCCCGAGGCATCGGCCGTGATATAGGGCAGGTTGATCTCGGTCTGGGTCGCAGACGACAACTCGATCTTCGCCTTCTCCGCCGCCTCTTTCAGGCGTTGCAGGGCGAGCACATCCTTCTTCAGATCAACGCCCTGCTCCTTCTTGAACTCGTCGATGATGTAGTCGATCAGGCGCTGGTCAAAATCCTCACCGCCCAAGAAGGTGTCGCCGTTGGTGGACAGCACCTCGAACTGGTGCTCGCCGTCGATCTCGTTGATCTCGATGATGGAGATATCGAAGGTGCCGCCGCCCAGGTCGAACACCGCGATCTTGCGATCGCCTTCCTTCTTGTCCATGCCGAAGGCGAGCGCCGCAGCCGTCGGTTCGTTGATGATGCGCTTGACCTCAAGGCCGGCAATGCGACCGGCATCCTTGGTCGCCTGACGCTGCGAGTCATTGAAATAGGCCGGCACGGTGATGACCGCCTCGGTCACTTCTTCACCCAGATAATCCTCGGCCGTCTTTTTCATCTTGCGCAAGACCTCAGCGGAGACCTGCGGCGGCGCCATCTTCTTGTCGCGCACTTCGACCCAGGCATCGCCGTTGTCGGCCTTGACGATCTTGTAGGGCATCAGGTCGATGTCCTTCTGCACCTCTTTTTCCTCAAAGCGGCGACCGATCAGACGCTTCACCGCATAAAGGGTGTTGCGGGGGTTGGTAACGGCCTGGCGCTTGGCCGGTGCGCCGCACAAGATCTCGCCATCTTCAGCGTACGCGACGATGGATGGCGTGGTACGCGTACCTTCTGCGTTTTCAATCACCTTGTACTTACCGCCCTCCATGACCGAGACGCAGGAGTTGGTGGTGCCGAGGTCAATACCAATAATCTTGCCCATGTTTTTTCCTTCAATGCTGTTTAGAGTGTTGCGAATATAGGGGTGCGTTCAGGGTTTTCAAGCCCGACTCATTCTGCCGGCTTGATAACCATCACCATGGCCGGGCGTAATACCCGTCCATTGAGCAGATAACCTTTTTGTAAGACATTGGCGACCGTGTTGGGTTCCCCCTCCGCAGCGATCATGCCGATGGCCTGATGCTGGTTCGGATCGAACTTTTCGCCCTGCGGAGAGACCTCAACCACTTGATGCCGCTCGAAAACGCCGGCCAGTTGCTTGAGGGTCACCTCAACGCCACTGGTCAGGCTCTCGACGCTCGTCGATCCGGTCGAAGCCAGCGCCGCCTCAAGACTGTCCTTGACGGCCAACAGGTCGCTGGCAAATTTTTCGGCCGCGTATTTGCGTGCCTTGTCGGCTTCTTCCGCGCCCCGCCGACGGACATTCTCAATCTCGGCCTTGGCTCGCAGCCAAGCGTCGTGATGTTCTTCCGCACGCAGTTCGGCCTGCCGCAGCAGGTCTTCCAAACTGGGCATGGTTTCGAGGTTGGGGTCGGCCATGGCAGCGGAGTCCAGTGCAGGATCTTCCGAGGTGCCAGCGGGAATGGGTTCTTTTTCAGACATGCGTTTTCTCCATAAACCCGCACGAAATGGGGCGCATGCGCCGCGTTTCAAGAGGCCAAAATCAAAAAAACGGGGCATGGCGCACTTAAATCCCGTCGATCACAACCATCTGATCCAGCCGCAGGCGCAAACGCTCGCCGGTGACCAGATCCACCTCCAGCCACTCCGCCCCGTCGCGCGTATAGATGTCGACCCCAATACCCGTACCTGCCTGCCGTCGTTCCAGATCAGGCCCCGTTTTCCATTCCAAATGCAGGGTGCGGCGGCGCAAGATGGCCAGTTCCAGCCGCGAATGCAGATCGCAACTTACGGGTTGGTAAGGTTCCATCAGCGCAAACGCGGCGTCAACACGGGGTTCAGGGAGGTCCCGATCGCCACGCCCAACTGGCGCGTCAGACGATCGGTCAGGCTCTCCTGGGGCGTGTAATCGACGATCGCCTCGGCCTTGATCACCTCACGCGCCACAAAATCGAGGCTTCCCAGTCCATCGGCCAGACCCATCTCAACGCTGCGGGCCCCGTGCCAGACCAACCCGGAAAAGATCCCCGGCTGTTCCTTGAGGCGTTTACCCCGCCCCTGGCGCACCGCCTGGATGAATTGCGCATGCACCTCGCCAATCAACTGGCGTGCATGCTCCTCTTCGGTCGCCTTGCGTGGCAAGAAGGGATCGAGGAAGGCCTTGTTCTCCCCCGCCGTCAGCAGGCGGCGCTCAACCCCCAGCTTCTTCATGGCATCGGTAAAACCGAAGCCGTCCATCAGGACCCCGATCGAGCCCACCAGAGACGCCTTGTCCACATAGATGCGGTCGGTCGCCGCCGCAATGTAATATCCCCCGGAGGCGCAGACATCGTCCACCACCGTATAAACAGGGATATTGGGATTCAGCGAACGCAAGCGCCGAATCTCGTCATAGACCTGACCCGCTGCGACCGGACTGCCGCCGGGACTGTTGATGCGCAGCACAATGCCTTTAACCTTGGGTCCCGCAAAGGCCTCGCCCAAGGCCAGGATAATGTCATCCGCCAGAGCCCCGTTCTTGCCCCCAATCTCGCCCTGAATGTCGATCAGGGCCGTATGTGTGCCATGCCCTCCGGCCGAATGATCATCGCCCCACCACCCCAGAGCCACGACCAGCAGCACAACCACGAAGGTCATACGCCACCAGAAGCGACCGCGCCGCTGGCGTCGCAGCTCAGCCAGATAGGCCTCGACCAGCCGTTCCATTGCCTTGTTTTCCATGCCTTATCCGTTCTCGTCCAGCCAGTTTTCCAAGGCAGCCATCGTATCGACGATCGCCAGCGGGTTACAGCCCTGCAACAAATCCACGGTGTGTGCCCCATAGCTGACCCCGAGTCCGGCCACGCCCGCATTGACCGCCATCTGCAGGTCGTGACTGGTATCGCCGATCATCAGCGTCGTCTCGGGGCGCCCACCCACCTCCGCGATAATCTCCTCGATCATCGCCGGATGCGGCTTGGAAAAGGTCTGATCGGCCGTGCGTGTCGCGGTAAAAATCGGCTCCAGCGCCGTATGTTGCATTGCCTGGTCCAGCCCGCGACGACTCTTGCCGGTCGCCACCGCCAGGACATGGCCCCGGGCGTGAAGCCCGCGCAACATCGAATCCGCCCCCTCGAACAACGGAATGGTGTGATCCTGACCGAGATAATGATTGCGATAGCAATCGGCCAAACGCGGATGATCCGACTCCGGCAACATGGGAAAAAGGTATTCAAGTGCCTGTCCCAGACCCAGGCCGATGACATAACGCGCCTTTTCCGGCGGCGGAACAGGCAGGTCCATGTCGCGTGCCGCACCCTGCAAACTGGCCACGATATGGCCGGCCGAATCCATCAGCGTGCCATCCCAGTCAAAAATTAACAGTTCATATTTCACGGGGTCTCCGGATCCAGGGATTGCAAAAAGGTGTCCAATTCATCAGGCAGCGGCGCCGTAAAGGAGAGCGGCTGATGCGTTAAGGGGTGTTTTAGTTCCAGCCGCGCGGCGTGCAAGAACATGCGGCGCAGACCTCGACCTTTCAAGGCGGTATTGAGGGCCGCATCGCCATATTTTGCATCGCCAGCGATGGCATGCCCGCAGGCCGCCAGATGCACGCGAATCTGGTGGGTGCGACCGGTCATGAGTTCTGCTTCGAGCAGGGAAAATCCCGTGTAGCGCTGGCGCAGGCGGAAGAGGGTATGCGCCTGCATCGCCTCGGGATGCTTCTCGGGCACCACCTCCACCCGCCGCTCGCCCTCGGCGGTGAGAAACTTGTGCAGCGGAAAGCGAACATGGCGCAGCGCATCCCGCCAGCGTCCCGTTGCCAGTGCCAGATAGGTCTTGCGCGCCTCGCCAACACGCAGCATCCGATGCAGTTCAACCAGGGCACTGCGACGCGAGGCCAGCATCAGCAGGCCCGAGGTTTCGCGATCCAGACGGTGGGCCAGCTCCAGATAGCGCAACTCGGGCAGCTCCTGACGCAGCTGTTCGATAATACCCAGACTGATCCCGCTCCCCCCATGGACCGCCCAGCCGGCGGGTTTATTGAGCACCAGCAGGGCCTCGTCCCGATACACGATATGCGGCAACAGGGTGCTCCCAACCGCCACCGCCACCTTAGCGGGCACTTCGGCCAGACGCACGGGCGGGATGCGAATCTGATCCCCGGCCAAGAGACGATAGTCCGGCCCCTTGCGCCCCTTGTTGACCCGCACCTCGCCGTCGCGAATCATGCGGTAAACCCGGCTCTTGGGTACCCCTTTCAGGGTGCGGAACAGGTAATTGTCCAGGCGTTGGCCATCGGCCTCGACACCAATCGAGACGAATGTGACTGTTTCTTTGCGTTCTGCGTTCATTGCCTATATACTCAGGCGCGCTTGAAAGTGGCGACGGATAGTGATAGTCGCTTTGGGGTTGGGTTCATTTCTTGAGATCTTTGTTGAACTCAGATCCAAATCCATCCATTCGAGCACGCCGGTTAATTCCGCTCACCGGCCCAAGCCTTCGTCTTCCGCCCCATCAGGGTGATGCAGACGGGCTAAAAGTAGCGATGTTAGCGTATTAGCAGCGTGTTCTGCACCCGGATACTGTGAAACCGGTTGAGAAGACAGCCCGTGGACCCCTTTGCACATTTGCGTTTTCGTGATTTCGCAAATGCGACGAGTTCGCGGAGCCCAGCCTTTTCCCGATTCCACAATAAGGATAACCCCTTCAACATGACCATGACCGAGAACCGAGAGCACCGCGCTTTCCAAGTAACCGACTGATTCCATGCCAGCCGCGGGCACCGTCCCTGGGACGAGTGCCGGCGACACAGGGTTTTCCCCGGGCGTCGAAGACGCAAGGGGTCATAATGAAAAGAATGTTGTTTAACGCGACGCAGGCGGAAGAGCTCCGCGTCGCCATTGTCGATGGCCAGAAACTGGTTGATCTCGACATTGAATCCGCCGCCAAGGAACAACGCAAAGGCAATATCTACAAGGCCGTTGTCACCCGCGTTGAGCCAAGCCTCGAGGCCTGTTTTGTCGACTATGGCGCCGAGCGCCATGGCTTCCTCCCGTTCAAGGAGATCGCCCGCAGCGCCCTGCCCGGCAACGCCAATGGCCCGGTCAAGGATCAGATCAAGGAAGGCCTCGAACTTCTCGTCCAAGTCGAGAAGGACGAGCGTGGCAACAAGGGCGCCGCCCTGACCAACTACATCAGCCTGGCCGGACGCTACCTGGTCCTGATGCCCAACAATCCTCGCGGCGGCGGTGTCTCACGCCGTATCGAGGGTGAAGATCGCAACGAACTGCGCGACCTGCTCGCCCAACTCGAAGTACCCTCTGGCGCCAGCCTGATCGCGCGCACCGCCGGTATTGGCCGCAGCCTGGAAGAACTGCGCTGGGACCTGAACTATCTGCTGCAATTGTGGTCCGCCATTGACGGGGCGGCACAAGGCCAAAAGGGCGCCTTCCTTATCTATCAGGAATCCAGCCTGGTCATTCGTGCCATCCGTGACTACTTCACGGCAGACATCGGCGAACTGCTGATCGATATGCCGGCCATCCATGAGCAGGTGCGCCAGTTCATGGCCCATGTCATGCCGAACCTGGTCAGCAAGGTCAAGCTGTACAGCGACAGCGTGCCGCTCTTCTCGCGCTTCCAGATCGAGCACCAGATCGAGACCGCCTATTCCCGCCATGTCCCGCTGCCCTCGGGTGGCGCGCTGGTCATCGACCACACCGAGGCCCTGGTCGCCATTGATATCAACTCGGCCCAGGCCACCAAGGGTGCCGACATCGAGCAGACCGCCCTCAACACCAACCTGGAGGCCGCTGATGAGGCCGCCCGCCAATTGCGTCTGCGCGATCTGGGTGGCCTGGTGGTGATCGATTTCATCGACATGGAAAGCGCCAAGAACCAGCGTGCTGTGGAGGATCGCCTGCGCGATGCCCTGCACGCCGATCGCGCCCGCATCCAGGTCGGCAAGATCTCCCGCTTTGGCCTGCTCGAACTCTCCCGTCAGCGCCTGCAGCCCTCGCTCGGCGAGACGAGCCACATTACCTGTCCGCGTTGTATGGGAACCGGCCATGTGCGCAGTACCGAGTCCTTTGCCCTGCACCTGCTGCGTATCCTCCAGGAAGAAGCCATCAAGGAAAACACCGGCGCCCTGCATGTCCAGGCCCCGGTTGATGCCTGCACCTTCCTCCTCAACGAAAAGCGTACCGACATCCTGAATATCGAGGCGCGTGCCCGTGTCGAAGTCGTG
>Ga0194119_10009984_pt1 | contig 12622 bp, 13 predicted proteins | sample TA2MahC100mmetaG_FD_148620 | JGI IMG/M metagenome (GOLD analysis project Ga0194119, IMG submission 148620) | Freshwater microbial communities from Lake Tanganyika, Tanzania - TA2015018 Mahale Deep Cast 100m | ecosystem: Environmental > Aquatic > Freshwater > Lake | place: Tanzania: Lake... | reverse complement strand
ATTCGGAACGGCGTGTTCAGGAGCGTCGCTCAGTTGGTCGACGCAATTCGTCGCTACGTCGACCACCACAATACGAACCCAACGTCCTTCGTCTGGACGAAGAAGGCCGAAGACATCCTTCAAAAAATCGCCCGGGCGAGGAAGGCTCTCGATAAAGTCCCATCTGCGTGAGACGCTACACTAGGCGGTTTCTGAAACCTCTGCCCGGCCGGGTGAGACGGGTTGAAAAACCCGGCTGCCGGTCGCCAGGCACCGAAGCCTTCATCATCCGGGGGCGTCCCTCGGAAAACTATGCTCCGGGGTGGGCGGATCGGCACAGTCTGCCCCGATTCCCCCGCCGCGGGCCGGCGGGGCTCCGGCCCGGCCATTTCCCCGGGAAGCCTCAACCTCCGGGGCCGGCCGGGCCGACCGTACGGGTGACTCGTTTGCCGAGCCCGGTTCCCCGCCCCTACCATCGACGTTCATGGCCACCGACGTGCGCATCAAGGAGCAGTTGCCGGAACTGACGCGGCGGATCGTCGAGACGTATCAGGACGTCCCGACCATCCACTACCTCGGCCACTGCCCGCTGCCGAACTACGAGACGATCATCTCGGTCTGCGAGGATCTCAAGGAGATCCTCTATCCCGGCTACCGACGGCGCGAGAACCTGCACCTCGGCAACGTCACGTATCACGTCGGCGACCTGATCGACGGGCTCCACGACAAGCTGACCGCGCAGATCGGCCGGGCCCTCCGCCACAGCGTGACGGCGCAGCGGGCTGCAGCTGAGCAGGGCGTCGAGCCGCCGGCGGTGTCGGAGGCGGTGAAGCACTGCACGGAGGAGGCCGACTTCGAGGCCCTCGGCCAGGCGAAGGCGGTCGAGTTTCTCGAACAGATCCCGGACGTCCGCCGCATCCTGGGCACCGACGTGCAGGCCGCCTACGAGGGCGATCCCGCCGTGCGCACGCTCGACGAGATCATCTTCTGCTACCCGGGCCTGGAGGCCGTCACGATCCACCGCCTCGCGCACCTCCTCCATCGGCTCGAGGTGCCGCTGATCCCGCGCATGATGGCCGAGTGGTCGCATGCGCGGACCGGCATCGACATCCATCCCGGGGCGACGATCGGCGACCACTTCTTCATCGATCACGGCACGGGCGTGGTGATCGGCGAGACGTGCGAGATCGGCAGCCACGTCAAGATCTATCAGGGAGTCACCCTGGGCGCACTCTCCTTTCAGACCGACGCCGACGGCCATCTCGTGCGGGGCACGAAGCGGCATCCGACGATCGAGGACCGGGTGGTGATCTACGCCAACGCCACGGTGCTCGGCGGGGCGACGCGGATCGGCCACGATTCCGTGATCGGCTCGAGCGTGTGGCTGACCCGCTCGGTCGATCCGCACACCACGGTGGTGTTGGAGAAGCCGAAGCTCCGGATGCGCGGCGAAGCGCCCGAGCCCGACGCGGCCAACGACTGGCAGATATGAGCTGAGCGTCACCGACCCCCGCAGCTCCTCCGGCACGCGTCCATGCGCCGGGAACCGCGGGTTTTCCCTGCGGAATCGGCATGGGCCGGGGTGGGCGGCCTTCGCTAGGCTCTGGGGAGACACGCCTCCGGAGATGCCCAGCCATGCGACCCCTGCTCGCCGCCCTGCTCTGCCTCGTCGCCTCCGCCACGGCCTGCTTCGCGCAGGGATCCGCCCGGGTCCCCGCCGTGTTCGCGGCCTATGCCACCGAACTCGCCGAGCCCTGGAACCAGGTCATCCACCAGGCGCTCGCGGAGGCCGAGAAGTTGGGGCGGATCACCTACACCTGGCAGGACCAACTCGCCGCGCCCGCCGCGATGACGTCGGCCCTCAACTCGGCGCTCGTCCGCCGTCCGGACCTGGTCATCGCCGACGGTGTCGAGGCCCTCGATGCGATCAAGGCGGTCGCTGCGGCCAATCCCGGCACCTCGTTCCTGGTGGGCACCTCCCAGCCCCCGGTGGCCCCGAACGTGTCGGTGTTCGACAGCAACCTCTCGGAGCCGGCCTACCTGTGCGGCTTCGCCGCCGGCAGGCTGACGAAGACCGGGGTGGTGGGCGTCGTCGCCGGCAAGAGCGACATCCAGGTGCATCGCGCGATCAACGCCTACATCCAGGGCGTCAAGGACGCCAATCCGGCGGCCAAGGTCAAGGTGACCTTCACCGGCTCGTGGTACGACCCGCCGCGGGCGAAGCAGGCGGCCCTGGACCAGGCGGCCGCCGGCGCCGACGTGATCTGGGCCGAGCGCGAGGGGGCGATCGCGGGTGCCCGCGAGCGGGGTGTCCTCGCCTTCGGAAATCTGGTGGATCAGGCGGCCGAAGGCCCGGAGACGGTGCTGACCGGGCCGGTCTGGAGCATGAGGCCGCTGATCGACCACGCCACGAAACTTGCCGCAGCGGGCATGATCCGCAGCGAGAACTACATCGACTTCTGTTCCCTGGCGCGGGGCGGGGCGGTGCTCGCGCCGTGGCACGCGTGGAACGAGAAGCTCCCTGCGGATGTCCTGGAGTTGATCCGCGAGAAGCAGAACGCCATCAAGGTGGGCGCGCTGGCGATCACCCCGAGTGCCGATCGGCCGGCCGGCGATTGACGAGGCGTGGCGGAGCCGCCGGAGCAGCGGCCGCGGAACGTCCGTGGCCCGACTACCGGCCGCGGGCGGCCCGCACCAGGGCCCGGGCGGCCTGTTCTGCACGGAGCTTGGCGTCGATCGCCTCGTCGCCGACGGCCCTGGCCGACGAGACCTTCTCGAGTTCGGCCCGCGCGGCGGTGGCGTCCACCTTGTCGGCGGGCATGGCCCGCTGGGTGATCACCGTGACCGTGTCGTGCGCGACCTCCACGAACCCGCCTTCCACGAACAGGCGGCGGACGGCATCGGCCGTGCCCCCCTGCTCGCCGACGATCCGCACCTCACCGGCGCCGAGGCGGCCGATGAAGGGCGCGTGGCCCGGGCCCACGCCCCGCAGGCCGTCGAACAGGGGTAGCGTGACGGACCGGGCCTGCGTGTCGAGGCTCGTCTGCTCGGGCGTGACGATCACGCACCGCACCGCGCCGCTCTTCTTGGTGTCTGCCATGATGGGTTTCGTCAGGCCTTGGCGGCCATCTTCTTGGCCTGCTCCTCGGCCTGCTCGATCGGACCGACGTACATGAAGGCCTGCTCGGGCAGGTGGTCCCACGTGCCGTCGGCGATCTCCTCGAAGGAGCGGATCGTGTCGTCGAGGCTCGTGATCTCGCCGGGCTTCCCGGTGAACACTTCGGCCACGAGGAACGGCTGCGAGAGGAATCGCTCCATCCGGCGGGCGCGATGCACGACGAGCTTGTCCTCTTCGGAGAGTTCGTCGACGCCGAGGATCGCGATGATGTCCTGCAGCTCGCGATACCGCTGGAGGGTCCGCTGCACGCGCCGGGCGATCTTGTAGTGCCGCTCGCCGACGTACTGCGGGTCGAGGATCCGGCTCGACGAGGCGAGCGGATCCACAGCCGGGTAGATGCCCTTCTCCGAGATCGACCGCTCCAGGTAGAGGAAGGCGTCGAGATTGCCGAACGCCGTGGCCGGCGCGGGGTCGGTCGGGTCGTCGGCCGGCACGTACACGGCCTGCACGCTCGTGATGGCCCCCTTCGACGTGCTCGTGATCCGCTCCTGGAGCGCGCCCATCTCCGTGGCCAGGGTCGGCTGATAGCCCACGGCGCTGGGCATGCGGCCGAGCAGGGCGCTCACCTCGCTGCCCGCCTGCGAGAAGCGGAAGATGTTGTCGACGAACAGCAGCGTGTCGGCGCCGGTCGTGTCGCGGAAGTACTCGGCCATCGTCAGGGCCGAGAGGGCGACTCGGAGGCGGGCTCCCGGCGGTTCGTTCATCTGGCCGAACACCATGCAGGTCTGCTCGATGACGCTCCGGCCGGTGTCGCCGATCTTGGCCTCCTGCATCTCGAGCCAGAGGTCGGTGCCCTCTCTCGTCCGCTCGCCGACGCCCGCGAACACCGAGTAGCCGCCGTGCGCCGACGCGATGCGGGCGATGAGTTCGGTGAGGATCACCGTCTTGCCGAGGCCGGCACCGCCGAACAGCCCGGCCTTGCCGCCGCGGACGAACGGCGTGAGCAGGTCGATCACCTTGATGCCCGTCTCGAAGAGCTCGGTCTTGGTGGTGAGCTCCTTGACCGGCGGCGGATCGCGGTGGATCGGCCACCGCTCCTGGCTCTCGACCGGGCCGCGGCCGTCGATCGGCTCGCCGAGCAGGTTGAACACGCGGCCGAGCGTCCCCTTGCCCACCGGCACCGAGAGCGGGCCGCCGGTGTCGACCACCTCGGCGCCGCGGGTCAGGCCGTCGGTGGAGCCGAGGGCCACGCAGCGGACCTTGCCGCCGCCGAGATGCTGCTGCACCTCGCCGACGAGATGCAGGTCGACGCCCTTGTTCGCGCTGTCGATCCGAACCGCGTTGTAGATCGCGGGGATCGAGCTCTCGGGAAACTCGACGTCGAAGGTGGAGCCGATGACCTGGGTGATGCTGCCGTGTGCCATTGCTGTGTCAGCCTTTGCTAAGGGGGAATCCGGTTATTTCTTAAGGGCTTCCACGCCGCCGAGAATCTCCATGATCTCGCCCGTGATCTGCGACTGGCGCGCCCGGTTGTACTGTCGCGAGAGGCTCTTGATCAGTCCGCCGGCGTTCTCCGTGGCGGCCTTCATGGCCACCATCCGCGCCACCTGCTCGCTGACGGCCGCGTCGAGAAAGCACTTGAACAACCGCGACAGGAAGCTCGCCGGGAGGATCTCCTCGAGGATGCTCGCGGCCGACGGGTAAAAGTCGTACTCGTCGGAGGCGAGTTTGGCCTTCACGCCACCGCTGCCGGTCTGTGGCGGCGTCAACGGGAGGAGCGTCTCCGTCACCGCCTCCTGCTTGGCGATCGAGTGGAACCGGGTGTACACGACGTCGAGTCGATCGATGTGGCCGGCGGAATAGGCCTCCAGGAATTCCTGGCCGATCGGGGCGACGGCCGCGAACTCGGGCTTGTCCTCGAACTGCGTGAACCGCTCGGCGATGTCCACGCCCCGGAACTTGAGTGCCGAGATGCCCCGCTTGCCCGAGACGCTCACCTGCGCCGGCACCTGCTCGCTCTTCCACTGGCCCAGCAGCGCCACCGACTGCCGCACGATGTTCGAGTTGTAGCCGCCGCACAGGCCGCGGTTGCCGGTGAGCACGAGCACGGCCGTTCGCTTCGTGGGCCGGCTCTCCAGCAGCGGATGGGCGGCATCGGCTCCCACGCCGCCGATGTTTTCGAGGATCTTGGCGAGGTGCCTGGTGTAGTCGCGGGCGGCGATCGAGCGGTCCATCGCCTTCTTGAACCGCGCCGTCGCGATCAGCTCCATCGTCCGCGTGATCTTGCGGATGTTCTTCACCGACTTGCGGCGGCGATCGAGTGCCCGGGCTTTTGCCATGACGTGCGACTTTCAGCGAATGCCTGCGGATCCCGGTTCCTAGCGCGCCCCGGCGAGCTGTTTGCCGCCGCCGGCGTGGGCGGCCCGCTGCCGCTTGTACTCGGCGATCGCGGCCTCGAGCTGCCGCTCACTCTCCGCGTCGAGTTCCTTCGACTCGTCGACCCGCTTGCGGAGTTCCGGCACCTGGTCGCGGACGAAGGTCAGGAAGCCTTTCTCCCAGTCGGCGACCTCGTCGCGCTTGACCTCGTCGAGGTGGCCACGGGTGCCCGCGTAGATGCTCAGCACCTGGTCGACCACGTCCATCGGGGCGAACTGCCCCTGCTTGAGGAGCTCTACCATCCGGTAGCCGCGGTCGAGCCGCTGCTGCGTGGCGGCGTCGAGGTCGGTGCCGAGCTGGGCGAAGGCCTCGAGCTCGCGGAAGCTTGCGAGGTCGAGCCGCAGGCCGCCGGCCACCTTCTTCATCGCCTTCGTCTGAGCGGCACCGCCCACGCGCGACACCGAGATGCCGGCGTTCATGGCTGGCCGCTGGCCGGCGAAGAACAGGTCGGGCTGCAGGTAGATCTGCCCGTCGGTGATCGAGATCACGTTGGTGGGGATGTAGGCCGACACCTCGCCTTCGAGGGTCTCGATGATCGGCAGGCTGGTGAGCGAGCCGCCGCCGAGTTCCTTGGAGAGCTTGGCCGACCGCTCCAAGAGCCGGCTGTGGGCGTAGAACACGTCGCCCGGGTAGGCCTCGCGTCCCGGCGGCCGCCGCATCAGCAGCGAGAGCTGGCGGTAGGCGGTGGCCTGCTTGGAGAGGTCGTCGTACACGATCAGCGCGTGCTGGCCGTTGACCATGAAGTGCTCGGCCATCGCCGTGCCCGAGTAGGGGGCGATGTACTGCAGCGGGGCCGCAACGCTGGCGCCGGCGACGATCACCGTGGTGTAGTCCATGGCACCGTACTTGCGGAGCGTGTCGATGGCCACGGCGACCGAGGAGTCCTTCTGGCCCACGGCCACGTAGAAGCACTTCACGCCGCTGTTCTTCTGATTGATGATCGCGTCGATGCCGATCGCGGTCTTGCCCGTCTTGCGGTCGCCGATGATCAGCTCGCGCTGGCCGCGGCCGATCGGCGTCATCGCGTCGACGGCCTTGATGCCCGTCTGCAGCGGCTCCCGCACGGGGGACCGCTCGGCGACGCCGGGTGCCAGGGTTTCCACCGGCCGCCGCAGTTCGCTGACCACGGGACCCTTGCCGTCGAGCGGGTTGCCGAGCGGGTCGAGCACGCGGCCGATCACCGCGTCGCCGACCGGCACCGAGAGCAGGCGGCCGGTGCTCTTCACCTCGTCCCCCTCGGTGACCTTCAGGTAGTCGCCGAGGATGATCACGCCGACCGAGTTCTCCTCGAGGTTGAAGGCGAGGCCCGTGATGCCCCCGGGAAACTCGACCATCTCGCCGGCCATCACGCCGGACAGGCCCCAGACGCGGGCGATGCCGTCGCCCACTTCGAGCACGCGGCCGACCTCGCGGACGTCGATGCCCGACTGGAAGCGGGAGATTTCCTCTCGGAGAACGGATGCGATCTCGTCGGTCAGGTGTGCCATGAGTACTCCCCGGTTTGGATGGCGTGGATGTTTCGCTGCTGCAGGCGGCCGCCGAGGCGGGCGAGGCCCGTCGCGACCGATTGGTCGTAGATGGTGTCGCCGACGCGGACGACGAGGCCGCCGATCACGGCCGGGTCGACCACGAACCGCGGCTTGAGCGTCGCCGACAGGGCCTTCTCGGTGTCGGCGACGATCCGGGCCTGCTCGGCGGAGTCGAGCGGGATCGCCGTCGTGAACACGGCCTGCTGCCGGCCGTCCCGCTCGTCGGCGAGCCGCTCGGCGGCGTCGACGACCGCCCCGAGCATGCCGAGCCTGCCGTGGCGGGCGAGCACGTGGAGGGCGTTGGTCGTGGTGGGCTTCATCCGCCCACCGGCCACGCGGTCGATGATCCGATCCTTCTCCTCCGGCGTCACCTTGGGCGACGCGAACACGGTCGCCGCTTCGGGCACCTTGGGGAGCACGTCGCGGGCCAACGTGGCGAGTTCGGCGATCACCTCGGGCCGGCAGCCGGCTGCCTCGCCGGCCTCGATGATGGCCTGCGCGTAGATCTTCGCCACGCGGTCGGCGGCGATGTCGACGTGTCCCGACTCGGCGTTCGTGGCGGAGGTCGTCATGCGGGGCGAGGTTGGCAAGGGCGGGGGGTGGGGCTGGTCAGTTGACGCTCGTGCGGCGGGACAGGCTCGCGACCGACTCGCGGACGAGCCGCGACTGGTCGTCGGACCCGAGCTTCTGGCTCAGGAACTTGCCGGCAACCTCCACGGCGAGGTGTCCGGCCTTCTCCGCGATCTGGGAGAGGGCGTCGTCCCTGGCGAGCTGGATCTCGTGCTTGGCCCGGACTTTCTCCTCGTCGGCCGCCTTGCGGGCCTCGGCCACGATCGCCTGCTTCGTGCTCTCGGCGTCCCGCCGCGCCTCCTCGAGCATGCCCCGGACCTCCTCGGAGGCCTCCGCCAGCCGGCGCTCGTAGGAGGCGAGCATCCGCTTGGCCTCCTCGTTGGACGCCTTGGTCTCCGCGATCTGGCGGGCGATGCCGTCTTCCCGCTTCTGGAGTCCCTCCATGATCGGCCTCCAGGCGAACTTGGTCAGCAGGCCCAGGAGCGCCAGGAACACCGCGAACGACCAGACGGCCAGGTCGGTCTGGAACCACGCGGGGCTCTCGAACGCCGATTTGCTGGTCCCGCTCGGCAGGTTGTGGCCGATTTCGGGGCCGTGTCCGTGCCCGTGGTCTTCACTGGCCACCGCGATCGCGGTGGCGTCGAGGCCGCACCAGCCGGGCAGCACGCCCGTCGCGACCGCGGAGACCGCGAGCGCCAGCAGCAGCGGAGCAAGTCGGAACGTCGTCATGGCTGAATCTTCCCGAGGTGTTGAACTCCGGCCCGCCCGCATCGCGACGATGCAGGACTGGAACCGGTCTCCGGCCCCCCCGCAGGCGCGGCGGCCGCTGGCGGGAAGGGCTCCAAGGCCCTCCCCGCCGGCCGCATGCCGGATGCGGGATCGGCGGAGACCGACGGCCCCCGCACGGTCACTTCTGCGAGCAGATGAACAACGCGTAGAACGTGAACCCCTCGATCAGGGCCGCCGCGATGATCATCGCGGTCTGGATGCTGCCGGCCACTTCGGGCTGGCGCGACATGCCCTCGTAGGCGGCGGCGGCGAGCCGGCTGATGCCGAGGGCCGCCCCGATCACCACCAGGCCGACGCCGAAGTACGAGGTGAGGTCGATCAGCGAGCGACCGGCAGCGGTCGCCTCCTGGGCGCTGGCAAGGTCGGCACCGACGAGGGTGACGGCGACGGCGGCCAGAGTGGCGAGAGTGCGGAAGGACAGCAGCGAACGGATCATCAATCGAACTCCTTGGAGAGGGGAACCGGGCGGATGCCCGGAGACGGTTGACATGAGAACGGACGAACGGGACGCGCGACGGCTTGCGGCGGGGACATCGATCGTCGGGCAGCCATGTTGTAGGGAATCTGCTTCGACTGGCGAGCGACGTCGCTCCGGATCGCGGTTTTGTGCGGGCAGGATACCTCAGTGCTGGTGGACGCTCGCCCCGATGAACAGGGCGGACAGGAACGTGAAGATGTAGGCCTGGAGGAAGGCGACGAACAACTCGAGCACGCTGAACAGCGTGCAGCTGACCACGCTGATCCCGGTGACCGTGGCCCACAGGCCCGTCGAGTAGGTGGCGGCCGCCGTGATCAGCCCCATGATGCCCAGGAGCACGAGATGCCCGGCCACCATGTTGGCCAGCAGCCGCACGGCGAGGATCAGGTGCTTGATGCACAGGCCGAGCATCTCGATCCCGAAGATCATCGGCTTCAGCAGGATCGCCAGCGGCAGCGGCAGGTCCATCGACGGCACCTGGTTGGTGAAGAAGCCCAACACCCCGAACTTCGCCATGCCGGCCAGCACCACCGTCAGGAAGGTGACCCCGGCCAGGGCGAGCGTGACCGAGAACGAGGCTGTCGGTGAGCCCGCCCAGGGCACCATACCGAGGAGATTGCAGCCGAGCACGAAGAAGAAGATCGTGAGCAGCAGCGGCACGAACCGGTCGCCATCGTGCTCCTCGCGATGGACTCCGACGACGGGCCCGCCCGCCCCCGCGAGCGCCGGCGAACCGTGGCCGTCGCCGCCGTGGCCGCCGTGCCCGGCTTCACCATGGTGGTCGTCGTGACCGTGGTCGTGGCTGTCGATCGCCGGCCGCGCGATCTGGTCACGGACGAACAGGATCATCGACTCGAAGAGGTTGGCAAACGCCCCCCGCGCCGGCTCTCCCTGCCGCAGCCGCTTGGCGAGCCGGGTAAATAGCAGCAGGAGGATGCCCGCCAGCAGCAGCTCGAGGATCATGTACTTCGAGATGCAGAAGCCTGACTTCTTTTCGTAGAGGCTGTCGAGCGTGCCGAAGGGTTGCGGGATCAGGATCTTGCCGTCGAGCGCCGCGTTGAACTCCTCCACCGACGGCATCGGCAGGCCATCGCGGGAGAACGGCTCTTTGAGAAACCCCGGGACCTCCTCGAGCGACGTCCAGCCCTGACGCCAGAGCGGCTTCGGCACCTCGAAGAAAAAAGCATCCTTGAGGTGGTAGATCGGGTTGTGGTCGGACATGGGAGGGGCTGATAGAGACCGATCCCCCGCGGGAAGGGACCGGCGAACGAACTGTTCGGGTGGGGCCGAGAGTGTGCTGCATCGGCCCCGTCGCCGTCAAATCACCTGCTCGGCGCCGGGGCTGCGGCCTCCGCGGCCACGACCCATGATGATTCGAGCCAGGTCCACCGCAAGCGCCGCCAGGTAGAAAACCAGCAGCAGTTCGCCCCCGCCCGCGGCCCTGACCCGCGACCCCGATGCCTGGAGCCAGACGAGCCCCGCCAGGGCCGGCAGCAGCCGCAGGGCGACCGTCGCCATCGAGGTGGCCACCCGCTCCGCGGGCGACCGGGGGGCCCGCAGGCCAAGAATCCATGCCCCCAGGCCGCCGACCAGGCACGTCACGGCGGCGAACACGATCGCCTGACGGCGGTCGGGCGTGCCGTGGTCCATTCCCCAGGCGATCGCCGCGGCCGCCAGCACCGTGGCCGGCGCTGCCAACGGACCCAAGGTCCTCCCCCCCATAGTCTTCCCCCTGGTGGCAGGCCGATCGCCATTCATGGCCGCACCATGCCGCGGCGGCGGCCGATCTGCACGATCCACATCAGCCCGAGGCCGACGCCGAGGATCAGGCCGGCGGGACCCAGAACCGACGTGCCGAGCCGGCGGTCGAGCCAGCCGCCGCCGACGGCCGGCAGGAACATGGCCAGGCCCAGGGCCGTGATCCTGGACACCCACATCATCGCCTCGCCGATCGGAGAGCCCCGGTGGGTGTCGCCCATCTCCTGAGGATACCGCAGGCCGTGCACGGTGGCGCCCCTTCCCCGGCGTCGGGTATCGTTTTGGTCGTCGCAGGAGCCCTCGTGGGGATCGAGCCGTGGCCACCCGCAAGCATCGCCGTCGTCGGCGCAGGAGCCTCCGATCGGACACCGACCCGGAGTCGCCGGCCCTGGAACCGCGGCACCCCGCCGCGCCCACCATCCTCCGGTTGATGGCCTGCGATGGCGGCAGGTGCCATGAGTCGACGGTGCTGGCGCCGGCGGAACTGACCGTCGCCCGCGAAAAGTGGCCGGTGGTCTGGCTTGACGTCGACGGCTTCGAGGACCTGGCGACGATCCGCTCCGTCGGCCAGATCTTCGAGATCGGCGACCTGGCCCTCGAAGACGCCATCACGCCCGACGAGCGGCCCAAGGTCGAGGTGTTCGGGCACCAGGTGTTGATCGCCGTGCGCATGGCGCGATTCGACGGCGATGCCATCGTCACCGACCCGATGGCGATCTTTCTCGGCGACCGGTACGTGATCACCTTCCACGATCGCACGGTTCCCGACGGCTTCGCAGGCGTCCGCGACCGGATCCGCCACGGCCGCACCCGCCTCGGCCAGGGGCACCTTGGGGCCGACCACCTCTGCGCCCTGCTGCTCGACGCCGTGATCGACGGCTACTTCCCGGTCCTGGAACGCTTCGGCGACCGCCTCGAGGACATCGAGGAGTCGGCGATCGAGAACCCGTCGCGGGATCTCCTCGGCCGGATTTACGACGTCCGGAACGACCTGATGACGCTGCGGCGGGCCCTCTGGCCGACCCGCGACGTGCTGCATGCCCTCGGCCGCGAGCCGACGTCCTTCGTGGGTGACCACGCCCGGCAGCACTTCCGCGACACCTACGACCACACGATGGAGCTCCTCGACATCACCGAGAGCTACCGTGAGATCGGCAGCGACCTTCGCGACATCTACCTGGCGAGCATCAACAACCGGATGAACGACGTGATGAAGGTGCTGACGGTGATCGCCACCGTCTTCATGCCGCTGACGTTCATCACCGGCTACTACGGCATGAACTTCAACACCGACTCTCCCTGGAACATGCCGCTGCTCAACTTCCGCTACGGCTCGCTGGTGGCCTTGGCCACGATGGTGGCGACGACGGTGGGCATGGTGGTGTTTTTCTGGCGCCGCGGCTGGCTGCGGCGCTGGCACTGAACGGGGCTACCGCGGGGAGGAGCACGGGTTTTCAACCCGTGCCGAATCGTCGTTGGGCGTGCTTCATGCGCGGGTTGAAAAACCCGCGCAACGGTCGGCACGCGCCCCCCGGCGCGTGAGGGCGTCACGCTCGGCTCCGGGGCACGGGTGGCCCCTGCCTGGGAGGAGCACGGGTTTTCAACCCGTGCCGAATCGTCGCTGGGCGTGCTTCCTGCGCGGGTTGAAAACCCGCGCTACGGTGGGCACGGGTGGCCCCTGCCTGGGAGGAGCACGGGTTTTCAACCCGTGCCGAATCGTCGCTGGGCGTGCTTCCTGCGCGGGTTGAAAACCCGCGTTACGGTGAGCACGCGTGGCCCGGCGCGTGAGGGCGTCACGCTCGGCTCAGGCAACCGCGAGGCAAGCCCCCCGGCGCGTGAGGGTCAAAACTGGGGAACTAGGATTCCAACCTAGTGTAGTGTCTCCGAAATAACGCAACTTATTGCTGTCAGTGCCGTTGAATCCTCAACTCATGGAGGATTCCGTCATGCGTGTTGCCAAGCCAG
>Ga0194119_10009981_pt1 | contig 12624 bp, 12 predicted proteins | sample TA2MahC100mmetaG_FD_148620 | JGI IMG/M metagenome (GOLD analysis project Ga0194119, IMG submission 148620) | Freshwater microbial communities from Lake Tanganyika, Tanzania - TA2015018 Mahale Deep Cast 100m | ecosystem: Environmental > Aquatic > Freshwater > Lake | place: Tanzania: Lake... | reverse complement strand
ACAACATCCTCAAGCTGTTCAGGGCGTCAATGGCCACGGTCTGAGGGCCTGGTTCATGTCGCCACGGCTGCAATCGAATATTCCCGAATCACAGGAGGTCAATCACCGCTTCCTGGCCTCAGCGCAACGTGCGACACGCTCCTAGAACCACTAGCTAATTAAAGACTGAGCATAGATAATAGGAAAATCAACGATAAGTACGCCACAAACTTGTTATATTTAGCCAAGAGTTGATATTGGCACAAAAGCAGTAGCCCATAGCAACTATCGCTTGTTTACCAAGAAGGATACAAGCAAAGAGCCGCGCCCAATTCGATGAGCGAAGCGGCTAAAGAGATAGAACTAGCGCTTGAGTCACGGCTGGGCAGGAGGATGAGGCGGCAAGGAGAAAGACGACATTTTGGAATATGTTGATTTGAGGATATTAAACACGTGGCCCTCAGATAATAGCTTAGCCACCTTTAGTTGGAACAGAAAAGGCAGTCGATGACCAAAAAGTAATCTGAGGAGAGGACGACGCTTAGTCTTCAGACAGACGTGAATATATTTGGCGATAAAAAAGAGAAGTCTTTCTGCCAACAGCTGCCGAGCAAAGGATGATGGTTCTTTCGCAAGTAGGTCAGAGGTCAAAACAATTCCGTCCAGCGCTCCTTGTACGTGTTTGTCATTTAACACCATAGTCATAGTAGAGCCTGATCTGATACGACGAGAAAACAACACGATGTCGACAATGCAGCACGAGGAGGAAGAAAGAATTAGAGGATAGAACAGTGCTTCATCTTCAAAGTAATTAGGCATAAAGCTGAGTCTGGCTTCTCCCCAGAATGAACGCTTCACGACATAAAGACAAGGTGAACAACTACTAGAGCGATGGTCATCCTTAAGGTGCCGGAGTACATTGAAAGGGGTTGTCGTTAAGAGAGTTACTCCACGAAGATATGGGCTAAAGCTGTTTCCTATAACAGACCCGGAAAACAGAAGCAAGTCTGGTAGACGAAAGCCATTGAGGATCGTCTTGATCGATTCGACAAAGTCAACACATATAAGATCGTCCGCATCAAAAAAGTATAGGTAATCGGAGGTTGCCAACTGTGCTCCGAGATTGCGAGCGGGTCCCTGCCCCCGATTGTGCTGTGAAACAACAACAACCCTAGAATCAAAGGCAAACGAGTGGACCCTGCCAAGAGTACCATCAGAGCTGCCATCATCAATGATTATGATCTCATCAGGAGGGCATGTCTGGGCTTGGATTGACTCAAGAGCCAATCCAATAAAGTCACATACATTATAGGCTGGTATAATAATTGACAGTGTTGGATTCATATCAGATCACAGGCAGATAGCAAAGCTGACAGCAGTTGGCTTCGGTCATATAGATAGCTTGAGATTATGGCAGAGTCGATAATCTGCTTGGCAACATCACAGGCACGTCGACAATCTTTATCTCTCAGATCAACACTAGTGACTCGTCCAAGTCCTGATGTGGTTGAGTAGTAATCTAGAAATTTAAAATCTCCTCCCAGGATTTTATTGGACAACCTAAGCCTTGTGTTTGGAATCGAGTAAGCGTCAGACAGTATCAGTCCATGAAGGGAGCTAGAAGCGATATAATCACACTCGCTAATCTTATTGATAAAGAGTAAAGGGTTTTGGTCGAGCTTTATGATTCTGACATCTTCCATCTTCTCGAAAGCTGAAACCCACGGGGAACCACAGTCAGCCACATGAGGCACGATTCCAAGTCGATATTTTTTAGAGATGTTGGTCGGCGAATATATCTCAGGCATGAGAATACCAGGATCACCCAGCGGACACCTCAAGGCATCAGGATTTAGCGATACCAACAGTTCTTTTGTGTGTTCCCCCCGCAAAGCGAATATCTTCATCGCCGACAAGACTCGATCACTGGGCTTTTGGCTATCTGAGATGAAGCCACTGCCCCAGACATGGCTTTTCTTGGTAGCAAAGTGTAGAATACTGCCGATTCCTAAAACGTGTGGGAGGATTCCAGACTTTTGGACATAGACGCAACGACTCTGGATGGTAGACATCAGAAGCAGATTTAGGTCATCTCCTACATTAGGCGTCTTATTGTAGTACCTAACGTGAAGATTGCTTTTAGTGCTTACTGATAAGTCATTGCCTAGATGATGTAGATACGACAGTTTGCCAATGGCTCCAGCTAGATTAAAGAAAGATTTGAGCTTCATGGCCATGAAAGCACTAAGTATTAATGCGAGAGAAAGAACTGGCGGGATCTAGGTGATGTAGCAGGCTTTTGATGAGGGGGCAAATAACTGCATGGGCTATACCTATATAGCAGAATTGAAAAGATCAATCGCTTGTTCGATCTGTAACCTGTCAGCATTGGTCAACAAATCCTGCTTGTATAAGGTAAGTTTCTTAAACTCTGGCAGGTTGTTGTATTCGAAGGCGATTTTAAGAAAACCGCAGATCCTCTCGAGTTCACGTAGATAATCGGATCCAAGCCGTTCAAATCTGACAGTCAGCACCTGTGAGGGATACCTTTTAGTAATGAGATCGATCCTTCTCTGGTGCGCCATCCATCTGTAAGTAAACTTTTGAATCCTTGAGAGGTTGTTCTTGTAAATATCAATATTCTTCTTGTTAATGCCGAGAAACTCGTTGGGGGCAAAGCTCTGCTGTGCGTCTATCCAATACGACGTCCCTGCATGGCTCAGCATAGAGTTGACAACCGAATGTACGTCCCTAGAGAGAGCAATAATTTTTGCTTCAGGGAAAACCTCTAGGAGTTGATCTACATGCCACAGGTTAGTATGAGTCTGGTCAACTAGGAGACTGGGATAAACAAGACTCATGAGAGTCTTGTAGTACTGAAACTGGGAAGGCCCTAATGGCTCTCCCCGAAAAGCCCTATCTGAGATATTTTCAAACATATGCGGGCTCTCAACACCACCATAATAATCTGACAATCCGCCAATCGAATTAAGTACTGAGCAAAGAAAGTGCGTTCCAGACCTGCCAGTACCAACAATAAAAACAGGCCCCCCAGGGTGAGGCGATAGTGGATTGAGAGCAGCTTTAAATCTTAGCGCAGAAAAAGAAAGTGCTCTTTGCCATCGAATCAATCGCCGCTTCAGATACTCTTTGATGACTGACTGTATCTCTTGGGTGTTGTATCGTGATTTCATTGTGCCCGCGATTAAAAAGCTGTTATCCAAGCATTGTAATAGACCATACTTGTGGATGTGAATAGTTGGTTAGGTGTGTCTTGCCACCAGGTCTTTGAGTAGCTCTTAACAGCCGAGCTGCTGAATGGGGGTGCGGCGAGCCAAGGCCAGGTGACACCTGCGGCGGTTATTAATCCCCAGATAGCGCTCCAACAAGCAATTGCGCTCGGCTGAGCTCTGGAAGCTCATCCCATAGGCCCATTTAATCAAGAGGGGTTTGATGAACAGTCCGGGCTTGCGGTTGGTGCTCGGCGTCCTGGGATTGGTGTGTTGGGGTGTCAGACTACGAGCCTCACAGCCTGGCGCCACAGCTTGGAGCAGTGAGCACTGACCTTTTCCGGGAGGACCCTTCGGCAGGTGATACCTTAGCTGCTAAAGTGGGGTTACCCCGATTCAGTGGACAGGTGTCAGGGCTTCACGGGTGAGAGTGTACGGGTGTTGATGAATTGCTGCTCGTAGTCGATCGGGCTGAGATAGCCAATCGTTGAGTGACGACGCTCGCGGTTGTAGTAACCATCGATCCAGAAGGCCAAGTGCCTGATCAGCTGCTGGGGGCTATTCAGGATCTCGGCATCGTCATCGAGGTCCAGTTCGTGTTTCAGGGTCGAGAAGAAGCTCTCCACCACTGCGTTGTCCCAGCAGCGGCCCTTGGCCGACATGCTGCAGGTGATCTTGCGGCCTGCCAGCAGCTGCCGGTACGCCGTTGCCCGGTACTGGCTCCCTTGGTCCGTGTGAATCAGGAGTTGATCGGGTTCGATCTGGCGGTGCCCCAAAGCCCGGTTGAGGGCTTCCAGCACCAACGTGGCCTCCATGGTGGCGCCCATGGCCCAGCCGACCACGCGGCGGCTGTGCAGTTCGATCCAGACCGCCAGGTACCGCCAACCGGCTGTGGTGCGGACGTAGGTGATGTCACCAGCCCAGCAGCGGTTGGGTGCTGCTGGGCTGAACTTCTGCTGCAGCAGGTTCTCGACCGCACCACTGGCCCGGTTGCCTGTGTTCCGACAAGGCCTGTACCCGCGTCTGGTCTTGGCCTTGAGCGCTGAACAGCGCATCAGCCGGGCAATGCGGTGGCGGCCCACCTTGAGGCCAGCGGCCCTGAGCTCTTGATGGACGCGTGGTGCGCCGTAGAAGCCTCGGTGCCGTTCAAACACGGCCTGGAGCTGGGCTGTGATGGCTGCGTTCTCCTGGGCCCGTGGACCCGGGTTGTGCTGCCGTTGCCGCCAGGCGTAGAAGCCGCTGCGGGCCACGCCCAGCTGCCGGCAGAGCCAGGCCGTGGAGAAGCGGCCTGAGAGGGCCTCGATCAGGCGAAACCTCTCGGCGGCAGCTGCTCCTTGGCAAAGTGCGCTGCCGCCAGCCTGAAAAAATCCTTCTCCCTCCTGAGCTCGCGGTTTTCCTTGCGCAGCCGGGCCAGTTCAGCCCTTTCCTCGCTGGTGAGCTGACCCTGTTCAGAAAGTCGCCGCGATCGATGCGGGCCTGACGGACCCACTTGGCCAGGCTGCTGTTGGGCAGTCCCAGCCGCTGGGCTACAGCGGTGCAGCTGAGTCCCTCACTGAGGCAGAGCTCTACGGCCTCCTGCCTTTGCTGCGGAGTGAACCGGCGCCTGGTCTTGGTCGGGTTGGTCATCGATGGACAGTCTGAGGGTCATGGCGTGACTCCTATCGACCTGTCCACGAAACCTGGGCAACCCCAGGTGCACAGGCGCGGTCGAGCACGACCACCACAGGAACCAAGAGCCGTGCCGAGGCTCAGGGCCGCAGGAGCCAATCAGGTGTGGAGCTGGGACATCACCTACTTGCCCACCACCGTGCGTGGGATCTGGCTGTACCACTACCTGGTGATCGACGTCTGGAGCCGCAAGGTCGTGGCCTGGGATGTGGATGAGCGTGAGGATCCAGCGATTGCAGCGGAACTGGTGAGCAGGGCCTGCCTCCGAGAGCGGATCAGCAAGGGACGAAAGCAGCCGCTGATCCTCCATGCAGACAACGGCAACGCCATGCGTGCGGCCACGCTGGAAAGCCGGCTGGAGGAACTCGGCGTGCTCAGGTCGTTCTCTCGTCCACGGGTCTCCAACGACAACCCGTACTCGGAATCGCTGTTCAGGACGGTGAAGTATCGGCCTGAATACCCCCGCAAGCCATTTGCCTCCAAAGACCAGGCCTGTCAGTGGGTGGTGTCGTTCGTCGACTGGTACAACCACCAACACCGCCACAGCGGCATCAAGTTCGTGACGCCCATCCAGCGTCACAACGGTGATGCGGTTGAGGTCTGCCGCCACCGCGCTGTCGTCTACGAACGAGCCCGACAGCTCAATCCGAGGCGCTGGTCACGATCAACCAGGTGCTGGCGTCAACCGGAGGTGGTCTGGATCAATCAACCGCCAGATGAACTCAATGAACCAGGGCAGCTACCGTTGATGCAGGCGGCCTGAAAGGCAGCCCAGGAGTGACACCTTTCCTGGCAGTTACCGCCTTTGCGCCCCAATGGGCAACGGCTCTAGTCACATCCAGGGAAGGACATGTGTATTCAGCTTTTTCAAAGCAAGTACCGAAAAAGAGTCTTAACCATTTCTCTGGTGCCAACCCAAGAAGAATGACTGGCGCGCTCTAGTCCACGAGATCGACACTGCACTCTGAAAGTTTTTTGCTCAATCAGAACATTTATAGCGGTGAAAAGCGCATTACCGTCACAAGGATCAATCAAGATCGCTGCATCACCAGCCACCTCCTCAGTTCCAGATCCCTTGCTGGTGATGACCGGCGTTCCGCAGGCCATCGCTTCAAGAATCGGCAAGCCAAAACCCTCCCAGAGGCTGGGATACACGAAGGCCAACGAACCTCGATAGAGATCTGGCAAATCAGCGTAGGTGACATAGCTACGAAACTCCACGCGATGCCGCAGCCCTAGCTCTAGCACCATGGCTTGCAGCACTGGCGTTTCCGTCGGATGGGGCTTGCCCGCCAGCACAAGCCGCAGTTCTGGGTAGCGGGTTGCAATCTCCGCAAAGGCCTGGATTAGCCGGCGCAGGTTTTTGTGGGGGTACTGCTGGCCGACATGGAGCAAGTAGGGCTGCTCCTGGGAACCCGGTGGTGGAGGCCCAGGCTTGAACACCTGATCGTCGTAACCCAGAGGGGTCACGGTGATGCGGCTGTCATGCAATCGAGTGCAGCGCTGGATCTCCTGGGCCGTGAATTGGGAATTAGTGAGCACATGCCGACAGCTGCGCAGCAGGGGCGGCACCCAGCTTCGGAAATACAGGCTCTGAAACGACCGCTCCGGATGGCTGATGGGCCGCAGGTCATGCACCATTACCACCTGGGGGATGGTTTGAGGGCCGAGGTAACCCTCCGGCGCGGGGGTAAAAATCAGTGTGGCCTTGCTCCGCTTGGTCAAACGCGGCAGCTCGAGCTGGGTCCAAAGCAAACGCTTGAGCCTTTGTTTGGCCGTGCCCTCCTCTCCACCGGGCACCAGCACATGGGGCAACTCCTGAAGGGCCGGCAGCACGGAGTTGGCATAGACGCCAATGCCCGTGGGCTTACGCAACACCGGCCGGTAGTTGAGCAGGAGGGTCATCAGGCCAGACCAATCAAGCGACGGCGCACGTACTTAGCCCAATTGAGTGCCCACCACGCTGCGCTCAGCACAGTGCCGAGATAGCGGCGCTGCGCCCTGAAGGTTTCGGCATAGACCTGGGCAATCCGGGTATGACTCACTCCCGCCTGCACCACCCTCAGGACCGAATCACTGCTGTGGACCGTGCGTAGTTCCGCGGGCAGCCGCAGAAACCACTCGTAATCTCCACAGATCCGAAAGGTGGCATCAAAGGGGCCAACCTGAACAAACAACTCCCTGCGCATCAGCATGCCCGGATGGGCGATATTCATCGATTGGCGCATGCGCTGCCACTGCCAACCTGATCCCCAATGACGCAAGAAGCGACCCTGACGGTCGCAATAGGCATTACGGGCAGTGATCAAGTGAGCCTGGGTGGCGGTCAAGCCCGCCACGCTCTCCAAACTCGAGGGCTGGAGAAACGTGTCATCCGCCCCGATGAAGCATAGATAGTCACCGCTGGCTAGCTCAAGCCCCCGGTTCCAGGCGTCATAAATGCCGGAATCCGATTCACAGCTCCAGCACACCCTCCCAGCGGAAAACCGCTGCCGAAACTCCTCCACCAGCTCCGCTGTGCCGTCGCTGGAGGCGTTGTCGAGCAGCAACAGCTCCCAATCCGTCCAGCTCTGACTCGCCAAGCTTTCTAAAAACTGCCGCAGCTGAGCAACGCAGTTCCAGGTCGCCACCAGGATCGAGAGGCGCGGCGAGCGGGTCATACCTCAAGTCCGGAGATACGTGATCACAGCCTGCTCATCCGCCAGGGAGAACTCCTGCTCAGGCTGCTCCGAACGCAGTGACTTCAGCCGCACCACACCCCGCTCCACCTCTTCCTCGCCAAGCACCGCCGCCCAGGCAGCCCCACTGCGGTCTGCCCGCTTGAACTGTTTACCGAAGGCTGATCCGCTGGAATCCAGCTCCACCGCCATGCCGGCCAGACGAAACCGTCGGGCCAGAACCAAGGCTTCTGCTTCCGCGACCAGTCCCCGATTCACCAAATAGAGATCAGGAGCAGCTGGCTGAGACGCATCGAGTTTCGAGAGTAGGAGCACCAAGCGCTCCATGCCCAGGGCCCAACCCACGGCGGGTGTGGAAGGCCCACCCAGCTGCTCCACTAAACCGTCGTAGCGGCCACCGCCACAGACGGTGGCCTGGGCCCCCAGCTGATTGGAGGTGATCTCAAACGCTGTGTGGCTGTAGTAATCCAGGCCACGCACCAAGCGGGGATTGAGGCTGAAGGGGATCTCCAGAGCCCTGAGCGCCCGCTTCACCTGCTCAAAGCGCTCTCGGCTCTCCTCGGAGAGAGCATCCGCCAGGGTGGGTGCTCCGGCCAGCATCTCCTGGGTGGCAGGGTTCTTGGAATCGAGGATGCGCAAGGGGTTGCGCTCCAGGCGGTCCTGAGAATCGGGATCCAACTGATCCCGGTGGGTCTGCAGAAAGGCCACCAACTGTTCGCGGTAGCACGCCCGATCCGATGCGCTCCCCAGGGTGTTGAGTTCCAGTACCAACCCCTCAATGCCCAGCTGGGTCAGCAGATCCCAGGCAATTGAGATCGCCTCCACATCGGATCTAGCATCGGCAAAGCCCAGAAACTCCAGACCAATCTGGTGAAACTCGCGCTGGCGGCCTGCTTGGGGGCGCTCGTAGCGAAACATCGGCCCGCCATACCAAAGCCGCTGGGCACCCTGGCTCAGCAACCCGTGCTGGATGGCGGCCCGTACCACCGACGCCGTGCCCTCGGGCCTAAGGGTGCAACTGCGCTCGCCGCGATCGAGGAAGGTGTACATCTCCTTGCCCACCACATCGGTGGCCTCACCGATGCCCCGGCAAAACAGCTCGGTGACCTCCAGGATCGGCGTGCGGATCTCCTGAACCCCAGCCCTGCGGAACTGCTCGCGGGCCACGGCCTCCACCTGCTGCCACAGCGCGGTCTGCTCCGGCAGCAGATCCACCATGCCCCGCAAGCTCTGGAGCTTCTCCACCGATGCACATCTACTAAGGCCAGTCTGCAGGGGCGCCTTAGCCTCCTGGCCAGGAGCGTAGATCCCCTTGGCCCAACTGCTGATCACCGGTGGTGCTGGCTTCATCGGCAGCCACACCTGCCTGGTGCTGCTGGAGGTAGGACACCGCTTGGTGGTGCTCGACAACTTCCACAACAGCTCCCCAGAGAGCCTGAGGCGTGTTCAGGCTCTCACAGGCAGAGGCCCAGAGCAGCTGAAGGTGCTGGAGGGAGACATTCGCTGTCGCTCGGATCTCGATCGGACCTTTGAGGGCGGAATCGAGGCCGTGGTCCACTTCGCAGGCCTGAAGTCTGTGGGGGAATCCGTGGCAGATCCCCTCAGCTAATGGGACGTGAACGTGAATGGCTCAAGCCAGTTGCTGAGTGCCATGCGCTCCCACGGCTGCCGAACGATCGTGTTCAGCAGCAGCGCTACCCTCTACGGGATCCCTGATCAGGTGCCGATCCCGGAGACAGCCCCGGTGCACCCGATCAATCCCTACGGACACAGCAAAGCGGCCGTGGAAAGGATGCTCTCGGATCTGGCATCAAGTGAGGCCGGTTGGCGGATCGCTTGCCTGCGCTACTTCAACCCCGTGGGCGCCCACCCCAGCGGGAGCATTGGCGAAGACCCCAACGGCATCCCCAACAACCTATTCCCCTTCGTGAGCCAGGTGGCCGTGGGCAGGCGCGAGACGCTGTCGGTCTTCGGTGGTGACTGGCCCACCCCGGATGGCACAGGCGTTCGCGACTACATCCACGTGATGGATCTGGCGGAAGGCCACCAGCGCGCGCTGGAAGTGCTCATGACGGAAGAACCTCAGCTGCTGACCTTGAACCTGGGAAGCGGCCAAGGCCATTCCGTGCTGGATGTGGTGCACGCCTTTGAAACAGCCAGCGGCAAGGCTTTGCCCTATGCGGTGGTGGATCGCCGACCGGGCGACGCCGCCGCCACCGTGGCCGATCCATCGCTGGCGCAACAGCGCCTGGGTTGGCGCACGCAGCGCAGCCTTGAGGAGATCTGCCAAGACGGCTGGGCCTGGCAAAGCGCCAATCCCGAGGGTTATGGCAACTGATCGAGCGTCTGCGTCCGCAACTGATGCAAGCGCCGGCCCAGCGCCGGCCCAGGCTTAAAGCCCTCACGCTGCATCAGTGCAGCGGCACTGATGGGCGAGCGCACGTGCCGCCAATGCAACCACCAGCGCAACAAGAAGCGCCACTGGGGCACAGCCAAGGCAATGGCCAAGGCCACTGCATCGGCACTGAGCCCAGGGGCTTCAAGCAGCTCGCACCACCACGACGGTGGCTGGGGCTGAACCGGGGCCGCCTTCAATCGGGTCTGCAAACTATTGAGCTGCACAAGCAACCGGTGCTGCCGGTGGGGCACCTGCAGGCGCTCCGCCAGATTCAACGGATCACGGGCCCCGGCGAACAAGGCTGGCATCAGAGGAAGTCCCAGCCGCTCCGCCCAGCGCAAGCGGCGACGCCATTGGCGATCGGCCTGAAGACGTGGATCCAGGAGCGACAGTCCGCCCCAGCTCTGCAGAGCCGCCAAGCCATCCGGCCAGGGCTCCCGCGTCAGCAACAGCTCCAGCTCCATCCGCAGCCGTGTCCCCAGGGCCGGCGGGGCTTGACCCGGATCGTCGCCAGGGCTCCAAGGCCAGGGCCAGGCGGCCAAGGTGCTCCGCACCTGCTGCAGTGCTGCAGGGCTGAGGGAAAACCCCAGGCGGGCGCTGTAGCGCGCGGCCCGCAGCAAACGGGTGGGGTCATCCCGGAGGCTCCCATCATGCAAAAAACAGAGCTGTCGCGCGGCCAAATCCCGCTGGCCGCCATGGGGATCAAGCAGCGCGCCATCAGCCAATTCCAGGGCGATGGCGTTGACGCTGAAGTCGCGCCGGGCCAGATCGTCGACCAATGAACCCAACCGCACCTGGGGGTTCTCTGCGGGTTGGGGATAGGTCTCGGCGCGGGCTGAAGCCAAATCCAACAGCCAGGTGCCACCGAGCTCGGGAGGTAAATCCACCTCGAGCTCGAGGGTGGCGAATTGGTCGTGCTCCTGCACCCGCAGCACTGGAGGAGCCCCCAGCTCGAGCGCCAGCGCCTCCGACAAAGGTTGCAGCAGATCCACGGCCAGACCTTCCACCACCAGATCCAGATCGGGCAAACCCCGCCAGGGATCTTCGTGGTGACGATGCAGCAGCAGATCGCGCACCGCCCCTCCCACTAAGGCACATCGGCGGCTACCGGCGGCCCGCTTCACGGCAGAGAGCAGCGGGGAGGGCACATCAGGGATTTCCACCAGCTCTGCTCAGAGAGGCTGAATCGGAGCGATGCGCGGATCGAGGATCTTCGGGCCCATGCCCTCAAATTTCACCGCAATCGACACCTTTTCACCACTGCCAAACAGGTGGGTGACATTCCCCTCACCGAAGGAGCTGTGCAGCAGGCGATCGCCCACAGACCAAGTGCGGGAGGGGCCCCGACGCCGCACCGCGTTGGCGGGCTCGCTACTGGGGGACTCGCGGTCGCGATCCACCCGGGTGAGACGTTCGAGACGGTTCTCGCGGCGAATCGCTGCGCCCCCACTACGGGGGATGTCGCCTTGGACCAAGGCCTCCGGCAGCTCCGAGAGAAACACAGACGGCACGGCGGGCTCACGCATGCCTCCCCAGAGGCGCCGCTCGCTGGCATGGGACAGGAACAGGCGCTCCTTGGCTCGGGTGATGCCCACGTAGCAGAGGCGACGCTCCTCTTCCATGGCCGCCGGATCCTCCAGAGAGCGGTAGCTGGGGAATAGCCCCTGCTCCATCCCCACCAGGAACACCACGGGGAACTCCAATCCCTTGCTGGCATGCAGCGTCATCAGGGTGACCCGGTCTTGCTCGGTGTCTTTGCTATCGGCATCACTGGCCAGGGCCGCTGAAGCGAGGAAGTCTTCGAGGGAGCCCTCTTCGTTCTCCTCCTGGAATTGCAAGGCGGCGTTCACCAGTTCGTTGAGGTTGCGGCGGCGATCTTCTGCCTCATCGGTGCCGGTGGCGATCAACTCCGCCAGATAGCCGCTTTGCTCCATCACCCGCTGCACCAATTCAGACGGGGGTGATTGCTCCGAGCGGCCTTGAAGATCGTTGATCAACTCACAGAACTGGAGCAAGCCCTTCGCGGAACGCCCGCCCAAGGAGCGCACGGCTTCGGGATCGCTCACCACATCCCAAAGGGGGATGCCCAGTTGGTTGGCGGCATCGGTGAGACGTTCAATCGTGGTTTTGCCAATGCCGCGCTTCGGCGTGTTCAACACCCGCAGCAAACTGACCGTATCGGCTGGATTGACCAGCAATTTCAGATAAGCGAGAACATCCTTGATTTCCCGCCTATCGTAGAAGCGCAGGCCTCCCACCACCACATAGGGGATCCCCCAGCGCACGAGCGACTCCTCCATCGCCCGTGACTGGGCGTTGGTGCGATACAGCACGGCCATATCGCCCCATCGCAACTCGGGATTGGCGGCATCGAGGGTGCGCATGCGATGCACCACCGCCTCCGCCTCGGCAATCTCGTCATCACAGCGGGTGAGGGTGAGCAGCTCCCCTTCACCGCGAGTGGGACGCAAAACCTTATCGATGCGCTCACTGTTATTGGCAATCAGCGCATTAGCCGCCTCGAGGATGGTGGCGGTGGAGCGATAGTTCTCCTCCAACTTCACCATCGTGCGGGTGGAATCATCCGGAACACCATCCCCGAAATCATCCTGAAACCCCATCAGGATGGTGAAGTCGGCGGCCCGGAAGCTGTAGATGCTCTGGTCCGCAT
>Ga0194119_10009980_pt1 | contig 12625 bp, 13 predicted proteins | sample TA2MahC100mmetaG_FD_148620 | JGI IMG/M metagenome (GOLD analysis project Ga0194119, IMG submission 148620) | Freshwater microbial communities from Lake Tanganyika, Tanzania - TA2015018 Mahale Deep Cast 100m | ecosystem: Environmental > Aquatic > Freshwater > Lake | place: Tanzania: Lake... | reverse complement strand
GAGCTGGTTCTGCGAGGCCGCCTGCATGGCGACGCCGACGCGCGTGTACGTGAAGAACGCGTAGAGCACCGCGCAGAGGATGACGGTGCCGACGATGATCGACACGTATTCGTGGCTGATGGTGACGCCGCCGACGCGCGTCGCCTTCGCGCTGAACGGCGTGGGCAGCGTGTAGATCTCGGAGCCCCAGGTCATCGACGCGAAGGCGCGGAAGATCGCGCCGAGCCCGATCGTCAGCATGACGACCGCGAACTGGGGCTGACCGATCACGCGCCGGAGCACCGAGGCGTCGAGCGCGGCGCCGAACAGCGCGACGATCGCGATGGCGAGCGCGAACGCCGCCCAGTAGCCGACGCCGTACCAGATCACGAACATGTAGCAGACGAAGGCGCCGAGCATGAGGAGGTCGCCCTGCGCGAAGTTCACGAGCTCGGTGGCCTTGTAGATGAGGACGAAGCCGAGGGCGACCAGGCCGTAGATGCAGCCCACGGCGAGGCCGTTCAGGACCAGCTGCAGGACGGTATCCAGAGGCGCCCCTCCCCGCGCCGTCGCGCGTCAGAGCCTTATATCATTCCTCGCAGGAGGTACAGCGATGGCGGGCTTCATTCGCACGACCCCTCCGGCGGACGCGGAGGGCCGGGTGCGCGAGATGTACGAGCAGGCGCGCGCCCGTTTCGGCTACGTGCCGAATTGGGCGCAGGCGTTCAGCCTGAGGCCCGGCGTGCTGCAGGGCTGGGTGGCGCTGCTCCAGTCGATTCAGGGCAACCTTCCCGTGCGGACCTACGAGCTCGCCACGCTCGCCGCCGCCCGCGCGCTCCGCAGATCCTACTGCTCGCTGGCGCACGGCAGCGTGCTCGTGACCAGGGTGTTCGACGCGCCGACCGTGACGGCGATCATGACCGGCGCGCCGGGGTCCCGCTCGAGCCGCACGAACGCGCCATGATGGCGTTCGTCGAGAAGGTCGTCCTCCACGCGGATCGCGTGACGGCGTCGGACGTCGACGACGCGCTGGGCGTTCAGGCGGACGCGGCCTTCCACGACCTCGACCCGGCGGCGGAGCCGTACCTAGCTGGCGCGGCGCTCGCGGCTCGACCGCTCGAGGTCGAGCATCTCCGGCAGGTCGCGGTGCTGCTTCGCGAGCTCGACGCGGGTGACGTGGAGCATCTGCAGCACGATCTCGCGGATCCGGTTCGCGGCCTCCCCCATCTGCACGATCCGCTCCTCGGGCGCCGCGGGATTCTTGGCGAGGAAGTGCAGGTGCCCGGTGATGACCGACGGCGGGTTGTTGATCTCGTGCCCGGCCGCGTTCGCGAGCTGCGTGACCGCGCGCAGGCTCGCGGTCTCCGCCTCGGCGCGACGGATCCGCAAGAGCGCGCGCACGGTCGCGAGCAGTTCCTGGCGGTCGACGGGCAGCGTCAGATAGGCGTCGGCGCCGCCGTTGAGCGCCCGCACCCGGTGGCCGGTGTCACGGTAGGCGGCCGAGACCTGCAGGACCGTGATCCCCGCCGTCTCCGGCGCGGCCTTCAGCCGCCGGCAGACCTCGAAGCCGTCGATGTCGGGAAGGTTGACGTCCAGGATCATCAGACTCGGCTGCTCGGCGGCCGCCGCCAGCGCCTCCCCGCCGTTGGCCGCCTCCCGGACGACGAAGCCCTCCGCGCGGAGCAGGAAGGTCATCAGGGACCGGGTGTCGGCATAGTCGTCGACGACGACGATCGTGGTCGCGGGGGTGGTGGGCGCCATGTCGTGCGCTGAGAGCACGAGGAATGCCACACGCGGACCCCGCGATTCTCGCGGCGATCACGCGTGGCGCGGTGTCACCACGGCGCACACGTGTCAGGCTGGCGGTCGATTCTGGTCAGGCAGCCGCGCGGCGAGCCGCGCGCAGAACTCCTCGGGCCGGTCCGGCGAGAGCGCGACCCAGCCCTGCCCGGTGCTCAGCCAGACGACGGCGTCGGTGTTGGTGAGGAAGAGCCGGTAGAAGCCGAGCCGGGGGCTCCAGAACGAGCCGAACCGTCCGAACAGCCCGTTCGAGCCGGCGAAGGTGAGACCTTTGACGGAGCGGACGACGCGGTCGACGGCCCGGATGTCCCGATAGGGAATGACCTTTCGGCCCACCCGCCGCTCCACGTGGACGCCGTCGGGGCCGATCCGGTAGCCGGTCGGCGCGAAGCGCGCGGCGACCCAGAGCATGACCACGAAGGGCAGGCTCAGAAAGAGCCACCGGATGTCGGCGGTGCGGACGGTCATCACGAAGCCGAGGACGAGCGTGCCGCCGACCACGAGCACGAGGGCCGCGAGGGTGGAGAGGCGCTCGCGCCGGCCGAGCGGCGCCGCGAAGTCGTCCGCGCCCGGGGCCGAGCCGCTCAGCGCGGGTGGATCTCGAGGCTCGCGAAGAAGTACGGGATCTCGAAGGCCGCGGTCTCGGGCGCGTCGGAGCCGTGCACCGCGTTGGCCTCGATCGACGAGGCGAAGTCCTTGCGGATGGTGCCCGCGGCGGCGTTGGCGGGATTCGTCGCGCCCATGAGGTCACGCCAGCGCGCGATGGCGTTGTCGCCCTCGAGGACCATGGGAATGCACGGTCCCTGGGTCATGAAGCTGCAGAGGCTCGCGTAGAAGGGCTTGTCCTTGTGGACGATGTAGAAGCCGCGCGCCTGCGCGTCCGTCATGTGGATCAGCTTCGCGGCGAGGATGGTGAAGCCGCCCTCCTCGATCCGCGCCATGATCTTGCCCGCCACGCCCTTCGCGACCGCGTCGGGCTTGATGATCGCCAGCGTGCGCTGCTTCATGCCCCTCCCTTTCACGCGCCGATGACTCGCGCGACGGTCGCCCCCATGTCGGCCGGGCTCTTCACCAGCGTCGCGCCCGCGGCCTCGAGCGCCTTCATCTTCTCGGCCGCGGTGCCCTTGCCGCCGGCGATGATCGCGCCCGCGTGGCCCATGCGACGGCCGGGCGGCGCCGTCTGCCCGCAGATGAACGCGACGACGGGCTTCCGCACGTTCGCCTTGATGTAGCCCGCGGCCTCTTCTTCGGCGGTCCCGCCGATCTCGCCGATCATCATCATCGCACGCGTCTTGGGATCCTGGTTGAACAGCTGCAGGACGTCGATGAAGCTCGTGCCGTTCACCGGGTCGCCGCCGATGCCCACGCAGCTCGACTGGCCGATCCCGCGCTTCGTGAGCTGGCCGACGACTTCATAGGTCAGCGTTCCGCTGCGGGAGACGACGCCGACGTTGCCGCGCTTGTGGATGTGGCCGGGCATGATGCCGATCTTCGCTTCATCGGGCGTGATCACGCCGGGGCAGTTCGGGCCGACGAGCCGGCTCTTCGTCCCGAGCACGAAGTGCTTCGCCCGCACCATGTCGGTGACGGGAATGCCTTCGGTGATGCAGATGACGAGGGGCACGCCGGCGGCGGCCGCTTCCATGATCGCGTCCGCCGCCGCGAGCGGCGGGACGAAGATGAGCGCGCAGTCCGCGCCTTCCTTCGTCACCGACTCCTCGACCGTGTTCCACACCGGGAAGCCCTCGTGCGTGGTGCCGCCCTTGCCCGGCGTGACGCCGCCGACGATCCTGGTGCCGTACTCCTTGCACCGCGCCGCGTGAAACGCGCCTTCCTTGCCGGTGATCCCCTGGACCACCACGCGCGTGTCCTTGGTGACGAGGATGCTCATGGCTTACCTCGGAGGGGGGCTTCGCCCCCCTTCCGACGGTCGTCGCGCGCGGGCGCGCGCTCCTCCCTGCCTCCCCCCGGCAGCACCAATTGCGCCGGCGGAGCCGGCGCTCGAACGGCGCGGCGTATCACTTTTGCCCTTTGGCGAAAGCCACGGCTTTTCGCGCGCCGTCGCCCATGTCGTCGGCCATCGTGAGAGCCAAACCCGACTCGGCCAACATCTTCTTACCGAGTTCGACGTTCGTGCCTTCGGCGCGGAGCACGACGGGGAGCGTGAGCCCGAGCTTCCTCACCGCCGCGATGATCCCCTCCGCGAGGCGGTCCACGCGGAGGATGCCGCCGAACACGTTGATGAAGATCGCCTTGACGCTCGGGTCGGACGAGATGATCCGGAACGCGTTCTCGATCTGCTCGGGCGACGCGCCGCCGCCCACGTCGAGAAAATTCGCCGGCTCGCCGCCCGCGATCTTCACGATGTCCATCGTCGCCATCGCGAGGCCGGCGCCGTTCACCATGCAGCCGACGTTGCCGTCGAGCTTGATGTAGTTCAGGCCGTACTTCGAGGCCTCGACGTCGAGCCGGTCTTCCTCGTGGACGTCGCGCAGCTCGACCAGCTCCTTGTGGCGGAAGAGCGCGTTGTCGTCGAAGTTCAGCTTGGCGTCCAGCGCGAACACGCGGCCGTCTTTCGTCACCACGAGGGGGTTGATCTCGGCGAGCGAGCAGTCCTTCGCGAGGTAGAGCGCGAACAGCGCCTTGATCAGCGCCACGCCCTGCCTGAACTGGTCCCCCGCGAGGCCGAGCCCGAACGCGAGCCGTCGCGCCTGGAAGTCGGTGAGCCCGATCGCCGGGTGCGTCCACTCGCGCACGATCTTCTCCGGCGTCTTCGCGGCGACGTCCTCGATGTCCATCCCGCCGGCCTGCGACGCCATCACGACGTGCGTGCTGCGGCCCCGGTCGAGCGTCATCGAGAGGTAGAGCTCGCGATCGATCGCCGAGGCTTCCTCCACGAGGACCGTGCGGACCTTGATGCCCTCGGGCGGCGTCTGCGGCGTCTTCAGCATCATCCCGAGGATCTGCTTCGCCGCGGCCTCCGCGCCCGCGGGATCGTCGGCGAGCTTGATGCCGCCGCCCTACCCGCGCCCGCCGGCGTGCACCTGCGCCTTGACGACCGTTCGACCGCCCAATCGCTGGGCGATCTCCTTCGCCTGCGCCGGCGTGTCGGCGACGTCGCCTTTCGGCACCGCGACGCCGAACTCGCGCAGCAGCGCCTTCGCCTGGTACTCGTGAACTTTCATGCGGGGCTCACGTGGAGAGCTTCGCCGGCCTGAGCGTGCGCCTGATCGGATCGAGCGCGAGGCCGAGCGCTTACCGTGCGTCGCGGCCTCGTGGAGCCGGGCCCGTACACCCGCACGAGTGTACGAGGAGAGACAGTGCTCACGCGGGCTGCTTGCCCTTCGCGCCGCGGAACTTGCGCAGCAGCCAGACGACCGGGTCGACGTTGTCGGCCATCCGCTCCTTCATCGGGATGATGCCGTTGTCGGTGATGTGGATGTGCTCGGGGCACACCTCGGTGCAGCACTTGGTGATGTTGCAGAGGCCGACGCCGGCGTGCGTGCCCACCCACTTCGTGCGGTCCACCGTGTCGAGCGGATGCATGGCGAGGCCGGCGATCTTGATGAAGAAGCGCGGGCCCGCGAACTTCGGCTTGTGCTCCTCGTGGTCGCGGATGACGTGACACACGTCCTGGCAGAGGAAGCACTCGATGCACTTGTGGAACTCCTGCGCGCGGTCGACGTCCTCCTGCATCATGCGGTACTTGCCGTCGGGGTCCGGCGGCTTGAGGCGGAGCGGCGGGACCTGCTTGGCCTTCTCGTAGTTGTAGGAGACGTCGGTGACGAGGTCCCGGATGAGCGGGAACGTGCGGATCGGCGCCACGCTGATCGTCTCGCCTTCCTCGAACAGGTTCATGCGCGTCATGCACATGAGCCGCGGCTTGCCGTTGATCTCCGCGCTGCACGAGCCGCACTTGCCCGCCTTGCAGTTCCACCGGCAGGCGAGATCGGGCGCCTCCGTCGCCTGGATACGGTGGATGACGTCGAGGACGACCATCCCTTCGCCCGTCTCGACGCGATAGTCCTTGAACTCACCGCCTCCCGGGTCGCCCCGGAACACCCGCATGGTGTAGGTCGGCATCACGTTCTCTCCTGGAGCAGGGCTTTGAGCTCGTCCGGCATCTTGGGCAGCGGCTCGCGCCGGAGCGAGGTGACGCCGTCGCGCTGGCTCAGGACGACGTTGACCGTCCCCCACGTGTCGTCCGAGTACGGGTGGTCCTCGCGCGTGTGCCCGCCGCGGCTCTCCTTGCGCTCGAGCGCGGCCATCGCGCAGCACTCGGCGACGGTCAGCAGCGACTTGAGGTCGAGCGCGGTGTGCCAGCCCGGGTTGTACGTGCGCCCCCCGCCGCCGCCGACCTTCCTCGCGCGGGCCTTCAGCGCCTCGATCTTCTTCAGCGCTTCCTTCAGCTCCTCCTCGGTGCGGATGATGCCGACCAGGTTCTGCATCGTGTCCTGCAGGTCGGCCTGGATCGCGTAGGGGTTCTCCCCGGCCGTCCGGTTGAACGGCTCGAGCGTCTCGCGCGCGATCGCCTGCACGTGCCCCGCGTCGACGTTGAGCCGCCCGCCGAGGTTTTTCGCGTAGAGCGCCGCGTGCAGACCCGCGCGCCGTCCGAACACCAGCAGGTCGGAGAGCGAGTTGCCGCCGAGCCGGTTACTGCCGTGCATCCCGCCCGCCGCCTCGCCGGCGGCAAACAATCCAGGCACCGTCGCCGCCGTGCTGTCGGCATCGACCCGCACGCCGCCCATCACGTAGTGCTGGGCCGGCCCGACTTCCATCGGCTCCTTCGTGATGTCGACGTCCGCGAGCTCCTTGAACTGGTGGTACATCGAGGGCAGCCGTTTCCTGATGTAGTCGGCAGGCCGCCGCGAGGCGATGTCGAGGAAGACGCCGCCGTGGGGGCTGCCCCGTCCCGCCTTGACCTCGGCCCTGATCGCGCGCGCGACGATATCCCGCGGCAGCAGGTCGGGGGTGCGGCGGTTGTTCTTCTTGTCGGTATACCAGCGCTCGGCTTCTTCGATGTTGTCGGCGGTCTCCCCTTTGTAGAGGTCGGGGATGTGATTGAACATGAACCGCTCGCCCTGCTTGTTCTTCAGCGTACCGCCGTCGCCGCGCACCCCTTCGGTCACGAGGAGACCGGCCACCGACGGTGGCCACACCATGTGCGTCGGATGGAACTGCACGAACTCCATGTCGATGAGGTCGGCGCCGGCCCACAACGCCAGCGACTGCCCGTCGCCCGTGTACTCCCAGGAGTTGGAGGTGATCTTCCACGCCTTGCCGATGCCGCCGGTGGCGAGCACGACCGCCTTCGCCTTGAAGAGGACGAACTCACCGCTGTTGCGCCAGTAACCGAAGGCGCCCGAGACCCGGTCGCCGTCCTTCGTGAGGCGCTCGATCTTGCACTCCATGTACACGTCGATCCCCTGGTGGATGCCGTGGTACTGGAGCGTGCGGATCATCTCGAGGCCGGTGCGGTCGCCGACGTGCGCGAGCCGGGCGTAGCGATGACCGCCGAAGTCCCGCTGGGAGATGAGCCCGTCCTTCGTGCGGTCGAAGAGCGCGCCCCAGCGCTCGAGCTCGAGCACGCGCTCGGGCGCTTCCTGGGCATGGAGCTGCGCCATGCGCCAGTTGTTCACCATCCGGCCGCCCTTCATGGTGTCGCGGAAGTGGACCTGCCAGTTGTCCTCCGGCCACACGTTGCCGAGCGCGGCCGCGATGCCGCCCTCCGCCATGACCGTGTGCGCCTTGCCGAGGAGCGACTTGCAGACGAGCCCGACCGACACGCCCTGCGCCGCCGCTTCGATCGCCGCGCGCAGGCCCGCGCCCCCGGCTCCGATGACGATCACGTCGTGCTCGTGGGTTTCGTACTGGACCGTCGCCATTAGAGGATCCTCAAGTCCCGGATGATCCCCATCGAGACCAGCCGGATGTAAAGGTCGGTCAGGCCCACGCTGAACAGCGAGAGCCACGCGAACGTCGGATGCTTCTCGTTCAGGCGCGTGAGGACGTGCCACAGCGAGGAGCGCGCCGGCGTCTTCGAGAACACGTCGACGTGCCCGCCGCACACGTGACGGCAGGAGTGGCACGAGAACGTGTAGCCGGCGAGGAAGATCACGTTGATCCACATCACGAGCGTGCCGATGCCGATGCCGAACTGCGTGCCGCCGCGAGGATCCGGGAAGCGGAACGCGAGCAGCGCGTCCCACGTGAGCAGCACGATGAAGATGACCGCGACGTACCACGCGTACCGGTGGAAGTTCTGGACGATCAGCGGGAAGCGCGTCTCGCCGCTGTAGCCGCCCTTCACGTCGCGCACCGCGCAGGCCGCGGGCGCCAGCCAGAACGAGCGGTAGTACGCCTTGCGGTAGTAGTAGCAGGTCAGGCGGAAGAGGCCGGGGCCCCACAGGATCAGGAACGCGGGCGAGAGCACGCCGATCACCGGGAACGTCATGTCGGGCAGCCCGTAACCGAACGTCGAGTGGACGCATGACTTCGAGATGCACGGCGAGTAGAACGGCGAGAGATACGGCGCGACGTAATAGTGGGCGTTCTGGAGCGCCGCCCACGTCGAGTAGATGATGAACGCCGTCAGGACGACGAACGTCGTCAGCGGCAGCGCCCACCACGCGTCCTTCCTCAGGTGCGCGGCCGCGATCGGCGGCCGGGCCGCCGCTCTCACGTGCCCGCGCTGATCCTTCAGGACCTCACGGATCATGTTTTTAACCCCTCGCATATTGCTTCTGGCCGTCCTGATACAGGTCGCCGCCGTGGCAGTCGTACAGCACGATCGCCGGGAAGCCCTCCACTTCGAGCCGGCGGATCGCTTCGGTGCCGAGATCTTCATACGCCACGACCTCGGCCTTCTTGACGAATTCCGAGAGCACCGCGCCGGCGCCGCCGATGCTGCCGAAGTACACGCCCTTGTACTGCCTGAGCGCGTCCTTGACGGGCTGGCCGCGATAGCCCTTGCCGATCGTTCCCTTGAGCCCGGCCTCGAGCAGCGCGGGCGTGAACTTGTCCATGCGGCTCGCGGTGGTGGGGCCGACGGACCCGATCGCGTCGCCTTCGCGGGGCGGTGTGGGGCCCGTGTAATAGATGATGGTCCCCTTCACGTCGACGGGCAGCTGCTCGCCCTTCTCCAGCAGCGGGAACAAGCGCGCGTGCGCGGCATCCCGCGCCGTGTAGATCACGCCGCTGATCCGCACCCGATCGCCGGCCTTCAGCAACGCGACGTCGGCGTCGCTGAGCGGCGTCTTCACGTCCTTGATACCGTCGGCGGCACTGGTCACGCTCATCAGGCAATCGAGTCGACGATGGCGTTCAGCGTCGGGCTCGGGCGCATCGCCTTCGATGTCTTGCCGGGGTCCGGCCGGTAGTAGCCGCCGATGTCCATGGCTTTGCCCTGCGCGGCGTTCAGCTCGGCGACGATCTTGGCCTCGTTGTCCTTGAGGGCCTTCGCGACCTTGGAGAAGCGCGCCTGCAGCTCCTTGTCCTCGCTCTGTGCCGCCAGCGCCTCCGCCCAGTACAGCGCGAAGTAGAAGTGGCTGCCGCGTGTATCCAGCTCACCGACCTTGCGCGACGGCGACTTGTCGCTGTCGAGGAACTTCGTGTTGGCCTTGTGCATCGACTCGGCGAAGACCTTGGCCTTGGCGTTGTTCGTCGCGCGGGCCAGGTGATCGAGCGACTCCGCCAGCGCGAGGAACTCGCCGAGGGAATCCCAGCGCAGATGGCCCTCTTCCTGGAACTGCTGGACGTGCTTCGGCGCCGACCCGCCGGCGCCGGTCTCGAAGAGCGCGCCGCCGTCGAGGAGCGGCACGATCGACAGCATCTTCGCGCTCGTCCCGAGCTCGAGGATCGGGAACAGGTCGGTGTTGTAGTCGCGGAGCACGTTGCCGGTCACCGAGATCGTGTCCTTGCCCGCCCGGATCCGCTCGAGCGAGAACCGCGTGGCCTCGGCGACGGACATGATGTGGATCTCGAGCCCCTTGGTGTCGTGCTCCTTGAGGTAGGCGTTGACCTTCTCGATGAGCTGCGCGTCGTGCGCGCGGGTCTTGTCGAGCCAGAACACCGCGGGCGCGCCGGTGATCCGCGCGCGCGTGACGGCGAGCTTCACCCAGTCGCGGATCGGCGCGTCCTTCACCTGGCACGCGCGCCAGATGTCGCCTTCCTCGACCGCGTGCTCGATCAGTGTCGTGCCCTTCTCATCGACGATGCGGACCGTGCCCGCGGCCGTCATCTGGAACGTCTTGTCGTGCGAGCCGTACTCCTCGGCCTGCTGCGCCATCAGCCCGACGTTCGGCACGCTGCCCATCGTCACGGGGTCGAACGCGCCGTTCCGCTTACAGTCCTCCATCGTCTCGTGGTAGAGCGACGCGTAGCTGTGGTCGGGGATGACGGCCTTCGCCTCCTTGAGCGTGCCGTCCGGCCCCCACATCTGGCCCGAGTCGCGGATCATCGGCGGGATCGAGGCGTCGATGATGACGTCGCTCGGCACGTGGAGGTTCGTGATCCCCCTGTCGGAGTTCACCATCGCCAGCGGGGGCCGCTGTGCGTAGCACGCCTGGATGTCCGCTTCGATCTCGTCCTGCCTGGCCTTCGGCAGCTGCCGGATCTTGGCGTAGAGGTCACCGACGCCGTTGTTCGGATCGACACCGATCTCCTTGAACGTCGCGGCGTGCTTGTCGAACACGTCCTTGAAGAACGTGCGCACGGCGACGCCGAAGATGATCGGGTCGGAGACCTTCATCATCGTGGCCTTGAGGTGGAGCGAGAGGAGGGCTCCCTGGCCCTTCGCGCTCTCGATCTGTTCTTCGAGGAACGTCACGAGCGCCGCCCGGCTCATGAACGTGCCGTCGATCACTTCGCCGGCCCGGAGCCCGATCTTGTCCCTGAGAACGGTGACCGTGCCGCTCTTGTCGGTGAACTCGATCTTGACGGTGGTCGCCGCGGGGACGGTGACCGACTTCTCGTTGCTCACGAAGTCCCCGGCCTTCATCGTCGCGACGTGGGCCTTCGTGTCCTTCGTCCACTTGCCCATTTTGTGCGGGTGCTTCCGGGCGTACTGCTTGACCGCGCCGGCGGCGCGCCGGTCGGAATTGCCTTCGCGCAGCACGGGGTTCACGGCGCTGCCGAGCACCTTCGTGTAGCGCGTCTTGATCGCGCGCTCCGCGTCGTTCGCCGGGTTCTCCGGATAGTCGGGGACCTTGTAGCCCTTCTGTTGCAGCTCCTTGATCGCGGCCTTGAGCTGGGGAACCGACGCGCTGATGTTCGGCAGCTTCACGATGTTGGCTTCCGGCTTCTTCGCCAGCTCGCCGAGCCGCGTCAGCCAGTCCGGGACGCGCTGCGCCGGCGTGAGCTCCTCGGGGAAGTTCGCGAGGATTCGTCCGGAGAGCGAGATGTCGGCCGTCTCGATCTCGATCCCGGTCCCCGCGGTGAACTTCCGGATGATCGGCAGGAACGAGTAGGTGGCGAGCGCGGGCGCTTCGTCGATCTCCGTCCAGATGATCTTGCCGGCAGCGGTAGGCATGGCTACAGCGAGGCCTCCTTGTGGCGATGCGCGTGGCATTTCTCGGAGGGGGGCTTCGCCCCCCTTCCGACCGTCGTCGCGCGCCTAGCGGCGCACTCCTCCGTGCCTCCCCCCAGCGATTGCGCCGGCAAAGCCGGCGCTCGAACCCGCTGATTCAACGGCCTATCGTTGTTCACTATGGTTTTGCTCGACATTCACCTTGCGGCAACAACGACGGCATTGCGTGTACGCTCGGCGTTTACCTGCGCACGATTTGCAGCCTCCAGAACATCGCCATAGCTCGAACCGTGCACGGGCCAACTTGCCACACCCACGCAAACAGTGATGCTTAGCGCCTCACCATCAACGACGAACTTATGACCCTCGAAGGTTCGGCGCACTTTTTCCGCGAATGCTCTTGCCTCGTCATCGTCCAGATTTGGCGCGATCAAGACCATCTCATCGCCGCCGTGCAGGTAAGCATCACCTCGACCTTGCACTACCTTTAGGGCAAGCCTCTGGACTTCAGGCAGGATCGTTTGATCTACCTTGGCGTTGGTGAATCGACTGTTTAGCGCCTTGAAATTGTCCAGGTCGAGGAACATCACGACGATTGGGTTGCCGAGTGCACGCGCAAATTCAACGCAGCCGTCAAAATCATGCTGTGCCTGCCGAGCGCTCAACAAGATCCCAAACTTCTGGTCGACATCCCGCGCCGGTTTCGATGGCGCCACTTCCAAGACATGAAGGTCAATGGAACGGTCGAGGTGATCACGCGCGCGCACTCGACGTTCATCAACAACAGCCGCGGCGAACTTCCCGTAGTCGCCAGGCATCTCGTCTCGCACAAGTCCGCGCGTGAGGTCAAAAAGCTCTCTGTGTGAGCATTGAAGACAGCTTCGCGGATCCGTTCAGGCGTCAGCAAGTCCAGGGCAGACCCCCGCCGAACAACCTTGTCGCAAAAGTCGTTGAGAATGCGCTCTGCCCGGTCGACATACAACCGCGCAATTTCTTGCGCAAGCGGGCTGCTCTGCCCCATTCCGCGAATGGAGAACTCGTTCTTCATGGTCTCCGCGTCCCGACGCGGCGGAAAGCCGTGCTGGCATTCGAGTTCTTCCCGAAGCTTGCGCGGTAGCCCCTCAAGCGTCACGCAATTCTCCCGCGACCAAGGTCACAGCGTTGCTTCCTTATGGCGGTGTGCGTGGCACTCGATGGTGACGGCCACCGGCAGCGACGTGATGTGGCACGGGTACGCGAGGATCTGGATGCCGAACGACGTCGTGTCGCCGCCGTAGCCCTGCGGGCCGATGCCCAGCCGGTTCGCGCGGTCGAGCAATT
>Ga0194119_10009976_pt1 | contig 12627 bp, 11 predicted proteins | sample TA2MahC100mmetaG_FD_148620 | JGI IMG/M metagenome (GOLD analysis project Ga0194119, IMG submission 148620) | Freshwater microbial communities from Lake Tanganyika, Tanzania - TA2015018 Mahale Deep Cast 100m | ecosystem: Environmental > Aquatic > Freshwater > Lake | place: Tanzania: Lake... | reverse complement strand
ATCCTCCGAAAGATCACCAGGGCGCGGGAATCCCTGGCTGCCGCTATTGAACGCTAATTCCATTACAGGACACTAGCGCGTCCAAAGCCGCGGTATCATACGGCAATGCTTTCCATTGTGATCCCGATTCACAATGAGGAACCTTCGATCCTCCCGCTCTACGACCAACTCACCGCCGTGCTCCGGTGCGTTGGGCGGCCGTATGAAATGGTGTTTGTCGACGACGCTTCGAAAGACCGCAGCTTCGAACTACTGGCCAACCTGGTGGAAACCGACGCCCGTCTCCGCGTGGTGCGTCTGCGCCGCAACTTCGGGCAAACCGCTGCGCTCGCGGCGGGTTTTGACGAAGCGCAAGGCGACATCATCATCTCACTCGACGGCGACCTGCAGCACGACCCCGATGATATCCCGGCGCTGCTCGCGAAAATCGACGAGGGATTCGACATCGCCAGCGGCTGGCGCAAGCACCGCGTGGACAACGCCGTGTCTCGCAAGATTCCGTCGCGCATCGCCAACTGGCTGATTAAGAAAGCAAGCGGCGTGGACCTACATGATTTCGGCACCACCTTCAAGGCCTACCGTGCCGAAATTCTGAAGGACATCAATCTCTACGGCGAACTGCATCGCTTCATTCCCGCGCTCGCCAGCCTCTACGGCGCGCGCATCGCTGAGGTGCCTATCCGCAACGTGCCGCGCGCGGCCGGTGCTTCGCACTATGGCATCGGGCGCACGTTTCGTGTGATGTTCGACATCCTCACGATCAAGTTCCTGCTCAGCTATTTCACGCGGCCCATGCATTTCTTCGGCAAGCTGGGATTGCTGGGCCTCGTCCTCGGCGGCGCGATCCTGGGCTATCTGCTGGTGTTCAAGCTTCTCGGCGGCCAGATCATGGTGCAGCACGGCCCTCTCATGGTCGCCGGCGGTTTGCTGCTGCTCTCGGGATTGCTGATGTTCTCCACCGGGTTGCTGGGGGAGATTCTCATGCGTGTATACTTCGAAAGCCAAGGTCGCCGGATCTATGCGGTACGCGAAATCCGCGCGCGCAAAGATAGGGTGAAAGGCCCGCAACGGTAGCCATGGCCGATCACGCTCCCATCACCACCATCCTCTCTGAAATCGCGTCGGGAGACCGGCGTCGTGAACCGAAACTGCTGGACGCGGTGTATCAGGAACTGCACTGTCTCGCGGCAGGCTACATGCGGCGTGAGCGCGACAATCACACGCTGCGCCCGTCGGCTCTGATCAATGAAGCGTATGTGCGGCTCTTCGGCGGCAAAGCGGTGCAGTGGGCCAGCCGCGGTCATTTCTATGTGACCGCCGCGCAGGTGATGCGGCGGATCCTGATCGATCATGCGCGTACGCGCGCGGCGGACAAGCTTGGTGGCCCAGGGGCGCTGCAGGTAGAACTCACCGACGTGGTAGCGGGCTCGCCGGACCGGCCGGACTACTTTCTGGAACTGGACGTGGCGCTGGAGAAGCTCGAGACGATGGACCCGCGGCTCCTGCAGGTTGTACAACTGCGCTTCTTCACCGGCCTGACCGTGGAGGAAGCCGCCGACGCGCTGCAGATCTCGGTGAAGACCGTCAAGCGCGATTGGGCGTTGGCGCGTGTATGGCTGTAGAAAGAACTCGCCGGATCCGCCTCCAGCGCCTAGAGGCGCTGGCGCCGTTGTTCTCTACCACGGACCCTGGCGCTTGTTGAATGCGCGGCCTTTGTCCGCCGCCGGGGCATCTCCGCCCTTACAGATCATCACGCCTTCTTTCAATATGGCGACCACGTTGTTCTTATTGCACGAGTTGAGGAAGTACAACTTCGCCGCCTTGGCCGCGGCAAAGACCCGCGTGCGCACCTTCTGCATCGCCGGGTGATCCTCGCGCGCGCCGCGGCTGGTGCTCGTCGGCGGACCTACGAGGAAAAAGCTCTGATCGCCCGGACCCCATTCGGCAAACCCGATGCCGGGGAATGCGAGTGGTCTTCTCGGAGTTCTCGGCGGCCATCGGCGTTTCGATCTTTACGCCCAGCAGCACTTCGCCATTCTTGTTGAGCGGCCACAGGTCGGCTTTCAACATGTATTCATTCGGCTGCAGTCCCCAAATCTGCGACGCGAAGTTCTGGCTGCCATTGCCGCGAATGCCCGTGTCCAGGCCGGGGTGCTTTGGCGCGAACGGATACCGTAGCGATTCGACGAAGATCTTCACCGCTTCCCGATTCTCGGCATGGCAAAGCAGAATGCCGTGCACGCCGGCAGCCATCACCTGTTGCGCCACCCAGTAGTTGGCGCGCATTGCCGCCGGGTCCTTGCCAAGAATGGGAAGCGTCACAATGACAGTCGGCGTACGGTGGCCGGTGCGCGTTGGACCGGCGTCCACCAGACCGCGCATGAAGTCGCGCAGCTCTTTCATGTCGAACGCGCCGTGCTCCATCTCGTAGTTGATGTAGTCGGCCTTGGCGCCGGCCATCTTCTCACCTTCTTCGTAGCCGCCGTGGCCGCCGGTGTCATAGATGGGCTGGCCCGCTTCCAGCAACTCAATGGCGCGGTTGATGCGTTTCGGCTTGGGCGTTTGCGCCGCGGCCTGTCCCCACACTGCGCCGATCAGCAATCAAATCGCGATGGTTCTGCACTTCGTCATGGTGATCTCCTCAATAGAGCTGGCCCGGCTCCTGAGTGCCGCAGCGTTCTTATCCTAACTAGTGCGGCCGACGCGCGCAAGGCGCTGAATCGGGAGTCCTTCGAGTTGGTGCTGCTGGACAACATGATGCCGGGCATGACGGGCCTGAGCCTGCTGCAACTGCTGCGCGCCACGCACTCAGCCGCCGAACTCCCGGTGATCATGGTGACAGCAGTGAGCGAAAGCGAGCGCGTGGTTGAGGCGCTCAATCTGGGCGCCAATGACTACGTCACCAAGCCCATTGACTTCCCGGTGGCGCTGGCCCGCATCCGCGTGCAATTGTCGCGCCGCGAAGCGGACCGGGCGCTGCGGCAAAGCGAAGAGCGGTATTCGCTCGCGGCGCGGGGATCCAATGACGGGTTCTGGGACTCGGATCTGCGGGCCGGCACGTTGTATCTGTCGCCGCAGTGGCGCGAGATGGTGGGCGAAACAGGCGAAACTACGGCTGGCGGTCTCGATGCGTGGCTGTCGCGCATTCATCCCGAAGACAGCGCGCATGTGGAAGATCAGATCACGGCGGCGCGGCAACCCGGCACGACGACCGATTTCGAATCCGAGTACCGGTTGCAGCACTGTGACGGATCTTATCGCTGGATGCGGGCGCGCGCCATGGCGCAGCGCGACCCCAACTGGCGGCTCCAGCGGTTGACTGTTTCACAAACCGATGTCACGCAAAGCAAAGTTTACGACTCGCTCACCGGGTTGCCCAACCGCACCTTCTTTCAAGAAGCGGCCGCGCGGAGCTTCGAGCGGCGGCGGAATGGCGAGTGCGGCAATCTGGCCGTGCTGCTCCTGGGGCTTGACCGATTCAAGATCGTCAACGAAAGTCTCGGGTCCAAGGCTGGCGACCGGCTCTTGGTGGAGGTGGCCAAGCGCCTGCGTGCGGCCATGCGCTTGTGGTGTCCGGGCAAAGGGCACGTGCTCGCTAGGCTCCGCGGCGACGAGTTCGCGATCTTGATGGAACTCCGCGATTCACAACGCCGGTCGCCCGACCACCTTGCCGCGAGCCTGCCGCAGGCGTTGGCGGCGCCGGTGAAGATTGACGGGCGTAGCGTGTTCCCCAGCGCCAGCATCGGGTTTGTCACCGCCTCGGAAGCACACCTCGCACCCGAGGACTTGTTGCGCGACGCCGACACGACGCTTTCACAAGCCAAACTGTCCGGGCAAGGAAAAGCGGTACCGTTTGAGCCCGCTATGCGTCAGGCTGCCGTGGACCGCCTCGAACTCGAGTCTGACCTGAAGCGCGCCATCGAGCATCATGAATTCCGGCTCTTCTATCAACCCAAGGTGAACCTGACTACCGGCCGTCTGGCCGGTTTTGAAGCCCTGATCCGCTGGCAGCACCCCGAGCGTGGCCTGCTCGTCCCTGACCGCTTTATCGCCGTAGCCGAACAAACCGGGTTGATTGTGCGCATCGGCGAATGGGTGCTGAAGGAAGCCTGCCAGACCCTGAAAGAATGGCAGGAGCGTTATCCTTCGCTGCAGCCGCTGGAAATGAGTGTGAACCTCAGCGTGCGGCAGTTCCGCACGTCTGGCCTCGCCGACCAGGTGAAGCGCGCGATTTAGACGTCGGGCATCGCCGCCAACACGCTGCAGTTGGAAGTGACCGAGAGCATCCTCATTCAGCATCTTGAATCGGTCTTTGAAATCTTCTGGGGGCTCAAGGCACTGGGCGTGGGCCTCAAGATCGACGACTTCGGCACGGGCTATTCCTCGCTCCAGTACTTCACGCAACTGCCGTTTGACACGCTGAAGATCGACCGCTCGTTTGTCTTCAGCATGTGCCAGGACAATCAATCGATGGACGTGGTGAAAACCATCATCGAACTGGCACGCAATCTCGGGATGGAGGTGGTGGCCGAGGGCGTGGAAACGTTGGAGCAAGTAGACCGGCTGCGTGAACTTGGTTGTGCGTTCGGGCAAGGCTACTACTTATCGCGTCCAGTACGGGCCGACCAAGCGTGCCTGTTGATCGAGCCCACCGGAACGCCAGAGCCGCCCGTCGCCGCCGCCGAATGACTCAGTAACGCAAGAGCCGCTCGGCTTCTGCGCCGATCTGCGCCGCCTGCAGCAGGATCGCGTCTTCGAGATCGGGCGCGTAGCCCACCCACGTGTCGAGCGCGCCGATGCGGCCCACCGGCGCGTCCAGCCGGTTAAACAACTCGGCCGCAATCCGCGCGGCCAGTTCGGCGCCATAGCCCCAGGCGCGTGTGTCTTCATGCACCACCATCACACGATTGGTGCGGCGCACCGACCCCGCAATGGCTTCCCAATCGTAGGGATTGAGCGAGCGAAGATCGAGGATTTCAATCGTCCAGTGCGGCAGCCGCTGCTCAAGTTCCAGGGCGGCCTGTAGGGACTTTTGCACGGTAGCGCCGTAGGTGACAATGGTGAGGTTCGCGCCGGTCTTCACCGTCCGCGCCTTGCCAAACGGGATGGTAAATTCAGGGCCGGGATGAGGCGACCGGTTGTAGGCCTCGCGGTAGAGTTTCTTGTGCTCGAGGAACAACACCGGATCTTCGCAGCGTATCGCCGTGCGCAGCAGGCCGCAGGCGTCGAGCGCATTTGACGGCATCACGACCCGCAAACCGGGGACGTGGGTGAAGATCGATTCGCCGCATTGGCTGTGGTAGATCGCGCCGCCCGTGAGGTAGCCGCCGGTCGGCACGCGGAGCACCAGCGGGCAGGCAAAGCCGTTGTGGCTGCGCCAGCGCAACGTGGCCATCTCGTCACGGATCTGCATCATCGCCGGCCAGATGTAGTCGAAGAACTGAATCTCGGCCACGGGTTTTAAGCCGCGCGTGGCCATGCCAATGGCGCGGCCGGCGATGGCGGCTTCGGCGATGGGGGAATTGAAACAGCGGCCCGGGCCAAACTTGCGCTGCAAACCTTGCGTGGCTTTGAACACGCCGCCCTTGCCTTTGACGAAGGCGAGATGGCCAGTCCGCCCGCAGTCCGCCACATCTTCACCGAAGACCAGCACTCGCGGGTCGCGAGCCATTTCCTCCTCGAGGGTGAGGTTGATCTCGTCCACCATTGTCCGCGGGGCGCCGGAGAAGGCTGGAGGCGTGTCAAACGCCGGCCCGGCGGGGTCCACGCGCTCGGAATAGAGAAAACGCAAGGCCGTCTCAGGCGCTGGTGGCACGGCCCGCAACGCGGCGCCGGTGGCGGTCTGCAACTCCGCGTCGGCCTCGTGGGCGACCAACTGCAGACGATGCCGGTCCAGCGCGCCCTCTGCCACCAGCCGTTCCGGAAAGCGGAACAGCGGATCGCGCGCGGCTTCGGCCTCGCGTTCGGCCTCGGTCTTGTAGACCTTCTCGTCATCAGACAGCGAGTGCGAGTAGGGGCGTATGCAAGTGGCGCGCACCAGCGCCGGGCCGGCGCCCGAGCGGCAGTAGTCCACCGCGCGGCGCATGGCTTCGAACGACGCCGCGACGTCGGTGCCGTCGGTGTCCAGGCGCAGCAATCCGGGAAAGCCCGCCGCCAGCGCCGTGATGCTGCCGCCGGCGGTCTGCTCCTCAATCGGCACCGAAATCGCGTAGCCGTTGTCCTGAATCAGGAAGACGACGGGCAGGCGATCGAGACAGGCGATGTTGAGCGCTTCCCAGAACTCGCCTTCGCTGGTTGCGCCATCGCCGGAGGTGACCAGCACCACTTCCGGGGAGCCGGCATCGCCGAGCAACCGTGAGGCATGCGCGCACCCGCACGCCTGCAGATACTGCGTGCCGGTTGGCGAGGAGGCCGAGACGATGCGCAACTCCGGGCTGCTCCAGTGCGACGGCATCTGACGCCCGCCCGAGGACGGATCGCTCGCCGCACCCACCGCCTGCAACAGCATCGCCTCGGCGGTCATGCCCAGCGTGAGGCACAACGCCCGGTCGCGATAATACGGGTACACCCAGTCGTGGCCCGCGCGCAGCGCCAGCCCCGCTGCAATCTGTATCGCCTCATGGCCGGCGCCGCTGACCTGGAAAAAGATGCGGTTCTGCCGCTTCAGCAGAATTTCGCGGTCGTCAATCCGCCGCGACAGATACATGAGCCGGTAGGCTTCGATGAGCTGCTCGGCGGTCAACGCGGATGTTTCAGTAAGAGGCAACGCCACCATTTTGTCAGAAATAAGCTGCAAGCCAAGTTGCATGCGGCGCGGCTGGCTCGGAAGAAAGAGAAAACCCCGCCAGGGCCTCAGCCCAAGCGGGGTCTTCCGATCTCGTGATTCACTTTACCGGAGGCGCCGGTCCACAGGAACAGCGGCCTCGAACACTGGCGAGACCTTGAGCGTTAGGAGCACCGACTTCAGCAGTCGGTCACCTCCTGTGCGAGCCTCACGTCAGATCGTTTACTACTACCTTAGCGGCGGCGGCCACCATGGAACATGATTCTCCCAGAGCCCATCCATGTGCTGCACCACCTCCTTTCTCAGTGATGCATCCCAAGGATGCAACTCCATACCGCAAAAAAAACAAATGTTTTAACAACTGTCTTATGCGGCCGGATCCAGATCAGCAGACGGTCGCGCCAGATGGGGCGGTCGAAGCAGAGAAAGGACTGTTCCCAATGCGGGCTCCCCCTCCATTTCGCCCGCCTCCTCCGTCAACGGTTCGCCTTCATTGGCAACGCTGCCTTCATCGGCGCGCCAGGCCCGGCGGCGGCAAACGCCCGACTCATAGAACGCGATGGCTCAGAGATCGACCACGCTGTGCAGGTTGAGCGCGAGGACCGTGGATTTCGGAAACGCCGTGATGAGACGCGCCAGGAGTCTCGACGGCGGGTCCTCGCCTCCGTCCAGGCCGTTGTGACCCACGATGCAACCGTGCTGACGCGGGGACACGGCTTCTGATAAGTCGGTCTCGTCTGACTCGCGCCAGAGCCGAGCCCAATTGGCGCGCCAAATCGCGGCAAGGTTCGGCATCGTTGGCAAACGGCAGAACCAACGGATCGGCCGGAGCGCCGGGATGGCGGACCAACGCGATCGATGCTGTCCAGCGCATCGAAACCAAGGTTACCGCGGCGCCTGCTGGTATACTCGAAGGTTCCTCCATGGAGTTTCTTGTACGTGCCGCCCGCAAGACGGAGTCCGCGCACCGTCTGGGCGTGCTTTCCGGCTCGTTTCACCCCATCACCCGCGCGCACATTGCACTGGCCGAGGCGGCGCTGGAGACGGCTGGACTCGATGAAGTGCTGCTTGTCATGCCACGGCAGTTCCCGCACAAGGCGTACGCAGGCGTGGGCCTCGAAGACCGCATCGGCCTCGTACGCGACGCCGTGGCCGGGCGCGAGGGCTTCTCGGTGGCCGTCAGCAACGGCGGCCTGTTCGTGGAGATCGCCCGCGACGCGCGCGGCGACTACGGCTATGACGCCGAGCTTTGGTTTCTGTGCGGGCGCGACGCAGCAGAGCGCATCGTGGGATGGGACTACGGCGCCGAGGGGCGCTTTGCTGAACAGCTCAACGAGTTTGGGTTACTGGTGGCCGAGCGTCAGGGCCGCTATTTGCCCCCCGACGAATTTACCGTGCGCATCCGGCCGCTGCCGGTGCCCGGCGATTGGAACGACGTATCGGCCACCGAGATCCGTGCACGCATTACCGGCGGGCGGCCGTGGGCGCACCTGGTGCCCGAGCCCATCGTGGCGAAAGTTTCCAGTTTGTACGGGTAGCCGCTATTCGGGCACACCGGTCTCAAGGAACGCCTTGAGCTTTTGCGACCGGCTGGGATGACGCAGCTTGCGCAGCGCCTTCGCTTCAATCTGGCGAATGCGTTCGCGCGTGACGGCAAACTGCTGGCCCACTTCTTCGAGCGTGTGCTCGGAGCCGTCCTGCAGACCGAAGCGCATCTTGATGATCTTTTCCTCGCGCGGGCTGAGGCTCTTCAGGACCTCGGCGGTTTGCTCGCGCAGGTTCAGATTGATCACCGCTTCAGACGGCGAGCTGGCATGTTTGTCGATGATGAAGTCGCTGAGGTGCGACTCTTCTTCCTCGCCCACCGGGGTTTCCAGCGAAATCGGCTCCTGCGCGATGCGCATGATGCGGCGCACCTTGCCCACAGGCAGTTCCATCTTGCGCGAGAGCTCTTCGGTGGTTGGTTCGCGCCCGAACTCCTGTTGCATCTGCCGCTGCAGGTGCGCCAGTTTGTTGATGGTCTCGATCATGTGCACCGGAATGCGAATGGTGCGGGCCTGATCGGCAATCGCGCGCGTGATGGCCTGGCGCACCCACCAGGTAGCGTAGGTGGAGAACTTGTAGCCGCGGCGGTAGTCGAACTTGTCGACGGCCCTCATCAGGCCCATGTTGCCTTCCTGAATCAGATCGAGAAACTGTAGGCCGCGATTGGTGTAGCGTTTGGCGATGGACACGACCAGACGAAGATTGGCTTTCACCAGATCCTGCTTGGCTTCCTTGGCTTCGTTCTCGCCGCGCTGGACCACTTGCAGCGTGCGGCGCACATCGGTGGAACTGGCTCCAAACTCGATTTCGAGATCCTGCAACTCCTGCTGGGACTGCTTTTGAAGCTTTTTATAGTCGTTCTGGCCGGCCGCAGCCGGGTCTTCCATCTGACGCTGCGTGCGCGCAATCTCGTGCTCCACGGCGCGGAGCCGCTCAACGGCTGCATCAATGCACCTGGCAAGGCGGTTGTAGCGGAACTCCGGGAGAAATTGCAAGGCGCGTACTTGACGTGAAATGCGGACCAGCGTGCGCCCGAGGTGCCACCGCAGCGACCGGTGCCGCTTGGGCTTGAGGTTCCGCGAAATCGAAAGAAGTTTCTGCCGGAACCCAATGGCCTTCTTGTGATTCCTTTCGATTTCGCCGATGGCTGCAATCAGCTTGAAGCCTTCTTCATCGATGAACTCATCGGTGAGCGGCGGATCGGGCATCTGCAGCACGGCGCGGACGTTGAGGCTGCCGGATTGCAGATCGTCAGCGAGGCGCACCAGTGCGTTCATCACCAGGGGTGAGCGCGACAGCGCCCGAATGGCCACCGATTGGCCGCGCTCAATGCGTTTGGCCAGTTCGATTTCGCCTTCGCGGTTGAGCAGCGGCACGGTGCCCATCTCGCGCAGATACATGCGCACTGGGTCCGTGGTTTTGTCGGAAACTTCCTGAACGAACTCAAGGTCCGGGAAATCGTCAGAGATCTCGCCGTCTTTTTCTTTGGCCGTGGAGCCGTCCTCGATCAGTTGAACCGAACCCTCTTCGAGGTCGGCGAGCAGATTGTCGAGCACACGGCCCGCCGACAGGCCTTCGGGGAGGTTGTCGCCGGAGTCGTCGTCGAGGCCGAAACTGCAATCCTGTTTGTCTTCCACGCCCAAGAAATCTCTCTTGCCTTCGCTTCGTTTTTATCTTTGCGCGCTGTCTCGAGAGGGACCGTACTCCCTCAGTCTACAACAGCACCGGCCGGTCACTCGGCCGGCCGCGCGCGCCGCCGCGGATCCTTCCGCATGAGCCGCTGCAACTCTTCACTCATACGCAAGACATCTTCCATCCTGCCAAACTCTTCGGCGGCTTTGATCCTCACCTTGAGTTCATCCACCGCTCGCCGGTCCAACTCCTGCTCCATGCGGTCTACGCATTGCATCGCCTGAGCGGCCGACTGCTCTTCACCAGTACCGGAATGCTTTCTAGTCTCATCGGCAAAGACCAGGGTGGACAATAGGGCCTTGTCCCGATCCGAAAGCCGCTGTTCGAGGGCCTCATACGAAAACTCGGTACCGAGATCGACCAGTTGCGCGGCGATGGGATAACTGGGCAATCGTTCGGCATCCGGACGCTCCAGCAACTCGGCCAAACGGGGCAGGGCCACCATGCGGGCTTCGGCGCTTTCGAGCAGGTTTTCAAGCAGCAAACGCTCAGCCGCGGGCAACTCGGGGCGCGGCGCGCGCGACGGGGCCTTGGGCGCTGACGTGGGTGAGCCCACCGGTGCGCCCTTCACTTGTTCTAGCAGAAGCGTTTTGTCGATCGACAGGTCATGCGCGAGTTCGACGGCGACGGCGGCGCGCTCGTACTTGTCGGGCAGCGAACGGATCGACGGCAGCAGTTCGCGCACGGCTTCGGCGCGGCCTTCGGCCGAGCGCATGTCGTGGCGCTTGCGCATCCGGTCGCGCAGCCAGTGAAAGTAGCGCGGCGCGGTGCGCAGCAGTGCGCGGTAGGCATCGGCGCCCTGTTGCTGGATGAACTCGTCCGGGTCTACGTCGCCCGGGAGTTCGAGCACGCGGATATGCATGCCCTCCTGCAGCAGGATGCGGATCGAGCGCTCGGCGGCGTTGACGCCGGCGTTGTCCGAGTCGAAGTTCACTACGATGTTGTCGGTGTAGCGGTGGATCATCCGCACCTGCGTGTCGACGAGCGAAGTGCCGCAGGAGGCCACCGCTTCCCCCACGCCGCCGCTGGCGAGGCCGATGACGTCCATATAGCCTTCCACCAGGATGCCGAGGCTTTGTTCACGGATCGGTTTGCGCGCGCGGTGGAGATTGTAGAGCGCGTAGCTCTTGCGGTAAAGCTCGGTTTCCGGCGAGTTGAGGTACTTCGGCTGGTCTTCGTCGTTCAGCGCGCGGCCGCCGTAGCCGATGATTTTCGCCTGCTCGTTCTGAATGGGGAACATCAGGCGGCCCCGGAAGCGATCATAAAAACTGCCGTCGTCGCGGCGGCCTACGAGACCGCTTTCAACCAGTTGGTCGGCGTTGTAGCCCTCCTGTTGCAGGCGCTTGGTGAGGGTCGTGCCGCCGCGGTCCGATAATCCGAGGCCGAACTCTTCGGCCAGCGCTGGCGTGACGCCGCGGCGCTTGAGGTACTCGCGGGCCGGGCCGCCGCTCGATCCGCCGAGGTTGGCGCGAAACATCTTCTGGGCGAGTTCGTGCGCTTCGAAGATGCCGGCGCGCGTGCGGGTCTTGGGGTCGTTGTCGGAGGAGCGTGGCGGGAGCGGCACGCCGTAGCGCTCGGCGAGTGTTTTGCAGGCTTCCCAAAAGGTCATGTCGTCATACTGCATGACGAAGTCGATGGCATTGCCGCCAGCGCCGCAGCCAAAGCACTTGAATCTCTGCATGGACGGCGTGACGCCGAACGAAGCGGTCTTTTCGTTGTGGAACGGACAGCGCCCCGTCCACCGGGTTCCGCTGCGGCGTATTTCGACGCGTTCTTTGACGACGTCGAGGATGTCGACGGTGGAGAGCAGGCGGCTGCGGAATTGCTGAAGTTCGAAGTTCGACATTACTCCTCGGCCGGTTCGGCGTCTTCGATCGTCATCGGTGCGGCACGCAGGTTCGTGATGACGCCGGTGATGGTGGCGGGGCCGGGCTTCAAGGCGTATTGCTCAGCCGGCACGCCTGCGTCCCCGCGCTGGAGTACGAAGACACTGCCGTTTGGCAGCTTCAACCGCCACTGGCCTGCGGGCGTTTCCTCCACCGTACCGCGAGCCTGGAGGCGGGCGCGTGTGGTTTTGGTGCCGTCCGGTTCGATGGCGTCTCGGAGTTGTTCGAGGCGGATGCGGTTTTCTTCGGCGAAGGTGACTTTGAGCAGGCCCTTGGCGGCGATGACCTCGGCTTTTTCAACGCCACGCATCCGTTGGATGCGCGCGGGGAGCGATTCCAGGCAAGGCGCGCAGTTGACGCCGGTGAATTCGATTTCGGCCGACCGTAACTGCGCAAACGCAGGCGCTGCCAGAAGCGTGAGTGCTGCAATCTTCAGCGCATTCGGCGTCTGTGTAGGGCGAGCTTTAGCTTGCGGCGGACTCTCCAGGAACTCACCGCCAACCTGTTGATTCCACGGGAACGGGCAAAGTGCCCGGCCGTGAGTTCCTGGGACAAGAAACGCGCCCCGCGCGTTGGCGCTTGAGCCCGCCGCATCCGCCCGTGCACGGATACTGAAAAGACAAGACTTGCCTGACGGGTTTCTGTTGCCCATGCTCATCCTATCCGCTCCAGACTCTGCAAGCTGTACAGCAACCCGCGGGGCACGTGAAAACATCCCTT
>Ga0194119_10009974_pt1 | contig 12628 bp, 16 predicted proteins | sample TA2MahC100mmetaG_FD_148620 | JGI IMG/M metagenome (GOLD analysis project Ga0194119, IMG submission 148620) | Freshwater microbial communities from Lake Tanganyika, Tanzania - TA2015018 Mahale Deep Cast 100m | ecosystem: Environmental > Aquatic > Freshwater > Lake | place: Tanzania: Lake... | reverse complement strand
CAACGGGGCAGATCGCTCCGATGCAGGCGTTCTGAACCGCTGAATCGCTGACAACCAGCCCGCAGGGAGCACGATCAGCTCTCAGGAGGGAGAAACGTGCGTTCTCAGGCGGTTTTTCCGCAAACTCTTAACAAGCGAGGCGCTCAATGCCCGTGGCATCCGCGGCAGGCTGGTCGAGTACCGGGGCGGGTTCTTCTGGAGAGGGGTATTCACCGATGCCAGCGGCAAGAGGGCTCAACGCCGGGTGAAGCTCGATGTCGCAGCCAATCCAGGCCAGCTGGTCACCGCAGAGAGCAGGGTGATCGAGCTGGCTAGCGCCGTCGCCACGACTGGCTTTCTCCCGTGCCCCTTGCCCTGGGAGACGCCGGCAGTGGTGCCTACCACCGACAAACAGCAAGGGCCACAGAGCGTGGCTGAAGCGATGGTGCTGCTTGAGCGTGATTTCTGGAAGGGGAAAAATCGCAGCAACAGCGCCGCGCTACGTACCTGGCAGCGGTTGGAACTGGAAACCAGGCGACTGCCTCAGGCCGCGACCATCAACACGGATCTACTGGTCGCGGTGGCGGAAGCCACGAAATCCAACAGCCGCACCAGGCTGGAAGCCTGCAAAGTCTTCAAGCGGCTTGGCGTCATCGCAGGCCTGGAGGGGCTGGAGCGACTCGATGAAATCCGAACCCCATACGAACCGAAGGAGCGCGACCTACCTGCCGAGCACGATCTAATTTCGTTATTGAACCAGCTGCCACCTGAACACAAGTGGGCGTGGCCCACATGGGCCCTGATCACCTACGGCTGTCGGCCTGCCGAGGTCTTCTCCCTCAAGCCCAAAGAGGATGGCACCGCCGAAGTGCTGACCATCAAACGGAAAGGGATGCTGCCGAAACGGCGCACAGCACTCGCGCTGCCGATTGATGACAGGGCAGCGCCAGCGGACACAAGGATCTGGCTGGTCAAAAAGCCCGAGGAATACGACAGTCTCGAAGCCAAGCGACTCACTGGGGCCTGGGGGAAATGGCTGGTGGCGCGTAGCGGTGGAATCCAGCTGTACGACTTACGGCACTGCTGGGCTATCCGCAGCATTCGCCGCAACCTGAACGCCTCGCTTGCGGCCAAGACGATGGGGCACTCCTTGGACGTCCATCACCGCACCTATCACCGCTGGCTCGAACAGCAGGATGTGGCCGCCGTCGCCGCCACGCTTCAGCGAGGTCTCACGGAGTAGCAGCCTGAGGAGTACCAGCCCATCGGAGGTGCCTGACCATTGGGACAGACTCCACCTTCTCCCCCTTCCGTGACCACGCCAAGATGGCCATCGCGGCGCGATGAGTAGCCGATTCTTCCACCTAAACAAGGGATGACATGGGGGGCAGACCGCAGCAACCTGAAAACACGCCTCCAAAGCCATGGCCCGCAATCCCGCCAACGACTTCATCCAATTCATCGCCGGTGGCTCCCTCTTCGGCGGCGGCATCTTTCTGCTGGCCAATCAGGTGATGGCCAGCTCGGCCCTTACCTATCGCGGTGGAGGCTGGGGGCGCTACGGCGGCGGTGGCTCCATGTTCCCCATCGGTACCCCGGGCATGGGGCTGCTCATGATTCCGCTGGGCATTGGCGTCTGCCTGCTGTTCACTGGCGCCTACAAGCGCTGGGCCAACCTCCTCGTCTGGGGATCCATGGCGGCACTGCTAGTCGGTGTGCTCAACAGCATCCGCCTCACCTTCATGCCCACAACCCTCTGGGCCTTGGCCACCTACATCGTGATGATCGCGGCGGGTGGCGGTCTGATGTTCCGCAGCCTCGGCGGCTACGACGACAAGCCAGGCAACGGGTCTGACTGATAGGCGGAAGTGGGGACACGGCAACTCCACAGCTGGCGCCCCTCACTTCACCAGCCGCAGCCGGCTTCTCCTCGCTGTACAGCGCACCTGGCCATGTCCCGGGTATGGGCAAGGTCCTGTCGCCATCCCCTGGTTCAACCGCGTCCTTTCTTGACCTTTTACGCAACTTTTGCGATAAAGCAGACGGGAAGCGGATCAGTTCAACCGAGTCCTGTCGAGGGGGTGCCACGCATCCCTTCACCCCTCCCCGCTCATCCACCCCTTCAGTCGCATTTGGCGGGCCTGCGCGCTGGCCAGACAATGTGGGGCCGATGAACGCAGAACAGCTGCAGAGCCTCGCTGTGCTGGCACTGGCGATGGTGCCGGTGGCTTTGCTGTGGTGGGTCTCGATTCGGATGCTGGACTGATCGCTGCGTTGCTGCCGAGGTGCCCGGCTCATCCCGATCCTCTGAGCCACGTTCTCAGCACCGTGTGGCTGCAGCCCTGCGCTGCTCTCAGCCGAATCTCAGTGAACCTGTGCCCTGCTGGCCATCCAGTTGGGCTAGGAAGGGGATCGCTGTTGGTGGTGTGATGATTACAGAGGTCTTTTTGTCCGGCCTTTGCGTAGCCGCTTTGCTAGGTCTCCCCTGCCCGCCGCCTACTCCGGATCCATTTCCGCCTGCGACAGCAAGGTCGCAGTACCAGAACGGCTAAGCGCACTCGACAATGCCCTCTGACTGGTACTTCCCGACACAACGCTAATTGGGTCACCCTTCCCCTCTGAGCCACGCCGCCAGCAGCTTGTGACGGTCCTGGCCGTCGAGCAGCTCTGCCGGCACCGCTGAAAGCCTGCCCGTGGGGTGCTGGGCCCTGGCTATGTCCTGCGCGTGGGCAGCGTCCAACGGCCTGCACTATCTCGATGCCGAAGCCTGCAGCGTCATCGAAGAACACCGCGAACTGGGGCATGGCGGTCACTCCAGCATCCGATCTGCCCTGGCTGGTGTCCCGGATCGGCTGACCAGCCAAGCGCCCATCACTGCTGGCCAGGGTTGGGGCGACGGGGGGCACAGGCTTTCATTTCATCAAAATTGGTCGCCTTCGCCACACAAGCGCGCATCTGATCGATCCGTGCCAGGCGGCGTTGCTTCACCGTTGCAAAGTCGGGCTGTGTGCCGCCAGCCGGGGCTTCGGCGAGTGCGGGCGTCACCAAAAGCAAGGCAGCGGCAATGCCGGTCAGGAGCTTGGCCATGGTCCTCACTCCTCCTCGCCACCAACTGGGATCAGCTTGATCTGCTTTCGGCCCAGTTTGATCTCGAATTCATCGCCGGGCTCCAGGCCCAGCAGGGCTGTGTACGCCTTGCCCACCGTCAGGTTACCGTTGAACTGCACTTTGGCGGTGTAGCTGAGCTTGCGACCACCTTTGCCAACTTTGCCATTGCCGTCACCCAGGCTGACGCCCTTGGCTTCCAGCAGGGCCTCGTAGAAGGCAGTGAAGTTCAGCCGCTCAGCGCCATCCTTCTTGCTGCTCACATAGCCGCAGCTGCGCACCAGATCCGATTTGGAGACATCGCCAAGCTCCTTCACCTTGGCAAGAAGTTCGCTACCGCTGAGTGGCATGGATCCGGGTCATTTGGATGGCCTGAAGCTAGCCAGAACCATCGATCTGGCAAGGAAATGACTTGATAGGTGTTTCCAGTTGTAGACCGCTGACTTGGCTGGATAGCGGGTGCTTGGCACGCTCAAGCCGAACCACTTGATCTGAGTAAAACTGCGGCGCCGTTTGCTCCCGCTGACAGAGGCAGCAGATTGGCTTGTGTTTCGGGATCGTGCGCTCGGGCCGTTCTGCAGAGAAGAACCCAGAGCGCCCCAAACCCTTTCAATGACAACGACAAACAATCACCGCGCCAGCAGGCGCGCCTCGCAAGGCGGGCGGCCCAAGCCCGATCCCACCTTGGTTGGCGACCAAGCGTGCATGCAACCAGATCAGGACTACCGGCAGCTGGAGGCCAGCTACCACCACTCGGCCCAATACGCCGCGATGGTGCAGCGCTACCCCGTGCTCAAGCACGCCTTGAGGCCTGCCAGCAGAACGAATGGGTTGGCGACCAACAGAGCCAGCTGCGGACGTCGCACGATGGCCCTCAGCTGCACTGGCAACGCAGCCATGGAGAGCCTTGAGATCTTAGGTCTGGCCCCAGGCAGTTGGGCTCCGTCGATGCCCACATCATGATGCAGGGACTCGTCGAGGCACTGCTCGCGTGAAGGTGGTCCCGCTGCGATTGCGTCCTGGGGACGACCTGCGCCGGGTGCTGGAGAGCTGGTTCGCTCAACAAGACGAATGCGCAGGCTGCATGATCAGTGCTGTCGGCAGTTTGTCGACAGCTCAGCTGCGCTTCGCCGGTCGCGACGAGATCATTGTGTTGAGAAGCAGCCTTGAGATCCTCAGCCTCTCTGGCACCCTTTCGCCCGATGGCGCCCACCTCCACATGGCGGTGGCCGACAGCCGGGGTGCCGTGATCGGTGGCCACCTCTGCGCAGGGTCGCTGGTGCGTACCACTGCCGAATTGGTGGTTGGCCTGCTGCCGGGGTGGAGCTTCCGTCGGCAGCTGGACCCAGCCTCCGGCTACGCCGAGCTGAAGATCGGTCCTCAGGCTTCGGACTGAGGGGCCGCCGCCGCCGCTCTACCTGCAGAAACAGCAGCCAGGCCACCTCAGCGCTGACTGAGGTGGTGGCGGTTCAATGGTCAGGGATAAGCGCCCCCCTGTTTGTGCAAACTTTGTGCAAGCGTGCCCCCGCGAGTCAACCCAGGCTCCCGCTCATACCCTTAAATCCATGGCTAGAGCCCGAAATCTGTTTCGCGCCGTTGCAGTCGACTTTTCTGTCACCTAAATGACCGCATGGGCCCTAAAGGGCCTTCCATCCAGTCCTTCTTCAGGTTGGCTGTGCTTCGGGGATTGAGGGACGGCGCGGGACTCCGTCGACCAGATCCCCCCGTTTGCAGCGGGCAATCGATCGCTGCAGTTCCGGGTATTGCCGCACCATCGCCCGATACGTGGCGGAATTTCGATAGGCCTTTTCAAGCTGGCGGTAGGTCTGGTCAACCACATCCAGCAATTGGCGGTCATGCTCGCTGATTGCAGCGCGTGCCATAGCGATGAGCCGCCTCTCCTCAGGAATCATGGTCTTGCTTGTCTGTGGTGAGGTTGGATCAAAGGGACGTTCAGGAGGCCCCCCCGTCCCGGCTCCAGCCATGGGAAAGCAGATAGGAGGTGAAGTGCTGCAGGTCAGCCAGGGAGGAAAAGTTGAGCCGTTCCACGACCTTGGCCAGGCCATCGGCCTCAAAAATCTCATGAAATGCCGTGAAGTCCTGATTCGGATTCGGCCTGGAGGAATGGATGCTCCACTCTCCCCGGTAGGGGGTTGCGGGATTCTTCAGGGTGGCGATTCGCGGGTTGCTGTGAATGGTTGACATCGGGCCTTCATGGATAACAGGTGGACAGAGCGGCGGGCTGTGGGACTGCCGAGATTCAATCCATTGGCCCTTGGCTTTTTGCAAGACATCGGCGGTTTGGCTTGTCGGAGATAGCGGCTGTTCGGGGACCACGACTGGTCTCGGCAAGGAAATCAGGTGCCCGGCTGATGCTTAAGAAAGAGATCAGGTTGGTGCGGGCGGGACCTCACTTCGGTGCCTCTGACGACAGCCTTGCAGTTCTTCATCCTTCTTTAAATTGCTTCAATTCGTAGGGCTCTGGTGCCGCCCTGTCCCTGTGATGTTGGCCCGCTGATGGGGCCCCCGTGGTTGCGTCTTTCAGGGGGCCATGAGCATCGCCCGTCGCATGGCGGCATGACAGGGGGCGCCATGGGAGCAGATCGGGATGGCCTGCCCATTGACCCGGGCGGAGCTCATGCCTGCCGTGCCGCTGCTGGCTGGAGCACCTGAAGGGGACGCGGCGGGCGCTGGGGTCGTGTTCCCGCTGCCACTGCCTGCAGCTGTTCCCCCGCCCCCGATGGCACCGATGGCGGCACTGCGCTGTTGGTTGGCGGCCCGGAGCTGGTCGGCTGCACTGCGGCCGCGATCGAGGCTGCCGGGGGCTGCCGACGCCGGCACCGTCTGCAGGGTGCCCTGAATGGCGCTGGCCCCCATCATCGGAGCCAGGGCCTGGGCCTGGGTCGCTCGCCAGGGGGCTTCCGCTCCCAGGAGCAGGGAGGTTGCGGCTGCGGCCGCAACGAGAGGGCGCAGGCGGGTGGCGGTCATCACCGGAGGGCGGGGGATGGGCTGTGTTTCAGGTTGGCAGCCTGGAAGTCACTCCAGCTGGCCAGTTCCTCCAGGCTCTGCACACCCTCCAGTCGGGGTTTGCCGGGGAGGTCCCAGGTGGGGAAGGCGCGGATGCCCGCTGCGCTGCACCGCTGCCGCCCCGCGTCGTCCTGGTCGCATTCCACGTAGGGAAGGCGGTTGCCGGCCTCCTTGCCGAAGAGGTTCTTCTGCTGGAAGCAGGCGGGGCACCACCAGGCCCCGTAAAAGATCGCTCCCCGCGCGCGCAGGTGCTGCCCGAGGGCGATCTGGGTGGGCGTGGAGTGCTCCAGCGGTTCACCCACCCGGGGCGAGGTGTGGGCGGGAGGATCGGTCTCGCCGGTGGCACCGCCGACGCCGGCCGCATCGGCGGCGGCCAGGCCCCCCAGCAGCCCCAGGGTGCAGGCGATGAGCAGAACGGAGCGCCTGGATCCGGCGGGCAGCATGGATGGCGGGCAGATCCCCAGACGCTAGGAGGAGCGCCGCAGGCCCGCCAGGGCGTTCGGCCTTCCACCCCCGGCCGGCCCTGCCCGGCGGCGGCCGGGGCTGAGAGACTGGCCCGGTGGGCGGTGCTCCGCCGGCCTGCAGTCCGCCTTCAGCTCCGCCGATGAACGCCAACGGCTACCGCGACTACTTCAAGGTGCTGGGGGTGGAACGCACGGCCGATGCTGACGCCATCAAGCGGGCGTTCCGCAAGCTGGCCCGCCAGTACCACCCCGATGTGAATCCCGGCGACAAGGCGGCCGAAGCCCGTTTCAAGGAGATCAGCGAGGCCTATGAGGTGCTCTCCGATCCCGACAAGCGCCGGCGCTATGAGCAGTTCGGCCAGTACTGGAGCCAGGCCGGGGCCGGTTCCGGCATGGGCGGCATGGATGTGGACTTCGGCCGTTACGGCAACTTTGACGACTTCATCAATGACCTGCTGGGCCGATTCGGCGGTGGGGGGGGCGCACCGGCTGGCTTCGGGTTCGGCAGTGGTTTCCCGGGTGGATTCGGGGCGGCGGGCTTTGGCGGGGGCATGCCCGGCGGGCGCCCCGCTGGCCCCAATCTCGACGCCGAGGCCACGATCCGGTTGGCGATGGCGGAGGCCTTCCGCGGCTGTGAGCGCACCCTGGCGGTGAACGAGGAGCGCGTGCAGGTGCGCATCCCCGCCGGGGTGAAACCCGGCAGCCGTCTGCGGCTCAAGGGCAAGGGCAACCTCCAGCCCGGCACCGGCCGCCGCGGCGACCTTTACCTCACGATCCAGATCCAGGACCACCCCGTGTGGAAGCTGGATGGGGAGCAGCTGCGCGCGGAGCTTCCCCTCAGCCTCGATGAACTCGCCCTGGGGGGCGAGGTGACCGTGGCCACCCCCGATGGCGAGGCGTCGGTGCAGGTGCCCCCCGGCATGACCCTGGGCCGCAGCCTGCGGCTCAAGGGCAAGGGCTGGCCGGTGAAGGGCGGCCGCGGGGATCTGCTGCTCACGCCGGTGCTGCGACTCCCCGACGCCCTCTCCGAGCAGGAGCAGCAGTTGCTGATGCAGTTGCGCCAGGCCCGCAGCGCCGACCCCCGCAGTGGCTGGCTGGAGGCGGCGCGGCTCTAGGCCATCCGGCGTGCTCCGTAGGATCCGCCCCAGCCATCCCAGCACCATGGAGCTCAGCTATCGCCCCCGCCGGTTGCGCCGCACCCCGGCCCTGAGGGCGATGGTGCGCGAACACCAGCTCAGCGCAGCCGACTTCATCTATCCCCTGTTCGTACACGAAGGGGCCACCAATGAGCCGATCGGCGCCATGCCCGGCTGCCAGCGCTGGAGTCTGGAGGGGCTGGTGCAGGAGGTGGGCCGCGCCTGGGATCTGGGCATCCGCTGCGTGGTGCTCTTCCCCAAGGTGGCTGATGGCCTCAAGACCGAGGACGGCGCCGAGTGCTTCAACGAGCACGGCCTCATCCCCCGGGCCATCCGCCGGATCAAGGAGGCCCACCCCCAGATGGCGATCATGACCGACGTCGCCCTCGACCCTTACTCCTGCGATGGCCACGACGGCATCGTGAGCAGTGAGGGCGTTGTGCTCAACGACGAGACGGTGGCGATCCTCTGCAAGCAGGCGGTGGCCCAGGCGCGCGCCGGTGCGGACCTGATCGGCCCCAGCGACATGATGGACGGCCGTGTCGGCGCCATCCGCGAGGCCCTCGATGAAGAGGGCTTCGAGCACGTGGGGATCATCAGCTACACCGCCAAATACGCCTCCGCCTACTACGGCCCCTTCCGCGAGGCCCTGGATTCCGCCCCCCGGGCCGCTGCCGGCAAGCCGATCCCCAAGGACAAGAGCACCTATCAGATGGATCCGGCCAACAGCCGCGAGGCCATCCTCGAGGCCCAGCTCGACGAGAGCGAGGGGGCCGACATCCTGATGGTGAAGCCAGGCCTGGCCTACCTCGACATCATTCACCGCCTGCGGGGCGAATCGGAGCAGCCGATCGCCGCCTACAACGTGAGCGGGGAATACGCGATGGTGAAGGCGGCTGCGGAGAAGGGCTGGATCGACGAACGGGCCGTGGTGCTGGAGACCCTGCTCTGCTTCAAGCGCGCCGGCGCCGATCTGATCCTCACGTATCACGCCTGTGATGCGGCCGCCTGGCTGCGCCAGGGCTGATGGCCCGTCCCGTGCTGCGGCTCCATCTCCACGGTCCCTGGCTGGTGGCCGCCATGCTGGTGCTGCTGGCTCTGATCCTGTTGTGGCGGGATCGCTTCAGCCCCACCAGTGCCTCCTGGGGGTTGCTGGGCAGTGCGGCGATCTGTTTTTCGATCGGTTGCGTCTGCCGCACGTCCTGGCAGCTCGCCCGCCGGCCGACCCAGCCCCCCTCCCCGCTCTGATTCCCAGCCGTGCCGTCTGCCGCCCCAGTCCCAGCTCCGGGTCACCGCCTCGGCCATGTGGCCCTGCGGGTGCAGGACATCGTCCGGGCCACCCGCTTCTATCAGGATCTGGGGCTGCGCCTCACCTGGCAGGCTTCCGACTGGGCCTATCTGCAGTGGCCCGACAGCGGGGCCGGCATTGCCTTGCTCAGCCCCGATTACACCGCCGCGGGTCCCCATCTTGCCCTGCACGTGCATGAGCGCCCCGCCGTCGATGCCCTGCGGGAGCAGCTGCTGGCGTCGGGCCAGCGCTGCGGTCCGGTGCATGACCACCGCGACGGCACCGCCAGCTTCTACCTCCAGGATCCGGAGGGCAACTGGCTGGAGGTGCTCTACGAGCCCCCGGCCGGCATCCCCAGCAACCTGCCGGGCCAGGCCCCCATCCCCGTGCCTGAGTGGTTGACGGGCTCGTGATCCAGCAGGAGGCCCTGGAGCTGCTCGAGTGGCCCCGCCTCGGGGAGCATCTGGCCGGATTCGCCAGCACCGCTGCCGGCCGCCGGCACTGCCGCGTCCTGCCCCTGCCCGATTCCGTCGCCGAGAGTGAGCGCCTGCTGGCCGAAACCACCGAGCTGCTGGGTCTCGATGGCACCCTCGAGGGGGGCCTCAGCTTTCAGGGCGTGGCGGAGATCGCCGCCACGCTCCAGCTCTGCGTGAAGGGGGGCGTCGCTGGCGGGGAGGCCCTGCTGGAGCTGGCTGCCACCCTGGCCGCGGCGCGCCGGCTGCGCCGCCAGGTTGATGCGCCTGATCTGCGGCCGGTGACCTCCGCTCTGGTGGCCGAGCTGCGCACCCTGCCCGAGTTGGAGCAGCGGTTGCGCTTCTGCCTGGAGGAGGGTGGCCGGGTGGCCGATCGGGCCAGCCCGGCCCTTGAGGGGGTACGCCGCCAGCTCCTGGCCACGCGCAGTGAGCGGCGCGAGCGGCTGCAGGCGCTGCTGCGGCGCTGCGCGCCCTTGCTGCAGGATTCGGTGATCGCTGAGCGCAACGGCAGGCCCGTGCTGGCGGTGAAGGCCGGTGCCGCGGCCCAGGTGCCGGGTCTGGTGCACGACAGCTCCGCCTCCGGGCAGACCGTGTTCATCGAACCCCAGGCGGTGCTCGGGCTGGGCAACCGCATCCGGGAGCTGGAGGGGGAGGAGCGGGATGCGGAGCTGGCCGTGCTGCGGGAGCTCAGCAGCCTGGTGGCTGACCAGGCAGAGCAGCTGGCACCACTGCAGCCCATCCTGGTGCGCCTGGATGCGGCCCTCACCCGGGCCCGCTATGGCGCCTGGCTCGGAGCGGTGCGCCCCGAGCTGGCGGCTGAAGCCGACGCGCCCTTCGAGCTGCGGGAGCTGCGCCACCCCCTCCTGCTCTGGCAACAGCGCCAGGAGCACGGCCAGCCCGTGGTGCCCGTGAGCCTGCAGGTCGGTTCCGCCCTGCGGGTGGTGGCGATCACCGGCCCCAACACCGGCGGCAAGACGGTCACCCTCAAGAGCCTGGGCCTGGCCGCCCTGATGGCCCGGGCCGGTCTGTTCCTTCCCTGCAGCGGCACACCGCGCCTGCCCTGGTGCGCCCAGGTGCTGGCCGACATCGGTGATGAGCAGTCGCTGCAGCAGAACCTCTCCACCTTCAGCGGCCACATCCGCCGCATTGCCCGCATCCTCGAGGCCCTGCCGAGTGGCGATGCTCCGGCTGCTGCGGCGTCGCTGGTGTTGCTCGATGAGGTGGGGGCCGGCACCGACCCGCAGGAGGGGGCGGCCCTGGCCACCGCCCTGCTCCAGCAGCTGGCCGACCGGGCCCGGCTCACCGTGGCCACCACCCACTTCGGTGAGCTCAAGGCCCTCAAGTACTGCGACCCGCGCTTCGAGAACGCCTCGGTGGCCTTCGATGAGGAGACCCTCGCCCCCACCTACCGGCTGCAGTGGGGCATTCCCGGCCGCAGCAATGCCCTGGCCATTGCCCGCCGCCTCGGCCTGGAGGAGTCGGTGCTGCAGCGGGCGGCGGAGCAGCTGGCTCCCCGGGGCGAGGGGGAGGTGAACCAGGTGATCGCCGGGCTGGAGGAGCAGCGCCAGCGCCAGCAGGAGGCCGCCGAAGAGGCCGCGGCCCTGCTGGCCCGCACCGAACTGCTGCATGAGGAGCTGCTGCTGCGCTGGGAGCAGCAGCGCCAGCAGAGCGCCGAAATGCAGGAGCAGCGCCGCCAGCAGCTGGAGCGCTCGATCCGCCAGGGCCAGAACGAGGTGCGGCGCATCATTCGCCGCCTGCGCCAGTCCGGCGGGGCTGGCCACGCCGATACGGCGGCGCTGGGCGAGACCGCACGCCAGGCTGGTCAACGGCTCCGCCATCTCGAGCGCCAGCACAGGCCTGAGCCCGAGCGGCGCGACCATGGCGGCTGGATGCCCGTGGTTGGCGATCGGGTGCGGGTGCTGTCCCTGGGCAAGGCCGGGGAGGTGCTGGCCCTCGCCGATGACGGCCGGGAACTCACGGTGCGCTGTGGGGTGATGCGCCTGAGCGTGCCTCTGGAGGGCATCGAGGGGCTCCATGGCGAGAAGCCGAGCCCGCCGGAGGTGCGGGTGCAGGTGAAGGGCCAGCGGGGGCTGGCGGGCCGCGGGCCGGACGTGCGCACCGAGCGCAACACCGTGGATGTGCGCGGCCTGCGGGTGCACGAGGCGGAGGCGGCCGTGGAGGAGAAGCTGCGGGCCGCGAATGGGCCGCTGTGGGTGATCCACGGCATCGGCACCGGCAAGCTCAAGCGCGGTCTGCGGGCCTGGCTGGCCACCGTTCCCTACGTGGAGCGCGTGGAGGATGCGGCCCCTGGCGATGGCGGCATGGGCTGCAGCGTGGTGGTGGTGCGCTGAGCCTTGCGATTAAGCGCCCGGGCCCTCAGTTCAGCTCAGAGCCTGGGGAGCACAGGCTCCTGGGCGCCGCTGCGGGGCCTCGGCAGCGCGGTGCCACTGGAATCAAACAGGCGCCAGCCGCTGGGATCCGCCTCCACATGGATGGTGGCGCCAGGGGGCACCTGCTCTTCCGGTCCCACCCGCAGCTGCACGAGGTGGCCGCCCGCCTCCAGGCGACAGGTGAGCAGCTGTTCGTTGCCCAGGGCTTCGCTGTGGCTCACGCTGGCGCGCAGGTTGCGGTTGGTGGCTGGGGCCAGGCGCAGGTGCTCCGCCCGCAGACCGCCGGTGAGCTGATGGCCCACGCGGCTGGCCATCGCCTCGGCCAGGGGGCCGTCCACGGGCAGGCGGTGGCCCTCCAGTTGCAGCTGGCCGGGGCCAACCACTTCCACGGGCAGCAGATTCATCGGCGGGCTGCCGATGAACTGGGCTACGAACAGGTTGGCGGGCCACTGGTAGAGCTCCATCGGCGTGCCGAGCTGCTGCAGGGTTCCGGCGTGCAGCACGGCGATGCGATGGCCCATGGTCATCGCCTCCACCTGGTCGTGGGTCACGTAGAGGGTGGTGGTTCCCAGGCGGCGCTGCAGCTCCACGATCTGGGCCCGGGTGCCGGTGCGCAGCTTGGCGTCGAGGTTGCTGAGGGGCTCGTCCATCAGGAACACCGCTGGCTGGCGGGCGATGGCCCGGCCCAGTGCCACCCGCTGCTTCTGACCGCCCGAGAGCTCCTTCGGCAGGCGATCGAGCAGTGGTCCCAGTTCCAGCATGGCTG
>Ga0194119_10009973_pt1 | contig 12631 bp, 8 predicted proteins | sample TA2MahC100mmetaG_FD_148620 | JGI IMG/M metagenome (GOLD analysis project Ga0194119, IMG submission 148620) | Freshwater microbial communities from Lake Tanganyika, Tanzania - TA2015018 Mahale Deep Cast 100m | ecosystem: Environmental > Aquatic > Freshwater > Lake | place: Tanzania: Lake... | reverse complement strand
TACGCCGCCGACTCGGTGCTGCGCGACATCTTCCAGAACAAGGACTTCCGCATCGCCCTCTCCTACGCCATTGATCGCAAGAAGATCAACACGATCACCTACCTGGATCAGGGCGTCATCCGCTCGGAGATGGTGGTGCCGGACTCGGCCTTCTACGTGCCAGAGGTGGAGAGCCTCTACATGGACTACGATCCCAAGAAGGCCGCCGAGTATCTGGACAAGGCCGGCCTGAAGATGGGGCCCGATGGCAAGACGCGCCTGCGCCCGGACGGCAAGACCCTGGAGATCACCATCGAGACCGAGCGCACGGGCGCCGAACTGGATGCTCTCCAGCTCATCGTCGAGAACTGGAACGCCGTGGGCGTCAAGACTGCCCTCAAGACCATGACCCGCGATGCCTTCTGGCCACGCGCCACCGGCAACGAGGTGCAGATCTCCGTCTGGAGCACCGACCGTGGCCTGGAGCCGTTCGTGGACCCCATCTACATCTTCCCCTTCGACGAGCGTTCCTGGATGGCCCCCGCCTACGGCATCTACTACAAGACGGCCGGCGCTCAGGGCGTGAAGCCCACGGGCAAATTCGCCGAGGCCCAGGCCCTCTTCGATCAGTTCAAGGCCACTATTGATTCCGCCAAGCAACTGGAGATCGGCAAGCAACTGGTCAAGATGGCCACGGAAGAGGTCTGGACGATCCAGACCGTGGGCATGGTGCCGGCGCCGTGCATTGTCAAGAACAACTTCCGCAACGTGCCGGAGAAGTACACCCAGGACTGGATCTTCATGTCTCCGGGCAACCTGGATCCCAGTCACTTCTTCTTCAAGAAGTAGACCCCCATCCCCTGCCCCCACCCTGCCCTCCCCCGTAGAACGGAGGAGGGTTGGGGTGGGGGTCAGGAGACTCCCATGATCACCTTTATCGTCCGTCGCCTGCTGGCGATGATTCCTACCCTCTTGCTGGTCTCGATCCTGACCTTCATCATCATCGAGCTGCCGCCGGGCGACTTCATGACCTCGCTGGCGGCCAACGTGGGCACCAGCGGCTCGAGCATGGACGAGATGACAGTAAATAACCTGCGCCGCCAGTACGGGCTGGATCAGCCCATCTACTTGCGCTACGTGAAGTGGATCAGCGGCTTTCCGCGCGGCGACTTTGGCTATTCCCTGGACTGGCGACGCCCGGTGAGTGAGTTGATCGTGGGCCGCTTGGGCCTGACCTTGTTGCTCTCCCTCATCTCACTGGCGATCATGTGGATCATTGCTGTACCGATCGGCATTTATTCGGCTACTCATCAGTATTCCCTCGGCGATAATATCCTGAGCTTTTTGGGTTTTCTCGGTCTCTCCGTGCCCGACTTTCTGTTGGGCCTGGTGTACCTGGCCGTGGGGATTTTCGGCTTTGGGGTCTCGGTCACGGGCCTCTATTCGGGCAACATGGAAAGTGCTCCCTGGTCGCTGGCCAAGGTTCTGGACCTGGCCAACCACCTTTTTTGGCCGGCGCTGATCCTGGGCGCCGGCGGCATGGCCCAGTTGATCCGCATCATGCGCAGCAGCCTGCTGGAGATTCTGGGGCAACAGTACATCACGACGGCGCGCGCCAAGGGCTTGAAAGAGCAGGTGGTGATCAACAAGTATGCCGTCCGCGTGGCCATCAACCCCTTGATCAGCGTCATGGGGATGCAGTTGCCGCAGTTGATCTCCGGGGCCACGATCCTGGGCATTGTCCTCACCCTGCCGACCAACGGCCCGTTCTTCTACCGCGCCTTGCAAAGCCAGGACATGTACCTGGCGGGCACATTTTTGCTCTTCCTGAGCCTGATGCTGATGTTGGGCAATTTATTGGCCGATGTTGCCCTGGCCTGGGCTGACCCGAGGATACGCTTAGAATGAGCGCCAACAACCAGACCTCCGAAGTCTCCAAGACGGCGGCAGTCTCTCCCCCACAGGCTTACGCCTCCGTAGCCGAAGCGCTGACCAGTCGCGCCGAGGAAGAATCGCGCTACGCCCTCTCGCAGTGGCAGTTGATGTGGCGCAAGTTCCAGCGCTCGCGGGCGGCCATCGTCGGCGGCAGCGTGGTGCTGCTGTTTTATCTCGTCGCCCTCTTGGCCAACTTCCTGGCCCCCTACGGCGGCGATCAACGCTTCGTGGATTACCTCTACGCGCCGCCGCAAGGCATTCGCCTGGACAGCCAAACCGGCCTCTACGTCTTCGCGCGGGAGAAGAAGTTTGACCTGGACACCCTGGCCATCACCTACCAGACAGACACCAGCAAAAAAATACCCGTGCGCTTCTTCGTCCAGGACCAGCCGTACAAGCTGTTGGGGCTCATCCAGACGGACCGCCACCTCTTTGGCCTGGCCGACAAGAACACCGGCCTCTTTCTCCTGGGGGCCGATCGCCAGGGCCGGGACATACTTTCCCGCATCCTCATCGGCAGCCAGATGTCCCTGACGATTGGCCTGGTGGGCGTTTTCCTCAGTCTGATCATCGGCTCGGTGCTGGGCGTGACCTCCGGCTATTTTGGCGGCTGGATTGACAACCTGATGCAGCGCCTCATCGAGGTGATCCGCTCTTTCCCTTCGATTCCGCTGTGGATGGCCCTGACCGCCGCCTTGCCCCAGCACTGGCCGCCCGAACGGGTGTACTTTGCCATCACCGTCATTCTGTCCCTCATCGGCTGGACCTGGCTGGCGCGGCAGTTACGCGGCAAGGTGCTGGCCCTGCGCGAGGAAGAGTTCGTCATGGCGGCGCAGCTTTCCGGCGCCGGCGACCGCTGGGTGGTCTTCCGCCACCTCATCCCGGCGGTGCTGGGGCACATCATCGTCATTGCCACCCTGGCCATGCCCAACATGATCCTGGCCGAATCGGCGCTATCGTTCCTCAACCTGGGCTTGCGCCCGCCGCTGATCAGTTGGGGCGTGCTGCTGCAGGAAGCGCAAAATCTGGAAACCATTCGCCACTTCCCGTGGCTGCTGACGCCGGCGGTCTTCATCGCCGCCGCCGTGCTGGCCTTCAACTTCTTCGGCGACGGCCTGCGTGACGCCGCCGATCCGTATTCCATCTGACGATTAAACCCGCGGGTTTCCAGGCCACAAATCTAATGGAAAGCCGCCTTATATGGACTGCCTCTGCCTCTTCCTGAGCAAGAAGAACCGACCACAAAGACACAAAGGCACGAAGAGGATAAAATTCTAGAACTTGGTGTCTTGGTGGTTCTAAATCCCTGTTCGGCTCTGGCTTGTTCGGTTTAGGAACTAGCAAATGACCAAACCTCTGTTGGAAATTCAAGACCTCAAGACCTATTTCTACACCGCTGACGGCGTGGTGCGGGCGGTGGATGGCGTCTCCCTGACCATCGCCCCCCAGGAGGCGCTGGGGCTGGTGGGGGAATCGGGCTGCGGCAAATCGGTCACGGCCTATTCCATCCTCCGCCTGCTACCGCCCAAGTACTGCCGCATCGTTCAGGGCAAGATACTGTTCCATCGCAGCGCCGAGGAGACGGTTGACCTGGCGACGGTGGACCCGCGCGGCGACCTGATCCGCAGCATCCGTGGCTACGACATCGCCATGATCTTCCAGGAGCCGATGACCTCCCTGTCGCCGGTGCACACGGTGGGCAGCCAGATCATGGAGGCCATCGAGCTGCACCAGCGGGCAAGCAAGGACGAGGCGCAGAAGCGCACCGTGGAGATGCTGCGCCAGGTCGGCATCGCCATGCCCGAGCAACGCTTCCACGAGTATCCGCATCAGTTCTCGGGCGGCATGCGCCAGCGGGCCATGATCGCCATGGCCCTCTCCTGCAACCCCCAGCTCCTCATCGCCGACGAGCCGACCACGGCCCTGGACGTGACCATCCAGGCGCAGATCCTGGAGCTGATGAAATCGCTGCAGGCCGAGTTCCAGATGTCCATCCTGATCATCACCCACAACCTGGGCGTGGTGGCGGAGATGGCCGACCGGGTGGCCGTGATGTACATGGGCAAGATTGTGGAGAGCGGCAAGGCCAGCACCATCTACAAGCGTCCGCTGCATCCGTACACGGTGGGGCTGATGCAATCCGTGCCCAAGATGGGGCAGAACATCAAGAACCGCCTGCTGCCCATCCCCGGCACCGTGCCCGATCCTTTTTCCATCCCGCCCGGCTGCGCCTTCTACCCCCGCTGCTCGGCGCGCAAAACGGCTGCCTGCCACCAAGCCGGGGAAGAGGTGCCTTTGATTGAGGTGGAGAAGGGACACTTGGTGCGCTGTAGGCTACATGGATGACCTACAGGCATGTTGGATGTTTTGCGGAGGAGTGACATAGATGCCAAGAAGACGCGCAACGATAAACATCACTGACATTCGGGGCACCGGCCAAGTGAATTACGCCGAAGTCTGGCGGGTCTTTGAGTGCTACCGTCCTGGCTGTGACGCCTTGCTAAAGATGGCCGAGTCTGAGATAGAGCAACTGGCTCAGGCAGGGGAACCTATTGTCTTCGCCTGTCCCAAGTGCGGCTTTGCTAACGACCGCGCCGTGCTGGAGCGGGCTGCCCGCTGGAAGTATTGCCGGGTATGCGAATGGCTGCAACCGTTGGAGAACTTCCACAAGCATAAGCCCAATGCTGCCTCTTTTCGCTCTGGTAGACAATTGGAGTGCAAGGTCTGCAAGAACCTTCGCATCAACCCACAGTTGAATCCACTGCGCACTACCGACCAGCACCGGGAAGCGAGCGATCGCCGACGGCTGTATGTCCTGCTGTCGGGAGAAACGGAGAAAATTGACAGCCGGGCCGTTTTTGATCGCTTTGGCGGCCATTGTTTCCATTGTGGCAAGCCGCTCATATACAAAGCTCGTGGTGTAAGAGACTATGATCTGGATCATACGCTGCCGGCCAAGTTGCTTTGGCCCCTGAAAACGTCTTCGGCTACTCTTTTATGCAACGATTGCAATAACGCCAAACACGGCCAATGGCCCGGCGACTTCTACAAAGAAGCAGGCAAACTCAAAAGTCTGTCTGTTCTGACCGGCATTCCATACGAATTGTTGAACGGCCCGCCTCAGGTGAATCCGGAAGCGGTAGAACGTATACGGGCCAACATTGACGACTTTCTGACCCGATGGGTTGCCTATCCCGACGAGATCAAGCGCATCCGCACGATGATCCAGGAGATGACTGGCATAGACGTCTTTGAGGGGGCAAAGGTGGTGCCGGGGTTTCTGTTGGAATGAAGACAAACCCAGACCTTCCAGGTTTTGGAAAACTGGAAGGTCTGGGCAGAGGCGTGCTCACATCAGCACCAAGTACTGATGTTCCTGTACGGTTCCCTTGTCCCTTATACCGTGGCTTTCGCAGTGGGCCACGCTTTCCGCAAAGCGGTCGGCAACATGGAACCATGGGGCAGCGACCCGTGCTAAGGCTTCGGCCATGTCGCACTTGATGCTCTTGCCCAAGTGCAAGACCACCGCACCGTTGGACTTGAGTCGCTCCCGGGCCTGGCGAAATATGGACTCGTAGACTGCAAAACTAACCTTTTGACGCTCATCTACAAAGGCACGTGGCTTGCTCTGGAAATCCTCTCGCTCCCAGCCACAGAACCACAGGCGCAGCCAGTTGCTCAGATAAAAGCGGGTGCTGTCAAAAAAGGGAGGCGAGGTAATGATGGCATCCAGGTCACGCACACCCTGAGGCCACCAGGAAGTAGCGTCCTGATGGAAAACCTGCCCGGTGACAAAAGCAGACGGATAATCCACTGCTAGGCTACGTGCCACCTTTTCACGCAGCCGCGGCATTAGGGGGCGATATTCCGTGGGGCCGGTGGGGGCAAAAGGTGTGATGGGGTGCGAGCGGCGGCTAAGGGCGTAAGGGCGGTTACCGTGCAATATGTGCAGTAGGCTGGCAAAGACCAGGCTGGCCGAGGAGTCAAGCGGAGGGTTAGTCAGGAAGAAGCAACGTGCTAAGAGTATTTCGCGGAGCGTGTGCGGGTGGTAGTAGTCCGGCAAGCGTCCGTTAAAGTTGATGGCCTCGGCTGAGGCCCATTCTGCCAGCGTTGGCTCATCCTGTTGGACAGTCTGTTCCAACTCGTACAGCAAGTGAGTACATGCTTCACCGGCTGGCCTTTCTAACTTAGCAGCAGCAATAGTGCGAGCGGCCGGGCTGATCTCAAAGCCATAAGATTTGACTCCATGTAACGCCGCCTCAAAGGGGATGGTGCCCACACCAGCGAAGGGATCCAACATCGTCCCACCGGCAGGTACGAAGGTCTGCACCAAATGCGCCGCCAGCGAAGGCTTCATCTTGCCTTCGTATGAACACAGCGAATGCAAGGAGTGGCCCCAGTTGCGCTTGGCAAAAGGTTCTTGTTGATGCGGCAGATCGCGCTTGAACATGGCCCAGGCTGCTTCCCAGGCAGCACGTTGCGTAATGTATACAGGCCACCCATCGTGCAATACCTTGCCCGGGTAGCGAAAAACCAAGAGTACCTGACGCAAAGCCCCGCCACCACGAGATAGCCGCCGCCGTAGTACGATCTCATGCTGATGTTGGAACCCTAGGTCGTGCAGAATTTCCCGGAGAAGTTGGTCGGTAGAAACAGAGACACCGCCGTAGATGGAATCACCAATGTCCACGGCCAACGTGGTGCCCGGGACCAGGTGGGAACGCAAGCCAGCGAAGACCGTGCTCATGTCCCGGAAGTAGCTTGCCACCATGCGGGGAATACGCGGATCGTACGCATTCTGGGTCAGTCGCTCTACCACTGCCTGTACCGCCGGATGGTTTGTTCTGCCGTTTTTGCGGGCCGATACATCGTTAATGCCGGCGGTAACGGCCTTTTCCCGGAAGTCGGCCAAATCATCGGGCATTTGCAGGCAGCGCAGGAACCAGAGTTCCAATTTTGTATTGCGAAAGTAGTTGGTGCCGTTCAGGTAAGGCGGACTGGTGACAACGGTGTCAATCTCCAGGGAGGGCAATCCGCCCAGGTTGCGGGCATCTTCGCAGATCAACATAGGCATGGGTATCTGGGACAATTGTCCGCCATATTGCTGAATGTCGGCTAATATCCGCGCCAGTTGATGTTGCACCGTATCGGTAAAACTTGCCTGATGGCTACGAGCCTCTTCGTCGGTCTTAAAGCGCAGATCACCCCGACGGATCAACCGTGAACCAGGTATCAGGCTACTGACCACAGCCACCGCCAGGAAATCGGCGGCCAGCGGAGAGGTGCAAGCCAGACGATCAACCAGACTCCGGGCTTTGAGTACCTGTTGATATACATCTGGCGTGAAGAATTCACTCCGGCCAAAAACGCGGGCGTAGGCAAAATCCAAGGAGCCGTCAGGTGGTTCGGCATCTAACGCTTGAGCAAATCCGGCGGCAAAGGGCGTTAGGGCCTCTACAACCTTCTGCTTCAGACCGTTCTTAAGATTCAGGGCTTTGACCTTGACGGCAATCAGGTGTTGTAGCAGAGGATTGATTTCGCAGTAGAAGGTGCTCAGGCCCAGGCGAGCGGCGGTCAAAGGGGTTGTGCCCGTGCCAGCGAAGGGGTCAAGAACTCGTTTGGCGTTGGGCGCATATTCACGCAGAACTTCCTGAACAAAACGGGGCGAATACCCTTCCAGGAAGGGATACCACAGGTGCATGGGCTCCCTTTCACCGCCCCGGAAGGTAGCGTGGATCGCGGGAACGGCCAAATAAGGAGTTACAGACAAGCCAGGAAGGGTATACTGGGCGGTGGGATCTCTCAAAACCTTTATCTTTTCCCTAAGGAGGCGCAAACAGAAGGTATTGAGGGCCAAGCCATCTTCGTCTGCTGCCGTCTGCAATGCCTCGTAACTGCTATAACCCAACAATTCACGCAGTTCGTGGCTGGAAAGCGGACGCAGCAAATTGTGCACATCCTCGTCTCGTGGCCCAAAGGCCAGTTTGAGGTGCTTTTGTCCAGCCTCCGTTGCTGGATGATCGGGGAAATAGACCGTTTTGAACTTCTGGCTCATACGAACAATATACCATAGTATGGTATATTTGTCAATGCCGGTGAACCATGATTGCTGAAAAGCCAATTCTCCTAGAAGTCAAAAATCTGAAAAAATACTTTCCCATCCAACAGGGCCTGTTGCGGCGCGTGGTGGGGCACGTGCGCGCCGTGGACGGCCTGGACTTCTTCATCCGCCAGGGGGAGACCCTGGGGCTGGTGGGCGAGTCGGGCTGCGGTAAGACTACCGCCGGGCGCTTGATCCTGCGCGGTATCGAGCCTACCGCCGGTGAGATCCTCTTTCGCCACGACGGGGATATGATTGACCTGGCCCAGGTGCCTCGCCAGGCCATGAAGCCCTTCCGCCGCGAGATGCAGATCATCTTTCAGGATCCATTCTCGTCGCTGAACCCGCGCATGACCGTGCTGGAGATCGTCTCCGAGCCGCTGCGCATCCACGGCGTGGCCCAGGGCGACGAGCTCAAAGCCCAGGTGCGCGAGCTGCTGGAATGCGTCGGCCTGAAGGTGCAGCACATGAACCGCTACCCCTACGCCTTCTCCGGCGGCCAGCGCCAGCGCATCGGCATTGCCCGCGCCCTGGCCCTGCGCCCCCAGTTCATCGTCTGCGACGAGCCGGTGAGCGCCCTGGACGTCTCCATCCAGGCCCAGGTGCTGAACCTGCTCTCCGACCTGCAGAAGTCGCTGGGCCTCACCTACCTGTTTATCTCGCACGATCTGTCCGTGGTGGAGCACATCAGCGATCGCGTGGCGGTGATGTACCTGGGCAGCATCGTCGAGTTGGCGCCTTCACAGGAGTTGTACGCCAACCCGCGCCATCCCTACACGGAAGCCCTGCTCTCCGCCGTGCCCAGCTCTGATCCTGACCGCATGGTCAAACGTATTCTCTTGCCGGGCGACGTGCCCAACCCGGCCAACCCGCCGCCCGGCTGCAAGTTCCATCCCCGCTGCCGCTACGCCCAGAGCTTCTGCCAGACCGACATTCCACAGTGGCGCGAGATTACGCCTGACCACTGGGCAGCCTGTCACCTGGCCGATAAACTATCGCTAGCGGGAATTGCCGTGTAATGAGCTACGCCTCTAATAACCAGGCCACCAAGGACACCAAGTCCGGAGAACTTTGTGACTTGGTGTCTTTGTGGTGCATAGAAGGCCAGCTTTGCAGGAGAACAACGTGAAACTAATCGCCCAGGCCCAGCAAGAGCCAGCCGTCACCACGCCCGATGGCGCCCAGCGCCGCCTCCTGAGCTACGGCGGCAATCTGATGCTGGTGCAATTCACCTTCGACGCCGGCGTATCGTCCTGGCGGCACAGCCACCCCCACGAACAGGTGGGCTACGTCGTTGCCGGCGAGATTGACTTTGTCCGGGAAGGGCAGGCCGCCGTGCGCCTGACCGCCGGCGGCAGCTACTACGTCCCGCCCAACGCCCAGCACCACATCGTGACCTATGCGCCCACCGTTCTGGTGGACGTCTTCGCCCCATTGCGGGAGGATTTCCTGGCACGGGTAGACAAGGATAAAAAGTAGACAAGTAACAAGGATGTCCCTTGTCTACTTGCTACCTGCTACTTGTCTACTTGTTTCCTTGTCTACCTCATGAAGGAGCATTATGCCCACTCCGCTAGAAATTGTACTGGCCAGCAACACGCCACCAGACGACCTACTCCCCACCATCCGCCACTCCCCCGCGGCCCCGGCGCTGCTCAGCGTCCTGCGCCGCGCCGCGCCCGATCTGACGGCCATCCCCCAGACCACCTACACGCTCTACCGCCAGTTCGAGCACACCGGCCAGCGTGACGGCTACCAGCGTCCCTACTACCTCAAGCGCACCATGCTCACCCGCGCCGTCGTGGAAATGCTCCTGGGCGACGAGACGCTGCGCGATCACATCCACGACCTGCTGTGGAGCATCTGCGAGGAGACCACCTGGGTCCTGCCCGCCCACGAGGAGCAAGGCCCTGTTTACTGGGACCTCAAACCATCGCCCCGCAACCGGCCCTGGGGGGCGCACACCGCCCTGACGCGTGCGCCGGACGCCATTGACCTCTTCGCCGCCGAGACCGGCGCTAGCCTGGCCGAGACGATCTACCTGCTGGGCGACCGCCTGGCCCCCGAGGTCGTGCAGCGCGTGCGGCAAGAAGTCGAGCGGCACATCTTCCAGCCCTACCTGGCCTACGGGCGCCAGCACTGGTGGTACAAGGGCGCTCTCAACTGGAACGGCGTCTGCAACGGCAGCATCGGCCTGGCCTTCCTGCGGCTGGAGCGTGATCCGCAAACCCTGGCCGAGGCCCTGGCCCAGGTGCTGGAAGGGCTGGAAGCCTACATCGCCACCGGCTTTGAAGCCGACGGCGGCTCGATTGAAGGCATCGGCTACTGGAATTATGGGCTGATGTACTACGTCACCCTGGCCGAGCTGCTGCGCGAGCGGACGGGCGGCCAGCTCGATCTGCTGGCGGCGCCGCGCCTGCGCGCCATCGCCCGCTACCCGCTGGCCATGGCCCTCTCGCCCGGCCTGTGGGTCAACTTCGGCGATGCGCTGGAGGAGCAGGCGTTGGCCCCGGGCATCGTGACGCGCCTGGCAGAGCGCAGCGGCGTAGACGACCTGCGCGGCCTGCTCATCGCCCCCGACCGGCTGGAAGGCCGCGGCGTGGCCACGGCCAAGCTGCCCATCCTGCTGCGTGACATCGCCTGGTGGGATGGCGCGCTGCGCCCCTTCCCCGCAGCGGCCCGCCAGGATTTCTACCTGCCCGATTGCGCCGTAATCAAGCTCGTTGGGCAGACGGCCGATAGTCGGCCGGTGGCGTTAGCGGCGAAAGCCGGCCACAACGACGGGCACCACAGCCACACCGACGTCGGCCAGTTCATCCTGCACGTGGACGGCGAGAGTCTGCTGTGCGATCCGGGTCGTGGCCTCTACAGCCGGGAGTACTTTCGCCAGCAGCGCTACGAGAACGTTTTCTGCAATTCCCTCAGCCACAGCGTGCCCCGTATCGGCGGGCGGCTGCAATCGCCTGGCCCGGAATTTGGCGGGCGCCAGCAGCACCACGGCGTCATCGTTGACCACGGCCAGCGGGCGGGCGAGAAATTCGTGGTCATTGACTTTCAGCACGCCTACGACCTGCCCGCCCTCACCCTGGCGCGGCGCACCCTGCGCCTCCAGCCCAATAGCGGCGAGGTGCTGCTGGAAGACGTATTCGCCTTTGACGGCCCGCCGCTGGCGATCGAGGAGGCCCTGGTCACCTGGGCCGACGTGGAGCTGCACGATGCGCTGGCGTGGGTGAGCGGCCGCCGCTCCCGGCTGGAGCTGACGGTGCTGCAGCCGGCCGGGGCGGTGTTCCAGGCACAGCGCCTGGAAGAAGAATGCCGCGCCAACCAGCGCGACGGCGTGCTCACCCGCCTGACCGTGGCGCTACCTGCAGGCGAGACGCGCTTCCAGGTGCGTATCACGCCAACTGTAGGACAGGTTGCCAACCTGTCGCTTTCAAGAACAGGTTAGCAACCTGTTCTACAAACCTTTGTGTCTTTGTGCCTTCGTGGTGAAGTAGTAACTTTGCAGTCTGAGGAGATTGAGAATGATCGGCCGGACCTGGCAATCAGAAATGCGGGAGTTCAAGGACGCCAAGACCGGGCGGACGATCCAACAACTGACGTCCACCGGCAACAACGTGCACCTGTATTTCACCGAGAACTCCTTTGACGCCTCCAAGAACGAGATCATCTTTTTGTCGGATCGGGCCTCCGGCGAGGACAGGGCCCCGCACGAGAACCCGCACTACAACCTCTTCCGTATGAACCTGGACACGGGCGTAATCGTGCAACTAACCGACGAGCCGCCGAGGGGCGAGGACGAAGGCGAGGACGAGGACAGCCACGCCGGGCCGGTGGGCAGCGTCACCAAGACGCCCGACAGTCGCCTCATCGTCTACCGGACGGGCAATCGGCTCAAGAAGCTGGACACGGCCACCGGCCAGACCACCGTCATCTACGCAGAGACTGGCAGCTACAACCTCGGCGCGCCGTCCATCGCCCGCAATCGGCGCTACGTGGCCTTTTGCCGCAACGAGGACGTCCACGTGGCCGACGGCCCCAACTACACCGGCTTCAAGGATCGTTACTATTTGGTCAAAGACGGGCGCATTACGCTGGCCTACCTGGACGGCTCCGGCTGGTTCGACGTATTCCAGGACACCCACCAGGTCGGCCATTTCCAGTTCTGCCCCGACGACAGCACCATCGGCAGCTACTGTCACGAGGGGCCGTGGAACCTGGTCACGCAGCGCATTTGGCTGCTCGATTTTGTCGCCCGCCAGGCCCGGCCCTGCTTCCGCCAGACGGAGTACGATTCCGTGGGCCATGAGTTCTGGACGCAGGACGGCTACCTCTTCTTTGATAACCGCGGCCCCGGCCACGACGGCACGATCACGTCGGCGCGCACCCAGGCCGTGGTCACCGACGTGCCCATCAAGCAGAAAGTGATGATCCCCTTCGTCGGCCTGGCCGATCGCCAGGGCAACGTCGTGCGGCGCATGGATATGCCGTACTACTGCAACCACTACCACGCCAATCCCAACCACACCATTCTCGTCGGTGATGACGTGGACGACCTGGTGCTGATCGACATTTCCGGCCAGGAGGCGAAGCTGCAGGTGCTGTGCCAGCACAAGA
>Ga0194119_10009965_pt1 | contig 12637 bp, 12 predicted proteins | sample TA2MahC100mmetaG_FD_148620 | JGI IMG/M metagenome (GOLD analysis project Ga0194119, IMG submission 148620) | Freshwater microbial communities from Lake Tanganyika, Tanzania - TA2015018 Mahale Deep Cast 100m | ecosystem: Environmental > Aquatic > Freshwater > Lake | place: Tanzania: Lake... | reverse complement strand
TTGCGCAGTAATTCTTTCTGGATTCTTTCTCCTCTCCGGCAGTATTCCAATTAATTGGTCCCCCTTTATTTCATCACGACTGTAAAACTCATAAGCGGTCATATCTCATCCTCCTCTTTGGGAGGCCATGCGCTGGCTAAAATGAGTTGGTGAAGATAAGCATTCAACACATATTGCTGGACCATCCGCTGAGTATTGAAGAAAGAGGCGTTAAAGGCGATGCTATGCCGCATAATATCCATCCATCTTTCTCTTTCTTTGTAATACATGGGAAGGATGATATTTTCTAATTTATAATAGATTTCGTGGGCGTCTTGATCGTCACTTTCCGGTTCCTTCGATCCGATGGACCATCCGGTAATCCCCTCGATATGCCCTTCGATCCACCAGCCATCAAGAACACTAAAATTAGGGATGCCGTTGTGCACCGCTTTCATACCCGATGTGCCCGAAGCCTCCAAGGGTCTTTGAGGCGTATTGAGCCAAAGGTCAACACCCGATATAAGCCTCCTGGCAACCTCCATATCATAATTACCAAGATAAGCAATCTTTACGTCGTCTCTCAGTTGATTCGAGGCCGCAAATATCTTTTTGATCAATTCCTTCCCCGGCCAATCTTTTGGATGGGCCTTTCCGGCAAAAATGAACTGTATCTTACCCACATCTCTCGAAATGTGTCTAAGCCTTTCGATATCGGAAAATACTAAATCCATCCTCTTATAGGGTGTGGCTCTTCGGGCAAATCCAATCGTAAAGGTATCATAATCCATGCCAACATTCATTTCCTTATTGACGTAATCAATGAGCAATTTCTTTGATTCAAAATGGGCATCCCAGATCTCCCGCTTAGGGATACCCAGGCTGTATCTCAATGTGAAAGCATCTGCGGCCCATCCAGGGATGTATTTATCGTAGAGTCTCTTAAAACTATCTGACGCCCAGGTATATGAATGGACCCCGTTGGTAATGGAGTCAATCGAATAACCTGGGAACATTCCTCTTGAAACCTCACCATGTTTTTTGGCCACACCGTTTACATAATGGCTTAAGTTCAAAGCAAGGAATGTCATGTTTAAACTGTCATTGCCTCCAAGCATTTTGACGATCTCCAAAGGCAAATATTCTCCCAAAACATTTTTGACTAAATCGTAGGAGAAACGATCATGACCAGCAGAAACCGGAGTATGGGTGGTAAAAACACAAGACCTTCTCACCCGTTCAAAATCCCATCCGGCCTCTTCATTCCCTTTGTGCTCCCTTAAAAGTTCCAGGACTAATAAACTGGCATGCCCCTCATTCATATGATATTTCTTGATCTCGGTGTAGCCCAGCTTTCGGAGCATCCTTACCCCGGCTATCCCTAAGGTCATTTCCTGGGCAAGCCTGTACTTTTCATCACCCCCATAAAGGTGGCAGGTGAGCCCCCTGTCAAAGTCACTGTTCTCTTTAAGATTCGTATCCAGAAAGATGACCGGCACCGAATATCCGGTTACTCCGGAGATATCAAATTCCCAGGCTTTCACTCCAACGGATCTCCCCTCGATCTCAACTTCGACCTTCTCTGACAGAGGCTTTAAAAAGTCATCGGGATTCCAGAAGACGGGTGATTCAAACTGGTTGCCTTGGCCATCCAATTCTTGGTAAAAATAGCCTTTCTCATACAAGAGAGTGACCCCCACAACGGGCACTTTTAGATCAGCACACGATCTGAGGGTATCGCCTGCCAGAATTCCGAGACCACCACTATAGGTTGGTATCCGCGAATCGATAGCAATCTCCATGGAGAAGTAGGCGATGCTCCTTTCTTTCTCTGTAGTTGGGGCAACAGAAATGCGCAGATCCAGGTATTTGTCCGGGTCCTTCTCAAACAGCTTTCTGCAAAAATCCGAACAGAAATAGTAGGTCTGACCTTGGTAATCAAGTTTTATCCCTGTTTCTTCTTTGACGGTCATTCCGCAAACCGGATCTTTCGCCATTTATTATTTCCCCTCAGTGATTTGATTTTATAATGGATGAGATTAAATGAAAAGTGGAAAAACTTTTTAGAAAGTATAAATCAGTCTTGTGGTGACCGTCCAGGGATCTTTTCCATTTTCATTTCTCCCTGTGGCAGGGTTAAAATATTCCAATGCATTTCCTGCAAAGAGATAGCCCAGGCCGATATTCCATTTGAGGTTCTTGTAGATACTGATCTCATTGATCAGATCGAACTCAACTCCGATAGTTTTATCATCCCTCGGCAGACCGCCCTTTCTCGCATTACCGATAGTATTCCCATTTTTAGTGGTATCGCCGATGTAAAGGGTCTCGAAAGTCAACTTATACCATGGTGCAACCTTGTAGCTTCCATAGAGTTTGGCAAACCAGGTTCCTCCGATGGCGCCTCTGCTCAATGCGGTATAATTTGCTGCCATGAACCCCATTCTTGCGCGATTAACCCATGACCCATAGAAGGCCAGACTCTCGCCGAAATGGGAAGAGAATGACTCAGAGCCAGGAGGGATGACATAGGAACCCACTTTGGTGGTTGCTGTGCCATAGGGGGTAGTGGTTCCGGGGAAGCCCGTCCCGTCAGCCTTTTTTTGGTCAGAGCCTGAGGCATACATTAATCCTACCCCGAAATTGAACTTCTCCCATGGATAATCCACTTTCAGTCGAGTTGCCCACCCCTGGTATTTAACATCCCTGGATCGAACGGCTATGTTCCGCTGGTCTTCAACCCTCCCGGTATCATAGACGAAGTCGAATTTTAAATCGAGAGGCCCCAATTTCCCATCGGCATAAATCCCCAGCCACCACATGTCGGAGTTGAAATTGACCGTCGAAGTGATAGCTGCCGGAAATGGATAGGTGTTCATGTTGTAATAAAGACCGTAGCCCCCCACAATAAACTCCTGAACTTTTGTAAATATATGTAGACCATAGACATCCACATCATCGGAGGAGAAGTCCTGATTTTCAACCGCCTTGAACCAGAGTGGATTAATGGTGAGAGGATCCACCTTGATACCAGCGGTAATTCCCATTCCATCTGTGTAGACAACCATGGCAGGTCTTATTGAAAGGGGTTGGAGGCCGACTCGCATGGTAACCGGAATTGGCAATGTTTCGGATGGAAGGGCGAAGTCTATATAGACGTTTTTGATTTCGACAGCGGCCTGATCAGCCGACCATCTTCCCATTTGATTTCTTCCGCCCGCCGCATCACCCCACCGGGTGGAGTCCATCTCAAAAAAGATGGTTCCGCTCATCGCTTTACTCATTGAGGCATCTAATTTGAGCCTGGCACGTGTAGCCAGGTAAGAGACGGTGCGATCAAAAGCTGGTCCACCAGGACTAAAATCTGAGGAAGGAGGGCCATAAATCCCACCACTGGATGTGGTCCTCTCTGCAAGATTTCTGGACAAAACCGATAGGGTGTCGAAGAATCCGGATAACTTTAAATCCAATTTTGGAGCAGTTTGAGCATAAACTACTTCTCCAAATATAAGAATCATAAAGACCACTGTAATTATTTTTTTCACAGCTTTTCCTCCTTTGGGATGAAATTACGGGCATTAAATATACTTTTCTTCACAAACAGACAAGACGAATTTATTATTATCTTCTGGATTCTGTTTGTTTCTTTTAATATATTTTCCGATCTCCAAAAGACTTCATTGAAATTCACTTTTAGAGTGCTTATCTTAAGATTGAAGGAGGTAATAGAAATGAACCTCAAAAAATACTTCTCGATAATTAGCTTGTTGTTAGCATTTACGATGTTCATTGCTTCTGAAGGATGGACGCAACCCAAACCGGAGACAAAAGCACCTGTGATTACCCATTCTTTTGCTGTAGAGAAGGGGTACTATGGATATATCTGGAAAATTTATATCGAGGCAGAGGACCCCGATGGTGACATGTTAAAGGTCGCTTCGGTGGTGGAGCAGACCGGTTATGGCCGTTACCCAACCGACTGGATCATCCTTAAACCGCAGCACCGAAAACACTTTAAAGGCTACATTCAGTGGAATACCTTCAGTTCAAGAACATCCTATCTGAGGGAATGGACCCAAATTACATTGAAGGTTTCCATTGTTGATAAAGCCGGAAATGAGAGTAACGAAGTGGTTTTCCCATTTACATTCGAGTCAGGGATTAAGGATCAATATAAATACAAACTACCCGCCCTCTTCGATCAAATGGATATCTCAAGGTTAGGGTATATTCATATTGATCTCTTTGAACCTACGAATATGGGAGGCGCAGGACCTCAAAGGTAAAGCGAAGTTCCTTTCATTCCCTGTTTTTAATCAAATGATGGGGGTTATAACAAAGGGAATCTGCGCTACTTTGTTGGCCCCTATTATTTCCTCAGGATCAATCATGCATCCAGATCCTGGGTAATAGGCTGGGGATTGAGGTGATTGGGGTGGGGGTGCATAATGGTTAATACCGGAGTGGTGACCATCGCCCCAATGCATGCAGCTCATGGGAATCAAAAGCAGGAATGAGGCTATCATTAATTTCAAATTTGGAATCTTCATAACATTTTCTCCTTTCTTCAATTGCCCTCTTCCCTAATCCACCATGAGCATCCCTTCCATTCCCAAAAAACGGTGAAAGCATCGGTTACAATAGAATACATAATTGCCAGGATCAAGGGATTCAATATCAAGGGTGATAGACTCCTTCGGGTTCATATCTCTCCTTGCGATGACGTTTTTTTGTGAGTCTATTAAAGAAAAATTGTGCTGGAGGTTTGCAGTATTGGTTAAACGGAAGGTAAGGGGAGATTGGTTTTTCAGAATTGCAATGTGATTGGGCTGGAAGGAGAAACTCCTCAATTCAATCTCGATAGGTCGAATCTCCGGATAGATTAAGTGAGCAGGTCCTAAAGTTACTCGAGGGGCACAGTTCCATAAAATTACCGTTGCCATGATAAGAAAAGTATTTTTCACCTGACATCCATATTTTTAGACCTGAAGGATAATCGGTTCTTTTAATTCTCATCAACAGAATCAACATTAAAGAGTTTAGTAACCTTTCTTCTGAATCTCGGCTAACCCCTCATCCACTGTGAAAATAGCGCCACATTTAGGGCATTTGATCTTTGCGTCTTTGCCAATTCCTGCACATCCAAAAGAAAATAGTGATAAAGTCATCAACACCAACAAGGCGCTTACCCATTTCTTCATCCGTGTTCACCTCCTTTGGTCAAAAAAATAGGAGAAGGAGGAAAACCATCTTCCCCTTAAAATCCTTTTCTTTCGTGCGGGTTGGCGTCGCACGGAGGAGGAAAAGAGATGAAAAGGGTAAAAAAAAGTTTAATCCCTCTCCTTAATTTTTTTTTACCACACTTTCTTTTTTGATACAAGAAGAAGCAATTATGAATTTCTGACTTTTGTCATGAATTTGTATGATTCCCTTTTATAAGGGAGGGCGGTCCCTCAATAATTCTTAGAACCGCCCTCCATCTTAGAAGGAATAAGTTAACCTCGTGGTCAGCGCCCAGGGATCCTTTCCTTCTTTGTTTCTTCCCGTGGCAAGATTGTAGTATTCTAATGCATCGCCTGCAAAGAGATAGCCAAAACCAATATCCCATTTGAGGTTTTTGTAAATGTTGATCTCATTAATGAGATCAACCTCAAACCCTATGGTCTTGTCGTCCCTTGGTAAACTCGTTCCTGATTTTCTGGCATTACCTATCGTATTTCCATTCTTCGTGGTATCACCAATGTAGATTCCCGCAAGGGTAACCTTATACCAGGGTGTAGCCTTATAGCTTCCGTAGAGTTTAGCGATCCAGGTTCCCCCAATACTCCCTCGATGCATTTGGCTGTAGTTGAGGACGTTATAGCCTTGAAATCCCAGCCATATCGGCGATCCGGAAAGAAGCAGGGACTCTGAAAAAGCAAATTGTTCTGATGAATTGGGTACCACATATCCGCTCACTTTAGTAGTAGCGGTGCCATAGGGTGTGGTGGTTCCAGGGAGACCAGTGTTATTGGTCTTTTTCTGGTCAGAACCTGATGCATACATCCCGACCACTCCGAAGTTGAACTTCTCCCAGGGGTAGTCAACCTTCAAACGAGTTGCCCAGCCTTGATATTTAACATCACGGGCTCGAACAGCTATGTCTCGTTGGTCTTTCACTTTCCCTCTATCAACGACAAAGTCAAAGTTGATATCTACAGGCCCCAGTCTTCCATCAGCATAGGCTCCCAACCACCACATATCGGAGGTGAAGTTGACTGTTGAAGTAACAGCTGATGGAAGTGGGTATGTGTTCTCGTTATAGTAAAGTGCAAAGCCGCCCGCAGTAAGTTTCCCGATTTTGGCAGATACATTAAGACCATAGATGTCAACATCGTCTGATGAAAAATCCTGGTTCTCCAGAGCCTTGAACCATAATGGCTGGATGGTTAGAGGGTCAACTTTGATGCCGGCGGTGATACCCATACCATCGCTTAATGCAACCATATGGGGCCTAACGGCGAGAGTCTGAAGACCCACTCTAACGGTTATCGGCACCGGGACGACAGGGACGCCGAAATCAAAATAGACATTCTTAATCTCAACTCCTGCCCGGTCAGCAGACCATCTCCCTATATTGTTTCTTCCGTCACCAGCCTCGCCCCACATTCCTGAGTCCATTTCGAAGAAGATTGTTCCACTCAAATTCTTATCTGTAACAGCATCCAATTTTAGCCTCGAACGGGTTTGCCATAATGAACGTCCCTTATCGAGAGCCTGGCCGCGACCCGATGTTCCGATATCAAATAGAGGGGATGGGCCATAGAGTGGAGGTGCCCATGCAACAAAAGGAGCCCAGGTGGGGACATCATAGGCATATGGTACATTCCTTGCCCCGAAGTAAACGGCATCGATGAATCCGGATGCCTTGAATTCGACTTTCTGGGCGTAGACTGTGGTTCCAAATGATAGAACCAGAAGCCCAACGATACTTAGAACAATAAACTTTTTCATATCTCTTCCTCCTCTGTTTTTTTTGTGTCAGTGAATAGTGTCGGTGATTGATTCGGATTACCATTTCCCCCCATTCACTTTTCGCTAGACACTCAACACCCTAAAACCGTTTTCACCTCCTTTCATTAGAATTTTTTAATCTTACGTAACCGTTACCACACCCCTTTTGAGCGAACAAGAAGAAGAGGTTATGATTTTCTGGATTTTTTAGATAGTCTTCTGGACTCCATTACGGTTTTTATGTTTTAGATATTTTACCAGCCTCCAATCCGTTGGATTGGACCCTGTCTTTTTTTTGAAAGTACGGCAGAAATAATTTGGATCAGAAAAACCAGCTTCATAGGCAATTTGTTTGATTTTTAAATCGATGTTGCCCAGAAGCTCTTTGGCTTTATTGAGGCGGGTCTGGGTGAGGTAATCCTGCAATCTCATCCCTGTTACTTCCTTAAATACATAAGAAAAATAGGTCCGGCTCAATCCTGTGGATTTGGCCAATTCAGATAGTGTGGGCAGGTCCTGGATTCTCTCTTTGATCATATTGGACGCCTTCTGAACGGCCATTTGATGTTGCAAGATCGTTATAGCTTTTTGTGGATTGATCTGAGAAAAATCATCAAGCCGGAAAGCTCTATCGTCAAAATCGGAGTTTCTATCTCCCACTTGTAAGGACTTCATAAGACCACCTCCTCTGGAGGAATTTTCACTAAACCCTTCAATGGAACCAAGGGCCCAATTGATGTAGACAGCCGTTAATTGGAATTCAAATTATTCTTGAGGTGAAAAAGAAGTGATTAAAGATGAGGTCGAGGTGGGTGATAAAAGGATTTAGTAATGACCGAGGGTTGGAAGAAAATCTCGGCTGGTGTTACCAAATAGAAGTTTAAAACAAAGAAATTTGGTGACGGACCCAAAGTGGCTAAATTACAGCAGGTATAATTTTTTGGACAAGGGGTTGAGTTGCTACAAGGGGGATCTTCATGATGAGAATGCTCCGGCTCACTAAAACATGTAGTTGAATCTGTCTTGGTTGAAGGGGGTTCTGTTGCTGAACAAAGATTGGGCAATATCGTAGAAGACAAAAAGAGAAGAGAGAGGATGAGGATTAAGATTCTTTTGGCTAAGTCCATTTTCCCCTCATTAAAATTAAAAAAGAACCTTGCATTATATTTGATATATATAATTCTCTTTATAAACAAGAAGAAGGAGTTATGATCTTCTTCATTTTGTTACGATTTTCATCAAGAGACCCTCTCCCTCCAATTCTGTAAATCATCCCTCTTCGGTTCTCTAATTCATCAGATCATTCCGTATCCTTAACATCTTGAGGAATTGCCATTTCCTTCGCTCCTGTCATACCGTCAGGAGCAAGACCATGGGGCGAAGATTGGAATGAAATATGAGGGGCCAAGGAATGATGACCACCGGAGTGGTGGCCATCGCCCAAATGCATACATGCCATTGGGATCAAAAGTAGAATTGGACCAATTACTTTTGTTTTAAGATTTTGAATCTTCATAAAATCATCTCCCTTCTATCTATTCTCGAATTTCTTTAACCTGTTAGGCCTTTCCACCATTATTCTCCACCCTTCCATCCTTGAGAGAGATGGTCCGTGTTGAAAATGCCGTGTTTTCTGGATTGTGGGTAACCATGACGATGGTTTGTCCTTCTTCATGTAAGGACTTAAACAGGTCCATAATTTCTTTTCCGGTTTTGGAGTCCAGATTCCCTGTGGGCTCATCGGCCATAAGAATAGGCGGTGAATTCACCAATGCCCTGGCAATGGCCACCCTCTCTTGCTCTCCCCCTGAGAGTTGGTCTGGAAGTCTCCTCTCCTTTCCTCTCAATCCAATTCGTTCCAATATCTCCTCGGCCATTTTCACCTGCTCCCGGTTAGTCTTCTCTGTGATAGAAAGGGGAAGCATTACGTTTTCAATTACCGTGAGGTAGGGGATCAGCTGAAAGGACTGGAAGATAAAACCCAGATACTCTCTTCTGAAATCAGCCAACTTCTCCAGTGAAAGCTTGTAGATAGGGATATCATCCACGACCACCTCTCCCCCTGTGGGATGGTTGAGCCCTCCCAGAATGGTCAGAAGTGTGGACTTTCCCGATCCAGAGGGGCCCATGACAGAGATAAACTCTCCTTTTTCAATATTCAGATCGACATCGACGAGAGCCATGACACACTCCTCCCCGCTCTCATAAGCCTTATTCAATTTTTTGATTTCGATCAGACTCATCCATAACCTCCATTGTCTTTTGCCTCAAACCTCTAACCTCAGACCTCCACCGGTTTTATAGCGCTCTTAGCGCCGTGGTTGGATCCATCTTCGAGGCATGGATTGCCGGATAAGCGCTCGAAAGGATCCCGATCAGAGAAGACAGGAAAATAGCCCCTATGGCCAGCAGGGGATCGATAAATATTTTTCCACCTTTCATTCCAGTAATCATTGGGCCAATGACCTGGGAAACCCCCAGACCCCAAGCATATCCTATTATTCCTGCAATCAACCCGACGATCAAAGCCTCTAAAAAGATGATCCTCACGACATGAGATTTCCGGAACCCGATGGCGCGAAAGATTCCAATCTCTCTCTTCCTCTCATTTACGGAGGCCATCATGTTGGTGAAGACGATCAGGCTTCCGATGAGAAGGACAATGATCGATATCCCCACAGAAAATTTCTTGAAATGATCCAGCGCCTCCATCTTCGTCTGAAGGGTTTGTTTGATGGCCGTCACTTTGGCATGAGGCAATTGTTTCGAGATCTGGCGGACAATCTCTTCGATGGGGCAGGTGTTACAGTAGGCCGAGACCTCGATCAGGCTCAAGCTCCCTGGTTTCTTCATCACCTCCTGGACAAAAGTGAGATCGGCGAAGATGGCGAAGTCATCCTGCGATCCCGTTTCATCCAAAATCCCTGAAATTCTGACCGGTTTTCCGTTGATCGGTAAGGTGTCTCCGGTGCTCTTGAAGAGGCGAACCGCGACCTCATTTCCCAACAGGGCCTCGTCCCGGCTCTTGGGCTCAGACCCATGAACCTTCCACCACTTCTTCAGTCTTATCTCTTCTGAGAATTGCACTCCCATCAAGGGGATTTTTTTCCCCTCTATCTCCATAACTCCGATGAGTTTGGGTGAAACGGTGCTAAGGTTTTCTTTCGCTTCGATTTGGCTGATCTTCGGGACATCCGAGTCCATCAAGGTTTGGGCATCGACGGACACCCCTCCGACACTCATCCCTCCATAGGAAAGGGATAAATCATCCGATCGGGGGAGGATGAGGATATTGGCTCCGAATTCATCCAATTTATTGGCGATGTCCTCATTCATCATCCGGGTGATGGAGATGAGGGTGACTACAGTGGTGATACCGATGGTGAGGCCAAGGATCAGGGAAAAAACCTTCCCTTTTCGCCTCCGGAGATTATTGATCGAAATGTCTTTGAGTCGCATATATATTACCTCAATTTTTAACTATTGATTATGGATCACTGATTACTGGTTACTGCCTACTGTGAATTGATATCACACCCTCGGCTTCCATTCCTTTATGATTTTTTCGTCGATCCGGATTTGATTATTTTCGACAGTGCTCGGGATCACATCAGGTGGATAGTTGAGACAACCGCCGCTGATCCCCTTAAGAGTTTCCAGTTGCCATTCCGTGTAGCAGGCATTACAGACCATGCTCTTATCCTTTATGTGGAAGCGGGTGGACTTGCAGGGCTCACACATGGATACTGCAGTGACCACCTTCCCGGTCGGGGTGATATAGGCGAGGAGGGGAATCTTGTTCCCATTGTTTTCATATTCGAATCGAACCATCCTCTTCTCCATAACAATATCAAGGGGAATGGATATCTTTCCTTTTTCTGCTTTGGCCGAAATATCGGTCATGCGTATCGACTGCCCGGCGTAGTCTACCTTCTCACTCACCTTTGGTTGGGAAGAAACTCTCGGATTAGCCCCCGAATTTCCTTCGATGATCCAGTACCCTGCGCCCACCAGTACAACGGCAATGGTGGCTAAGGATATTGGAATCCAAAGGCGCTTCCTCTGATGATCACCCATTACCTTCTCCTTCTTATCCTGAAATGAGGACTCTGAAAGTTGAAAACTGCACTTTTTACAGAAACGACTTGACTCTTGGTTTTTGGTTTTACATTTTGGACATGTTTCCATTGAATCATCCTCCTTACCGCCTGCGGTAGGCAGGCTTTAAATTTCTTGAACTTCTTTCCCATTATAAGTCAGGGAGAGGACCACCTTTCCGCCTTCGATAATATCGACCTGAATGTGACATCCAAAATCGGTGACCTTAGCTTCTGCTCCTTTTTTCTGGGCCTTTTTTTCGTAATACTCCAACCCCTTGGACTTTGCTTCCTGTTCCACTCCTGGATCGAGAGGCCGGGCCTGTCCTCCTCCTCCACATCCGCTTTTACAGCAGGAAGCCTTTGCCGCATAAACAGGTTCCATCTTTTCATAAGTCTCGATTTGAGCGTTTGCCTTGACTTTTACAAACCACTGACCAAAGAGAAATTCCCCCTTTGCCGGATCGCCTTTGATCACGGCCTTCTCCACAAACTGTGATATGATCCATCCCCGCCTTAGCTCTTCCTTCAGGTCTTCGATACTCCCGCCGGTCATTTTCTCAAGGTCCGCGTCGGATAATCCCTTCTGCTTCCTGATTCCATCCAAATATTTTTCAATCTCATCTTCGGGGGCGGAGGTATAACCTGCCTTCCGGGCCTCCTGAAGGTGGATTTTCTCAGCGACCATCTCATCGAGGATTTCGGATTTAAGCCGGTTCAAATTTTCCTTTCCCCCTTCGCCTTCAAAGAGACCCTGCCCATAGCGGGTTTCGTATAACCTCTTTAACCGGTCCACCTTCCTTGAGAATTCTTCCCGTGATATTTCTTCCCCATTGACCTTTCCCACCAGCTTCGATTCATAGCCGGTTCTCCATAAAAGGATGATCCCGCCAGCTAATAGAAGACCGATCATCCCTAAAAGAATAGGTCGTCTTGCAGAAATCGATTTTTTATCCTTCAAGAGATCTTTCCTGCAGTGAACACAAAAGTGAGATCCCTTTAGATTCCCTTCACCGCAAAAGGAACAGGATTCCATATCAACATTCTCCGGATGACTTTCCATCTCTTTTCCTCCCGTTTTAAAATCGATGGCCATACTTCTTATCTAACAACTCGATGACCTATTCCACCCTGAAGTCGGCAAAAGGATAATTTATTCCTCAAGGCATGATTTTCCCTTGCAGGGAAAAGAATGATTAGATCAATAATTTGAAAGATTAAGGATCGGTTTATGAATTGGATGTGGGTGGGTGAAAAATGGTTTTTACAACTCCCTGATCTGACAGGGTGTTGATGCTAACCAGGATAAAGGATGAGGGAGAAGCAGGCAGATCGATTCTGACCTCGCTCGAAAGATAGGGGACAAAAGAATTAAAAGAAGGGCAAAGGGAACATTTTGGTGTATTGGGACTGGAGTGGTCCATGTCACAGTGATCCATATCGCAGGGTTTTTGAAAAGAAGTGGAAGGTTGATCAATGGGCTGAGAAAATACAGCCGACCCCACGAGAAGAGATTGCAGCAAAAGAATTGAGACGAATATGTTTAAGGCTTTTTTAAGCATATTTTT
>Ga0194119_10009953_pt1 | contig 12644 bp, 16 predicted proteins | sample TA2MahC100mmetaG_FD_148620 | JGI IMG/M metagenome (GOLD analysis project Ga0194119, IMG submission 148620) | Freshwater microbial communities from Lake Tanganyika, Tanzania - TA2015018 Mahale Deep Cast 100m | ecosystem: Environmental > Aquatic > Freshwater > Lake | place: Tanzania: Lake... | reverse complement strand
ACGCTCAAGATGGCACGGGCGTGCGTGAGCGCCTCCCCCGGGGCCAGCGACCCACCGAGTTCGACGATGAAGGCGGTGTCGTCGGGATAGGTGCGCCGCTGCCACGTGGCCGCGACGCCCGTGTACGTGCCACCGGTAACTCCTTCCAGCGGGAGGCCGGTGAGTCGCGCGTATTCCTCGCGCACGAACCTGTCCGGACCGGTGGACGGGGCGATACTGAACGCATCCTGGTGGAACCACACGGTGAGATCCGGACGCAGATCCTCCACGAAGGCCACCATGGCCCGCGTCTCGGGTTCGCTCGCACTCGACGGTCCGGCATATTGCCAATTGCCCGGTTGCGCGATCGGTCCCCACTCGTAGGGGAAGTTGCGATTGAGGTCCACACCATTGGCGTTTTGGCGAACGTTCCTCGCCAGTCCGTCGACGTTGAGCGCCGGCATGAGATACAGGTCGACGTTGGCCGGAAGATCGCCCGGTGCCATGTCGAGCAACTCGCCAACCACCTCCAGGCCGGCCTGTTCGTCGCCGTGGATCACGCCCACCACCAAGACCGTGACCCGAGCCGGATCGTCATCTGTGAGTTCGGACCCCGCGGTGTCGAGGCGTCGGATCACGTCGATCGAGGCTCCGAGCACCGAGGCTCCGATGGAGAGTCGGGACTCGGTGGGAGCCATGGTGGTCGTGGTGCTCGGCGTGCTCGACGTCGAGGTGGTGAACGTGGTCGACGGCGCGATCGTCGTGGTTGTGGTAAGAGCGGACGAGGTCGACGACCGGGTCGCGTCCTCGCCGGAACAGCCCGTGAGAATCACCGCCAGCAGTGCGATCGTCAGCGGTGCGAACATCCGTTTCGCGCGTCCGGCATTCGCTCGATCGTCACTCATCGAGAGCATCGTTGCCGATGCGACGGGGTGTTTGCGACATAATCATCACGTGAGCCTGCAAACCGAGATCGCCGCATCTCATCTGGAGACCCTCATCGAGCGGCTCACCGGGGTTCACAAAGCCGCTCCTGACTCCGAGGGTGACGACACGCCCGTGAGCCGGGTCTACGCCATCTTCAGCGTCGATGTCGAGTGGACCTCCGGACTGTTGGACACCATGGGAGCCATCAACACCAGGCTCGTCTAACTCCACATCATTTGGGTACGAGACTGAATTCTCTCGGGAGGCGACCATTTCACTTTCACCATGGATGAGATTGAATTCGCGCCGATGCGTGATGACATCGCCAACGCCGCGAACGCGTTCGGCGATGCCTTGGTGGCCGAATTCGGGGGCACCGCCCGCTTCAAGGAATCCCAGAATTCCGATTACCTAAGGGTTCGCGAGGGCCACGGCCCCATCTACCTGTGAATGAGCCGGGTCACGAATTAGCCTCGTGACGTGTCGTGGCGTCGCTCGCTTCCCCTGATCGGCGCCCTGTCGTTGGTGCTCACGGGTTGTCGCGTCGACATGTACATCAACGTGACCGCCGACGACTCGGGGGCTGGCACCATCTCGGTCACCGTCGACATTGATGCCGAAGCCGTCACATTGGTTCCGGGTCTGGCCGAAGATCTTCGCGTGGACGACCTCGTCGCCAGCGGTTGGACCGTCGAAGGCCCCACCCAGGTGAACAGCGGCGGGTTGCGCGTGGTGGTGCGATATCCCTTCGAATCACCCGCCGAGGCCAACGACGCGCTGTCCCAGATCAGTGGACCCAACGGACCGCTGCTCAACCCCACCCTGAAGCGCACCGTCGACGGGCGCACGGTCAACACCACTTTCGACGCCACCGTCCAGTTGGTCGGTGGAGTGGAGGCTTTCAGCGATGCCGAGCTCAGCAGCCTCATCGGGGCGACACCGTGGCGCAGCACCGCCGAGAAACTGGGCGTCGACCTGAACACGTCGTTCTCTCTCACGTTGTCAGCCAACCTGCCTGGTGAGATCAAGAAGAGCACCGGCACCGTCGCCGATGGCGGAGTCATCTGGAACGCGCCCATCGATGGCACTGCGCAAATCGTGGTCTTGGGAACCTCAGAGACCAAGGTGGACGGTGGTGTCTGGAAGACGATCGCCACGGTCATCAGCTTTCTTCTGGGCTCATGGTTGATCGTCATGGGACTTCTGATCGTGATGGTGCTCCTCGCCCGCCGCCGCAAGCGACCGATCTTGCCTCGTGAACGTCGAGGCTCCACCAAATCGGACACCACACCCGACACCTAGTCTTCGCCCATGGCCCGGCTGCGTCTCGTCTACAACTGTTCCGAATGCGGTGCCTCGCATCCCAAATGGAGCGGTAGGTGCTCGGCGTGCGGCGCCTGGAACACGTTGGTCGAAGACGTCGAAGACCCGAACGCGCCCGACATCGCCTCACTCGCCGCCGGGCTCGCTTTGGTTCCGGCGGCCACTGCCCAGCGCATCGGCGAAGTGGATACCTCGCATGCTGCCCCCCGCTCCACAGGCATCGACGAACTCGATCGCGTGCTAGGTGGCGGATTGGTTCCGGGCTCGGTCACGTTGCTCGGTGGCGAACCCGGCATTGGCAAGAGCACGTTGCTGCTACAAACTCTGGCGGCCTGGCCCGGACGCACGTTGTACGTCTCGGCCGAAGAGAGTGCACAGCAGGTGCGCATGCGCGCCGAACGTCTTGGCGCGGTTCGACCCGACCTGTGGCTGTTGGCTGAGACCGTGCTGCCCCACGTGATGAAAGCCATGGACGAAATCGAACCCGAGTTGGTCATCATCGACAGCATCCAGACCATGGTCGATCCCGAGTTGGGTTCCGCACCAGGCAGCGTGGTGCAGGTGCGTGGTTGCGCGCACAAACTGGTGATGGAAGCCAAGCGTCGCAACCTGCCCGTCATTTTGGTTGGTCACGTCACGAAAGAGGGAGGCCTGGCCGGTCCACGAGTGCTCGAACACGTCGTCGACACCGTTCTGCAATTCGAGGGTGAACGTCACCACGCGTTGCGACTGTTGCGGGCTTCGAAGCATCGATTCGGCCCCACCACCGAACTCGGTTTGTTCGAGATGGTCGAACACGGACTGCGTGGCGTTCCTGATCCCAGTGCGTTGTTCCTCGCCGATCGCCAGACCGGAATCGCTGGCAGTGTGGTCATCCCCACTCTCGAGGGACAACGCCCACTCATGGTCGAACTTCAGGTGCTCACCAGCGCGGTCAAAAGCGACACGCCCCCACGCCGAAGTGTGCAGGGCCTCGACCCCACCCGCTTGTCCATGCTCTTGGCTGTGCTGTCACAACGCTTGCGACAACCGGTGAGCCAGCACGACGTGTACGCATCGGTCGTGGGCGGGGTAAAGATCACCGAACCCGGCAGTGATCTCGGCCTGTGTTTGGCTGTGTTGTCCGCACTCGGTCACCAGCCCATGCGCCCCGACGTGGTGGCCTTCGGAGAGGTTGGTCTTGGTGGTGAGGTTCGCCAGGTGTCGCACGTGTCGCGTCGGCTTGCCGAAACCGCCCGTCTGGGTTTCGGCACCGCCATCGTTCCGGCCAAGTCACCCGACGTCGACGTCGACATCAAGGTGGTACGCGTGAACTCCGTCCGCGAGGCCATGAAGGCCCTCGGCATGAGTGGTAAGGCCGACGGATGACGAATGACAACAGGGTCGAAGGGTTCTGCCACACCCCTTTGTGTGGTGATCGATAACCCGAAAGAAGAGAGCATGGCAACGGAGACCGTCGGGATCAACGGGGGTCGTCAGTCGCCGTACTTTCCGACCTGCAGCGCGGAGTCGACCTCGGCCCACAGTTTCGCCATCGCCGGCGACGGGGAACCATCGCTCCACGGGTCAGCGGCCAACAAGCGCAAGTACGCGCGCCATTCGGTGGTCAAGCCCACTCGATCCCGACGTTCAGCGTGCCAGCGGAGGCGATGGGACAACAGGTCCTCTTGCCCCGGCACGGCCAATAGTCCCTGACCCGTGGCCCAGTACACCCCAGCGGGGTCGTGGGCATCGACGCACATGTCGGCCAACATGCAGGCGGCCTGCACCACCAGCATCACGGCGTCGGCGGCCAGGCCGGTGGAGTCACTCCATCCATAAGACGCCCCCGAAAACGGCGTGCCCCGCACCAAGGACAGCCCGTAGCGAAGAGCTTCCATTCCGCCGTCTTCTGGCCACCGCCGCGCGTGATCGACGCACCGCCGCAGGATGTCGACGTCGCTTGCCACCCCGGTGAGAACCAGCTCGTCATTGAGAGTCACCGCCAACCCGGAGCCACCGTCACCACAGACGTGTAGCGCTCGACGCGCATCACTGGTGATGTTCGCGAACGTGGAGTCCTTCACCGGCTCGGCCCACATGTCGGCGCGGGCCATCGATCGGAAGCGCTTGGACGGATGCAAAGCCAACCACACCACCAGCTCCTCACTACGGGTCCGAGCGAACTTCACGCGGTCCCCGTCGGCGGTCGTCACGCCCACCGGACCCAGCACTCCCGCCACGAAATCGTGGGGTGGAACGCAGCTCGGTCCGTGGATGCGTTCATCAATGACAAACTGGTCTCGACTCAAATCGTCCTCACTCAGCAATTCGACAGCGGGCGACGGCGCACCTATCACTCGCCGGCGCAGTGCATCCCGGGTGACCACCACTCCCAACGCGGTCACCCCCGAAACCAATGGACTCAGCCACAGCGGAGGCGAACCACTGCGATCGGACTCATCTACATCCGCGTCACACGTTGCGGCCCGCGCCTCGCCTGCACCATGAACGACCGGCGTCACGACCAGTCCGACCACCAGATAGCGAGCCACTGCTCCCATGAAGGTCCGCGTGGTCAGTGCACCACGCACCAAACGGACGATGTCGAGCAGCAAAGAACCCAAGATCCATGAAAGAGACCCCGCACCGACAAGTATCGCGACGCGAATGACGACCGGGGCGACGTCAACGTTCACGTACTCACCAAACGAGCAATACGTGTGGACGACACGGAGCGTTCATCGATGCCCACCATCCACAGCAAGGTGGTGGACTGGCGCTGGCGAACGATCACCGTGACCGACGTGAAGTCGGCGCGTATGTCACCTTCCAAACCATGGGCATCGAGAAACGCTCGTGCGGTGGCGGTGGCTCGTCGCGGGTCGATTACGCGCCACCCAGCCCGAACGAGAGTCACTTCCTGAGCCCCGGCACGGGCCGCATTCTCCGCGTGATCACCCGCCGTTACGTGGGCAGCCACCAACCGACCACTGTCTACGGCCAGTCCAGCGATCGCCACGAAGCACAGCACTAAACTCAGCACGAATCCGGACACCACACCGCGATCATGCCCAGGTCGTGGCGATGACTCGACCATCAGTCGCCGCCTCGGTACCGATCGACAACCTCAGTGGATGATGCCGCGATCGTGTAGCTGCCCACACCGAGCAAACCCAGCCCTGCCGTCGAGGTGGAGCAGGTCACGCGGACGGTCACCCACGTGGTTTGACCCACTACCGTCCTTCGCACGCTCACCGAGGGTGAGATGCACGACGAGTTCTGATGCGACAAATCATCGAGTGCCGCCCGTTGAGCCACCTCGTTCATGCGCGGCCCGGACACCAACGAAGCCGCTCGGGCAGCCTGATCCGCAGCGTGGCGAACCACGGTCATTCCTTCACCGGCCCGACCGACGTGCACGACGAAAAGGAGCAGTGCCACCAAGAGCGGCGTCAGCAACACCAACTCCACGACGGCACTTCCCCGATCACGAGTCATCGCTGTGATTCCATCGTCGTGCGTTCCAAGGGCTCGATCACCACGCGGGTGACGACATCAGGGAAGAACAAGGCCACGCGAGGAACGCGCACCGCTACCGTGAAGGTCACCAAACCGTCAGCCATGGAAACTGCCGGTGTGTGGGCCAACTCGGCCCCAAGTTCGGCGACGGTCGTTGTGGCCACCTGAACTCCCGACACCGCGGCCGAGAGTCCGGCGTTCTGAGCCCCGGCGGCAACTGATGCTCCGCGGGCCGCGGCGGCTGAAGCCACCGCACCCGAATGGAATACCAAAGCCGCCTGTACCGCCACCACGAGTACCAGAATCAAAACTGGCAACGCCAAGACCACCTGCGTGGATATCTCTCCCCGATCACGATCGGCCTGCACCGTCGTCATCGATCAACCCAGATCGAGATCGGTGGCCTTGTCGCGCACCTTCCCCGACACGATGACCCCCACCGACAGGGCCAAAGCGATGAGAGCCGCCGCCAGCACGACGGTGGTGGCACTCACTTCACCTCGATCGCGATCGGCCTCCCGCGAGGCAGCCAATCGCACGTTGTAGTACTCCCATATCTGCCGGAAGTGATTCATGTTTCATTTCTCCTTTTGTGTGTCGTGTTACTCGAACTCAGGCGTCGAATCCGGCGCCGATCATGTGCATGGCTGGGTATCCGAGTAGCGCGAGAAATCCGAGGAAGAGCATCACCATCGGCAATCCCATGCGCTCGGTGGCCGAGTTCGCTCGGGCCTCTACGTCGGCCATCTGCTTGGCCCGCATCGACTCGGCCTTGGCCACCAAAGAGGCGGTCATGCGCGCCCCTTGTTCGCCCCCGAGACGAATGGTCGAGGCCAACTGTGGTAACTCTTCCACGCCGATGCGCTCGCCATGTTCGGCCAGCACGTCCCACGGCGAACGCCGGGCGGTCCGGGCCACCTCCAGACATCGAGCCACCGAACGAAAAGACGGTCCATCGCCCACTCGGGACGCGGCCACCAGAGCCGTTTCGATACCGGCGCCCCCCGCCAACAGAATGGATACCAGGTCAAGGTAGGCCGAAAAGGAGGCCCGAAAATTGCGCCGTGCCTCACGGGCCCGGTCGCGTAACTGCCACACCGGAAATTGAAAACCGACGATCGCACCAACCACCGATGCAGCGAGACACGCTCCGGCGGGTAGCGGGGTTCCGGCCACCGAAGTCACGCCGTACATCACGACCGGCAACGCGAGACCAGCCACGGCGACCAATAGTTGCTCCGCCACCAACGAACGTGCGTCACGCTCACAGACCGCGAGGTCTCGGACATCGCCTCGAAAGCGACCGAGGGTGAAGTCGATGGCCCGATCACGGTGGATGCGCCAGGACCACAAAATCATGCAGACACCGAGACCGAATCCCGCACCAAGGAGCGCCATCATGACACCACCTCCGTCTCGTGAGCGACAAAGCGGCTGACCGTCACGAGTCGACCCAACCGCGACAACAACACCAACGACGACGCGAACATCGCCACGATCACCGTCAATGCCACCATGCCCGAGGCCGAGGCATACGGGCGCAGATATTCGCGTTGGAGCAGAACAAGCCCTCCCACGAACCCCACGATCACCATCATGATGATGCGAATGGCGCTGCGTAACCGGGCTCGCGCCACCCACACCCGCGTGCGCATACGAACGTCGTCGCGACAACTTTCGGATAGGTGCGTCAGCAGTGAGACCAGATCACGCACGTGATTCTCGGCTGCCACGATCAGAGCCGCGGTCACGAAGTCAGCCAGCGGGTGGTCGATGTCGGTCGCCAGTCCCCGCAGTGCACGGGGCAGGGGCATCACGCCCATTCGGGAGGCCAACCGTTGAACGGACGGGCGCAAGATGTCGGGCGCCGTGGCCGCGGTCGCCGTTAGAGATTGTTCGAGACCCCGTGCGCCGGCGATGGTGTCGCGCAGTTGCTCCACCCATACGGCTAATGCTTCCACCAGTGCCGTTTCCTCGCGCGGGGTCCGGCGCGAGGAACGTGGACGCCGGAACTCGACCACACGGATTCCCCGTACCCCACACAGCACCAACACAACCCCGGCACCGAGGAGCAAACCCACAAAGAGGCGCGCCATGTCACTCATGACCACACCAGCGCCCGTTCGTAGCCGTGTCGGGCCAGCATGTGGGCCAGTTGCGTGGTCATGGGGAACTGCGCTCGGGCTTCGGTGCGGTCATCGCCTTCGAGCGCGGTTTCCTCGACCCGAGCGAAAAGTTCGTTCGAGACCACCCGTGGACCATCGGCGTCCACGACCTCACGAACACTGGAGACCCGTCGAACGCCATCGCAGATCTCGACGTGCACCACCACGTGAACGGCGTTGGCGATGAGCACATTGACGATGTCGATGGGGAGACCGGTATCGGCCATGCTCACGTAAGCAGCGAGTTTCGAGAATGCCGAGCGGGTGCTATCGGCGTGCAACGTACACATGGAACCGTTGTTGCCCTGGCTCATGGCCAGCACCATGGGAAATGCCTCGGCGCCGCGCACCTCACCCACGATCACCCGATCCGGGTCCATGCGCAGGGCCATGCGCGTCAGCGATGCCAAGTCGATCGCCCCCCGGCCCTCCACGTTGGCACCACGGGTCTGCAGCGCCTCCTGGTCGGGGTGCAGATCGACGAACCGATCGATACCCAATTCGTAGGCGTCCTCAATGGTGATGATGCGCTCGTGTTTGGGAATCTCATTGATCAGAGCGCGCAGGAGGGTGGTCTTGCCGCTACCGGTACCACCCACCACCACGATGTTACGACGCGCCAGAACGGCGGCGCGCAGGAACCGGGCCACGTCCATGCTCATGAGACCACCGCTGACTAGTTGCTCTACGGTCGCCAATTGGAATTGATGCTTACGAACCACCAACGATGGTTCGACGGAGACGTCCATCACTGCGAACAAACGGCTTCCATCGGGTAGGCACAGGTTGCATTCAGCCGAGCTGGCATCGAAGCGACGTTCACCATGGCGACTGCGCGTGGCCAAAGTTCGCACGAGCTCGATCAGTTCTTCGTCACTATCGACCAGGGGAGCACGCTGCTCGCGTCGACCGTCACGGTGCTTCACCCACACCGGTCGACTACCCCGCGCGTGAATATCAGTGATGTCCGGGTCATCCAAGAGAACCTGAAGCGGCCCGCAGCCAAGCACCACGTCGATGGCCCGCTTCGTGAGATCGAGTTCAAGGGCCGTGTCGGCGGCGTATTTGGGGTCGTCGAAGAACATCCGCGCCGCATCACGAACCACTCGGTCCTCGTCGACGAGACCAAGCGAACGTCCGGCGAGGCGAGCGTTGTGCCGAGCATCGATGAGAGCCCCGGTGAGTACCTCGACGAGGATGCTGGTCAGTCCATCGCTCACGGGTTCACCTTCATGAGCCGGATCTCCTCGCGTCCGAGAAAGGTGATGGCCTCCTCGACACCGACCTTCAGGGTGACCACACGACTGCCATCCATCGGATCGGATGGTGTGATGTGCCACACCTCGAAGACCGCTGGCTCGATGGCCGATGCGGTGGAACCATCCGTTCGACGGGTCAGGGTGAGTAGTCGTACCGAATCGCCGGCGTCAATGTCGGCCGGCGCCTCACCGAGAGCCACCGTCAGTCCAACCAGGCCCTCATCGTTGGCTATCGGACTGACCGAGCCCAGTTGCGAGGGGGTGAGCGGTGTGCCGGCCGAGATATCGGTCATGGCCCGCAAACCAACTGCGTCCTCCAACGACGCCGCCCGCACCAAATCGATGTCATCGGAACTGGTGAGGGTGATGGTGCCGAAATCGGATTCCTGCAGTACCTCGCCCCGCTTCACGTCGGAGGTAACCACCAACACCGAGGTGCCCACCACCACGGATCGGCTCCATGTCATTGCTCCCACCACGCAGGCCGCGATGATCAGCGCGCCCACGGCCACCTCGGGCGTGCGCACGGCATTGGTCCGGGCGCTGGTCAGTCGGTTCACTATCGCAGTCATGTTTTCTCCGGGTGGGTTCAGCGGTGACTCGGGTGTGCCATCGAGAATGAACCACAGCCCCTTGAAGATGAATGGGTCGCACGAACCACACCGATCTCGGCTCGGTAGATTGAAGTCGTGACCAGCGAGCCCCGTCCCACTCGTCGCCGGGCCCCCGCGGTGCTACCTCAGTCGAACGACCTTTGCTGGTGCGGATCAGGTCGTCGTTACAAGCGTTGCCACAAAGGGCAGGAGGGCCGGATCGAACCTGGGGTGATCTCGCCCATGCGTTCGGTACCCGACCACATCGTGAAACCCGGTTATGCGCTCTCCGGCGAAGTCACCCGCTGGAGCGAGCCCGCAGTGAAATCCCCCGAGATCATCGAGCGCATGCGCCACGCCGGCGCGATGGCCGCCGACATCCTGCGTCGGGCCGGAGACTTCGTGAAACCGGGTCTGACCACGAACGACATCGACGTTTTCGTGCACGACCTCACCATCGAACGAGGCGCCTATCCCAGTCCGCTCAACTACCACCGCTACCCCAAGAGCGTGTGCACCAGTCTGAACGAGGTCATCTGCCACGGCATCCCCGACAGCACGGTGATCGAGGATGGTGACATCATCAACCTCGACGTCACCTGCTACGTGGATGGCGTGCACGGGGACACCAATGCCACTTTCATGGTGGGCAACGTCAGCACCGAGGATCGACAACTGGTGAAGGTCACCGAGGAATGCATGTGGCGGGGTATCAGGGCGGTTGTCCCCGGCCGTCCCCTGAGCGATATCGGCAAAGCCATCGAGGACCACGCCACCGCTCATCGCCTGGGCGTCGTGCGTGCCTTCATCGGCCACGGCATCGGCGAGCAGTTCCACACGGACGTTCAGGTTTTGCATTACTACGACCCGCGCAACAACACCATCATGAAGCCCGGCATGGTGTTCACCATCGAACCGATGATCACCTTGGGAACCTGGCAGTTCCACATGTGGGACGACGACTGGACGGCGGTCACTGCCGACGGCAAGCGCACTGCCCAGTTCGAACACATGGTCTTGGTCACCGACACCGGTGTCGATGTTCTCACTGCCGGGCCCGACGCGGTCTCACCGGGCAGGTAGCGTCCCCCGCCGTGACCCAGCGCTTCGTCTCGTTCGACCGCCGACAATGGGCCGAGCTCCGCGCCGCCACGCCGATGACATTGCGCGAGGCCGATCTCGAAAACCTGCGGGGCATCAACGAGCGCATCGACCTCGACGAGGTGGCGGCGGTGTACCTGCCACTCACCCGACTGCTCAATCTCTACGTCTCAGCCACCCAAAACCTGCACAAGGTGAGTGCCACTTTCCTCGGCACGTTGGCTCCCAAGGTTCCCTACGTGATCGGTGTCGCCGGCAGTGTCGCCGTGGGCAAGAGCACCTTCGCCCGAATTCTGCAAGCCCTCTTGGCACGCTGGCCCGATCATCCCAAGGTGGATCTCATCACCACCGACGGCTTCTTGCTCCCCAACCGCGTGCTCGATGAACGCGGCATCATGAATCGCAAGGGCTTCCCCGAGAGTTACGACACCCGCAATCTTCTGAGGTTTCTTCGCGAGGTGAAAAGCGGACGTCCGACCGTGGATGCGCCGGCGTACAGCCACGTGGTGTACGACATTGTCGAGGGCGAACACGTCACCGTGTGTCAGCCCGACATCTTGATCCTCGAGGGGCTCAACGTGTTGCAAGTTGGCACCCCCGGCAACGAGGCCGCCGAGTTCGTCAGCGACTACTTCGACTTCTCGATCTACATCGACGCTGACGAGACCGACATCGAAAAGTGGTACGTCGATCGGTTCCTGAGCCTGTGTGACTCAGTGTTCCAAAACCCCGACAGTTTCTTCCGGCACTTCGCCCATCTCTCGCGTGACGAAGCCATCGCCACTGCCCACGGCATCTGGCAAGGCATCAACGGTCTAAACCTCAGCGAAAACATCGAACCCACCCGCGAGCGAGCTTCGTTGATCCTGCGCAAGGGCGCCGACCACCGGGTGAGCGACGTGCGACTTCGGAAACTCTGACAAACTTTCCCCGTGGCCAAGAAGAAGTCCCGGAAGCGCAAACAGCCGAGACGGTCGCGGCTACCGCTCTTGGTCGCCGTCGCCGTCATCGCGGCTGGCGCCGTTTACTACTGGTGGGGTGACGAGGACCCGACGACCGAGACCGTGGTGCCCATCGAAACCACGACGGCCCCGGACGTGACCGACTCGACCCCGGCGCCCGACACCTCCGCCAACGTCTCCACGGTGGCTCCGCCGATCACGGTGTACAGCGACACCCTCGGAGACGTCGAATTCGACCAATTGCTCGATGACTGGACGGTGGTCGAGGCCCCGGTACCCCCCGCCCACTCGGCTCCGATCGAACCGGATTGGGTCGTCGGCAACCGTATCGACGTCAGTCTCCCCGACGGCCTCTACTGGGGATATCTCCAGGGGGTGTTCGACGAAGACGTGCGGGGCTTCAACTTCGACGTCACCCAGGTGCACTTCGGCATCGACGCCTGTCGCGAGGTCTTCGGCGATGGCGAGGAGGTGTGTTGGAACAACTACGGGATCACCCGAGTGGCCGGAGGGGACCAGCTCTACCCCGCGTACCTCGACGACCTGCTGTACACCTCGGTGTTTCTCTACCCGACCGACGACGGAAGCCTGCGCGACGCCTTCGTTGCTCCAGCCCGCTTGTGGGAGATCGTCCAGACCGGCGAGGAGATCGCCGACTCCCCGATCCGTAGTTGGTACCTGCTCACGATCATCGACGGCAAGGTGATCGCCGCCGAGGGTATCTACACGCCGTGAGCAGCACATTCACCGCCACCGCACACTTCTTCCGGAAAGGTTCGTTCAACTAATCATGAACATCATCATCATCACCCTCCTCGTCGTCGCCATCGCCCT
>Ga0194119_10009951_pt1 | contig 12645 bp, 8 predicted proteins | sample TA2MahC100mmetaG_FD_148620 | JGI IMG/M metagenome (GOLD analysis project Ga0194119, IMG submission 148620) | Freshwater microbial communities from Lake Tanganyika, Tanzania - TA2015018 Mahale Deep Cast 100m | ecosystem: Environmental > Aquatic > Freshwater > Lake | place: Tanzania: Lake... | reverse complement strand
CCTATTTAAGTCAAAAAACTATTAAAGAACCTATTTCATTTTCAGGTATAGGTTTACATACTGGTAAAATTGCTAATTTGCGTATAAAGCCGGCTGATCCCAATTCAGGTATTATTTTTAAGAGAGTAGACTTAAAAATTAATAACTTAGTTTACCCCACTTTTATGAATGTTACAAATACACTATTAAATACTACAATAGAAAACGAAAATGGAATAAAAGTTTCTACTATTGAACATTTAATGGGTGCATTATTTGGATTAGGTATTGATAATGCTATTATAGAAATAGATAATGAAGAAGTTCCAATATTAGATGGATCCGCAAAAAAATTTATTGAAAAAATCATATTAGCAGGAATTAAGGTAAGTGAAGTTCCAATAAAAATTATTAAAATCAATAAAAAAGTAAAATATGTTGATGGTGACAGATTTATTTCAATTGAACCCTCCAAACTTAGCCTAGATATTGATTTTGAGCTTAAGTACAAAAATCAAATCATTGGTAACCAAAGAAATAAAGTTAAGATATATGAAGATGATTTAACAGATATTTTTAATTCAAGAACATTTTGCTTATACGAAGATATTGAAAATATTAAAAAAAAGGGATTAGCTAAAGGAGGAAGTCTAGAAAATGCGATAGTGGTTAAAGATAAAGAAATTTTAAATGTCGAAGGCCTTCGAAATAAAAAAGAATTTGTCAATCATAAGATACTAGATTGTATTGGAGATTTATATACTACTGGTTATAGGATCATAGCAAGCCTTAACTGTTCTCAAGGTGGTCACTATTTAACAAATCAATTGTTAAGAAAAGTATTTGAAAATAAAGAAAATTTTTCGATTATTGAAATAAAAGAAAAAAACCTACCACATACTTTAATAAATAGAAAATTGTTAAGATCAATAGCCTAATAACAAAGATAGCTTTAAAATTGCTTCTTAAATCAGTATAAATTCCTCATGAAATTAATTAATTTTTTTTTATTTGTAGTACTCCTAATTTTTTTTTCTTGTTCAAAAGATCCCAAAAAAAATTCTGTTATTAGTGAAAAAAGTTTAGAACTCCAAGTTTTAGAAGCTTACCAAGAGGGTAAGAAATCTCTTAAAGAGGGAGATGCTTTATTTGCTGCAAAAAAATTTAATGAGGCAGAAATACTTTTCCCTCAGTCTGATTGGGCACCAAAATCAGCATTGATGGCAGCTTATTCGTATTACTCACAAGATTATTATTTAGATGCTATAGAGGAATTAAAGAGGTTTATCAGGGTTTATCCCGATCACAAAAATACAGATTATGCATATTATCTTTTAGGCATTTCATACTACGAATTAATTGTTGATGAAAAAAAAGATTTAGAGTCAATTAAAAATGCAAAAGAAGTGTTGGGTATACTTATTGAAAAATATCCAAGTTCTACATATGCTTTAGATGCAGCGTTTAAGATTGATTTAGTCAACGATATTCTTGCCTCAAAAGAAATGTATTTAGGAAGATTTTATTTTGAAAAAAGAAAATGGATACCAGCTATTAATCGATTTAGAACAGTAGTTGATCAATATGAAACCACAATATACACACAGGAAGCGTTACATAGATTAGTCGAAATTTATTATACCTTAGGGCTTAAAGATGAAGCAGAAAAATATGCTAAACTTTTAGGATACAATTATCAATCTTCGCAATGGTATGAAAAATCTTACAGTGTTTTTTTTAAAGAGTATAAAAAAAATAAAAGAAATAATAAAAAAAAGGATAAAAGTATAACTACAAAATTTAAAACTCTATTTGATATAGATGGATAAAAAAAATATTAAAAATTTATATAATCAAAAAAATAAATTAATAAATAAATATAATCAATATTACTATGATAAGAATAAACCTCTTGTCTCAGATCAAGAATATGATGACCTTAAAAAAGATATTTTATTGTTAGAGGAAAAATATAATTTTCTTAAATCAAAAAATTCTCCATCAAAAATAGTTGGTTTTAAACCATCAAAAATATTTGCAAAAGTTTCTCATAGAGTCCCAATGCTTTCTCTTTCCAATGCTTTTACAGAAGATGACTTAAATAATTTTGAAAAAAAAATTCAAAACTTTATATCTCAAAAAGATAGTTTTTTAATTGAATATAGTGCAGAACCAAAAATTGATGGTATTTCAGCATCTTTGATTTATAAAAATGGCAATTTTGTAAAAGGACTGTCAAGAGGAGATGGCAAAGAGGGAGAAGATATAACTGAAAATTTAAAAACTATAAATGATATACCAAAAAAAATCTTGTCAAATGACTTTCCTAAGGAAATTGATATCAGAGGTGAAGTATTTATCGAAAATAGAGATTTTGTCTCTTTAGATGGAAATTTTTCTAATCCTAGAAATGCTGCGTCTGGATCTTTAAGGCAAAAAAATTCTGAGCAAACAAAAAAAATACCCTTAAAATTTATAGCCTATACTTTTGGATATGAGAGTGGATTAAAAGTAGATAATCAATTTCAATTTTTAAAAAAACTTAAAGAATGGGGCTTTAAAACAAATCCATTAAATAAACTAATAAGTGGAGTTGATAATTTAATGAAAAATTATTTTGAAGTTGAAAAAAAAAGAAATCAAATTGATTTTGATATTGATGGTATTGTATATAAAATAAATGATTTTAAATTGCAAAAAAGACTAGGAAATATCGCTAATGCACCTAGGTGGGCCGTAGCTCATAAATTTTCTTCTAACAAAGCTGTATCAAAAATTCTAAATATCGACATTCAAATTGGAAGAACAGGAGCATTAACGCCAGTAGCGAAAATTAAACCAACAAATATTGGTGGTGTAGTGGTTTCAAATGCATCTCTTCATAATGAAGATGAAATTAATAGAAAAGATATTCGAGTAGGCGATACCGTAACTATTGAAAGAGCAGGAGATGTAATACCTCATATTCTTCAGGTGGATTTTAGCCAAAGAAAAGGAAATGTTAGTAAATTTATATTTCCTAAGAATTGTCCATCATGTGGTTCAAAAACCGAAAAAGAATACAATTTAGTTACAAAAAAAATTGATGCAGTTAGAAGATGTACCAGCGAAGGTTATGAATGTGAGAAAGTTGCAATTGAAAAAATTAAACATTTTGTGTCAAAGGAGGCTTTTAATATAGAGGGATTAGGAAAAAAAATAGTAGAGAGTTTTTATAAAATCAAATTAATTAAGTATCCTCAAGATATTTTTAATTTAGATTATAGTAAAATACAAAAATTAGAGGGTTGGGGGAATAAATCGGTTGCAAATCTAAAATATTCTATTGAACAAAAAAAAAGAATAACGCTTGATAGATTAATTTATGCAATAGGTATTAGACATATTGGATTAGAAAATGCAAAAATACTTTCCAATTATTTTAATTCACTAGATAATTTTTTATCTTTTTTGAATAAAGATAAATTTAAAGATTTATTAAATATTGATGGTATTGGAGAAACTCAAGTTAATTCTATTAAAAAATTTTGTTATCATAAATCAAATTTACAGGTTTTAAATGAATTAAAGAAAATTTTATTTGTTCAAAATGCTTTAGCTATCCAAAAAGATGGTTTGTTAAAAAATAAAACATTTATGATCACTGGTAAGCTTGAAGATATAAGCAGAGCAGAAGCCAAATCCATTATTGAGAAAAATTCAGGTACTATAGTAAGCAGTGTTACAAAGAAATTAAATTTTTTAATTATTGGCGATAAACCTACCAAAAGAAAAGTTGATGCTGCTAATGATTTAAAAATAAGAATTATAAATAAAGATCAATTTTTTAATATGTTAAAAAAAACTAGCTAACCAATTTTTTTCTTTAACATTTAAATATTTAGATATTTTTGAATACACCTCTAAATGGTATTTAGATAGATATTTATTTTCATTTTTATTTAAAAGTTTGAAATTAATTAAATCCTTATCAATTGGTGCAAGAGTTAAATTTTTAAAACACAACTTATTTTTATCTTTTCCAATAAAAACTAAATTTTCTATTCTAATGCCAAAATGATTTTTTTCATAATATCCTGGTTCATTACTAACGATCATCCCTTTTTCAAGCTTTATATTGTTATTTTTTGAAATTGATTGAGGCCCTTCATGTACATTTGAAAAAAAACCCACACCATGACCTGTGCCATGCTCGTAATCAAGGCCTTCTTTTTTTAGAAATTGTCTTGCTCTAACATCAATTTTTTTACCAGTATCAAATTTATTAAGATCTGATGTAGCGACTGCAATGTGGCCTTTTAATACTTTGGTAAAAATGTCTTGAATTCTTTTTTTTGGTTTAGAAAAACATAGTGTTCTAGTAACATCCGTTGTTCCATATTCATATTGTCCACCTGAGTCACATAAAAAAATGTCATTTTTTTTTATATGTCTATTTGTTTTTTTTGTTGCTCTATAATGTGGGAGCGCAGCGTTAGGTCCCGTTCCAGCTATTGTATTGAAACTTGGTTTTAGATAATTTTTATCTAATTTTCTAAATTTTTCTAATTTTTTTTCAGCATCCATTTCTGTAATTTTTTTTGATTTTAAATTTTTTATCCAAAAAATAAATTTTGTTAATGCTACACCATCTTTAATATGAGCATTTATCGAATGCTTAATTTCAGACGGGTTTTTTATTGATTTTAATTTATAACACGGGTCATTATTACTAATAATCTTAAATTTTGATTTTATAAATGACTCATTTAATTCAGAGCATGTTAATTTATCTATTATAAAATTTTGACCTTTTAGTTTATTTATTAATTCTCCAAATTTTTCTGGTTCTATTATTTGATTTTTGGTTAATCTCTTTTCTTGAACAAGCTTTGTCGTTTTATTTTTATTAGCTATTAAATAAATTTTTCCATTAGACTCAATTATCAATCTACAATTAGGTACTGGACTATTAGGGCTATCCCATCCTCTGATATTTAATGTCCAAGCTACATTTTCAGGAGCGCTTATAAACAAATAATCTGCTTTTTTTTTATTAAGTATTTTTTTAATTCTTTTTATTTTAGATAAGTGACTTTCTCCAGCAACATTATTATTTAATAAAAAAAATAAATTTTTGTTTATTAATTTTTTTGAATAAATTTCATCAATTAGGTTTTTTTCAATTCGTTTTAACTTAAGTTCATTTCCAAAGTAATGGTTAATTTGTGATGAAGTAAATAAACTTGGATCATATCCTAAAACGTAATTTCTTATAATATTTTTTGGTAGAAATTTATGAGTTTCTATTATTTTAAAATTTTTACCTGATTGTTGATTTGCCTGTATAGTGTATCTTCCATCTACAAATAAATAGTTTTGTTTTTTTAAAATAATTGCTAATCCAGCTGATCCACTAAAATTGGAGATAATTTTTAAACGATCCTGGGTGGCATATTCTGAAAAAAATTCGTCATTTTTAGGTACAATATATCCGTCAATATTATATTTTTTTATTTTGTTTCTTAGGGCTCTTATTCTGTTGTTAATCATTTAATTCTTTTTTGGTACCTTATCCAGCCTGGACTTTTTTTTTCTTTGTCTATTTCAAAGTCTTGATTAAAATCAGAGTCTTCAAATTTATTATCGTTTTCATCAAAGAAAGAGTTTTTTTCTAAATAGTTTATAGGTAGCTCGTCTATGAATCTAGATGCCATACTGTCTACCCAATCTCCTTGGTAAAATCTATTCATTGAAAATGAGATAAAAGCTTTTTTTTTTGCTCTTGTAATCCCTACGTATGCAAGTCGTCGCTCCTCTTCAAGCCCACTTTGTCCTTTTTCCTCAATAGACTTTTGGTGAGGAAATAAACCCTCCTCCCAACCTGGTAAAAAAACTATATCGAATTCTAATCCTTTAGAAGCATGCATAGTCATCATATTAATTTTTTCACCTTCCCATTCTTGATCAACAGAAGTTGCTAAAAATACGTGCTCAAGAAAGCTCTCTAGATTGTCAAATTCTTTCATAGCACTTAAGAGTTCTTTTATATTTTCTAATTTATTTTCATTATCAATATCTTTTTTATTTTTTAACATTGCTGAGTAACCAGACTCGTCTAAAACATACTGTAATAATTTAATATGATCAATTTTCTTGACTAATAAGTCATTTCTCCATTTATTTAAAAGATTTAGGAAATGATTGAGACTTATTTTAGTTTTAGGTGAAATTAAATTTTCCTCCAACATTTTATTTGAAGCTCTTTCTAGGCTTAAATAGTGTTTTTTTGCATATTCATGAATAGTTTTTAAAGTATTATCGCCGACGGATCGTTTTGGGATATTAACTATTCTTTCAAAAGCTAAATCATCTTTTTCTTGATAAATTAATCTTAAATAGGCAATACAATCTTTGATTTCTGCACGTTCATAAAATTTAATCCCACCTAAAATTCTGTAGGGCATTCCAATTTTAAGAAATCTCTCTTCAAATTCTCTGGTTTGAAAAATTGCCCTTACTAAAATAGCAATATTATTTAAAGAATATTTTTTTTTTAGTTTTTTTTCAATTTCATCAGATAATCCAATTGCTTCATCTTTACCATTTTTATAACAATTTAATTTTATTAAATCACCTTCCTCCATAGTAGTTATTAAATTTTTGCCAACTCTATTTTTATTATTGGCAATTAAATTTGAAGCGACTGATAAAATATTTTGTGTGGATCTATAATTTTGCTCAAGTCTAATAACTTTAGTATTTTTATAAATTTGATCAAATTCAAGGAAATTTTTAATTTCTGCTCCGCGCCAACTATATATTGACTGATCATCATCACCTACACAGCATAGATTATTATTTTTTTCTGATAAAATATTTAACCATTTACTTTGAATAAAATTTGTATCTTGATATTCGTCTACAAGAATATACTTAAAATTATTAATATAAATTTCTCTTATATTTTTATTATTTTCTAAAATTTTAACAGTATGCAATAGTAAATCTCCAAAATCACACGAATTTAAATCAGTTAATTTTTGTTGGTAGATTTTATATAGAGGTAGTACAGTTTTTTCAAAAATGTCTTTATTATTTATAATAACTTCTGAAGGATAAAATCCTCTATTTTTCCATTTATCGATTACTGCAATAATAAATCGAGGTGACAATTGATTAACATCAATATTTTCTGCTTTACAGATATTTTTAATAAGTCTACTTTGATCATCTGTATCGATGATGGTAAAATTTGAATTTAAATTTACTGCTGATGCATGTTTTCTTAATAGTTTTGCGCAAATGGAGTGAAAAGTTCCAAGCCACGAAAGTCCAACTGCTGTTGAGCCAAGAATTTTGCTTACTCTTGTTTGCATTTCTTTTGCAGCCTTGTTGGTGAAGGTCACAGCTAAAATTTGATTAGGATAAGCCTTTTTTTGATTAATTATGTTAGCAATCCTTGAAGTCAATACTCTTGTTTTGCCAGTTCCAGCCCCTGCAACAATTAATAAAGGTCCCTCAAGATACATTACAGCTTCTTTTTGTGAATTATTCAAATTTTTTAAATAATCAGAGTTTATCATTTTAAAAAATACTTTATAAGTTTTTAAATTTTATATGGAAAGTCATAATAATTTTTTTAAAATTTTAAAAAAAAAAATTCTATACATTGATAATCTATTAAAAAGAAATTTAAACAAATTAAACATCTATAATTATCCAGAAAAAAAAAAGAATTTTAATAAAAATAATCGAGTTTCTCTAACTTTGGTATTTATCATTTTTTTAATTGCAGGCTATTTATCAATTCCTGCTTTTTATGATAAAAATAATTTAAAATTATTGCTAAAGAGTCAGATATCTCAAAAATTTAATATTAATCTTAATTCTTTAGAAACTCTTAATTATAGATTTTTGCCTAAGCCACATTTTTCAGTCCAAAATTTATCAGCTTTAGATAATAAAAAAACTGAACTAATTGAAGTTAAAGATTTTAAAATATTTATTTCTTTAAAAAAATTTTTAACTCCAAATTCCATTGAAATTACTAGTATAGTTTTTGGAAATTCAAATTTTAATTTAACAGATAAAAATTCAGATTTTTTTATAAGACTTTTAGATAATGATTTTTTAAACTCTAGCATCATAATAAAAGATAGTAATATTTTTTATAGAAATCTTAGTGAAGAGGTTTTGTTCATTAATAATATAAAAAAAATTAAATATTACTATAATTCTAAAAAATCTGTAAATAGTTTAAAAGCAAAAAACGAATTGTTTGATGTTCCATATTCTTTAGAAATTGAAAATGATAAGATTAATAAAAAAATTTTTTCTAATTTAAATTTTAAAAATTTTAATTTTAAAATTGAAAATCAATTCGACTATAATATTAAAGATAGATATGGAATTATTAATTTTATTTATTCAAAAAAAAAAATTCCAGTAAAATATCAATTAAAAAAAAATTCTCTAAGTTTTCAAACTCCTGAGGATTTAATGGATTTAACTATGTTCTCAGTTGGAGTCATAAATTTAAAACCATTTTTCCTGGATGCAGATTTGAAATTTAATGAATTAGATATTTATAATTTATTGAAGTCAAATTCCATTTTAGTCGAATTTTTTAAAACTGAAATTTTAAACAATAAAAATATATATGCTCATACGAAAATAAGCTCCAAAAAAGTTAATCCTATAAATATTGATAATTTCTTAATAAATTTTAAAATTGAGGATGGCTTAATTAATTTAGATTCAACTAAATTTGATTGGCTAGAGTATTTGGCCTTAAAAATTTCCAATAGTGCTATTTTTGTCAAAAATGACAATCTTATTTTTGAGGGCCTAATAACAATTGATATTAAAAATTTAGATATGATTTTCCAGTTTTTTCAAATAGCTAAGTCTGCTAGATCGGATATTAAAAATTTAGAATTTGCTTTTAGCTATAATTTTGATCAAGAAAATATCAAATTTAATGAAATCAAGGTTAATAATATAATTAATGAAAATATAAAAAGCTTATCTGGTAAAACTTTCTTTGTTAAAGATAATTTCAAAAATCAAATATATTTTAAAAATTTTATCAATAAATTTTTTAAGTCCTACTCTGGATAAATCATTTTTATTGGATCAACAATTTTATCATAATCCAATTCAGTTATAAGTTTTGTTTTTAAAGCTTCAGTCTTCAGAGTTGTATTATTTTTCAATGCTAATTTTGCAATTTTCGCAGCAGCATCATAACCAATGTGTGGAGTAAGTGCGGTAACCAACATCAAGGAATTATCCAAATTTTCTTTAATTTTTTTTTTATTTGGTTTTATATCTTTGACGCAGAAAAGAGCGAAATTTTTCGAGCTGTCAGCTAATAATTCAATAGATTGCAATATGTCGTGAGCAATTAAAGGTTTAAAAACATTTAATTCAAAATGACCATGCGTCCCTGCAATAGATATAGTATTATGATTTCCTATTACTTTAACACAAACCATTGTTATTGCCTCACATTGAGTAGGATTAATTTTGCCTGGCATAATTGATGATCCTGCCTCGTTTTCAGGCAAGATTAATTCTCCAAAGCCAGCTCTTGGTCCCGAACCTAAAAATCTAATATCGTTTGAAATTTTCATTAAAGCAACAGCACAAGAATTTAATGTACCAGAAAAATTCACAATCGAGTCGTGTGCTGCAAGTTCAGCAAATTTATTTTTCGCTGGTTTAAAAGGTAATTTGCAATATTTTGAAATTTCTTTAATTATTTTTTTATCAAAATTTTTTTTTGAATTAATTCCAGTTCCTACTGCTGTTCCACCCTGAGCCAAATAATAAATTTCTTTTAAAGCAGTTTCAATTCTAACAATACTTTTTTTAACTTGAGTATAGTACCCTGAAAATTCTTGACCCAAAGACAAAGGAGTTGCATCCTGTAAATGAGTTCTACCAATTTTAATAATATTCTTAAATTTTTTGGTTTTTTCTTTTAGTTCTTTTTCTAAAATTTTTAAATTAGGCAATAGTTTATTAATAGTTTCTCTTGCAATTGATATATGCATCGCAGTTGGATAAACATCATTAGTAGATTGAGATTTATTAACATGATCATTAGGATGTATTGGTTTTTTTGATCCTTTTTTACCACCTAAAATTTCAATTGCTCGATTACTAATGACCTCATTTACATTCATATTAGTTTGAGTACCAGAGCCTGTCTGCCAAACTTTTAAAGGAAAGTTATCATCTAAATTACCCTTTATAATTTCATCAGAGGCTCTTACAATTGCACTAGCAATTTTACTTTTTATTAATTTATCTTTCGAATGAACTAATGCTGCAGATCTTTTTATTATCGCAATTGATTTAATTAATGATAAATTAACCAAAGTTTTTCCGATATTAAAAAATTTATTTGATCTTTGTGTTGAAGCACCCCAATATTTATTTTCGGGAACATTTACACTTCCTAAGCTGTCAAACTCTTTTCTTAATTTCATTGATTAATGAGTAAACAATAAATTAATATAGATATACAATAATTTTTTTAAAACTAATAGGAACAAAATGACAAATTTTACTAAAGTTGGAATTTTTATGAAAACATTCGGTCAAGAAATAAAAAATTTACCCTCTTTGAGTAGTGATAAAATTAATAAACTTAGATATGATTTAATTAAAGAAGAACTAAACGAACTTAAAGAGGCAATGGACAAACGAGATATTTTGGAAGTGGCAGATGCTTTAACAGATATACTTTATGTTACTTATGGTGCGGGGCATGCATTTGGAATTAATTTAGATAAATGTTTTGAGGAAGTTCAAAATTCTAACATGAGTAAATTAGATAAAAACGGTAAACCCATATTTGATGAAACTGGGAAAGTAATGAAGGGTCCAAATTATTTTAAACCAAATCTTGCAAAATTTATCAATTAAATTTCTAAATAATAGTCTATAGACTTTATACTATTTGTTAAACTACCTACAGATATTCTATTAACATTCGTTGCTGCATATTTTTTAACATTGTGTAGGTTAATATTTCCTGAGGCCTCCGTTTCGTATTTTGATCCGATCATTTTAATACCTAATTTGATATCTTTAACCTTCATATTATCAAATAAAATTCTGTTAAACTTAAGTCCAATAATTTTTTTAAGCTGTTGAAGGTTGTCCACCTCTACAGTAATTTTTCTTCTTTTTTTATTGTTTATAGCTTTTAAAACAACAGTTTTAATATCCGCACTCGCTATATGATTATCTTTAATTAAATATTCATCACTTAAATTATATCGATGATTAGTTCCGCCACCAATTTTGACTGCATATTTTTGCATTAAACGCATGTTGGGAATTGTTTTTCGAGTACAACAAATTTTAGTTTTTTTGCCAACTAAATTTTTGAATTTTTTGGTGGTTGTTGCAATCCCCGAAAGATGAGATAAGAAATTTAATGCAACCCTTTCACCGGTTAATATATTTTTTGCATTACCGGTTATTTTAGCAATAGCAGAGCCTTTTGTAACAAACGATCCCTCTTTTTTTAAAGAAGTAAATTTAATTTTATTATCAATTAAATTAAAAGTTTGTTTTGAAAATTCCAAACCTGCTACTACAGAGTCTTCATTAGTTATGATTTTAGCGTGAATAATTTTACTATTTTTTATTAGAGATGATGTGATATCTCCATTAGGATAAAGATCCTCTTTTAAAGCTCGTTGAACAGTTTTTTTTATGAAATTTTTACTTATTTTAATTTTTAACACTATCTGCCAATTGCGACCATTTTTTCAACTGATAATCTTGCTTTTTCAATTATGCTTTTTTCCATAATAATTTCGCCTGTTTCATTTTCTAAACAGTCAAGAATTTTTGGAAGTGTTATTTTTTTCATATGTGGGCAAAGATTACAAGGTTTGATAAAATTAACATTTGGATTTTCAACCTGAACATTGTCGCTCATAGAGCATTCGGTAACCATCATAACTTTTTTCGGTTGATTGTCCTCTACATACTTAATCATTGCAGAAGTAGAACCTGTAAAATCACTCACCTTAATAACTTCAGGAGGACATTCTGGATGAGCAATAATTTTTATCTCGGGATTATTTTTTCTTATCTCAATGATTTCTTTTGCATTAAATTGATCGTGAACAATGCAAATTCCTTTCCAAGAAATAATTTCTACGTCAGTTTGAGAAGCAACATACTTTGCTAAATAATCATCTGGTAAAAAAATTACTTTTTTTACACCAAGTGATTTGACAATTTTTACCGCATTGGCAGATGTGCAACAGACATCAGTTTCTGCTTTAACTTCCGCAGATGTATTAACGTATGACACAACGGGGACACCAGGATATTTTTTTTTAAGAAGTCTTACATCTTTTCCAGTAATTGAGGAAGACAATGAACAACCAGCATCCATGTCAGGTAAAAGCACTTTTTTATTTGGGTTCATTAATTTTGCAGTTTCGGCCATAAAGTGAACTCCTGCCATTACAATTATATCTGCAGAAGTTTTAGAGGCTTGGATTGCAAGTGATAATGAGTCTGCAGAAAAATCAGCAACACCATGATAAATTTCTGGTGTTTGATAGTTATGAGCAAGAATGACCGCGTTTTTCTCTTTTTTAAGTTTATTTATTTTATAAATATAAGGCGCGTGCACTGACCATTCTATTT
>Ga0194119_10009939_pt1 | contig 12654 bp, 7 predicted proteins | sample TA2MahC100mmetaG_FD_148620 | JGI IMG/M metagenome (GOLD analysis project Ga0194119, IMG submission 148620) | Freshwater microbial communities from Lake Tanganyika, Tanzania - TA2015018 Mahale Deep Cast 100m | ecosystem: Environmental > Aquatic > Freshwater > Lake | place: Tanzania: Lake... | reverse complement strand
TTACTCCGTGCCTTCGTGCATGGTCCCGTCCGAACACCACCTTGTCTCGCCTCTGCGGGATCGCTTAACATAGGCAATTACTTGTGACGTTGTGTTTAGCTAAAGCCTGTTGCGAAAGTCGGATGGCTCGCCCGCATTGGTAAAGGTTCTCTGAAAAGACTTTTTTGAAAATAGTTCTTGCTTTCCCAAGACCTAATCGAGTATATCGATTAGGTGTGATCGGCCCCACTTCACGTCAAGCCTCGCTGTTCTACCTGGCTTTCGCCAAGGAAGCCGCCTTGATCAAAGACCTCGCTTTGGATGAGCTGGATCAACTGCTCAAAGATCCAGACCTGTTGGCCCTGAGTTCGGAAGCCTTGGGCGGGCGGGCCCTGCGTTCTAAAGATTTGGGACGACCCGGGATTGCTCCGGATCGTCTGTTGCGTTGCGTCGTGCTCAAGCATGTCAAGCGATGGTCGTTTCGGCAGCTCGAATACGAATTGCGGCACAGCTTGCTCTATCGGCGTTTCACCTGTTTTTTCGAAGATCCCATTCCTGATTTTACGAGCTTTTCTCGCACCTTTGCCCTGTTCGGTCCTGAGGGAACCCGGCGCATTCATGAGCGCGTGGTCCAAAAAGCCAAAGAGCAGGCCTTGATTCGGGGGCAAAAACTGCGAGTGGACACGACGGCCGTGGAGACCAACATTCATTACCCGACCGATAGCCGGCTTTTGCAGGACTCGCTGCGCGTGTTGACGCGCTCGCTCCAGCGCATTGCCCAGCAGTGCGTGGGAAAATCCCTGCGGGTGGTGGACCATGCCCGAGCCGCCAAATACCGGGTGTTGGAAATTTGTCGGGCGGCCAAAGTTTTCACCGACAGCGGCAAGGCCCAACTGCAGAGCAGTTATGGCAAGCTGCTGCAGCTCACACGCCGGGTCAAACGACAGGCCCTGGCCGTGTTGGAAGATCTGCAGGAGCAGCGGCTGAAAATTTCGGGAAGTTTACTGACCGTGCTCAAAGAGCAAGCCGCGCTGGCACATTATGTGCCTTTGGTGGAGAGAGTCATCACCCAAACAGAGGTTCGGATTTTCCAGGGCCAGACCCATTACGAAGGAAAAATCTTGAGTCTGTTTGAAGAGCACAGTGCGGTGATTCGCAAGGGCAAAGCGGACAAGCCGACGGAGTTTGGACGCCTGGTCCGTCTGGATGAAGTGGAGAACGGAATGATCAGCGGCTATGCCATTGCACCGGGCAATGAGAGTGATCAAAAGCAGTGGAGGCCCGCTTTGGAAAATCACCGGGAGCTTTTTGGCCGAGTGCCGCGATTGGCCAGTGCGGATCGGGGTTTTTGGAATACACAGAACGAAGAAGCGGCTCAGGAACTGGGAGTCAAGCAAGTGGTGTTGCCCGCGCGCGGTCGACTGTCCGCCAAACGGTTGGAGCACCAGAAGCAGTCCTGGTTCCGCAGAGGCCAAGGCTGGAGGGCGGGCATTGAAGCCCGCATCAGCACCCTCAAACATCCTTTTGGAATGAAACGAGCCCGCTACAAAGGCGAAGCGGGCTTTGAACGTTATGTGGGTTGGTGTGTCATCGCGCAGAATTTAATCGCGATGGTTCGGACCAGACATAAGAAGGCCTCGGGATGTCGCAGCGGATGAAGGCAAACTTTCAACCACGATGAATGAAAGGCAACGACGCAAACTGATCGGAGAAATTGAGCAACTGGCCCAAGAAGCGATCTTTGGGAGCCTGTCGGAAACCTACCGTTGCTGCGGCAACCCCAACTGTCGTTGTCACTCTCAGGGCCCCAAGCACGGACCTCATCTCTACGTCAGCTATCGAGGTCCTTCGGGCAAAACGACCGGATATTATGTTCCGCAAGCGGCGCAGCAGTCCGTCCGACGTGGCATTGAAGCTTGGAGCCGCTTGCAGGAACGCTTGCGTGAACTGAGCCTTGCAAATAAGGAGCGCTTGATCCCAGCAAGACCCCCTGCCAGTCGCAAGAAAACCGCTCGCGAATAAGCCTATTTCGCAACAGGCTATAGCTAGACCCTATCCGAAAAGGTGAAGGGGCGTTCTGATGTCAGTGCTACTCTTTCGAGAATTTTCTCGCTGTCAATCGTTGTCAATCGTAATATCCTTGACAGGAGATACTTAGAATGAGTATAAACCCTCATGTCTAGCGTGCCTGTCCTTCCCTCGCAACCGCTCCCGCGGTTATTTCTCATGCCGGTGGATTCCCCATTGCATCAGTTTTTGGTGGAAACCCACCGGATCGTTGAATTTGAACCAGCCATCCTCGATCACATCGAGTCGGACCTGGATGCCTACGGGCTGAAAAAGAAATTGTTGCGCGAAGCCGATCGCCGTTTTCTGGAAGGACAAACCTTAGATCTGCCCACCTTGAAAATTGAGTTGCGCCAGATCAATCCGACCAGCCTGCGGTTGGAAGTGGGCCGTCCGCGGATGGAACCTTATTTGGTCTATCTGTCGCTCATGTGGCGAGGGCGCTTTGGTGGTTGCAAAGATCAAGAGGGACGCCTGCTGCAAGAAGAATCGATGACGCTGCACTGGTGGTTGGAAAATCTAGGACTGAGTTTGCCCCCGGCCAGTACCTTGAGTGAGAATGTCAACGCCGTCAGCAATGCCACGCGCGATTTCATCCACAAAGCGCAACTGCGCTATATCATTAATGAGCGGCTGGATGATTTTAGTAGTCTCTACTTGGACAGCACGGCCACGGCCGCCAACACCGAACGGCCGACCGATTCGGGCTTAATCACCAAGCTGGTCGAGCGGATCTGCCGCACGGGAACTAAACTGGATCGGTTTGACTTGCCCAACTTCAATCCCAGCGGCTTGGAGAAGTTGCAGACGGATCTGCGCCGGATGCATCGGGAGATTGGATTTGGCACCGGCAAAGCCAAAAGCCAGGGCAAACTCCAGAAGCTTTATTACAAACTGCTGCGACGGGGTCGGCGGAGCCGCAAGCGTTTTGAGCGGGAGCTGGCGGCAGTGGAAAGGGCCTTGAAGCAGCAAACGCAATTACTGCCGAGTCAGCGACTGTTGGCTGAAGAAGTGATCGGGCTGATCCGTGCGGATATTCAGGCCATCGGCCAAGTAGCGGAGGCTTGCGAGCGCAGGATCTTCCAAGAGGAGACAGTCCCCAGCCGCGAAAAGATCATCAGCTTGAGCGACGGCGATGCCGCTTTCATCGTCAAAGGCGGGTGGAATACGGTGATTGGTTATCGACCTCAACTGGGCAAAAGCGGCCAGGGTTTTGTCAGTGCTCTGATCGTGCCGAGGGGCAACGCGGCCGACAGTGGTCAATTGGTCGATGTGGTGGTGGACCATTGGGATCGAAGCGGAGTGTTGCCAAAGTTGGTCAGTAGCGATGATGGCTACAGCGATAAGAGCGCCCGCCAAGATCTGCTGCAGACGGGCATTGAAGTGGTGAGCATCAGCGGAGCCAAGGGAAAGAAAATTACTTCGGCTGAGGAATGGAGGCGGCCCGAGTACCGAGCGGCGCGAGCCAATCGTTCCGGCATCGAATCACTGGTCTTCACTTTGAAGGACGGATACGAGTTCGGTCAATTGCTCAGGCGCGGCAATGAGAATGTGCGAGCCGAGCTGACGGAAAAGATTTTGGCCTACAACATTGGGCAGATCGTTCGTGTCCGGGAGCGCCGGGCTAGAGAGAGTCAGGAGAAATCACTGGCGGCATAGATTACCCGAACACGATTGGAACTAAAGATATGGGACAACTATCGTCAACCGTGGTCAAAAAAAGCCGCATTGAATTCCCGTGATAGCTGCGCGGGGCTGATCTGAATCAAAAATCCGGCTCAGCCGAACACGAGAGTGTCACCACACGGTGCCGACGACCCCCTTTTCGGATAGGGTCTAGCTAGCTTGGCACCGGTTCGCACTTTCCACAAATGAACCAACTGGTCGAAGGAACCGGTGAGCAATCGCTCGCCGTCTGGAGAAAACGCGAGGCTCGAAACGTTCAACTTGTGTGCTGACCAACGGCTCATCTCTTGTTGAGTTCTGACGTCCCAAAGCCGCACATCCTCTTGGTCGCCCACGGCGAGTAGATTGCCGCACGGCGAGAACGCCAAAGGATTTCCTGTGAATCTTCCCTGCGGAAGGTTGCCGATTTTCGTTCCCGAGTTCAGATCCCAAAGCGCGATGTTCGTGCTGCTTGGACCGGAGAAGCAAGCCATGTATTTTGATTGGAGAAGTGAAAACGCGACGATGCCGCCGTCGTTGACTGGGATTGTCCAGACTGAACGGAGTTTGAAAGTGCCGGCATCAATATCCCAAATCCGGACTTGTCTCACGTCATTGGATTGAAATGTTGCGGCAAAATATTTCCCATCAGGAGAAAAGGACGGCCATGCGCCAGCCATTGGAATGCGGCCGGATTCTTGCCAGTTAGCCGTGTCCCATAGAATGGTGCTGTGGCCATTCGGTGCGACCGCGAGGTATCGGCTATCGCTCGAAAATGCGATGGAATACGAGAAGAGAATGTTCTCGGTTTTTGGCAGCACCGCCAGTGGTCGCTGCGTCGCAACATCCCACACTCTCACGGTCCTATCCTCGTATAAGCCGCCCGATGCCACGAATCGTCCGTCCGGTGAAAGGGCCAGCGTACTGACACCATCCTCGTGAGCTTTGAGAGAGGCGAGTTGATCACCCTGGCACTCTCTCCAGAGATAGCGCCATTCAAAGCCGCGCAAGTCTACCTCGCGTGGCCGTGGGATATGCTTCTTCAACAGGTCTAATGCCCGGCCAAAATTGTTTTCCGCAGCGGCCTGTTCGGCGACATTGATGTCCGCGACGTACAAGTTTTGTCTTAGGGTCTGGGCGCCGTGATTGATTCGAAACGCCGCGATGGCTGAGCCGATCGCAACGACAAGGACCAGCGCGACCGTCGCGGACGCGAGGCTGGCGATCACCGGTTTGCGCCGGCACCAGCGCCAGGCGCGCTCAATGCCGGTTGCAGGGCGCGCCAAAACCGGTTCATCGCGCAGAAACCGGCGCAGTTCCTCAACCAGTGCTTGCACGGTCGGATAGCGCTTGGGCGGTTCCTTCTTCAAACACTTCAGGCAAATCGTCTCCAGGTCGTGGGGGACCCTGGGATTCAGAAGGCGTGGAGCGACAGGTTCATTCTCGCGGAGTTGGAGCAACACATCTTCAATCGCCTCCGCTTGAAATGGAGGACGGCCCGTCAGCAAGTGATAGAGGATCGCGCCGATGCCATACACGTCGCTCGCGGGACCGACCTTCGCGTGCTTGGCGCCCGTCTGTTCGGGCGGCATGAAGTTGGGTGAGCCGAGCACCTGGCCGGTGACGGTCAATCCGAAATCTCCGCGCACGCGTTTGGCCAAGCCGAAGTCCGTGATGCGGGGCTGATCGTTCGCATCCATCAGCACGTTCGACGGCTTGAGGTCGCGATGCAGCGTGCCTTGTTGATGCGCGTAATCAATGGCTTCGGCAACGACCTGCAGGTAACGCGCGGCCCGTTGGGCCGGAAGAGGACCGTCCCGCGCGATCTCGGCCAGGTTGCGGCCCTGGACGTATTCCATCGAGAAGTAATGCTGGCCTTCGCATTCGCCGGTTTCGTAAATGGCGACGATGTTCGGGTGGCGCAAATTGGCCGCGACTTCGGCTTCGCTTCGGAAACGCAGGACCTCCTGTTTGCTGGCGAATTGGCCGGAGAGAATCATCTTCAGCGCGACGACGCGATTGAGCTTGACTTGCCGCGCTTTGTACACGACTCCCATGCCGCCGCGGGCGATTTGGTCCAGCAATTCGTAGTCGCCGAAGCGGCGGACGTGCGTTTGGGAAAGCGGGTCGATCGCCGTCGGCGGCTCTGGGGGCTCAGAAATGCTTAGAGCGGTGGCCTCATCGGAAGCTTCGAGCCCGAGTTGGATGAGGCACTTTGGACAACGATCGCCCAAAGCGCTTTCCGGCAAGGTAGCGCCGCACTCGGCGCAGATTTTAGCTATCGTCATAACCTTGAGACACGAATTTCACGGATGGGCACGAATTCCCGAAGGCCGTCTCCATTCGTGTCAATTTGTGAAATTTGTGTCTCTTTGTTTGCGGCTCTGGTTTTGTGTTCTCGTTCCTGAATGAAGCAAATCCGGACAGAAGTTTCAGAGTCGCCGCCGGACAGATTTGCAATCTGCCGTTTCGCAGGCTTGCAGCCTGCCGGGCATCAGAATGCCTCAAGGCTTCGAAGTTGCCGACGCCGTGCCGATTGCAAATCGGCGATACGGCAGACTGCAAGTCCGCGCTACGCAGTCTGGCTCACCCGCACAAGACGCTGATGAGATGCCTGAGTTCATCGTCGATTTCACTCGGATCGGCAACGGTGCGCGCGATCTCGGAGCGCAGGACAGCCCCAAAGCGTTTTTTGAGTCGATGGATCTCAGATTTCACCGCCGCTTCGGTCAATCCCAGGCGGCTGGCGGCTTGCGCGTAGGTCTGCGAGCTCTGCTCGCCGGGCAGGAAACATTCCAGTTGATCGAAACGTTCGCGTTTGCCGGCGGTGGTGTATTCCTCTTGTAGTCGCGAACGCGCGGTTTCCAAGACGGTGAACGCCCAACCCCGTTCGTAAAGGCGGTCGGCCGTCAAAGCGTGGCTTGGCTCCAGGCGATAGCGATTCTCTGCCGTGAGTTCGTCCAAAGGGATATGAGTTTTGTCGCCGCCGCGTTTCTGGGCGCGAGCGCGGTCTCGTTGGTTGGACAAAAAATGTTTGAGTGAAGCAAGGAGGAACCAGCGGAACCGGCCCCGTTCGCGCTCCGCCGTGCCGACGTAATTCTTAGCCAGAAACGTGGCGAAGAATTCCTGGGTCAAATCCTGCGCATCGTGCGGGCCGTAGCCTTGCCGGCGGACGTAGGCATACAGCGGATACCAATACAAGCGGCAGACGGTTTCCAAGGCTTGCCGGGCTTCGGGCGACTTGCTTTGGCCCGCCATCAACACGACGCTCCAGTGAGTTGTGGCAAAGACTGCACCGGTAGGATGAAGATGGTCTCCGACGCTGTGTGGCATGGCCGTGGCGCTGCAGCAAGGAACCGTTACGGTGAGGGCAGGCTAATCATGGGGGCAGGCTGTGTCAATGCGCAGTCCGTCATGTCCAGTGCATCCGGGCAAGAAATCCTACGGGCTGAACGCCTGGGCGGAAGCCGTGGGCATCGCGGACTTAGGGTCTGTGCAAAAATAAATTCCGATTTTGCTGGAGGCGATTTCGCTTTCTGGCGAGGCACGACGAAGGAGCATAGCCAGGGCTCTGAGGAGAAACGAAGCCAGAAAGCGAAATCGCCCCAGCCCTCCGGGGCGGGGCGGCGCCTGGCCGGCTGCGGCGTTGCTCGTCGGTCACAGCCCCAAAACGGGGATGCTCCCTCCTCGTGCCTTGCATCCGGCCAGGCGGCGCTCCCGCCAAAACCGGAAGTTATTTTTGCACAGACCCTTAAGGGCGAGAGTCGAGGAATTGATGGAATGAGCGCTGGCACGGTGCGAAGTAGGTCTAGCCACTGGTTTCAGGCTGTCAACCTGGTGGGGCGGAACAAACGGAACAACAGGGGCGGAGAATTGAAGTCAGTGGTTGAACACAAACTCGGCGGAGTTGAGCAGCGCCCACATCACATCTTCGGTGGCGGATTGGCGTGTCGCTCCTTCCGCCGCGAACGCGCGGCTGGCCAGGCTGAGTTCCTCCGGCGTGGGAAAGCGGCAGTAGGCGGCGAGGTAAATCTCGTTGATGATTTCTTTCGTCGTCCGTTCGGTGGCGGCGAGGCGTTTCGCGCGGCCCTCCGCGTGAGCAATCTTCGTTTGCAGCTCATTCGCGTTCATCATGTGCAACGCCTGGACGACGCTGGGCTTGGTGTCGCGTTCGCACGGACAATCGCTGCTGGAATTGGGACGGCCAAACGCGTCCATGAATTCAGAGGTAATCTTGTAATTCCACGCTTCTTTCGCGCGCGAACCGCCCGTCAACCCCAGGAACGACGTGGGCACGCCCGTCACGTCGGCGACGGCGTCCGCGAGCACCTCGGCGGGCAAACGGCGGCGATACGCGCGAGAGAAATTCCGTGGGTCCGTCAGGTTATGTTCGTTTGGCAGTGAACTGAGTTGGTAGAGGTGCGACCGCATGATCGTCCGCATCAGATGCTTCAAGTCGCAGCCGTGCCGAACGAAATCTTTAGCCAGCGCATCGAGCAGCGGCTCATGAGTCGGTGGATTGGACGTGCGAAAGTCATCCACCGGATCGACAAAGCCGCGGCCAAAAAACTCCGCCCAGATTCGATTCACCACGGCGCGGGCAAAGAACGGATTGTCCGCCGCGGTGACCCAATCCGCCAGGGCCCGGCGCGGATCGATTTCCTGCTCGAACTTCACCGGCGCGCCGTCCGGCGGTTTCGGACGCATGACAGCTTCGGTCACGGGATGTTTCACCTGGCCGCCGGGCGCGTGGTAGAACACCTCGAAGTCGCCGGAGATGGGCGGGGAAATGCCCGTGCCTTTGCGCTTCATCTCGGCGAAGTAGGCGGCAAATTGATAGAAGTCGTCCTGGCTCCACTTCTCATTCGGATGATGGTGGCACTTCGCGCACTCCAGGCGCACGCCGAGAAAAATCTGGCTGACCAGCGTCGTGATGTCCTGGGGCTCGCGGCGGTCGCGGAAGATGACCGTCGGTCCGTAGCGATGCGTGCTGCCCTGCGCTATGAGGATTTCGCGAACGAACTGATCGTAAGGTTTGTTCTGCCGGAAGCTTTCGCGCAGCCATTGATCGAGCATGAAGACGCTCTTGACGCCCGCGCGGTCCGGATTGGGCCGGAGCAAGTCGGCCCATTTGGTGGCCCAATGATCGGCGTACGCCGGGTGTTGCAGCAAGCGGTCGATCCACTTCGCGCGTTTGTCCGGCGAGTCGTCCTCAAGAAACCGCCTCGCTTCGTCCGGAGCCGGCAAGACGCCGATTGCGTCCAGCGACGCCCGGCGAATGAACTCGGCGTCCGCGCAGGCGTCTGACGGCAGCAATCCCAGCGTTTTGAAGCGCGCGTAAGCCAGTTCGTCGATGAAGTTGTGCACCGGCAGGGCGGTGTACAGCGCTTCGGGCAGGGAACGCTCCGGCGGGACGGACACACGCGACACCTCGACCAACCCCATGAAGCGGACAACGATGACGCCTTCGCCGCTGAGTTTGCCAACCGTGACCAGGCCGTTTTCATTCACGGTCGCGATGTCCTTTTCGTTCGACTTGAAGTCCGCCAATTCCGTGATGTCACGGCTGCTGCCATCGGAGTAATGGGCCTGAACGGTGAGCGCTTGCTGGTCGCCTTTGCGGTAGCGCCGCTCGCCCGGAGAAACGGTAATGCGTTGCAGGGCGGGCTCGTTCGGCGCGGAATACAGCATGCCCTGCTCGATCCACCGCACCAGGGTTTGGTAGGGTTTCGAACCAACTCCCAATCGTTCTCCGCCTTCGTGGGGGATCGACAGCGTCGGTTTTTGCAGAATCAAACTGTGCTCGCCAAACGCCGGGAAGACTCTGCGGCCTCGCGCGTCCTTGACGATTTCCCGGTAGTCGGACTTGGGATCGTAGGCGAAGACGGAGAGCTTGAAGCCGTTTTGACCTTCCGGTTTAGCATGGCATTGGCCCGCGTTGCAGCCCGCTTTGCTCAGAATGGGCAGCACGTCGTTGACGAAGCTCACCGGGGCATTGGTGAGCGCGGCCAGGCTGCTGCTTTCTTCCGTTGCACGAACGGGCCGCCTCTTCCCATCCCTCTCCCCCTCCAAGGGGGAGAGGGTGTCCGCAGGACGGGAGATGGGGTCGTTCAGAACTTGAATCGGCGCGTGAGATTCAGGTTCCCCTCCTGGGAGGGGTGAAGGGGTGGGTTCGACGAGTTTTCGCACCAGTTTGCCACTGGATTGCCACACGCCGATCGAGCCGTCGTCGCATCCGCCGTAGATTAGCTTTCCGTCGGGCGAGATCGCGAGCGCGTGCAACATTTCGTTGGCGCTGTTGAATGTTTTCTCCGGGCGTTCTTTCGTCTCCTCGCCGGACCGAACGGCGCCGTCGTCACACGCGGAGAAAATGTGCTTGGCTTCGGAGGCCCAGACAAGGTCCGTGACGCAGCCGGGATGGCTGCGGATGGTGACCTTCTGTTCCTTGGTCTTTACGTCCCAAACTTTGATCTCTTTGTCGGCTCCGCCGGAGGCGAGCGCTGAACTGTCAGGCTTGAACGCGAGAGCCAGCACGTGCCCGTTGTGGCCCTCGAGTCTTGCGATCTCCTTGCCCCCGGGGAGTTCCCAGAGCTTGACGAGCTTGTCCGCGCTGGCCGAGGCCAGCGATTTTCCGTCGGGGCTGACCTTGAGATCGAGAATGCTGTCGCTGTGCGCGACCCAATTGGTTTTGAGTTCGCCTTCCGGCAACTGCCAGACACGAATCTCTCCGCCTTGCGTCTCGATGCCATCGGCCGCGACCAGGCTCGAACTGTCCGGTGTGAAATCCAGCGCCGTCACCCGACCGGTCAAATGGGTGAGTTCGCGCGAACGTTCCAGATTCGTCGCGTCCCAAAGCAAAACGCGCCGAAATCCACCGGCGGCCAGGTGTTTCCCGTCCGGGCTCCAGGCGAGCGACTGCACCGCGTCGCGGTGACCTTCCAGGCGAGCCGCCAGCGTTTGATTCGTTTCGCTGAGATCGTAGATGACGACCGCATTGCCTCGGCCAGCGGCCAGGCGCTTCCCGTCCGGAGCGAGTGCCAGCGCGAGGACGGGACGGTAAGTCAGCGGCAAAGGACGGAGCTTGGTGGGATCCAAGGACGGAGAAGCTTCTGCCAGGGCCGCAGCATCCCATTCCGCACCGGCTTTGATCCAGTCGCGCAAAAGATTGATTTGCTCCTCCGACAGTTGTTCCTTGGGCGGCATGTGCGGGTCGGAATCGGGAAGGATCACCTGCGTCAACAAACTCTCGCCCGGTTGGCCCGGCACAACGGCGGGGCCGTTGTCACCGCCCTTGAGCAGAACTTCGCGCGACGTCATGACGAGGCCGCCCTTTTTCTTGTCTTCGTTGTGACACGCGAAACAATGCTTCTTCAAAAGGAGCATGGTCTGGCGGCTCACCCTGTTTGTCTCAGCGTGATGCTCGATAGTTCCGTCGGCGAGAGGCCCTGCCTCCTTTGAAGCAATTTGAACGACGCCTGAGGCCAGGCACAGAAGAATCACCAGAGTTTGAGGCGCGTTCGGCATCCGCTAACTCCTAATCGAACCCGGCGATTATATGAAGCGCGAATTTGGACTGCGGCCAATGCCTCAGTTAAGGTAGTGCGAGGCTTGTGCGAGGCTCCCGCCGAGCCACTGCCATCGCAGAAAGGCTCCGCAGGAGCCTCACGACGAAGCCCCAGGGCAGCGGCATTGGCCTGGGCTTGTGTCGGCAGATCGCCGAGGCGCACCGAGGCACGTTGACGCTTGAGAATCGTTCCCGCGCCGCCGGCTGCATCGCCACGCTGCGGGTTCCGATTTGAGCAGCGCCCCGGCAGAGGAGCGCGGGCAGCTTGCCCGCGCGGGTTGCCTGAAGATCTCGAGAAAAGCGGCGGCCAGACTGCCCGCGCTCCTTCTTGAATCAGGCACGCTCGAACATTGAACTTTGAACTTTTGAACCGCAGGTCTCATCTGGCTGGAGTCAACACCACGAGGCAGCGGGCGCCGAACGCTTTGGGTCGCCGAGACAAGCGTTGGTCGAGCCGCTGCAACCAGGGCAAGCGGCTGACGGGATAGAAGCACGGTTTGCTGAAGCCGCCTGAGAACAGGTAACTGAAGCTCGCGATCGCCTCCGCGTGAACGATCGTCCAACCTTCCAGCGCGGCCGGAGACTCGCGCCGGAAGAACAGGCGCGTGGCATTTCCCTGCGCTGCGTAATAAGCACGCGGCCGCGGCAAGGTTTCCGCGAGATTGATGGGCTGGCGCCACGCCACGGGTTCGGGATGCAGCCACCGGTACACCGGGAAGCTGCAGCGACTGATGTAAGGCTCGAACAGAATCAGCCGGCCCTTCTCCGTCAGAACTCGCCGCGCTTCTTTCAGAAAACATTTCGGCGCCTCCAGATGATGAAACACGTCAAAAAGGACGAGGTGCGACATCGTGCCGCCGGCAAAGGGAATCTCGTAGGCATCGCCGACCACATCGAGCCAGGGATTGAAAAAGACGTCACTGCTCAGGGCCTCCGGGAGGCGCGACTTCAGATGGCCGATCCCCGAGCCGATCTCCAGGATTCGTCCCGGAATGGAGCGATCGATTTGCCGGGCGATGCGTTCGTAGAATCCCGCGTAAATCTCGCGCAGAACCGGCTTGTTCTCCCAGGCGCTCTTGTTGCGCTGGATTTCGGTTTGATGGCGCTGGAGGGTCGCGTTCAAGCCCAGTCGTCGTCTGCATTCCCTCTCCCGTGAGGGAAGTATGCGCTCAGGGTAGCGCAGATTTTCAATCTACCAGCATCGCTGGAAATCGTCGCGGACCGACCCCGATTGTCTCGTCCTCGTCCTCGCTACTGCTTGGTCCGCGGGATGGACGACAAAGCTCGTAGCGCAGAGTTGCACTCTGCCGTATCGCAGAATTGTATTCTGCGGGGCGTCTCCCAGTCCGAGCCCGCTGGGACTTGCCGGCGCCCTGCCG
>Ga0194119_10009927_pt1 | contig 12673 bp, 10 predicted proteins | sample TA2MahC100mmetaG_FD_148620 | JGI IMG/M metagenome (GOLD analysis project Ga0194119, IMG submission 148620) | Freshwater microbial communities from Lake Tanganyika, Tanzania - TA2015018 Mahale Deep Cast 100m | ecosystem: Environmental > Aquatic > Freshwater > Lake | place: Tanzania: Lake... | reverse complement strand
CCGTTGTGGGTGAACCGGAACGGCGAACTGGCGTAAGCCTTCAGCGTCGGCGTGAACAAGTCCACGAACGGCACTCCCTGTGCGCGCGCGACCTCAGCCATCGCGTCGGTGTAGAGCTTGAGGTTCGCGTTGTTTGCCTTGCCGTCGGGGAGATTTGGATTGCCGAGGTTTTCATGTGCGATGGGCGAGACGAGCGCGAGCCGGGGCGCACCAGCGTCAGAGTAATTTTGCTTCCGCGTGTGCTCGATGAAGTGGGCGAGGTCAGCCTTGAACTTCGCCACGCCCGCCGGCCCCGCGAAGGACTCGTTAAAGCCGAAGCAGGCCAGCACGACTGTGGCCTTGCTGAACGCGAGATGCTGGTCCGGCGAGCCGAAGTTCTGCGAGCGCAGCCGTGCAGGCAGCACCTTGTCGCCCTTCGAGTAGGAGGAATTCTCGATGGAGATTTCCGTCTTGATGTCCACCTCGTCGGCGGTAAAGGCGAGGTTACGGACGACGAGGTTGAGCCTCGGGAAGCGCTGGTGAAGCAGCGTTTCCCAGTGATTGTCGTGCTGCATTCGCTCGGCCAGCGCATTGCCGATCAACGCGATGTGGTCGCCGGGTTGGAGTTGGAGCCGCGCGGGCGGCGGCGCGGCAGCGGCATGGAGCTGGTGGAGGCAGAGAAGGACGGCAACAACCGACAACAGTGACTTCATAGGCAAGCTTCAAAGATGCTTGCCTCCAAAGATAATCAACGCAAGTCAGCATCCTGCTACTGGTCGCCAAGGAAGAGGCATCACCCCGTGTCGAAGGGCGATTGGAAGACCGCCGAGGATGAGCAGAAAAACGACTTCATACCAGCCAAGCCCGCGTTAACGCCCTCACAATATGCGGTCATGCGCCCACGGGTAACGCGCCGTGCAGCCGAACTCCCGCGTCTGCTGGCCGGTGGGCGGCGTGTTGAAGTTGGCCGGATCGTAGGATGCGCCGGCCTCGCGCAGCACAGTCTCCAGCAACGGATGCCCGAACGTCACGGCAGGAAAAACCACTTCGCTGCGGTTCACGTCCACCACGCGCGTCTGGTCAAGGGCCACCACCACACGGCGGAGGGGCTTGAGCCGCTGCCGCTGTTCCGCAAGAAAGGCAACCACCTCCTCCGGGGTGCCGCCCGCGAAGGTCGCCGCCACGCTCATTCGATAAGGTCTTTACCATCCTTGATGCGCTGCTCCATGCGCTTAACCACAGGCATAGCGCGAAGAATGGCACTCTTTTCCGTCTGGCCTATAAAAGATTTTAACTCGACGCGCACGGCAGCAATCACTTCGCCGTTGCGGTCGTGCAAAGGCAAAGTCACCAGCATCAGACCTCGTGGCTTGTCCTCGCCGGTGTACATCACATCTTTGGCAATGACGTCGCGCTCTACTTCGGTGCCGAGCGTGCCGACGGCCTTTGCGTCATGACTGGCGATGACGCGTGCTTGCTGGTTCGCGGCGCGCGGGGCATAGATGACCACCCCCGTGACGCTGGACTTTTTCGCTAGGGCCTCGCGCACAAGCGTGACGGCGAGCGTCTCGCGAGGGACATAGGTGATCTTGGCATCGGCGAAGTGGCTGATTGAGTCCGACTTAGTCCAAAAGCCGATCTTTCCAAACCTAAAAGAGTTATCCGTGATAGTTGGCATGGCCTCACGGCCGTTAAGCAAGCAACGGATCTGGTTGCCTTTACACTCAATGGTCATTTCTTGCCATACCCCACGCGGGATGGCGATTTCTGGCCCGATGGGCGGGCTGCGATCGCCGTTTACAAACTTGTAAAACCGGAACGTGTTGCCCAATGAACTAGCGCGAACGACGTAGTAGTTTTTGGCGTCTTGGTAACGAAACGCAACACCCGCCATCTGCTCGGCTTGGCCTTCGACGCACTTAAACTTTGTAGTGAAAGTGAAGTCGCCGTAATCCTCCTGCTCAAACACCAGCACCGGGAACCGCTCACCCGTCGCATCCGTCGAGAGCTGCGCTAAAACGCCTTGCTTGCCACCGCGCGGCGCGCCGCCCGTCAACGGCTGGAAGGCAGTCGGGGTCTCAGCCAACACGATCTTCCAATCCCCCGGGGCACCCGCGCCGGTCAGCGCGCTCACGAAGCCCTCAGGCGGCTTACCCGCCGGCAACTGGGAGAAGTCGAAGAACCGCTCCGCCGCGCGCCCCGAGACACAGCCCCAGCCGACCAACAACCCGAGGAGTAAGCGCATTGACATCGGCAGGAAAGTAACAGAAGCCGGCGGCGCGACAAGCGTTCTGCACGCCGGGACGCCAATCCGCCCCAAGGCTTCCGACCGATGGCCATAAACCCGCGCGTTGTCAGCCACGGCGTGGTGCTGGCACACTCCATCCATGGCTGCTGAAAAAATTCGCGTCGCCGTCATCGGTACTGGCTCGTTGGGCAAGGAGCACGCCCGGATTTACGCTGACTTGGCGCGCGCGGGCCAGGTCGAGTTCGTTGGCGTCTTTGACGCGAATCCCGAGGCCGCCCGCAAGCATGCCGCCGCGCACGGCACGCGATCCTTTGCCTCCATCGCCGAAGCTGCTGTGGCGAGCGATGCCCTCAGCATCGTCACGCCCACGACCACGCACTTCAACATCGCGAAGTCCCTGCTCGAAGCCGGGCGACATATCCTTGTGGAGAAGCCGATGACCGAGCACTCCGCGCAGGCGGCGGAACTCGTGCAACTCGCCCACGACCGGGCGCTCGTGCTCCAAGTCGGGCACGTCGAGCGGTTCAACCCGGTCTTCAGCTACCTCGAAACCGCCGCGCCGGAGCCGCGCTTCATCGAATGCCACCGGCTCTCGCCTTTCCCCGCACGCAGCACGGACATCGGCGTCGTACTCGACCTGATGATCCACGATCTCGACGTGGTGCTGGCCTTCGTGCGCTCGCCGGTGGTGAGCGTGGATGCCGTGGGCATTCCGGTCTTGAGCAAGTCCGAGGACATCGCGAACGCACGGCTGCGCTTCGCCAACGGCTGCGTGGCCAACCTCACCGCTAGCCGTATCAGCCCGGAGCGGCTGCGCAAAATCCGGGTCTTCAGCGGCGGCGCACAGCCCAGTTACATATCGTTGGATTACCGCGAGCAGAAGGGCTTCATTTTCCGGCTGGCCGGCGACGACGCGGAAAAAAGCTCATTGCTTAAGATGCTCTTGTCCGCGAACGACTCGGCCATCGTGAGCGAATTTGCGGGGAAGAAGATCGTGCGCGAGCCCGTGCCCATCGCGAAGGACGAGCCGCTCAAGCTGGAGCTGGCGCACTTCGTCGAGTGCGTCCGCGAACGCCGCACGCCAAAAGTCAGCGGTGAATCAGCCAAGCACGCGCTGGACGTGGCGTTTGAGATCACGCGGCAAATCAGCGCGGCTGGGTCCAACTCATGAGTGTGAAAACGCGTGACGTCGTGATCGTGGGCGGCGGCGCGGCCGGTTTCTTCGGAGCCATCACGTGCGCGGAGGCGCTGGCGGGGCGCGGCTTGGTAACGGTGCTGGAGCGCGGGCCGCAGTTTCTTCAGAAGGTGAAAATCTCCGGAGGCGGGCGGTGCAACGTGACGCACTCATGCTTCGAGCCGAAGGAACTTGCGAAGCGGTATCCACGTGGTGGACCGGCGCTGATCGGTGCGTTCCATCGGTTTCAGGCAACGGACACGGTGAGGTGGTTCGAGGCGCGCGGTGTGGCGCTAAAGACGGAACTGGATGGACGGATGTTCCCCACCACAGATCAGTCGCAGACGGTTATTAATTGCCTGATGGAGGCTGCGCGCAAAGCCGGCGTCCAGGTGCGAACGAATTGCGGCGTAGATCAGGTGCAGCGGAGGGCGGAAGGCGGTTTTAGACTTGGCTTGTCTGCCGGCGCAAGTAATCCGTCACCTCAACCCACTCCCGCGATGGGAGCATGGAAGTCGGATCACAATAAGCGACTCCTCACGTCGTCTCCTAGGAGTTTAGATTGCGACGCGTTGCTGCTGGCGACGGGCGGTTGCCGCGCAGCGGTGGCGGGGTCGCTGGCGGCGGCGCTTGGGCATACGATTGAGCCGCCGGTGCCGTCTCTCTTCACGTTCCACATCGCGGACCAGCGGCTGGAAGGTTTGTCTGGTCTCGCGGTGGAGCGCGCGACGGTGAGTGTGGTGGGGGTAAAACTCAAAGAGACCGGGCCCGTGCTTGTCACGCACTGGGGCCTGAGCGGGCCGGGGATTTTGCGTTTATCCGCTTGGGGCGCGCGGGAGCTAGCGGCCTTCGACTATAAATTTTTCCTGCGGGTAAATTGGTTGCCGGACCACAACTTCGACATGGTTATCGCGCTTGCTCAAGCACAGCGCGAACTGACCGGGGCGAAGCGCGTACTAAACGCACCCCTCGGTGGGCTACCATCGCGGTTGTGGGAGAGGTTGGTGAAAACGGCAGGTATAACCGAGCAGACGCAATGGGCCGGGTTGGCAAAGCCGCAGTTACATGCCCTGGCGCGGCAGTTGACGGAGTCGGAGTTCGCCGTGACGGGCAAGAGCCTAAACAAGGATGAATTCGTGACTTGCGGGGGCGTGCGGCTGGACGAGGTGGACTTTAAGACGATGGCGAGCCGCGTTTGCCCCGGCTTGTATTTTGCCGGCGAGTTGCTGGACATTGACGGCATCACGGGCGGCTACAACTTCCAGGCCGCTTGGACGACGGGTTGGCTGGCGGGTAATGCGATGGCTGAGCGCCTCGCAGCAAAACAGGTCTGAACGCATGGCCGAAAAAAAAATCATGATTATCGCCGGGGAGCCGAGCGGCGACGCGCTGGCGGCGGAGTTGGTCGAGGCGGTACGCACGGAAGCGCAGTCCCACGGCCACCCGGCGAAGCCGGTGCTGCGCTTCTTTGGCGCGGGCGGGCCGAAGCTGGAGGCCGCCGGCATGGAACTGGCCGTGGATCTGACTCAGCACGCGGTCATCGGACTATGGGAGGTCGTCAAGAACTACGCCAAGTTCCGGCGCATGTTCGCCGACCTATTGGAGTTTGCCGAGGAGCGCCGACCCGAACTGCTGGTGTGCGTAGATTTTTCCGGTTTCAACCGGCGCTTTGCCCGGGCGGTGCGCCAACGCGCAGCGCGCAGCAAGGGCAAATGGAACCCGCGCATCGTGCAATATGTTTCGCCTCAGGTTTGGGCCTCGCGGCCGGGCCGAGCGACAGGAATGGCGGACGATTATGACCTACTGTTGTCCATCTTTCCCTTTGAGAAAAACTGGTATGCGAAACATGCGCCAGACTTGAAGGTTGAATTTGTCGGTCATCCGCTGTTGGACCGGCACGCCGCTTGGCGCGAGCAGCGAGCCCCGACAACTAAACCGGCGGCGCATAAATTTCTCACCGTGCTACTGCCCGGTAGCCGACCCGGCGAACTAACGCGGCATCTTCCACCGATGCTGGAGGCGGCCCGGCGCATTGGGGCAGAGGTGGACAGCGAGTTCCGTGTGGTGTTGCCCTCAGCACAACTGTTACCGGTATTCGCACGGCATTGTCGGCCGTTTGCGATGGATAAAAAAGGACTTCCAGAAATCCAAGTCCCTACGCTCGAGCAAGCGCGCAACCTCGCCCAGCAGGTAGCTCGCGGGCTGGACGTGCAAGTGGGCGGACTACCGGAGACGTTGCGCGCGGCCGACCTCGCCATTGCTTCCACCGGCACGGTGACGATGGAGTGCGCCTTCTTTGAGGTGCCGACTCTCGCGCTCTACAAAACCTCGTGGACTACCTACCAGATCGGCAAGCGCATCGTCACGGTCAAGCATCTCGCGATGCCCAACCTGCTTGCGGGCGAAACCGTGTTCCCCGAGTTCGTGCAAGACGCCGCTACGGGAAAGAACCTCGCCGAAGCCGCGCTGGAACTGCTACACAGTCCAGAACGACGCAAGGAAATCCAGGGTAAGCTCGCCAGTATCATCGCTTCGCTCGGTTCTACAGGCGCAAACAGCCGAGCGGCGAAGGCCATCTGGCAGCTGCTGGATTTCAATTAAGACTGCGCCCAGTCCGTCTCTGAACAGTTAATCAGCTTGGGCCTAAACTCCCTGATGCGCTTGGGGCTTGTAAACCTGCTCGCGAGTTGCACGCCATCAAACTTATCTCGCTAAGTCATGGCCTGCTTTTAGCCGCGTGAAGTCCAGCAACATAACCGGCTGAAACCAGCTCACCGGGCCGGCGTGTGCTCGACCGGCACCACCGGCAGCCGCCGCCGCTGATACCACGCGACGGCGACTAAATCGTAGAGGCCACGCCACACTCGATTCCACACGCCATACTTCGAGACGCCGGCCACGCGCGGCCGGTGGCTCACCGGAATTTCGCGCACGCGGAAGCCGCCGCCGGCCACAAGGATTGGCAGGAAGCGGTGCAACCCATTAAAGCCAAACACGCCCGCCAATGCCGTGCGCCGGAACACACGCAACGCGCAACCCGTATCGCGAAAATCCGCGCCTAGCGCCGCGCCCCGCGCTGCGCGCGCGATGCGTGACGACACCCGCCGCACGAAATTGTCCTGGCGGTTCTGCCGCCAGCCGCACGCCAAATCGCACGACTCCAACTCGGCGAGCAGGCGCGGCAGATCGGCGGGGTCGTTTTGCAAATCACCATCGAGCGTGGCCAGTAACGGCCGGCTCGTTTGCGAAATGCCCGTCCATAACGCGGCGCTCTGCCCGGCGTTGCGCGTATGCCGGATGCCGCGCACGCGCGGGTTGGTGCGCGCGGCCTCGCAGACCTTCTCCCACGTCGCATCGCGGCTGCCATCGTCAACGAAAACCAGCTCCCAGTCGTTCGGCACGGCGGCAAATGCCGCCGCGACCTCGCGCGCCATCGGCAATACGTTGTCCGTCTCCTCGAAGACGGGGACAATGATGGAGATCGATTCTGGCACGACGCAAATCTAGGCGGTGGACGCACGACGGGGAAGCCAATTGAACGGCGCGCTGCTTGAACTCAGGGCCCCACTGGGATTGCCTACTTTAGCCGAGGTCATTTGCCGCCAATAATGCGAACGCGGCGCAGGGCCTTCGTGCCCGCGGACAGATGCCGGCACGCGCATCACTTCCAAGGCCCGCCCCACAGGACAGCCCAAGCGTATGTCGCGGCTCATTGCATCGTCTTTCACGAGCAAAATTTCGGAAACGAGTTGGAAGGGTTTGCCCTCCCGCCATGCCAGGTGCAAGCCACAACTTCAACCTCCAGTGTCGCAGCCAGAAAATACCTTCGGTGTTCCCCACCGCCCAGCTAACCTGCTTATGTGACGGTCAACGAAGTCATCCAGCGCGGCGCAGAGTTCCTCCAACGGCACGGCGTGGACTCGCCGCGTTTGCATAGTGAGTTGCTGCTGGCTCACGTGCTCAAGGTGCCACGCTTACAACTCTACCTGAACCACGACCGCCCGGTGGCCGAACCGGAACTCAGTGTGGTGCGCGCGCTGGTGCAACGCCGCGCCCAGCGCGAACCGCTGCAACATCTCGTCGGCTCAACTTCCTTCTGCGGGCTGGAACTTACCGTCAGCCCGGCCGCGCTGATTCCACGTCCGGAGACCGAAACGTTGGTGGAACTCGCAGTCGCCGCGCTCAAGCGCTACGGGGCTCCGGAGCCCGGGCTGCTTGACTTCGGCACTGGCACCGGCTGCGTGGCCGTCGCTCTGGCTGCGCAGTGCCCCACGGCGTGCATCCACGCTCTGGATGTATCCGAAGCCGCCCTGGCTCTCGCACGGGCGAATGCTGAGCGCCATGGCTTCATTGGTCGTATTCGGTTTCATCACGGCGACGGCTTCCGCACCCTGCCAACCGGACTGCGCTTCGACCTCCTCGTGTCGAACCCCCCCTACATCCCGACGGCCGACATCGCAACGCTCCAGCCCGAGGTGCGCGACTTTGACCCGGTCAGCGCGTTGGATGGTGGCGCGGATGGCTTGGATTTTTATCGGCTGCTCGCGCGTGAGGCCCCGTCGTGGTTGAACCCTGGCGGTGGTTTGTTAGCCGAGTTCGGGGACGGGCAAGCGGAAGCCATCGAACGGCTGTTCACCGACGCAGGCTGGACGCGAGCAGCACTCCATCGCGATCTGGACGGTCGCTGGCGCGTGGTCGAAGCGTGGAGAACGGCTTGACTCGCCGCGCAACTCGGTTGCTGATACGCGCCTATGATTCACGTCCTTGCAACCATCGAGCTTCACCCCGGCCAGCGGGACGCGTTCCTGCGGGAGTTTCATACGCTCATGCCGCTCGTCCACGCCGAGCGAGGTTGCCTCGAATACGGCCCGGCGGTGAACTGCCCCACGAGCATCCCGGTGCAAAACCACCTCGGCGACGATACTGTGACCATCATCGAGAAATGGGCCGATGTGCCGGCGTTGGAAGCCCACCTGAAGGCCCCACACATGATGGACTACCGGGGTAAGGTGAAGCTATTCGTGAAGAGCGTGACGCTGCGCGTGTTGCAACCAGCCTAAAGCTTGGCAAACCGCTCTAACTCGACACCCCGCCCGGTTTCACATCATCCCCACCCGCTTGCGCAGCGCCCACTCCAGCGCCAGCAGGAGCATGACTGCGCCGAACCACCACCAGCTCTGCCAAAGCACCGTTTCGGTTTCCACCACACGGCCTTGGCTCAGGGGCTTAAGTCGCTCAATGAGCGTACCCAGTTCCTCCTCGCGGAAATAGCGGCCACCCGAATTCACGGCGAGCTCGCGGAGTAATGGCTCGTTGCAGTTCAGCTCAGCCAACTCGCCCGTCGCGGCCCGGCGCACGGCGAAACCGGTGCGGGCCTTCATCTCCGTTTCCGGCAGGCCTTGGACGCGCACACGCACTTCGTAATCGCCGTCCGCGAGCGGCGCAGTGCGGGCGCGGTAGACGCCCGTCTCGTTTTCATCAGCGGTGAGCGGGAGCGTGGCGACCTTACGGCCGTCGCGCAGAAGCCACGCCTCGGCCTTCGCGCGCGGCATCGCGCGACCCTGCAAATCGAGGATACGGGTGCGGATTTCAGCCGTCGCGCCCGGCTCGTAGTTTAACGCACCACTGTCCAGCGCGACGTACTTGTCTTGCACGGCGAACGGCGACTCCATCAAAAACCTGGCGGTCTGATTCCAAAACTTCTGGTGGTACAGATCTCCAACCTTGTAGCGCCAACGCCAGGACTCATCAAATGCGAGATACAACACCTTACCCGCGCCGTAACGCCGGAAGACCGCCGCCGCGCTCCGCGTCTCGCCGGCCACGGCCTCCAGCCACGTCTCCGCGCCGGGCAGCGCGCGCACGGGCGCAAGCCAGTGCGGCGAGGGCAGGAACCACCACAGCCGCGCGTTCTCCTGCGGGTCGCTCGTGAGCGTGAGTGGCGTGAGCGAACTGCCCGTGGCCTTGAGCTGAAAGTTCATCGGCACGCCATCTAATGGCCTACCCTCAAAACTCACCGGGAAGAGCGACCCAAGCGCCGACGACGCCAGCAAGGCCATCCGCTCCTGCCGGCCGTCCACGAAGATAACCGCGCCGCCGCGCTGCCCGACGAAGTCGCGAATCCACTCCAACTCATTCGCGCGAAGCTGGTTGGCTGGTAAGTCGCCGAAGACAATCAGATTGTAAGTAAACAACGTTTCACGGTCGGCGGGGAACTGCCCGGCGAGTTTGCCGCGCGGCCACAACTTTTGCTCGCCGCCCGCACCCGCGAGCATCGCATTGACTTCCCAGCGGTCATCGCGCTCCAGCAGGTTGCGGAGGTAACGAAACTCCCAACGCGGCCGGCCATCAAGTAACAGCACTTTCGGGCGTAGTGTGGTCGCGTTCACCCACAAAGCACCGGAGTTATTTGCGCTATCTTTCTCACCCGCCAGCACCGTTGCATCGGCAGTGAAGTGCAGCGGCATACTTGCAAAGCGTAAATCCTTTTCCTGACGCCTCAACTCGTCCGCAACCAATTCCTTCACTGGAAAATCAAACTCCACCGAACGTAAGTGCTTACCATCCGTGGTGAGCTCCTGAGTCCACAGCACACGTCCACCGTGCGCGACGCGCAGCGTGAAGGGTCGACCCGGCGGCATGTCATCCTTCAGTTCCACCGTGCCGCGCACGCGCCCGTCCGCCGCGACGGTCTCGGGGCCTTTGACCGCAAGCACCGCGAGGTCCGGCGGACGCTGCTGCATTCCAACCCCGACGGGAAATACCGGAACGTTGCGTGCGCCTAACAACCGCGCCAGCTCGACAGGCGACTCGCCGGCATTGTGCTGACCGTCGCTGAGGAGAATCACCGCTGTGCGCTCGCCTTCGCGCAGCGCGAGCGCGCGCGTTTTTAACGGCTCGTTTAAATCCGAGCTCATATTTGTCGCCCCGATCGGGAAAGCGATAGGCGGCTTGGGCGGCTCGTTACGCTTGCGCTCGCCGGGCAGCCACACCGGCTCGGCCTTCTTGTCCGCGAGCGCGATGACTTCCAAGTTGTGCTGCGCCGCCAGCCGCTGTGCGACGCCCTCCGTGCTGCCGAGCAACGCGGCTTCCATCCTCTGCCAGCGTGTCAGCGCATCAAATTTCTGCAACGCGGCCAACACGTCCGTCTCGCGCTTTTGCGCAACCGCGAGAGCGTGGTTCGTAAAGGCAACGCGTAATTCCGCTTCGAAGCGTGCGGCGATGACCGACAGCCTCGCCAGTTCGCGTTCGGTGACGTTTGGGTCGCGGCCCACAGCGGCCTCGGCCAGCTTGCGCGATGGCACGGCGAGTTCCGTGTTCAGCTTGGTGACGCTGGCGTTAGCCTGCACCCAGGCGGAGTTACCAACCTTGCCGAGCGACTCGGTTGCATTCGCCGTGTTCGTTGCGAAACCCCGGACGAATTCATGGAACTGCGGCGCAGGGAGGTTCGGCTTCGCGCGCGAGGCGGTTTCTTGGGCGGTGGCTAGCGCAGCGGCTGCGGCGCCAAGGTCAGAGTTGAATTTATTTGTTGCGAGCCAACCAAGCTGCTGCGCGATAAAAAGTTTGCGCGGGAGCTCCATTTCTTGATCCGTAACGCTCATGCTGGCCGAGGCGTCCACGAACAGAAGGATGCGCGCGACCTCACCGATGAGGTTGCGATGGTGCAGCACCGGCCCCGTGAGCATCAGCACGAGCAGTAGCACCGCGAGCGCCCGCAACGTCGGCAACAACCACCGCACCGCGCCCGCACGCGCCCGCGTCTCGCGCCAGTAAAGCAGCCATGTTGCGACCGCGAGCGTCAGCCCAACGGCCACGCCGCCCCACAACCGCCAGTCGCCACTGAAACGTAGGTCAGTCATGGCGGGAATGCCCAAAGGCCAATGGCGAAATGTCCGATAAATAGCCAATAACCAAAAATCTGCCGCCAAACTCGGATTGCATTACGGCATTGGGAATTGCGTATTGGACGTTGGTCATTTGTTCCTCCTGCCAAACCACTGCACTAAAAGCAGCTCGCTAAAGCACAACGCCAGCACGGCCCAAAGCAGCGGCTGCCAGATTTCGCGGCCAAAGCGCCGGTCTTTATCCATCTGTTGGTAGTCGGCGACGGACGTGAGCAGCGTGGCGCCAAGCGACTCCGCCACCGTTTTACGCTCGGGCTCTGTCAGCTGACGCAAATCAGACTCCGTGCGCGCGGTGGTAACAACGAACGGCGTCGGGCCGCCGTCGGGCGCAGTGAACGTGTAAGTGCCGGGGAGGCCGGTCTTAGCGAATTCTACGTAACCCAGCGCGCCGCGACCGGTAATTTCTGCCTCGTAACGCTCGCCGCTTGGAGCAGTGAATTGCGCCTTACGCCCAACGTGCGCGCGAGACACAAATGCGGCCAATGGTTTGCCCACCTCGACGTTGCGCGGCGGCTGGGCTTGCGAGGCGAGGTAAATGACGAGCCGCTGCATCAGCGGCACGAAGACGGGGCGCACGGGGAGGTTGCTCCAGTCAGCGTCGCACGGGACGGCGCATTGCAGCACCCGGCCATCGCCGAGCTTCTTTTCTACAAGGAACGGGTCGGCGGTGCTGAGTTGCGCGAGCGCGGCGAGGCCGGAGTCGGCTTGCTCCGGCCGCGTGCCAAGCTGAAACCAAAGCTTTAGTTCAGCGTCGGCGAGGTTGCCGTTGCGCGCGTCGTTGAAGAGTTCCATCGCAGGATGTGTGAAGGGCTGCAGAACGATTTTCGCGCGTGGCTTCCCTTCCTCGATTCCGCCCGAGAGCGCGGTAAAGGGCAGCGGCAGCAGACCGGCCGCACGCAGCGTGCGATGGTACCAATCCGTATTGATGCGGTTGCCGGGGAAGACGAGCAAGCCGCCGCCGTTCGCAACAAAACTGGCGAGCGCAGCAACTTGCGAATCAGCAAGCTGGCGGACGTTCGCAAGCACGACGACGCGGGACCTTGACAGTGCGTCGGGCGTGAGGTCGCCAGGCAAGATGACGCGCGGAAGGATGAGGTCGCTGCCCCCGGTCGCGGCCTTCATTGCAGGGGAGAGCGCAAGGTCGAGGTAATCGGTCTCGCCCTTGAGCGGCTCGGAACTGGGGTCACCGTTGACGAGGAGCGCAGGGACTTTTTCCCATACGTTAACGACGGCGGTCAGGGCGTTGTCAGCCTTAAGCGCGTCGGCATCGGCGTGGACCTCGAGCGTGTGAAAGCCGGCAGCATCAAAGGCGTGCGGGAAAAGCACCTGCCGCTGTTCGCCGGGCGCGAGGGCAATCTGTTGCGCGCC
>Ga0194119_10009921_pt1 | contig 12677 bp, 10 predicted proteins | sample TA2MahC100mmetaG_FD_148620 | JGI IMG/M metagenome (GOLD analysis project Ga0194119, IMG submission 148620) | Freshwater microbial communities from Lake Tanganyika, Tanzania - TA2015018 Mahale Deep Cast 100m | ecosystem: Environmental > Aquatic > Freshwater > Lake | place: Tanzania: Lake... | reverse complement strand
CGAGGATGGCTAACTGCCAAAGCAGCGCTCCGCCGAACAGTAGGCGACCGTAACGGAAGGCGATCCCCGAGAAACGGGGAGCCAGAATCAGCAGAACCCCGAGCAGACCGGAGCCGAGCCAACCGTAAGAGAGTAGGAATTGCGAGGCGGGAACAAGCCGGCCGTAGCCGAACCACGGGGCGGCGATCAGTCGGTCCAGAAGAGGAACGAGCAGCTGGGTGTTGGCCAGTAGCTGAAGCCCCGTTCCAAGCAGGGACCAAACCAAAGAGCCCAGGATCAAAACCAGGGCGGCGGTGGAACCTTGGGGAAGTTTGTCGCGGTTCATTTCTTCTCCGGGGTGGCCGGCTTGGCGGCGGCAGGAGCCGTCTTGGCAGCGGGGACTGGAGCGGCCGGGGCGGGCTTGTTAGTGGCGGCAGCCGCGCCGTCGGCCGCCATGGCGGCGGTCATGGCCCCGGCATCCACCGGGACCTCGGGATACAGCGGGTATGCGGCCGCGGTAATTGCGGACGGAGCAATCATGGTGATGGCGTAGGCGGGCTTGGGATTCTGGGCCTGAAGCTTAGGGATGATGATTTCAACGGCTTTTTCCACCGGGATGCGGGCGATGCCCTTGTCCTTGTCGACCCAGCCATAGCTGGTGACGTCCTTGTGTTGATCGGTCTTTAATTTTTGCAGACGGTCCCAGCGTTCCATGGCCGCCTTCTCGGTGATGGTGTCGGGAGTGACTCCGACCGGACGGAGTAGTAGGGCCAAGCTGGCCAGACCCAAGAAGCCAGCGGCGAGCCAGAGGCCCGGCAGGTAGGGATGACTACGCTCGGAGAGGGAATGAGGATTGTCGCTCATGACCAGTTGGTGACTCCAAGACTTTCGCGGAGGCGAGGATCCCGGGCCGGGAAGATGGAGCCGCGGGCAAAGAGCCAGAGGAAGGCGGCGGCCAACACGCCGATCACCCCGACCAGGGCGAGGAGATCAATGAGGCTGGGTTCAAAACCCGTCGTGGCGGGCGGCAAGCCGGCGGCCCGGGCCTTTTTCAGCTGCAGGTTGGGCATAATGATCCAGTAGAGATCGACGCAGTGCATGAACAGGACCCAGCCCGAGGCGGTGCAGATCCGCCAAGGCGTGCGTTTGGCCGGCTGGGTGAGCAGGAGAATAAAGGGAACAAAGAAGTGGCCCACGACCAGGAAGATGGAGAAGTAGGCCCAGGTGCCGGTGTTGCGATAGACGAAGTACCAGGTTTCCTCCGGAATGTTGGCATACCACTGGAGGAAGTACTGGCTGAAGGCGATGTAGCCCCAGAAAACGGTGAAGGCAAAAAGCAGCATGCCCATGATGTGATTGTGCTCCACGGTGAAGAGGCCACGGAGATGACCGCTTTTCGATAGGCCATTGGTGATGAGGATGAGTAGGGCCATGGAAGACTGCGCGGCCCCGGCGAAGAGGTAGACGCCCCACATGGTGGAGTACCAGTGGAAGTCGAGAGCCATCAACCAATCGAAGCCGGCAAAAGTGAAGCAGAGCACAAAGAGGGGAATGAACCCGTAGGCCACGTGGCGGGAGCGAAGGGTCAGGCGCGGATCGCCGTCCTCATCCTGCTGCATAGACCAGCGTCGATAGAGGTACGCCGCAGCGCAGAAGAAGAAGAGGTAGAAGGCGCAGCGCAGGTAAAAGAACGGGGTGTTGAGGAAGGGGCGCTTCCAGTCGAGCAAGACGTCGTACCCGAGAGGCTTGGTCATCCAGTACCAGAGATCCTTGGGGAAGAGGAAAAGCAACGGCAGGGCCAGCAGGACGAGAACGGGGAAGCAGCACGCCACGGTTTCCAGAATCCGGCGCATCAACACCGACCAGTCCGCATCCAGCGCGTGGTGAAGGAGAGTCCAGAACAGGGCTCCCGAGCAGATCGTGAAGCCGACCGCAAAGGCGAAGAGATAGGAGAAGGCCAACTGGGAGGGGTTGGTCAGGTACCCCAGCACAAAGGCGGAGATCAGGCCGACCGCCCCAAGAATCGGGAAAAGAACGGGGAAAACACCCAGCTTCTCCATGCGAAGTTTCTCGGCCGAGGGGAGCGGTCCGTGCGAAGCGCTCATGGGTTACCCGCCTTGGCAAGGTCAGGCGGCAGCAGGCTGGCCGGAGCATTTTGCGAGAACTGCAAAGCGCGGAGGTAGGCGATGATGGCCCAGCGGTCTTCGACCGCGATGTGATGATAGGGCCCCATCTGACCCTTGCCGTGGGTGATGGTGTTGAAGATCTCGCCGTCGGCCATTTCGCGATATTTATCGAGGTGAATGCTGGCCACGCCCACCAGGCCGTACTGCGTGGTGATGCCGTTACCGGCCCCGGTGGCGCCGTGGCAGACCTGGCAGTTGATCTCGTAACGCTCCTTGCCCCGCGCGAGCAGCTTTTTGTCCACGGTCACAGGAATCCCGGTGCCCCACATGTTGCCCATCTTGCCGCTGATGAGGTAGGGCTGGTCGGTTTGCACATGGAAGGGGACGGTGCCGTAGGGCGGCACGCGGTCGACCCGTCCCTCGGGAAAAAGCGGCGAGGGAGTCTGGGACTTGTATTTCGGCTGCCGATCCATGTCAGGAAAGATTTCGATCGGCGGGCGCTGGGTGAAGTCGCCCCGGAATCCGGCGATGGCAAGGACTGCCAGGCCGACGGCGCCAAAGATGGCGAGAAAGGTGCGAATGAAGCCCTTCATGCGTGGCCTTTGGCCTCCGGCCGGGCGGGATGAGGCTCGGGTTCGGGATCCTGATAAATCTCCGTGACATGACTGCCGCCCAACTCCTCGAGGAAGCGGCGGGAGGCGCCTTTTTCAAAACGGGGATCGGCGGCCTCGAGCACGATAAAAAAGCCGTCGTCGCTGACCCGCTTGAATCTTTCCCAGTTGAAGACCGGATGGTGGAGGCGCGGCATCAGCGTGAGCAGCAAAAGGCCGATGATTGTCCCGAAAGCGGTCAAAAGAATGGTCAGCTCGAAGAAGACCGGCATGGAGGGCTCGAGGGCGAAGTAGGGTTTGCCCTGCACGATGAGGGGATAGTTGATCGCAGAGGTGTAGTAGATCAACGTGAAGGCGGTGGTCAGGCCGGTGATGCCTCCCAGCAAAGAAAAAAGCGAAACCCGGGAACGCCGGAAGCCCATGGCGGCATCCATGCCGTGGATGGGGAAGGGGGAGTAGACGTCCCACTTCCGGAAGCCGGAGTCGCGGACCTTTTCGGCGGCCTGCATGAGGGCGGAGGCGGAGGGGAATTCCGCGCCGAGACCGTGGAGATTAGAGGCGGGTGTGCTCATGCGTGGGCCTTGGCCGGGCTGGGGTGGGAAGCGTGGCCATGGGCGTCATGGCCGTTGCCGTGATGGGGATCCGCCTCAGGGGTGACGTTTTTCACCTCGAACATCGTGATCATCGGCAGAAAACGGACGAAGAGCAGGAAGAGGAAAAGAAAGAGACCGATTGTGCCGATGAAGAGGCTGATATCCACCCAGGTGGGGGAGAAGTAGCCCCAAGAGGAGGGTAGGAAGTCGCGGTGGATCGACGTGACGATGATCACAAAACGCTCAAACCACATGCCCGTGTTCGGGAACATGACGATGGCCAGCACCACCCATGGGTTTTGTCGGCAGTACTTGAACCAGAAGAGCTGGGGGGCGACGACGTTGCAGGTGATCATCGCCCAGTAGGCCCACCAGTACGGTCCGGTGGCACGGTTGATAAAGGCGTAGAGCTCGTAGGGGTTTCCGCTGTACCAGGCGATGAAGAACTCCATGGCGTAGGCGTAGCCCACGAGGGAACCGGTCAGCAGGGTGATCTTGCACATGTTGTCGATGTGCTTGTCGGTGACCAGATCGTGCAGGCCGTACAGCTCCCGGAAAGGGATGAGCAGGGTCAGCACCATGGCAAAGCCGCCGAAGATGGCCCCGGCAACGAAGTAAGGCGGGAAGATGGTAGTGTGCCAACCCGGGACGATCGAGGTGGCGAAGTCGAAGGACACGACGCTATGCACGGAAAGCACCAGCGGAGTGGAAATACCGGCCAGGATGAGATAGGCCTTCTCGTAGTGGGTCCACTGGCGGTTGGAGCCCCGCCAACCGAGGGCGAGGATGCCGTAGGCCATCTGGCGGAGGCGGGTCTTGGCGCGGTCGCGCAGGGAGGCGAGATCGGGGATCAAGCCGAGGTACCAAAAGATCAGGGAAACGGTGAAGTAGGTGGAGACCGCGAAGACGTCCCAAAGGAGGGGGCTGCGGAAGTTTTGCCAAATGGCGTTGGCGTTGGGGATCGGGAAGAGCCACCAGGCAAACCAGACGCGGCCCACGTGGAAGGCCGGGAAAATGCCGGCGCAGATCACCGCAAAGATCGTCATGGCCTCCGCCGAGCGATTGATGGAAGTCCGCCACTTTTGACGGGTGAGGAACAAGATGGCGGAAATGAGCGTGCCGGCGTGACCGATACCGATCCAGAACACGAAGTTGGTGATGTCCCAGGCCCAGGCAACCGGAGCGTTCAACCCCCAGACCCCGACGCCGGTCGCGACGAGATAGGTCAACATGGCCGGGGTGAGGGCGGCGATGGCGCCGGTGACAATCGTGGCCACCCACCACCAGATCGGGGCGGGCTGTTCCACAATCCGGCAAACGTGGTCGGTGATCCAGGCGAGGGAACGCCTGCTGCCGACGAGCGGTTTCCGCTCAAGGTACTCGGAAGCCTTGGCGAAGGCGGCCTGGGAAGCGGGATTATCGGCACGCATTAGTGGGCTCCCGCTTCTTTCTTCCCGTGCCCTTTTTCATCCCCGTGCCCGTGCGAGGGGATATAGCTTGTGCGGGCGCCCGGCATGGCGGGATTCGGATTCCGAACCCGGCCGAGGTAGGTGAGCCTTGGGCGGACGTTGAGATATTCGAGCAGACCGTAATTTTGCGGAAGGTTGCGGAGCTGACCGACCTCCTCCTTTTCATTCTTCATATCGCCAAAGACAATAGCGTCAGCCGGGCAGGCCTGTTGGCAGGCGGTCTTCAGCGACCCAACCGGGATGCGGATGTTGGCGGAATCGCGGGCCTTCACCTTGGCGGTGATCTTGGCCTCTTCGATGCGCTGAACGCAGAAGGTGCATTTTTCCATGACGCCGCGCATCCGGACGGTGACGTTCGGATTCTTCTGCAGCTTGATGGTCTCCTCGGTACCCTTGGGGGCAATCGGGCCCAGGTAGAGCTGGTCGAGGGCGCGCTGGTTGTAATCGAAGAAATTGAAACGCCGGACCTTGTACGGGCAGTTGTTGGCGCAGTACCGCGTGCCGATGCAGCGGTTGTAGGCCATCACGTTGAGGCCTTCCTCGTTGTGGACGGTGGCATTGACGGGGCAGACGGTCTCGCAGGGGGCGTTTTCGCACTGCATGCAGGCCACCGGCTGGGCGACGGCTTCGGGCTGTTCCGGTTCGCCGGTGAAGTAGCGGTCGACCCGGATCCAGTGCATCTCGCGGCCCTTCATCACCTGATCCTTGCCGACGATCGGGATGTTGTTTTCCGCGGTGCAGGCGGTGACGCAGGCGTTGCAACCCGTGCAGGTGGAGAGATCGATCACCATGGCCCACTGGTGCTCCCCATCGAGGGGCGGCGAGGGGTAGAAGTTCTGGTTCGGGGGAATGTGGCCGTCCATGCCGACCTTTTTCACCCAACCCGGATTCTTGCTGAACTCCTCCACCGTGGCCTCACGAACCAGGTCGCGTCCCTCCATCACCTGATGTTCCTGGGTGACGGCAAGTTGGCGGGTCTTACCGGTTTTCTTGAGGGTCAACCCGCTGGCGAGGTAGTCGGAATCGGTGCGGCGGAGGGAATAGGCGTTGAAACCGGAGCCCTTGGCCACGGGACCGAGCTCTTCCTGCCCGTAGCCCAGCGGGAGGCTGACCGCAAAATCCACGTGGCCCGGGGCGATCATCACGGGGGCTTCCAATGTCTGGCCGGCAAGGGTCGCCCGGACGACATCGGCCACGAGAATACCTTTGACGATTTCGTTGCGAAGACCAAGGGATTCAGCGGTCTTTTTGGAAATGAGGACGGCGTTGTCCCAAGTCAGTTTGCTCATCGGGTCGGGCCATTCCTGCAGCCAACCGTTGTTGAGGTAGCGGCCGTCGTCCATGGCCGGGGAGGAGACGAAGGCGACCTCCAGGGATTCGGCCGAGGCTTCCGCGGCTTCCGGAAGTTTGGCGGCGAGGGCAGCCACGCCGGCGGCATTCACCGCCCGGGCGGCGGTGGCGGTAGGAGCGGGTAAGAAACCTTCCCGGACAAAGTTGCTCCAAGCCTGCTCCAAATTCAGCCCGCTTTGATTGGTACGGGCGGCGAAGGTCTCCTTGATCAGGGCCGGGCCGATCGGCTTCGGCCGATTGATGAGACGACAGAGAAACTCCAGCTGACTTTCCCCGGCCCAGAGCGGCTGGATGGTGGGTTGGATGGAAAGATAACTTCCGTCGGTTGCCAAGGCGTCGCCCCATGCCTCGAGGTAATGCGTTCCCGGAACAAACCACTTGGACTTGGCCGAGGTGGCATTGGGTAAGGAAGCCAGATGTAAAGAGAAGGGAACGGAGGCCAGCAGATTTCCGAAGGCGAGGTCGGCCGGAGCGTTGTAGACGGGATCTCCTCCAATAATGATCAGCGATTTGACCGCTCCCGCCTGCAATCGGGCTGCGAGGGCTTGAAGGGATGCGGCAGGTGAGGAGAAGGACGGCTGCACCACCAGCGTGCTACCGATGGCTCCCAAAGCGGAGTTTACGGCCAACGCCAGGGCTTGGACCGAGGCTGGTTGGCGCCGTCCAACCAGAAGAACTGATTTACCGGCGTTGGCGACGAGATCGGCCGCGCATTCACGGATCCAGGCGGAGTCGACCTCTTGCGGCAGGCCCAGATCCGGAGCTGCGGTGATGGCGGCGTTGAGTTCTGGAGTGCCGCGCAGGCTGCGAACTTGTCTCGCCAGTTCCAAAACAAACGCGCCGACTTCACCCGCGCGGAGCCGCAGCCGGTGGTCGGCCATGGAGCCGGTGATACTGAAGCGAGGCTCCGCCACATAAAGACGACTCACCTTGTCGCCTGGCTTCCGGATCCGGCGGCCGGCGGCAAAGTTTCGGGTGTCGGTCAGATCGCCGTCTTCGGAACCGAGGAAGTCGCAGTCCACCGCAAGAATGGCGGCGGCCGCGGCGAGGTTGGCGCGGAACTGCGTGCCGGGGCCAAAGGCGGCGGTGGAGGCCTCGGTGTCGTAACCCGGAGCCAGGGGTTCATAGACGGCCCAAGTGGCCTGAGGATATTGGCGGACCAGCTCGGCGCGAAGACGTTCCCGGGTCGGGGAGGCGGTTTCATCGGCGAGGATCGCGAGCGTGGCGCCACCGGAGGCGGCGGCTTCCGCGCGGATCCGTTGAATCTCGGCGTCGAGTTGCTCGGTCGTGGCCTTCTTGCCTTGGAGGGTGAGATGCCGGCGACGAGCGGGATCGTAAAGATCGAGGATGGAGGCCTGAGCATGGTTGTCGCTCTTGCCTTCGCTTGCCGGGTGGAGCGGGTTGCCCTCCATCTTGATTGGGCGACCGTCGAAGGTGGTGGTGAGAAGCGGGACCGCGCCGCGTCGACGAGGTTGGGCGGTGGCAAAGGAAAGGGTTTTTCCGGGCACGACCCATTCGGGCGACTGGTTAAACGGAACGAGATGAGCTTCGGGTCGGCGGCAACCGCTGAGGCCGAGCCCGGCCAAAGCCAGCGAGGCGCCCATCAGGCGGAGGAAGTTGCGGCGGGAGAGGGGATCCTGTTCCCATTCGGCGGCTCCGGCGGGGAATTCGCGGTGTAACCATTCCTCGAAATCGGGCGTCCGCGCGTATTCGCCGAGACTGCGCCAGTAGGTGCGGCCGTTTTCCGGGGCGGGAGGATGGTGGAGGACGCGCTTCATCGGTGGCACCCGGCACAACTGACCGGCGGGTTGACGTTCCATTCACGAACAAATTTTTCGCCGAGCTCCCGCTGGCTGGTTCCGGCGGGCGGCTCCCAATCCATGTTGGTGACCTGGTCGAGCGGGCGGAGATGGTTTTCCGGGGCGCGGTGGCACTCCAGACACCAACCCATGCTGTGAGGCTTGTCGTGCCAGACGACTTCCATCCGGTTCACGTGGCCGTGGCAGGCGACGCAGCTGACGCCGCGATTCACGTGAGCGGCATGGTTGAAGTAGACGTAGTCGGGCGCCTTATGGATGCGCACCCACGGAACAGGCTGGCCGTTTTTCCAGGCCTGGCGGACCGGCTCGAGTTTCGGGCTCAGCGCCTTGATCTGGGTGTGACAGTTCATGCAGGTCTGGGTGGCGGGGACGTTGGAGTGGGATGATTTTTCCACGTGGGTGTGGCAGTAGCGGCAGTCCATGCCGAGCTGGTTGACGTGCAGGGAATGGTCGAAGGCCACCGGCTGGGTGGGTTGGTAACCGACGCGGGTGTATTTGGGCGTAAAGTAATACGCCATGCCGGAAACGATGCTGGCGGCAACCACGGCCACGCAGACCAGAATCTTGATGGGAAGCCAGTTGGACCAGCGAGGGAAGATGTTGGCCATGGGGGAGTTAGGCTAACGAGGGGCTCTGGAAGGACGATAGTTCAAGGGAGTAGCCTAAAAGCTGACGGCAGAGCGCAATTTCAGCAAGGAGGCATTAGAAGTATTAAGAACAACCTTCCTTCTATTAGTTTATTTAACCATCGCTTTTCCCTCTGAAAACTGCCGCCTGAAAGGAGCCACCCGGAGAATACGAAGCAGAAGCCTGCAGGGGAGTTGAATCTTTCAAAAACCAGAGGAGACTCAACCTATGTCGAGACTTTGCAGGTGGATGGGCCTGTGGCTCATGGGGATTCTGGGGTTAGGGAGTTCCACGGGTTGGGCCGAAATCCGGGAGACCGGTGTCTGGTGGTTGCCCCGGAACGTTTCCAACTTTGGCCACGAGATCGATTTCATCTTCTACGTCATTCTTTGGCTGACCGGCATCACCGCCGTCCTGGTCTTCGGAGTCATGATTTACTTTATCGTAAAATACCGGCACCGGGCGGGGGTCGGGGCCATCCACAGCCACGGTAACAACACCTTGGAAATCGTTTGGACGACCATCCCGGTGTTTATCTTCCTGGCGCTGGCGATTTACGGAAATGAGATGTGGGCGAAAATGAGAATGGAAACCCCGCCGACTGATGCCTTACAGGTGGCCATTGTGGGTGAGCAGTTTGGCTGGAACCTTCGTTACCCGGGACCCGACGGCAAGCTGGCTAAAATGGATTCCCAGAAAATCAGCAAAGAAAACCCATTTGGAATCGACCCTGGCGACCCGGACGGAAAGGACGATTTTACCACCTATAACGATATGGTGGTTCCGGTCGGTAAAGCGGTGCGTCTTCATCTCAGCTCCAAAGACGTGATCCACTCTTTTTACGTGCCGGAGTTCCGCCTCTATCAGGACATGGTACCCGGCCGTGTATACGATTTTGTCTGGTTTAAAACTGACGCCAAGGGACATTTTCAGCTGGCCTGCAACCAGCTGTGCGGGCAGGGACACTATAAGATGTTCGGCAAGCTGGGCGTGGTGACCCAAGAGGAGTACGACAGCTGGGCTAAGGGGAAGGCCCCAGCACCCGCCACCGCCTCGACTGCTTCCGCCCCGCAAAACGTTTCCGTTGCCAACCGCTAGGAGGAATAAAAACCATGAGCACTGCCGCCCTCAGCCACGCCGATACCCACGGTCATCACGAGCATCATGAAGCCACCGGATGGAAGAAATATCTCTGGTCCGTCGACCACAAAATCATCGGCCTCCAGTACCTGTTCAGCTCCCTTTTGTTCCTCTTTATCGGTGGCGGCTTGGCCCTCTTGCTCCGCTGGCAGCTGGCGTTTCCCTCCACCCAGGTGATGCCGGACGGCAACGTCGGCAACCCGCTCTCCTTGGCCTTCATTAACCCACAGTTCTATAACGCCCTCTTCACCATGCATGCGACCGTCATGATCTTTTTGGTGGTGATGCCTGTCCTGGTCGGTGCGTTCGGCAACTATTTGATTCCGCTAAAAATTGGCTGCGGGGACATGGCCTTTCCCCTCATCAATGAGTTGTCTTTTTGGGTCTGGCTTGCCTCCGGCCTTATCATGCTGGCGGGCTTCTTTGTGGCGGGAGGGGCGGCGGCGAGCGGGTGGACTTCCTACGCACCCTTGAGTTCCGTGGCGGCCTATAACGGCACCAAGATTGGTCAGACTTTGTGGGCAGCAGGCATCTTCATCAACGGCCTGGCCTCCATCATGGGGGCCTTTAACTACATCACCACGATCGTGAACATGCGCGCACCAGGTATGGGCTTTTTTCGGATGCCCTTGGCGGTCTGGGCGCTCTTCATTACGGCGTTTCTTCTTCTGCTGGCGATCCCGGTGCTTTCGGCCGCGGGCGCGATGCTGATCCTGGATTTAAATTTCGGCACAAACTTCTTCAATCCCGCCAAGGGAGGGCAGCCGCTCCTCTGGCAACACCTTTTCTGGTTCTTTGGTCATCCGGAGGTGTACATCCTGATTCTTCCCGCGATGGGAATGGTGAGTGATATTTTGAGTGTCAACAGTCGCAAGCCGGTTTTCGGTTACCGGGCGATGGTCTACGCGATGGTTGCCATCGGCGGTCTGGGATTTGTCGTCTGGGGTCACCACATGTTTGTTTCCGGAATGAACCTGGTCCTCTCTGCCGCGTTCGGCGTCTCCACCATGGTCATTGCGGTCCCCTCGGCCATCAAGACCTTCAACTGGTTGGGCACGATCTGGGGCGGTGCGATTCGCTTTAACACCGCCATGCTCAACGCCCTGGCCTTTGTGGCCATGTTTGTGATCGGCGGGTTCTCCGGAATCTTCATGGCCTCCACCCCGGTGAACATTTTTGTCCACCACACCTACTTCATCGTGGCCCATTTCCACTACGTGCTCTTCGGCGGAAGCATCTTCGCCATGTTTGCCGCCATCTACTTCTGGTACCCGAAGATGTTTGGCCGCCTGATGAACGAGACCCTTGGGAAGATCCACTTCGCGCTGACCTTTATCTTTTTCAACCTGTGTTTCTTCCCGATGCACAACGTCGGCCTTGGGGGAATGATGCGCCGGATCGCCGACCCGACCGTGTACGAGCATCTCCGGGCTTTGCAGCCGATTAACCAGTTCATCACCATCTCGGCGATCGCCCTGGGCTTCTCCCAGATTATTTTCCTCTACAACTTCTTCCGCAGCCTGCGGCATGGCCAGCCGGCCGGGCAGAATCCCTGGGAAGCCACCACGCTGGAGTGGACGGTCGGTTCGCCTCCCGGACACGGTAACTTTGCCGTCACTCCCACCGTCTATCGTGGCGCGTATGAGTACAGCGTTCCGGGTCATCCCAAGGACTTCATCATGCAGACCGAGCCGCCGGCCCCTGACCAGCCCTCCGGTTTGCCGAGTCGCCTGCGCCCGGTTCCGGCGGGATGAGTTCCGCCCCGCGGCCCACCCCGGTTTATCGGGCGGCCTGCATTCTCGTCGGTTCGATCTTCTGTTTGATCACCCTCGGGGGGCAGGTGACCACGAAGGTGGCGGGCATGGCCGTGCCTGACTGGCCCGGGACCTTCGGCCACAACATGTTCACCTTTCCGTGGTCGCAGATGACTGCCTGTGCCTTGGTGTTTCTTGAGCATTCCCATCGGTTGGTGGCTGCCGGGGTCGGCCTGATCACGCTCGGAGTCATGGCCTGGGTCTGGAGCACCACCCAGGACCGCTGGGCGAGGGGACTCGCGCTGGCCGCAGCCGTGTTGGTGGTGGTTCAGGGGGTGATTGGCGGGCAGCGCGTTCTCCAGGTGGAGTGGATCCTGGGCCTTTTGCATGGATGTCTCGCCCAAGTTTACCTGGCGGTGGCTGGCAGTCTGGCCCTGGTCCTCTCCAGATTTTGGTCCAGCCCGGTTCGTTCCGACGACCTTTCCAAGGCTCGGATGCGGATGGTGTGGGCCATGACCGGGCTGGTCTTTCTACAGACGATTCTCGGCGCCTTCATGCGTCATGATGGGCCGGGTTTCCTTTCGATTCCTGATTTTCCGAAAATTTACGGGGAGTGGCTGCCGGCCTTTTGGCAGCCCGATGTCCTCCGGGAAATCAACCAGTACCGCGCCACGGAACTGCAGTGGCCGGTGACCACCGCCTCCCTGATTTCTTGGCAAATCCTCCACCGCACCCTCGGGATCCTGGTCGCGGTGGGGATTTTTGTTGGCGCGGTCTGGAGCGTGGGACCTTCCTCCACGCCGACTTGGTGGCGGCGCGGAATCACGCTGTGGGCGGCCCTGGCCGGAACCCAGGTCTTTCTGGGAATTCTGACCATCTGGAGCGGCCGCCTTCCGGAAATCGCCACCCTGCATGTCCTCGTCGGTGCCGGTCTGACCCTGACCGGGTGGTTGCTGGGGTTGGCGGCTTGGCGCTCGGTTCAAACCATCCTTCCGGATGAGCCGGCGCTCCGGAAATCCAAAACACCTTCGATCTCATGAGTTCCATGGAACAGGCTATTTCGATTTCGTCCCGTCCTGCCGCCGGCTGGCGGGCCTGGCTCCAAGACTGGTCGGAACTCTGCAAGCTCCGGCTGACGTCACTGGTTCTGCTCACCACGCTGGTCGGCCTGTATTGCGGCTCCGCCGGCAGGCTCGACCCCTGGAGGA
>Ga0194119_10009919_pt1 | contig 12679 bp, 11 predicted proteins | sample TA2MahC100mmetaG_FD_148620 | JGI IMG/M metagenome (GOLD analysis project Ga0194119, IMG submission 148620) | Freshwater microbial communities from Lake Tanganyika, Tanzania - TA2015018 Mahale Deep Cast 100m | ecosystem: Environmental > Aquatic > Freshwater > Lake | place: Tanzania: Lake... | reverse complement strand
CCTCGACAAACGCCGCGGGCATGTCGTCGATAAACGCGTCCACCGAACCTGCCAGCCCCGTCCGCGCAAACGCCGCGGCGAGTTCCGCCTGCGCCTCCACGCCCGATTGATGACGGAAGCGCAAACGCGCGCCAGCCCGCTGAAACAGCGGCCAGCTTGCCCGAAATGCTTCATTGAGCGTCCGCGATCCGCGGCTCCCGCCCGTCGTCAACACCTTCGTCCACTCTTTCTGATCGTCCACGGCGGCACGCGCGGGCAAAGCAAAGAACTCAGCGCGCACCGGCACGCCTGTCACTTCCGTGAGCCCCGCGGGAAACCACCGCCGCGTCTCCTCAAACCCCACCAACGCGCGGCGCACCCAGCGCCCCGCCAGCCGGTTCACCATACCCGGCATCGCATTCGGCTCCAGCGCCACCACCGGCACGCCGCGCAGAATCGCAGCCGCCACCACCGGCGCCGCCACGTATCCGCCCAGCGAAAGCACCGCCGCCGCGCGCTCGCGCCCCAGCAGCCGCCATGCCGCCCACACGCCCATCGGAATCTGCCACAGCGTGCGCACGCGCCGCGCCATCGGCACGCGCTGCCACGCGCCGGCTTCGATCCACTCGAGTGGAAACCCCGCGGCCGGCACCAAGCGCGACTCGATCCCCGCGCGCGTGCCGGCAAACACCACGCGATGCCCGCGCGCCGCCAGCAGGCGCGCCACGGCAAGCAGCGGCATCACATGGCCGCCCGTGCCGCCACCGGCCATGATAAACGATGCGCCCACGCTAGCCCGCATATCTCAGAGGCTTTCTGCTGCGACGCGCGATAAGGCCCCGTCTACTCGGTTGCGCTTGCTCACCGTGCTCAAGCGTCTCACGACGAAACCCCATGAGATATGCGAGCTAGGCGTTCTGCGTCGAACGTTGGCTGACGCTCAACAGCAGCCCGAGCAATACCATCGAACTGAGCATCGACGTGCCGCCGGAACTAATCAGCGGCAGCGGGATGCCCTTGGTGGGAAACAGGTCCAGCACCACGCTCATATTCAGCAGCGCCTGGAACGCCAGCATCGTACTGATGCCCACGGCGAGATAGCGCCCAAAGTCATCCGAAGCGGCCCAGAACAACCGGTAGCCTCGCCACAGAATCACCACGAAACCCACCAGCACAAACGACGAGCCCAAGAGCCCGAACTCTTCGGCCACGATGGCGAATATATAGTCGTTGTGCGCCAAGGGCAGATACAGCAACTTCTGCCGGCTGCCGCCCGCGCCGCGCCCGAAGATGCCGCCCGTGCCGACGGCGATCGTCGAGTTGACGGCTTGGTCTCGCGTATTCGACACGCGCGTGGACTTCTGCGCATGGTTCCACAACACACGGTTCGGATCGATCTTCGCCAGCGTTTTGTAAGTGGGGTCGATAAACTGAATCACGCGCTTCAGCCGGTACGGCTCATAGACGATGGCCATGGCGAAGAACAGCAGGCCCACGCCCACGGCCGTCACCGAGTAACGCCAATTCAGCCCCGCGAGAAAGAAAATCACTGCCGCCGTTACCACCAGCACCACAGCCGTGCCCACGTCGGGAATCATTACCGCGCCGGCCAGGACCACCAACGCCAGCGCGGCGGGCCAGATGGTGGCGGGGTGATTGATGGCCGTGCGGCGCAGCGTGACGAACCAGGCGAGAAACAGCACGAGCGCGGGCTTGGCCAGCTCAGCCGGTTGGATCGAAAGGCCCACGTTCAGCCAGCGATGCTTCGGGTCGGCAAAGTAAACCACGATCAGCAGAAAGATCACAAAGCCCAGCGTGGAGAAGGCCCACTGCGCCGTACGGAATTCCCGGTAATCGCGCTGACTCAGGTACATCAATAGAAAGAAGCCGCCCAGCGCCGCTCCGGACTGCTTCACCACTAACGACAAATGCGGCGCGGGATTGGCATCCATCCAGTAAGCCAGAAACTGCAAGACCACCGTAAGCGAGCCGCCTAACAACGCCCAGGGCCACGTGAAGACGCCGGTGGAATAGTGATGCCAGAAAAAGCGCGCGGCAATCAGGCCCAACACTGCCGCCATCAAGCGGCGCGTAGTGAAACCGAATGGCATGCGCCAGGTGGCGCGGCCGCTGCTGCTGTTTTCGCCTTCTTCTTCCGTCTTAGCGGCAGCGGGGTCCACCTTGGCCTCCACCGCGGCAACGGCAGCCTGTTCCTTACGTTCAAGCGCCGCCTTGCGCTTGAGTTCCAACGCCACGGAAGAAGCGCTGTAGACCATCACCAGGCCAAATGAAACCATGGCCAGCACGGTGCCGAATAGAATCCAATCCATCTTCAGGCGCATAACTGCTTTCCTAGCCGGCGGCTCCTTCCCCGCGCAACGCGCGGACTAACTGCTTGAACACCTGGCCGCGATGTTCGTAGTTATCGAACTGATCGAAACTCGCACAAGCCGGTGCTAACAAAATTACCTCATTTTGTTTCGCGTGGGAATGGGCCTCGGCCACTGCCCGCTCCAAGGTGCCGCATTGAATCACCGGCACTGCGCCCGCGATCTGTGCGGCGATCTTCGGCGCAGCCGCGCCAATCAGCAACGCGGCGCGGGCTTTCCCGGCCAATGGCTCGCGCAGCGCCGTATAGTCGCTGCCCTTGTCCTTCCCGCCCAGAATCACCCACAAACCGCCGGGGAATGCGTCGATGGCCTTCAGCGTGGCATCCACGTTGGTGGCTTTGGAGTCATTGAAATATTCAACGCCGTGGATCGTTGTGACGCGCTCCAGGCGGTGCTCCACCCCTGGAAAACTCCGCACTGCCTCGGCGATCTTCGCCAGCGGCACGCCCGCCAACCGGGCCGCCGCCGAGGCCGCGAGAACGTTCTCCACGTTATGCAGACCGCGCAAACGAATTTCGTCTGCGGCCAGAAACGGCTCGCCATCGAACACCAGTTGTCCGCCCTCCAGCCAGCAGCCCGGCGTCACCGGATTGTTGAGGCTGAACCAGACCGGGCGGCCCGGCATGGTGGCGGCAAACGAGACGCACCACTTATCGTCCGCATTCAATACACCAAACCCGTCTGCCTGCTGCGTTTCAAACAGACGGCGTTTGGCGCCGGCATACACTTCCAACGTGCCGTGGCGGTCCAGATGATCCGGCGTGATGTTGAGGCATACGGCGATGTCGGCGCAAAAGTTCGCCACAGCCTCAAGCTGAAAGCTGGAGACTTCGAGTACGTTCCATTGCGCGTCCCGCGAGGACTCCACCATGGCCACGAGCGGCGTGCCGATGTTGCCGCCCACCTGCATTGGCACGCCTGCATTGGACAGAATATGCCCGATCAGCGAGGTGGTGGTGGTTTTGCCGTTCGACCCCGTTATGCCGATGATCCGCCCGTGCAGAAAGTAACTGGCCAGTTCAATCTCAGCAATCACCGGTATTCCCGCCGCGCGAGCTTCGTTCAGAATCGGCGCATCGATAGGCACGCCGGGCGAAATCACCACCAGCGCGTAGCCGGCAGCCACACCTGGCGCCTGCAACACAAACGCCTCGGCGCCGGGGACATTTTCGAAGGGCTTCGTGTCGCACGCGGTCACGCGCGCGCCTGCGCGGGCGAGCACGTGGCAGGCGGCCACGCCGGACCGCGCCAGCCCCACCACCAGCACCCGCACCCCCCGCAGTTCCACGCCCGCCACTTGCATCCCGCGCTACCTCAGCTTCAACGTCGTCAGCGCAAACAGCGCCATGATCAGCCCGAGAATCCAAAACCGCACCACCACTTTGGTTTCATCCCACCCGAGCGATTCGAAATGATGGTGGAGCGGCGACATCAAAAACACGCGTTTTCCGGTGAGGCGCACGCTGGCCACCTGGATCACTACCGAGAGAAGTTCAATTACATATACTCCGCCGATGAACAGCAGCATTACTTCCTGTTTGATCAATACCGCCACCGTACCCATGCCGCCGCCCAGCGCGAGCGCGCCCACATCGCCCATAAACACGTCCGCCGGGTGCGCGTTGTGCCACAAGAACCCGATGGAGGCGCCAGCCATCGCGCCACAGAAGATCGTCAATTCCGCGCTGCCGGGCAGACGTTGCAAGCCAAGGTAGTCGGCAAACTCACGGTGAGAACTCACGTAGGTGAGCGCGGTCATCGCCGTGGCGGCAATGATCATCAGTCCCGCGGCCAACCCGTCCAGCCCGTCCGTCAGATTCACCGCATTCGCCGAACCGGCCAGCACAAACACGAGAAACACAAAGAAAAACACAAACGCCAACGGGTACGTGTAGGGCGAAGAGAGAAGCGGGTCGATGAGCAAGTCCGGCTTGAAGGTTTTTAAGAATGGCACGTTGATCACGGTCGAGTACAACCCGCGCGCCTGCAGCAGAATCAGCATCACGCCGATCGCCATCGCCGCGGCCACTTGCATGCTGAACTTGGCCCGGACCGTCAGCCCGAGGTTCTGCCGCTTGGTGACTTTCGCATAGTCATCCCAAAACCCGATCGCCCCATAAGACAACAGGCCAAACAGCGCTACCCAAACATACGGATTGCGCAGATTGGTGAATAGCAATGTGGGAATGGCGATCGAGAAGATGATGAGCAGACCGCCCATCGTAGGCGTTCCCTGCTTCTTCTTGTGCCACTGCGGACCGTCCTCGCGAATGTACTGGCTCACCTGAAAGCGGCGCAGACGTTCAATAAGAAACGGTCCGAAGACAATGCAGAGCAGCATCGCCGTCAGACTCGCTACCGCAGTCCGGAAGGTTACATAACCGAACAGACGGAACGGGCCGAACAGGTGCGACAGATTTTCATGGAGCAGCCAGTAGAGCATCCGTGTGTACCGTCTTGAACCTCGCTCGAAATAAAAAAGGCGCGACGCCGGGTTCGAGCAGAACTCCGGTAGCCTGCGTCCCAGTCATTGCCGCCGGACCGGCGCCGTGCTTTCCTTCGAGCACTGGACGCGCCACTAGATGCAACCAAGCGGTGCGCGCCCGTCCGAAAAAACTGTTGTCACGACCGCGGCTCCCGGGCTTTCCCAAAGCCCCGCTCCGCCAGCGCCTCGCGGGCCTCCTCGCGGTCATCGAAATGAAGCGTGCGGTCCTTCAGGACCTGATAGTCTTCATGCCCTTTGCCCGCCAGCAACACCACGTCACCGGGACGGGCTTCACCGATCGCCAGACGAATGGCGCGCCCGCGGTCCAGTTCAATCGAGTGGCGCGTATCGGTGCGCCGTAGGCCCACCAGCGCGTCGTTGATGATGTCGATCGGGTCCTCACTGCGCGGATTGTCGCTCGTCAGAATCACCACGTCGCTCAGTTCGCCGGCGGCCTGCCCCATTAACGGGCGCTTGGCGCGATCCCGATCGCCGCCGCAACCAAACATTGTGATGACCCGACCGCGCGTCAAGGCCCGCGCAACTCGGATGGCATTGCGCAGCGCGTCGTCAGTGTGGGAGTAATCCACCACCACCAGAAACGGCTGCCCGCAGTCGACGGCCTCAAAGCGCCCAGGCACGGCCGGCCGGCTCGCGATCGCCGCGGCGATCTGCTCCGGCTCTATCCCATGCGCCAGGCCAGCACCGAAGGCCGCCAGCAGATTGTAGAGATTGAAACGCCCGGTCAACACAGAGCGAACGGGCGTGCGCCGGCCCTCCCACATCGCGTCGAAACGCAGGCCGGCAAAATCCATCTCGACGTTTTCCGCGCGCAGAGTAGCGCACTCGGACATGCCATACCAGATGGCGCGCGTCGAGGCCGCCGGCTGCACGCGCCCCACCCACTCGTCGTCGGCATTCAGCACGGCGAAGGCGGGCGGCGCGGCATCCTGGCCGGCAAACAGTTCGCACTTGGCTGAGAAGTAGCCGTCCATGGTGCGATGAAAATCCAGGTGATCCTGCGTGAGATTGGTGAACACGGCCACCGTGAACCGCAAGCCCCACACGCGCCCGAGTGCGAGGGCGTGCGAAGAAACTTCCATGGTGGCGTGCGATCCGCCGCGGCGGCGCAACTCATCGAACAGGCGATACAGGTCCAACGACTCAGGCGTCGTGTTCACGGCCTTGCGCACTTCGCCGGCCACGTGATATTCGATGGTGCCCACTTGCCCGGTCACGTGCCCGGCGCCGCGGAGAATCGCGTCGATCAGATAACAAGTGGTGGTCTTGCCGTTCGTCCCCGTGATCCCGGTCAGCGTCAATTCCGCAACGGAAGAATACAGACGCCGCGACATGAGAGCAAGTGCGCGGCGCCCGTGTGGGACCGGAATCCACAACCCAGAAAAGTCAGCCGGAGCGGGCGTCTCCGAGAAGATCGCCACGGCGCCCCGCGCCAGCGCGTCGGAGGCAAACGCGCGGCCGTCCTGGCCCGCCCCAGGAAACGCAAAGAATCCATGGCCCGCCTGGACCCGGCGCGAATCGTAGTTGATCCCGGACACCGGCGTTGAACCCGCCGCCGCCCACGCCGAAGCATCCAGATGCGCCGCGCTCAGCAAGTCGCTCAGTGGGATCGCCATGGAGCTCATGGTTGGAACCTCAACCGCACCGGCTCACCCGGCGGCAACACGCTACCCGGCGCCGGCGTTTGCGACCTCACCAGACCCGCGCCGCTCATCCGCACCGGCACGCCTGTCTCGGCTGACGTGCGCATCACGCCGCGTTTATCCAGTCCCACAAAATTCGGTACCGCCGCGCCGGTTAGCACTTCATTGGTCGCGGCCGGCTGCGGCACTTCTTCCACGGCGGCGGGTGCGGAGTGCGTGGCCAGTTTCATCTGCACCCCATCCTCGGCGGCGGAGGATTTGTCGGGCGCCGCTGCCTGCGGCACGTCCGCCGGTTCGCCCAGCATCTGCAAAGCCGCTTCGGCTACGGTGGCAAAAACAGGAGCCGCGCTTTCTCCGCCGTACTTGCGGCCGCCGTTGAGGGTGACGACAACTACAACTTTCGGCGCTCCCAAAGGCACGTAGCCCATGAAGCTTGAGGAGTAGAGCTTCAGATAGCGGCGCGTCTTGTGATCGTAGAGTTGGGCGGTTCCAGTTTTGCCACCTACCGTACGGCCAGCAATACGGGCCCTCTTGCCCGTGCCGTACAAAACCACACCTTCCGACATCTTGCGCATGTCAATGGCGGTGGAAGCTTCCATGACACGGACTTTCGGGCTTTCCGGCATGACTTCCACCGGCCCGCCATCGGCTTGTTTGGAAACAATCAGCTTCGGCTGCACCCGGTAGCCGCCATTGGCGAAGATGGAGCAGGCCTGCGCAAGCTGAATTGTCGTCACCGCCATCTCGTGCCCGATGGCGACGTAGTAGAGCGAACTGTACTGCCACTTCTTCAAAGCGTTCAGGACGCCGGCCGATTCCCAGGGCAGTTGGATTCCGGTCTTCTGGCCGAACCCGGCGTCATGCAGGGTCTTCCACAGATTGTCGCGCCCCACTTCCACCGCCGCGCGGATCGCCCCGCCGTTGCTGGAGATCCACAGCACCTTTTCAAGAGACACCAGACCGAGCGAGTGCGTATCCTGAATCCGCTGATCGGCGTACCGGAACTCGCCCGTTTCCACCAAGGAGTGCGGGCGGAGGCGGGTGTGACGCAGCGCCGCGGCAATCGTCATCATCTTCATCACGGACCCGCCGTCGAGCGCCTGGCTCACAGCGAGGTGCGCGCGACGCCCCAGTTGCCCTTTCTTCGGCGGCTCGTTCGGATTGAAGCTGGGATAGGCCGACATCGCGTAGATCTCGCCCGTCACCGGATTCATCGCCACCAGCGAGCCGGTGGTAAATCCCTCGGAGCGCACAGCATTCGCCAGTTCGCGGTCAGCCAGAAACTGCAGTTGCGCGTCGATGGTGAGGTAGACGTTTTTCCCTGGCACCGGTTCGACAAAGTCCAGCGTGTCGACGTGGCGGCCGAGCGAGTCCGTCAGAATGCGCGCTTGGCCTGGTTTGCCGCCGAGGTCGTTTTGCAGCACCTGTTCCAGCCCGGCGTTGCCATTCTCTTCAGCGTCCACCGCGCCAATGAGAGGCGCGGCAAGTTCGTTGTGCGGATAGGCGCGCCAGCTCTCCTGCTGGAATCCGAGCCATTCCACATCGTCGGTCATTTCGGTCGTCTTGGCGTTGAACTCTTCCACCCACGCCTTGAGCGCGTTGTATTCGGTGGCGTCGACGCGGTTCTTGATTTTGAGATACCCGCGGTTCTTTTCGCGCGCCTCCGTGAGGAGCGCCGAGATCTTCGGCGCATCCAGGTGCAGCGTCCGGGCCAGTACAGCGGCGGCCAGGGCCTCCTCACTCGCATTCAATTTCCGGGGGTTTACGATCACCGTCCATGACTTGGTGCTGATGGCCAGGTCGTACCCATGGCGGTCGCGGATGTTGCCGCGCGGCGCGTTGATCGGGATATCGTCTTCCTGGCGGTTGCGCGCCACTTTCATCAACTGGTCGTGCTGATAGATCTGCAGGTAGACGAGCTTGCCGAAGATGACTACAGCCCACAAAACCGCGGCACGCAGTAGCCACCGGATGCGCCGGAGTTCCGGCGCGGCGCTGGTGGATTTGGCGGTCATGGGTTTGCTACCGTTCCTTGCAGTTCGGACGTTGGATCGGGACTAGTGGCCGGCGCTGCCGCCGTTGCGGTTGGAAGCGTTGCGCTCAACGGACGGAGCCAGCGAACCGGCATCGAGCCGCGCCATCGTTTCCGGCGTCGGCGGCTGGAAGCCAAACTCGCGCGCCATCTCCTCAATCTGCGCGGGCGTGGTGAGCTGCGTTTCCTGCAGCGTCAGTTGGCGCCGGCGTTCGATCAGTTCCGACTGGCGCTTGCACAGATGGTCCACCTGCATACCGCTGATCAGGCCATGCGCCTTGGGCAGCAGCAGTCCGACGGCGATCAACACTACCGCCGCCGCCGCGCTCACGCCCTTCCAGCACGCGGTCACCGCATGCGGATCGTGCTGGCGCACCACGCGGCCGTTGTCGATCTCCGGCTTGTTCCAGAACAGGATGTCTTCGTTTGGAAACGCGCGCACATGGCACTGCGACGGGCGGATCTGTTCCTGGCGCCAGGCGCTCACGCGCTCTTCAGCCGCCCACTCTTCCGGACCGTTCCAGCGGTCCTCATCCCGGAAGCCCTGCCCCACCGGATAAACTGCCACGCTTGCCATGCTTCGTCCCTCCGCTCGCTCTTCTTCGTTTAGCTGCCAGTCATTTCGAGCGCCCTCAACTTAGCCGACCGCGCGGCCGGGTTGCGGCGAGTTTCTTCGTCCGTGGCCGTCGCCACGTGACGATTGAGAAGGCGGGCGCGGCCTTCGCGCGCCAGCCGTTGGAAGGCCTGCTTCACGGGCCGGTCTTCCAAACTATGAAACGTCAAAAAGACTACGCGGCCGCCGGGTTTCACCACCTCCGGCAGCGCGTCAAGCAGCGCTTGCAATTCTTCCATCTCCTGGTTAACTGCCAGGCGAAGACTCTGAAAACTGAGGGTACTCGGATGAATGCGCGAGCGGTCCATCGGCGGCAAAGCCCGTCGAATGATGCCAGACAACTGCGTAGTTGTTTCGACAGGCCTTGCCCTCACGATGGCTCTGGCTATTCTCCGTCCCCTCCTTTCTTCGCCCGCTTCTAAGATTTGGGCGATGTCCTTTTCAGAATAAAAATTGACGATTTCGCCGGCGGTGGGCCCCTCCTCGGTCGCGCCCATGCGCATGTCGAGCGGCCCCTCCTCCAGGAACGAGAACCCGCGCTGCGGCGCTTTTAATTGGTACATACTGATGCCGCAGTCTGCGAGCACCCGGTCCGCCACCGGGAAACCTAACCGGGTCAGCGCAGCACGCAAACCCGAGAACTTGCCCGGATCGAATACGATCCGGTCTTCCAACCCTTGCAGGCGTTGACGCGCCAACTCGAGCGACTCCACGTCGCGATCCCGCGCAATCAACTTGCCGCCCGCGGTGAGCCGCGCGGCAATCGCCGCCGCATGCCCGCCCATGCCGAGCGTACAATCGACCACCACATCGGCCGGTTGAACGTCGAGGTAATGCAACACTTCGTCGAGCATCACCGGCTGGTGGTCAGCCGCCATAAATCACTACTTGATGCCCTTGGCCCGGAGCAGCGACATGCCGTCCATCAACAGGTCCAAGTTGGCCTGGAGCTTACGTTGCGCCACCACATCCGTCTCCAGGTCGAACGCCCCCTGCACAAACGTCATGTGCACGGAGGACTTCGGGGCGAACCCCATCAAATCCCTCAACAGGGGCGAAATCGAGACGCGGCCGTTGCCGTCAATCGCCGACTCCACACCCGTCTTCTGCGAAACCAGCGCCAGGGCCCGCATCATCGCGGCCGTTTCCCGGTCGCCATCGCCGTAGCTGTTCATCTGCGCTTCGTTCTTCCGCCACACCGACAGCGGATAGACGCGCGCGGTTTCCCGATCGAGTCCGGTAACAAAAACCTTGTCGTCACCGAGCGAACGGATGTACTCTACATATTCAGCAGGAATTCGCAGCCTGCCTTTATCGTCTATGCTGGCCGCAATCGAACCACGGGGAGAGTCTTGTGCTGGGAGACCGGAGCTCTTGTTATTGTCCAGTTCGCCAGCCATTTGAAACCACTTTCAACCCTGGCCGACCACTTCCGACCACAAGTTGAGTCTACGGCGTAAGCCTCAGCGTGTCAATAATTTTTGTGGACTTTATTGAAGTACCGGAGGGGGTGTCTTTAGTGGGGTTCGGAGTAAGAGACACCACAATATATTGTGGCACCGTGACACAGTGCCGGGAATTACGTTTCAGGTAGGGGCGGGGTCGGCGGTAGTGGGGTGGTCAGAAGTGGGCGGCGGCTTCAGCGAGGCGGTTGAGCCAAGCGTTGAAGTGGGGGCACTCGCGCCGGATCGCTTCCAGACCGATTTCAATGGCGGCGAGACTGCCCATGGGCGGCTTTTCGTAGCGGGGGAAGATGTCGACGATACGCTTGGATGGAGCAGCCTCCGGCGAGTCGTTGATTTCTTCCGGCGCCTCGAACTGATCCCGCACCGCCTGAAATTCGTCCTTTAATTTAATCGGGACTCGCCGATCCCGGCGCTGAAGGCGGCACAATCGCTGAAAAGCAAGGCTTCGAACTCGTGCATTGCCAAGAAGGGAATGAACCGCTGCCCATTGAAGCGGTGCCCCATCACTTCGCAAAGGTCAGCATGCAGTGCCTGCTCCACAACGCGCCCCTTCTCTACGGCTGTTGACGCCCGGGCGGCCTCGGCTCGGCCGGGCCAGTCCAATGGCAGCGCATAGAAGTCCACCATGGTCGACGCCAAGCACTCCGGGTCTTGGCTGAGATGCCGCACGATGTCTTTCAGAGCCATGGCCCACGGCCGGATCCCGCCGCGCCGGTCCCGCCGGCGGGCGTTGCCCACAATGCGGGCGCTCACTGAGACAAAGCCATGGTTCCGCAAGGAATCCCCGAGAACCTCGTTGACGAAGTCCTCCTCGGTGGGGCCTTCGATATGGATAAGTAGACGCGCAACGTGCTCAACCGCGCGCTGGCCTTCCGCCAATCTCGTTTTTTTCCACAACTGCCCCAGGCTGCAGTCTTCGAGCCATTCTTCGCGGGTCGCCGGACTGAGACGCTTGATTTCCGTGTGGCCCTCCACGCGATCCGCAACCAGCACGTCTTCCGGACTGAAATGGTCAAGCAGGAGCGACGACTGGCTCGAGACAACTACTTGCGTATCGACGGACGCCTGCCGGATTAGCGAAGCGAGCAGACCGATCGCATATGGATGCAGACCAAGTTCCGGCTCGGCCACCAGGATGGCAGAAGGACGGAAGCGCTTTGGCTGCAAGAACAGCGTGGCGAGCGCAATGAAGCGAAGAGTGCCATCGGAAAGAGAGGACACATCGAAGTACTGACCGGTTCCCTGGTGGCTCCATTCGAGCTTAATAGTGTCTTGATTGCGGAGCAGCGGCTCCAATCGAAAGTCGTCGAAAACGGCGCCACAAGTTGTATGGTGCGCCGAATCAATCCATAAGACTAAGCGTCGGTCTCGCGAAGCAAGTAGAGGAAAGGGGCCAGATTGGAGCCGTCCGGGCGTAAGTAGCGGTTATCGTCAACCTTCCCGGTCTTGCGGGGAGGCGACGTGGCGCTGGTGTCGTGAACATGATAGATCCGCCAACTCCCCAAGCGTTGATGTACCCAGCCGGCTGCGCCCGTTGCACTAGAGTCACTGATGCCGGCCTCGCGTCCACGTTCACGCGGCGAGAGCCGCTGAGTCCAGGGCTCCGCAAACCGCAGTTTGTCATGGAAGAGAACGGTCTCATAGGCGGGGTACAAGCTGTCATCGCCGGTCGGAGAAAGCGAAATCTCGCAGCCACTCGTGCCACCTCGAAACGAGACGCCAAAGAAAAGATCTTCCGTTGTCTTCGAACCGAAGTGAAGCACCTTTTCTGCGCCTCCGGCGGCTGTTACGGTGTCTTGCAGGCGGCCTTCCTGGACCGCGCGCAAAAAAGCGAACGCTCCGATGAAATTGGACTTTCCTGCCCCATTCGCCCCGATCACCAATTGATGGGCCGGAGCTCCAGCTTCTCAATTGCCGCGATGCTCTTAAAGCCGCGAATCATGATGAAGTCTAGCAGCGCGTGGTAAAAGTCCAGCACAGGTGACCCCGGAGCTGTTTCCGACGTCTATGCGGATATGGCGATGGGAAGACGCTGGAAGCAGGCCAAGCA
>Ga0194119_10009915_pt1 | contig 12681 bp, 9 predicted proteins | sample TA2MahC100mmetaG_FD_148620 | JGI IMG/M metagenome (GOLD analysis project Ga0194119, IMG submission 148620) | Freshwater microbial communities from Lake Tanganyika, Tanzania - TA2015018 Mahale Deep Cast 100m | ecosystem: Environmental > Aquatic > Freshwater > Lake | place: Tanzania: Lake... | reverse complement strand
GGGGGATAGCGGCGAGACCTAGCCATGACGCGGCCGCAATGGCCACCAGCAGCCATAACCGCCGCCGGCCGGGGCCGCCCAATTTCAGATACCGTGGGAAAAAAGTCATAGGGTTGCTGTCCGAAAAGTTCAAGGTTCAAGGTTCAAGGTCAAGAGCACGCATGAACTTTTCATAATTTACGGGTGGGCCAAGGGTCTCATGTTCAACTGCCTTTATCATGAGGGTTGGGGTCAGGAAGGACCATATGCATAATTTTTTAGTCACTTACGAACTAAACGTAAATTCTCTCTGGCCGGATTTCAAGGGCGCCGTGCAAAGATTATTCCGCTTGGCGCGTTTGCCTCCCCGCAATCCCGGGTACGGTGAGGACATGGCGCCGGGGCGTCCACACCGCGGCCGTAACCAGCGCCGCGAGGCCAGCGCCGGACATATCCAGGAGGACATCATAGACGCTTGATCCCCGGGAGGGGTAAAACCATTGGCGCCCCTCGTCCAGCGAGGAATAGAACAGGCAACACCCCAAAGACCAGAGGCAGGCGCGCCACGGCCCGTAGTTCGCATGCCCCCGAAAAGCCCGAAACCAAAAAAAATACATCAAGCCGTAAGCCAGGACGTGGCCGGTTTTTCGCAGATAGAAATTGGCCAGGTTAAGCTGGGCCGGTGTCAGGGCCACAAACCAGGAAAAAAACCATTTGAGTAGACCCAGGGTATTTTTCCCCGAACCCCAATCCCCCGACATGCATATTACGGCCAGGCCCCAAAGAATGGGGGGAAACCAATAATAAAGAAAAAGCGGCTTGCGCCAGATCGGTGTGGCGATGCCCAAAAGTTCGGTTCCTTCACCCCTGGCGGGGTTGGCCGGATGCCCTGCACGCGGTCTTTGAAAATAGTTAGACTCACCTTAGCCAGGTTTTATTAAGGAAGAGAGACAAAAAGATTCCGGCAAGCAAGGCAAGGGGTCTAAAATTCTCCGGAAAACTCCTTAAAGCCAGTTCCTGGAGGTGATGCCCGGCCAGTGGTCCGGCCGCCGTCGGCATCGGCGGTTACGGGTCTCATACCAATCTGCGCTCAAAAAGGTGTTTCCCTCCAGGGTGCGTCTTACGCACCAAGAATGGCGCGTGAGACGCGCCGGATTTTAGCGCCTTGGGAAACCATTCTCCGGACCTGAAAATACTTTTCTGAGAGCAACCGGGGCTCAGGGGCGCGCCGCTCCCGGCCCTTGGTCCCGATTATCCCAGGATCGCCTCCACAAAGGCCTCGGCCTCAAAGGGGCGCAGATCCTCCATGGCCTCCCCCACCCCGATGTATTTCAAGGGGATGCCGGTCTCGTGGACCACCGCCAGGGCCACGCCGCCTTTGGCGGTGCCGTCCATCTTGGTGAGGATGAGGCCGGTTACGCCCACGGCCTCGTTAAATAACCGGGCCTGGCTCAGGGCGTTTTGACCCGTGGTGGCGTCCAGGATGAGGAGCACTTCATGGGGGGCGCCGGGGATTTTTTTGGCCGCGGTGCGGTGAATCTTTTTCAACTCCTCCATCAGGTTGACCTTGGTGTGGAGCCGCCCGGCGGTATCCACGTACACCGCGTCCACGCCCCGGGCGACGGCCGCGGCCAGGCCGTCGAAGACCACTGCGGCCGGGTCGGCCCCGGTCTTCTGTTTGACCACCGCGGCGCCGACGCGCTCCCCCCAAATCTCCAACTGCTCAACCGCCGCCGCCCTAAAGGTGTCCGCGGCCACCAGCATAGTCCCAAGGCCCTGGCCCCGGTCCCGGTGGGCCAGCTTGGCGATGGTGGTGGTCTTGCCCACGCCGTTGATCCCCACCACCAGCACCACCCAGGGACGGGCGCTCCGGTCCGGCTGGGCGGGGCGGGTGAGCAGGCCGACCATTTCCGTCTGGAGCGCGGCCTTGAGCCGCTCTACGTCCGCCAGTTCCCGGCGACGCAACTTGTCCTGCAAGGCCTGGATCAGAAAGAGGCTGGTCTCAACCCCCAGATCGGCCGTAATCAACAATTCCTCAAGGTCTTCCAGGAGCTCGGCGTCAACAACCTTGCGCCCCCGGAAAAGCCGGTCGAGACCGCCGCTCAGGGCCTCCCGGGTCCGGCTCAAACGGTCCCGCAGGCGTCGGAACATCCCCCGCTCTGCTGCTTCGGGAGCCTCCCCGGTCTCCTCCAGGTCCTCAACCTCCAGGATTTCCGGACTATACACCGCGTCCCGGGGTTCCTGAGGCGCCGCTTCTCCTCCGGGCTCGCCCCCGGCGGGGATGGCCGGCGTCGTTTCCGGCTCCGGGGGCAGAGCGGGTACCAAAGGGGGCGCCGGGATCGGTTCGCTGAAAACCGCCTCGGACTCGGCCGCGCCCTCCTCTACCGCAACCGGGGCCGCATCCTCCGGCTGCGGCTCCCGGCGCCAGCGGCGCAGGAAACCGCGGCGCGCCGGGCCGGAGTCGGTCTCGGTTTGGGGCCGCGCCGCCTCAGGAGGCGCGGCGTCGAGCTCGCCGGACTCATTTTCCCCGGCGGCCGGCAAATCCCCGGCGGCCTCGGAGCTTGATTCAGGCTCCTCCGCGAAAGGCGCGGCGGCGTGCTCCCCGTTCCCGTCTTTATCCTGGCCCTGGCGGCGAAACCAGCGACGCATCTCTAAGACGTCGTAATTTTGGAGAAATCGGCCATCATCAGGAAGGTCCGGCTGATACGGAGCAGCAGGGCCAGCCGGTTGCGGCGCAGTCGGGCATCCTCGGCCATCACCATCACCCGGTCAAAAAAGGCGTCCACCGGACCTCTGAGACTGGCCAGGGCCCGACAGACCCCGGGGTAATCCCGGCTTTCCAGGGCCCGGCCTACCTCCAGCTCCATCAACTCCGTGGACTCGTAAAGGAGATTTTCTTCCGGGTGTTCGAAGAGCAGGGGGTCCACCTCGCCGGGCTCGGCCCCCTGGGCGATGTTGATGACCCTTTTAAAGGCCGTGGCCAGGGCCGGAAATTCCGGGCTCTGACGGACCGCGGCCAGGGCCCGCACCTTGTCCGCCGCGTCCACCACGTCCCGGCAGCCCGCGGCCAACACCGCGATGACGGTCTCGTGGTCAAAGCCTTCCGCCAGGAGGAGGCGCTGCAGCCGGGTCTGGAAAAAGTCCAGCACCTCCAGGGCCGTTTCCTCCGGGGTGCGGCTGATCTTGTCCTTTAAAAGCTCGAGAGCCGCCGCCACGGCCGCAACCAGGTCCAGGTGCAACTGCTGGCTCCGCAAGATGCGGATGATGGCCAGGGCATGGCGCCTGAGGCCGTAAGGGTCGGCGGCGCCCGTGGGGCTCAGTCCCACCCCGAAGCAGCCGCAGATGGTGTCCAGGCGGTCCGATAGACCCACCAGGGCGCCAACCTTATCCGGCGGCAACTCGTCATCGGCGTGCCGGGGGAGATAATGGGTGAAGAGGGCCTCGGCCACTTCGGGAGGCTCCCCGCTCAAACGGGCGTACTGGCGGCCCATCGCCCCCTGGAGGCTGGGGAATTCCCCCACCATTTCCGTGACAATGTCGGCTTTGCACAGGGTGGCGGCGCGAGCCACCGCATCGCCCAACTCCGGGGCCAGTTGCCGGGACAGGCTCACCGCCAACTCCCGGAAGCGCTCCATCTTCTCGTAGGAGGTCCCCAAAAGGGAGTGGAACACTACGCCCTTCAAGGCATCCACCCGCTGGGCCAACGGCGTTTTGGCGTCCTCCTGGAAGAAAAACATGGCGTCGGAAAGACGGGCCCTGATCACGCGCTCATGGCCCTGGCGCACCACATCCGGGTTCCGGGTCAGGGTGTTGTTCACCGCAATAAAATGGGGCAACAGGCGGCCATCGGCGCCTCGCAAAGAAAAATACCGCTGATGCTCCCGCATGGAGGTGATGAGCACCGCGTCGGGCAGGGCCAGAAATCTGTCCTCGAAATTTCCCACCACCACGGAAGGATATTCCACCAGGAAGGTGTTCTCTTCCAGCAGCCCCGGGTTAGGCACTACCTCACCCTTGACCCCGGCCGCAGCCTGGGCCAGCTGATCCGACAGCAAGGCCCGGCGCGCCGCCGGGTCCACGATGACGCTGGCCGCCTTGAGGGCCGCCACATAAGCCTGGGCATCCGCCACCGCCACGGCCTGGGGGGCCAGGAAACGGTGGCCCCGGGTTTCGCCGCCGCTGGTCACATCGCCCACCTGGAAATCCACCACCGCGCCGCCGTAGCGGGCCAGAATCCAGTGGATGGGCCGGGCAAAGGTGATGGTTTCGGACCCCCAGCGCATGGACTTGGGGAAGCTCAACCCCAGGATAAACCCCGGCAGGAGTTCCGGCAGGCGCTCGCCGGTGGGCCGCCCGGAGGTGCTCTTCTTTACCGCCAGGTAAACGCCCCGGGGTGTGTCCACTTCAATGAGGTCCGAGACCGGCACACCCTGGGTCCGGGCGAAACCAGCGGCTGCGGGAGTGGCCTGGCCCGCGGCGTCCACGGCCACGGCCTTGGGAGGGCCGATAATTTCCTGGGTGACCTCGGCCTGGGCCTCGGCCACCTCCCGGGCCACCAACGCCAGGCGGCGGGGGGTGCCCCAGGTGAGGATCTCCCCCACCCCGATGCGTTCGGAGTCCAACATCTTGCGAAAAGAGGCGGCCATCTCCTCCAGAACCGGCGGCAGAAAACGGGCCGGGATCTCTTCAGTGCCAATCTCCAACAACAATTCTTTCGCCATGGCGGTCCTCGTTTGGAAGCTGTCAGCTGTCAGCTGTCAGCTTTTTAAGCTCCTCGATATGCTCTTGCATTCGCCTTCTCTGCTCATCATTAAAGAACGGCCCAAACTTCCCTTCTGTGATTTCGAGCTCCAGTAGGCGCGACTCTCCCATAAGCTGATTCAGTCGGCTTAGGTCGGTCATCACCTTCTCGCCTTTTTTAGCTAATTTTCCGAGCTCGATTTCGATCGGCCCCACTTTGGCCTTGCCGCTCTCTGATAGGATCAAGCGGTCAACCAATGACTTGATCGGTTTTCGTAACACGATGACCGTAACAATTGCGACCATCGGCCATGAAACAACGATCTGCAATATTTCTTTCGCCAATTCCAAGTTACAATCTCATCCGTAGAAACTAGTTCCGGTTTTTAGCTGAAAGCTGACGGCTGAAAGCTGACAGCCATTTTTTCATCAAGGGAAAGCCCATCTCTTGCCGTTGTTTCAGGTAGCCTTCGGCGCACAGGCGGGCCAGTTGCCGGACCCGGCCGATGAGGCTGGCGCGCTCCGCCACGCTGATGGCCCCTCGGGCGTTCAGGAGGTTAAAGGTGTGGGAGCATTTCAGGCAGTAATCGTAGGCCGGCAGCACCAGCCCCAGCCCGATGATGCGCAGGGCTTCAGCCTCGTACATGTCGAACAACTTAAAAAGCATGTCCACGTCGGCCTGCTCGAAATTATAGATGGAGTGCTCCACCTCGCCCCGGTGGTGCACGTCCCCATAGGTCACGCCTTTGGTCCACTCCAGGTCGTAGACGCTCTTCACTCCCTGGATATACATGGCGATGCGCTCCGGGCCGTAGGTCAACTCCACGCTCACCGGGTTGAGGTCTATGGAGCCGGCCTGCTGGAAGTAGGTGAACTGGGTGATTTCCATGCCGTCCAGCCAGACCTCCCAGCCCAGGCCCCAGGCCCCCAGGGTGGGGGACTCCCAGTCGTCTTCCACGAAGCGGATATCGTGGTCCAGGGGGTCGAGCCCCAAGGCCTTGAGACTATCCAGATACTGTTGCTGGATATCCTTGGGAGAAGGCTTGAGGATCACCTGGTATTGATAGTAGTGCTGCAGGCGGTTGGGGTTTTCGCCGTAGCGGCCGTCGGTGGGTCTGCGGGAGGGCTCCACGTAGGCCACGTTCCAGGGCTCCGGCCCCAGGACCCTCAGCAGGGTGGCGGGGTTGAAGGTGCCGGCCCCCACCTCGATATCGTAAGGTTGTTGGATGACACAGCCCCGCTCCGCCCAGAAGCGCTCCAGGGTCATCAACAGTTCCTGAAAAGTCATCCCGCCTCTCCTTTTAGAAAAAATATCTGATAATTTTAACCGTTTAGGGGCATCTTTGTCAAGTTTTTCGCCGGCCGCGCCCGGCGCGGGAACCGGCACGGTAAAAGCCTTTGGGAACGCCTCACCCGTGGGGCTTCAGTGCTTGCCGCCGGGAGGGCCAGGGTGGGGCAAGATGAGAAAAACTTTATCTCTGGGTGGCGACAATTGCGAGCTTTTCTTGCCGGGGGCTTTTTCCTCTCTTGACGCCGGCCGCGCCGCGGGTTATATGAAAACTACCACTCTACAGGCACGTAGCTCAGGGGGAGAGCACTACCTTGACGCGGTAGGGGTCCGGGGTTCAAATCCCCGCGTGCCTACCAGATATTTCCAGGGGTTACGGTTAGGGCCGTAGCCCTTTTTTCTTTTTTACGAACCCGTCAAATTTGAGTCCATCTCAACCCAGGACCCATTTCACATCACCACAATCTCCTCCAGGCCGTCCCGCCAGCCGTCCCAGAGGTAGTCGTTCAAGCGGCCCTGGGCGATGACCCGGAAGGCGTATTGCGCCTGGGCGGTGTAGAAGTCGCACAGCGGCGCCGGCGCGTCCAGACGCCCGTTCATGGCATAGACCTCCGCGGGGCAGGGCGCCCCGCAGACGTGGCGCACCGCGCAGCGGTTGCAGGGCGCGAAACCCTCCACCACCCGGGTGGTTATCTGTTTGAATTGCGGGGTCGCCAGCAACTCCGGCGCCGATTGCTCCCAGAGGTTGCCGCCGTGAAATTCCGGGAGCCCCAGGAACTCGCTGCACGGGGCCACTTCGCCATGCGCGCCCACCGCAAAGAAGCAGCGCCCGCCGCCGCACGGCGAGATGTCGCACATGAGCCGCCGGGCCCCCGGCGCCACCAGCCCCAACAGCAGGTTGGCGAAGTTGCCGATGACCATTTTGCGCCCGGTCGCCTGGGCCAGATCATAGGTCCGGTCCAGGGCCTGGAAGAAAAAGTGGGCCAGTTCCGCCTGATCCGGCATGAGATTCCGGCCGCCCAACTGGGTGCCCCGCACCGGGTTGAGCAGGGCGTTGGCGACCCCCCGGGCATGGAAGAAATCCACCAGCTCCGGCAGATGCCGGACGTTTTCTTTGGTCACCGTGGTGATGAGATTGAGACCCGGATAATCAACCAGATCTTCCAGGGCCTTGACGGTCTCGGCGAAGACGCCGGTCCCGCCCCAGGTGCGCCGGGTGCGGTCGGCCACCGCGGCGGTGGGGCCGTCCAGGGACAGCCCGATGCCCACGCCATGGGCCACCAAAAAGTCTTTGGCCTCTTGATCCAGCAGGATGGCGTTGGTCTGGACCCCGAAGCGGAAGTAATCGCCGTACTTTTCGATCCCGGCAAAGACCGCTTCCCTGGCCAGCAGGGGCTCGCTGCCGTGGAACACCAGCTGGGGCCGGGCGCCCTCCGGCAGGGTGCTCTTAAAAAAATCCTGCAAGATCGCCAGGGACTCCATGAGGCGGGCCGGCTCCATGTGGACGCCGGTGCGCCGGGCCTCCCGGGGCAGATAACAGTAGCCGCAGTCCAGGTTGCAGCGCTCCGTGGGGTTGAAATAGACCGCGGACGGCAAGAGGCCGAAGCGGACGTTGTTGAGGTCCGAGGCCAACCGGGCTTCTTTTTCCAAAAACATCTGGGGCAACTCCGGCCCCAAAAGATATTCCAGGGCCTGGTCCCGGGGGGCCAGCACCCAGAAGGCGGTGTCCGCGCTGATCAGGGCCACGAAGTCGTCGTGGCCGATCTCCAGAACGTCGAAATGGGGCCCGGCCCCGGCATTCACCGGGACTCCCGCCGGACCCCACAGAGGCGAAACTTCCTGACCCATGCCTACTTAGCCTTCTTGGCGTCGGCCATGAGGTAATGGGACAGGCCCACCTGGTCGCCGTTGGGGGCGCAGGTGTAACGGATGCTGATGGGTTTGGCGGTGCTACTCTTGGATTTTGCCATATAAATGTCCTCCTTCCTCGGGTGGTTTGCCGGGGTCAGCCGAAAAACGCGACCGCCGGGGTGAAAGCTCTTCAATGGATGGCGCGGCTCGTAGGGGCGGACCCATGTGTCCGCCCTCTTTCCTGCCGCTACGGAAGCCTTCCTTATTCCCCCCTTTTCTAAAGGGGGGTTAGGGGGGATTAGGTTACGTCACCCCACCCAAAAACAAAAAAAAGAGTCCCATCCCTCGGATGGAACTCCCTTTACCATCAGGAGTAGCCTAACTTACAAAAAAACCGCAGGCAGGTCTTCTGGCTCTCGGATCAGCCGGAGGAGGTCAGCCTTCCCACCGGGGTTTTTTTATAAATAAGCCCCCGGCAGTGGCCGGCAATTGCCTTACCTTCTCCGTCCCCGATTACAGCGGCGGGACCGCCCCGGATTCTCACCGGGTTCCGGATTGCCTGGGGTTCGGATAATTAAATGGATCATTAACACGAGGCTCATGATTTGTCAAGGCAGAAGCATCAAAGAAAACTGCCGGTTCTGCAGAGAGGCCCAACGCCGCAAATCACCTTGACAGTTTCTCACCTTAAAGGTTATTTTTATTATTTACGGCTAAACCTGGGGATGAGCGGCCATGATTAAAGCGATTCGGGGGATGCGGGACATCCTGCCGCCGGAGACTTCCCGGTGGCAGTGGGTGGAGTCCGTGGCCCGGGAGGTTTTTGACCTCTACGGCTACCAGGAGATCCGACTGCCGCTGCTCGAGCGCACCGAGCTTTTCGCCCGCTCCATCGGCGCGGACACCGACATCGTGGCCAAGGAAATGTATACCTTCCCCGACCGCAAGGGCGACTCCCTGACGCTGCGGCCCGAGGCCACCGCCTCGGTGCTCCGGGCCGTCCTGGAAAACCGCCTGGAAAAGGGCGCCGGGGTCAAGAAATTCTATACTCTGGGGCCCATGTTCCGCTACGAGCGGCCCCAGAAGGGACGTTTCCGCCAGTTTTGGCAGATCAACTGCGAGGCCTACGGGGTGGAGGCGCCGGAGATGGACGTAGAAGTCATCCTGCTCCTGATGCATCTCCTCAAACGGCTGCTCCCGGGGGAGTTGCGCCTGCTGGTCAATTCCCTGGGCTGCCCCGGGTGCCAGGTGAAGTTCAAGGCGGCCCTGGGGTTGTTCCTGATCAACCGGGAGGGCCTGTGCGAGGACTGCCGGCGCCGCCGGACCACCAACCCGCTCCGGGTCCTGGACTGCAAGAGCGCCAACTGCCAGGGGATTTTGCAGAACGCCCCGGTGCTCCGGGATTATCTCTGCCCCGATTGCGCCGCCCACTTTTCCCGGGTGCTGACGCTGCTGGACCGGTTTAACGTGGTTTACGAACTAAAACCCAAGCTGGTCCGGGGCCTGGATTACTACACCCGCACCGCCTTCGAGGTGGCGGCCGTGGGTCTCGGGGCCCAGGACGCGGTGGCGGGCGGCGGGCGCTACAACGGCCTGGCGAAGGAGTTGGGCGGACCCGATCTGCCCGCCATCGGCTTTGCCATCGGCGAGGACCGCCTCCTGGAGGCGCTGCCCGAGAATTTCGGCCCGGATTTGCGGCCCCGGGTCTTTGTGGCGGCTCTGGGGGAGCCGGCCCGGGAGCGGGCCTTCAGCGTGATCCAGGAGTTGCGCCGGAAGGATTTGGCCGCGGAGATGGATTTCGAGGGCCGGTCGCTCAAGGCCCAGATGTCCATGGCGGACCGCCTGAACGCCACGTACGTGGTCATCGTCGGAGACCAGGAACTGGCGGCGGGCGTGGCCCAGGTGCGCCCCATGCGGAATTTTGCTTCCCAGGCCGGCGCCGCGGCTGCCCCGGGGGCAGTTGAGGCCGGGCGGCCGCCGGTGGCCCAGGAGAAGGTGCGGTTTGAGGATCTGGTGGATTATCTGACCGGAAAGATTCGGTCTGAAGAAACTCATTAGGGTTCATCCGAAAACACCCAATACGGGCAAATGGGTCTTCAAGTCCCCCGGTGAAAACGGGGGATTTAGCGGGATTTACAAGGGCTTACAAAATCACCCCCAGCCCCCCTTTTACAAAGGGGGGAGTCTTAAGGGCCGACACAAAGGTCCGCCCCTAGATAAAATGCCGTAGGAGAAGGGAATACACCGTGTTTGATTCGCTTGAAGGTCTGACCCGCAGTCATTCCTGCAATGAGATCAGGGCCGCGGCTAACGGCGTTGAGGTGGTGCTCATGGGCTGGGTGCAGCGCCGGCGGGACCACGGCGGCCTCATCTTTGTGGACCTGCGGGACCGGGAGGGGCTGACCCAGGTGGTCTTTAACCCCGAAGTCAATCCCGACACCCACATCAAGGCCGGGGCGCTCCGGGATGAGTACGTCATCGCGGTGCGGGGCCTGGTGAACCTCCGGCCGCCGGAGATGGTCAACCCGAACCTGCCCACCGGAGAGATCGAGATATTGGTTTTAGAGTTGCGCATTTTGAACGCCGCCAAGACCCCGCCTTTCGAACTGGAAGACTATAAGGTGGACATCTCCGAGGCCCTGCGGTTGAAATACCGTTACCTGGACTTAAGGCGCCCCAGCGTCATGAAGAACCTCATCTTCCGGCACCGGGCCGCTTTGGTAACCCGCCAGTTTCTCAACGGCCAGGGCTTCATCGAGGTGGAGACCCCCATCCTCACCAAGAGCACCCCGGAGGGGGCCCGGGATTACCTGGTGCCCAGCCGGGTGCAGCCGGGTCAGTTCTTCGCCCTGCCCCAGTCGCCCCAGCTCTTCAAGCAGCTCTTGATGATGGCCGGTCTGGACCGCTACTATCAACTGTGCCGCTGCTTCCGGGATGAGGATCTGCGGGCCGACCGCCAGCCCGAGTTCACCCAGATCGACATGGAGATGGCCTTCATCACCGAAGAAGACATCTACCGGGTGGTGGAGGGGCTAATGGCGGCCCTGTTCCGGGAATTGAAGGGCGTTTCGTTGACCACTCCCTTCCCCCGGCTGACCTACCAGGAATGCCTGGACCGCTTCGGGCTGGACCGCCCGGACACCCGCTTCGGGCTGGAGCTCAAAGACGTCACCGACCTGGTGCGGGAGGCGGAATTCACCCGGTTCCGGGAGGTGGTGGACCAGGGGGGGATCGTCAAGGCCGTCAACGGCCCGGGCCTCTCCAGGCTTACCCGGAAAGAGCTGGATGAGCTCATCGATCTGGCCGGGGTGTACGGGGCCCGGGGCCTGGCCTGGGTGAAGCTCCAGAGCCAGGGCTGGCAGTCGCCCCTGGCCAAGTACTTCCCCGCCGGGGTCAAGGCCGCCATCGAGGCGCGCCTCACGGCCCGGGAAGGCGACCTGCTCCTCTTTGTCGCGGATGCCCCTTTGGTCGCCTGCACCGCCCTGGGGCAGGTCAGGCTGAATCTGGCCGAACGGGAAGGGCTGATCCCCGAGGACGCCTACCACCTGACGTGGGTCACCGACTTTCCCCTGCTGGAGCATGATAACGAGGCGGGCCGCTTCGCGGCCATGCACCACCCGTTTACGGCCCCCAAGGAGGAGGACCTCCATTGGCTGGCTACCGACCCGGGGCGGGTCCGGGCCCGGGCTTACGACCTGGTGCTCAACGGCGTGGAGATCGGCGGCGGCAGCATCCGGATCAACCGCCGGGATATCCAGCAGCAGGTCTTTGAGGCTCTAAACATTACCCCTGCGGAAGCGGAGGAAAAATTCGGCTTTCTCCTGGAGGCCCTGGAATACGGGGCGCCGCCCCACGGGGGCGTGGCCTTCGGGTTTGACCGCCTGGTGGCTATCCTGTGCGGGGCCCGCTCCATCCGGGAGGTAATCGCCTTCCCCAAGACCCAGAAGGCCGCCTGCCTGGTGACCAGGGCTCCGTCCCCGGTGGGCCTGGAACAATTGTTGGAGTTGGGTTTGAGGCTGGAAAAGTAGCAGTTAGCAGTTAGTTTTTATACATTTATTCATAGGAGATGGGAGAGCGACCATACGTTGCAATTCCCCCAAGGACGAAAAATAATGCCTCAGGCTGATGGCTAAATGCTGGCAGCTGACGGCTACAAACGGATGGCACACTATGTCACGCTGGAACAAAGAACGCCGGTTATTGGATCATGAGCACTCCACTTTTTGGCATCATCGGTTGCAGGAGGTGGAAGAGCCCAACCTGATGCGGAACATCTTCCCGTACACGGAAGTGGCCCGCATCGACTTCGACTACAAGTTCGTCATGCCCAATCCCCCGGAGGAGATGTTGCTCACCGACACCACCTTCCGGGATGGGCAGCAGGCCCGGCCACCCTACACCGTGCGCCAGATCGTGGATATCTTCGACCTGCTCCATCGCCTCTCGGGTCCCCAGGGGATCGTCAGGCAGACCGAGTTTTTCCTTTACAGCGCCAAGGATAAGGAGGCCGTGGAGCAGTGCCGGGCACGGGGGTATGAGTACCCGCAGATCACCGGCTGGATCCGGGCGGTCGCTTCGGACCTGGCCCTGGTGAAAGAGATGGGCCTGAAAGAGACCGGCATCCTCACCTCGATCTCTGATTATCACATCTTCCTGAAGCTGAATTGGAACCGGAAAAAGGCCTTGGATGAATACCTGGGCATCGTCAAGGCGGCCCTGGATATGGACATTATCCCCCGGTGCCACTTCGAAGACGTCACCCGGGCCGATGTCTACGGGTTTTGCGTCCCCTTCGCCATCGAGTTAATGAAGCTTAGGTCCGA
>Ga0194119_10009912_pt1 | contig 12685 bp, 9 predicted proteins | sample TA2MahC100mmetaG_FD_148620 | JGI IMG/M metagenome (GOLD analysis project Ga0194119, IMG submission 148620) | Freshwater microbial communities from Lake Tanganyika, Tanzania - TA2015018 Mahale Deep Cast 100m | ecosystem: Environmental > Aquatic > Freshwater > Lake | place: Tanzania: Lake... | reverse complement strand
CAGCATCAACCTAAGCAATCCGCCTGAAGTTATTGCCCGCATTGTATCCGGTAACATGACCCTGAAAGGTCAGAATATGGATGTGGCGGCTCAGGTTACGCCACCCGGAAATTATACCTATCAATGGCAACCAACAACAGTATTCGGAAGCAATGCCAACAAGCAAAATGCAAGCATACAGCTAAGCAACAATACCAAGCTGCTGCTTACCGCTACCAATGCCAAAGGTTGTGTGGGAAAAGACAGTTTGGAAATAGGTGTGGTGCAACCACTTAAAGACATCATACCCAACGCATTCTCGCCCAACAAAGACGGCTTGAATGAAGGATTTGGCCTCCCCGATATTTTTAAGATAGAAACCTTCCAGGTTTACGACAGATGGGGTGGCATCATTTTCAAGGGAAGCAGCTCAATACCCCGCTGGAATGGGTATGCAGGCAATGAACCCGTGCCGGCCGGAACATACTCCTATCAAATAACTGCCAAACTCAAGGGCGGCTTGCAAACCGTTAGTTATACAGGAAAGGTAACCGTAGTAAAATGAGGGATATGAAAAAATCATTGATAATACTCGTTATCGCGCTGGCAGGTCACCTGAAGGCCCAGGATCCGGTTTTCAATCAGTATCTGCAAAGTGGCATTTATTTCAATCCGGCATTGGCCGGCAGTGCCAATACTTTGGATAAACAGGCGGCAGTGCGGGTGGGAACCCAATACCGCAATCAGTGGGGCAGGGATCTTGCCATGAACACCGCCCTCTTGCACTATGACCAAAGCATAGGCAGCAATTACAGCAATATGGGTTTTTACGTGCTGAATGATGTAGCCGGAACCGGAACATTCACCACTACCCAGGCCAATGCCGTATATGCTTATCAAACGCCGTTTAAACGAGGTGAGTGGGCTGCTCAGTATGGTTTATCGCTGGGATACCGCAATCAGGGAATTAACGCGGCCAAATTGCGTTTTGAAGACCAGATAGATTACACACAGGGAACGGTAAGAAACACTACCGAAATCATTCCTGCCAACCGCAAAGGCAATGCCGATGTAGGTGCGGGAGCGGTATTGTTTAACCGCTATTTTCAGGTAGGTCTGGCGGTTCACAACCTTACCAAGCCGGTGTATGATTACATAGGTACTGTTGAAAACCGCATACCCAGACGCTATACCTTACACAGTGGTGGGCTTATTGTACTTAGGGCTATTGATAAAACCCAATACACGGCATTGAGCATTCAAGGCATGGCCATGGTGCAGGGTCCTTTTTCGCAGGCCAATTTGAGTGTGGCGTTGGTAGACAATGAATTCAGTTTTGGACTTGGGCACAGAAGGGCCTGGTTTCAGGCCAAAAACGCCGATGCGATTACGGTAAATTTGGGTTGTAATATCAAGAGTTTGCGCCTGAACTACAGTTTTGAGCAAACAGTATCTCAATTAAGCGCATGGTCGCCCAGAACGCATGAGCTGGGGCTCGCTTTTAGGTTGAATAAAACCCGCTACCCGGCTCCAAAGCGGGTTGGTGTGCCGATGTAAAATCAGTAACTAAACCTATTTTTATCAGTGTTCCCCCATGGTTGGTCTTTGCGCAACGCAGTGAAGTGAGACCAAACGCCGGTAATTTGTTTATTGGTCTAATTGTTTATTGGTCTGGCTCATCCTGAAAAAGGCCAACGCTATTGAGGCAAAGACAAACTATACACTATCAACTTTAAACTGTCAACTAAAAAATGTACTCAGTTTTAGTATGCGTCAATCTAAGACTCAATCCTCTTGATTCTTCTCCCTTTCGCACGTAGAAACCCCCATCAGATCATAAACAGGGCAGTATCCAATCGCGGAGCTGCCAACCAAATAACCACCCGTAAATATTAATGACAGCGTAAACACACTTTATAAAGGTGCGTAAGCATACAAAAAGCAAAATCCAACTGCCAGTCCTGTTCGCACCAGCCTGTCTTTAGTCCCCATGTTCGTTTTCATAAGTTAAAATAAATTAAAATTGGTGGTTTACGTAAATATACGAAAAATAACCCGCATTTCCAAATCCTTGCTTTGCCCAAAATTCTGCATCTTTGCACTTGCTTTTAACCTATGAAAAAAACCATATTCTCTTTACTGCTGTCCATTTTCAGCATTCTGGGTCTCCGTGCCGATGAAGGCATGTGGCCCCTGACCATGGTGGCAAAACTGCAGGATCCCATGCAGGCAAAAGGCCTGAAACTGACCGCAGAAGACATTTACAGCATCAACAATGCTTCCCTCAAAGATGCCGTTGTGCGTCTCATGAGTAAGCAGGGACGTATGTTCTGCACCGGAGAAATCATCAGCCGCGAAGGCTTGTTCCTTACCAACCACCACTGTGGCTATGGTGCTATTCAGGAACTCAGCACCCCGCAGGACAATATCCTCAGCAATGGTTTCTGGGCCAAATCCAAAGAAGAAGAGCGTCCTGCCAACTTCAATATCGGCCTGCTTCGCAAATTGGAAGACGTGACCGACAAAGTATTGAACGGCATCGCCGTAAACATGCCCGAAGCCGAGCGTGGCAAAGCCGTGATGGAAACAACTGCCAAAACCAAAAAATCACTGGAAGAGAGTCTGGGGGATGACAAAGCCAATTATGTGGTGGAAGTGGTGGCATTCTGGGGCGGTAACCGATTTTTGGCCATGTACTACGAGGTTTACCGCGATATCCGCCTGGTAGGCACGCCCCCAGAAAACGTGGGTAAATTCGGCGGTGAAACCGACAACTGGCGTTGGCCCCGTCATACCTGCGATTTCAGCATGTTCCGCATCTATTCCGGTGCTGACAACAAGCCCGCAGACATGAACAAAAACAACAAGCCCTACGAGCCTAAAAAATTCTTCCCTGTGAGCCTGAAAGGCACCTCCACCGGCGATTTTGCCATGATTATGGGCTATCCCGGCCGTACCACCCGCTACACCTTCAGCGAAGGTGTGCGCTACTTGGGCAGCAAAGAACGCCCCATGCGTGTGCAGGTGCGCCGCGACATCATGGATGTATATGAAAAGTACATGAAACAGGATGCCACCATCCGCCTTATGTACAGCGATAAACTGGCCGGACTGGGAAACTACTGGAATAAGTTCAATGGCGAAGCCGGCGAACTCAGCAAACCTGAAATGTTTGACAAGCGCAAAAAAGTGGAGCGTGAGTTTGAAGCCTGGGTGAAAGCCAACAACAAACAGGATGTATACGGCGAAGTGACCTCATTGTATGATGAAGTGTACCAAAAACTCAATCAATATGGTCTTTATCCTGTTTACCTGCAGGATGGAATTGCCAACAGCCAGCCCATGATGTTTGCATTGCAGTCATCGGCCCTGGTGCGCGACGCGAAAGATGGTAAAATGGGACCTGATGGTACCAAGATGGCCGAAAGAATGGCAGGTATGCTGGATGATATGTTTAAGGAGTTCCATGCGCCCATCGAAAAGGAAGTACTGGCTGCTGTGCTGCGCCATGTATATGAAGATCTGGACCCTGCCAACCTTCCTATTAGTCTTACCAGCCTGGTAAACAAATACAAGCGCGATTACAACAAACTGGCCGATTACCTCTGGAAAAACAGTATGTTCACTGACAAATCCAAAATGGCCAAGTTTCTTAAAGCACCAAAGGTGAGTGCATTAACCAAAGACCCGGTCTACGCCATCGTAAGTGGCTATAACGGCAAACTCAGCGGCGATCTGAAACCGATTTACGATGATATCAATGCCAAAAAGTTGCGCGCCGACCGTTTATTCCTGGCCGGATTAAGCGAAATGAATCCCGATAAGGTAATGGCCCCCGATGCCAATGGTACCATGCGCATGACCTACGGAACCGTGCTGAACTACGATCCCAAAGACGGTGTGGTTTACAAGGAATTTACCACCGCACACGGTTACCTGGAAAAATACAAGGCCGGTGATTTTGAATTTGATGCTCCCGAAACCCTGCTGGAAATGATCCGCAAAAAGGACTTTGGGCAGTATGCCGACAAAGATGGCGAACTGCACACCTGTTTCCTTACAGACAACGATATTACCGGCGGTAACAGCGGAAGCCCTGTCATCAATGGTAAAGGCGAGCTGATCGGAACCGCCTTCGACGGAAACTGGGAAGCTATTGCCAGCGATTTCGGATTTATGCCGGCTGTGCAAAGAACCATCAGCGTTGATATACGTTTTACCCTGTTTATCATGGATAAGCTGGGCGGTGCAGGCCACCTGCTGAATGAAATGGCCCTGGTAAAATAAGCATTCAAAGCGGCGCCCCCGGGCGCCGCTTTTTCAAAATATCATTGCCTCATGGAATTAACAACCCGCAAATTCTGGTCGGATTACTGGCACAGCAAAATTGAGGAATTCGAGAAGCCGGTAAAATCAGATTATATCTTCACACCGCTTTTTCGTGAGATGCTTTCAGGTAAAAGGTTTGCAGATGCTTGCGAGTTGGGAGGGTTTCCCGGTACCTTTTCCATTCATGTGCAGCGCGACCTGAGTTTGCCTTGCTCACTTGTTGATTATTTTATCGATGATGCCCTGCTGCAAAAGTTTTTGAAGGCCAATAACCTTGCACCGGATGCATTGGCTTGGAAGGAGGCCGATATTCTGATGAATGAGCCCGCCCATCAAACCTTTGATTTCGTGTTTTCTATCGGTCTGATAGAACACTTTGAGAACACCAAAGAGATTTTACAGGCCCATTTGAAATATATGAAGGCGGGCGGCAGACTTTTGATTATACTTCCCAATTTTACAGGTATAAATGGATGGTTTCAACGGAAGTTTGACAGGGAGAACTATGATAAGCACTTTATACCATGCATGGATCCGCATGCATTAGAAAAGACACTGGAGGAACTGGGAGGAAAGCAGGTTCAGGGCGGTTTTCTGGGTAATTTCAGCATCTGGCTGGAGAATTATGCCACACAACCTGCCTGGGTTAAAGTCTTTTTCAAAATATCGTGGCTGGCAGGTAAAGTACTGGCTAAAGTGTTGGGGCTGAAAGGCAAGACTACAGCACCCTACATCTGGGTGGCGTGTGATGTGTTGGGGTAAAAATTAAAACAATAATTTAAAGTAATAAGCCAAAAATGGCTCTTTCACTTTCAAATACTAAGGTAACCGCGACTATCCGCCCCAGTTTTCACGGTCAAGGCTGCGGTAATGAATGGCCTCTGCCAGGTGCTCAATTTTAATGGCTTCCGAGCCGGCAAGATCGGCTATGGTGCGGCTTACTTTCAGTATGCGGTCGTAGGCACGGGCACTGAGATGCAGTTTTTGCATGGCCGATTTTAGCAATAACTGACCTGCCGCATCAATCCCGCACACTTCCTGTACCTTGTTGCCGGGCAACTGCGCATTGCAATACACAGCATTCCATTGGTTGTAGCGCTGTTGCTGAATATCCCTGGCATGCTGAACACGTGCCCTTATGTCAACGCTCTTTTCCGCATTGCGGTTGCGGGCCGTAAGTTCGTCAAACCCCACCGGTGTTACTTCAATATGAATGTCAATACGGTCCAGCAACGGGCCCGATATGCGGCTGAGGTAACGATCTACCACCCCTGGACCGCACATACAGTCTTTTTCTGGGTGGTTGTAGTAGCCACAGGGACAGGGGTTCATACTGGCAACCAGCATAAAACTGGCGGGGTAGTCTACGGTCCAGCGGGCGCGCGAGATGGTCACTTTGCGTTCTTCGAGCGGTTGCCGCATCACTTCCAGTACTGTGCGTTTAAACTCGGGCAGTTCGTCCAGAAACAACACACCGTTATGTGCCAGACTAATTTCACCCGGTTGCGGGTGGTTCCCACCGCCCACCAGTGCCACATCACTGATGGTATGGTGCGGACTGCGAAAGGGCCTGTGTGCCACCAAACCACCACTGCTGCCCATTTTTCCTGCCACCGAATGTATTTTGGTGGTTTCCAGAGCCTCGTGCAGGTTCAAGGGCGGCATAATGGTGGGTAACCGCTTGGCAAGCATCGTTTTTCCCGCACCGGGCGGCCCGATGAGAATAATGTTGTGCCCGCCGGCCGCGGCAATTTCCATGGCGCGCTTTATATTTTCCTGACCCTGCACATCGCAGAAATCCACATCGTAATGCTGCTGCGCTTCTTCAAATTCCCCCCGTGGATCTGCAAATACGTGTTTCAGTTTTATTTTGCCCGACAGAAAATCGGCAACCTCTTTCAGATTCTTTACGCCGTATACTTCCAGATCCTTCACAATGGCCGCTTCGCGCGCATTGTGTTCCGGTACAATCAATCCCTTAAAGCCGTCTTTTATGGCCTGTATAGCAATGGGCAAAGCGCCCCGGATGGGCAGTATTCCCCCATCCATACCAAGCTCGCCCATGATGGTGTAATCAGACAGCAACTGGTCTGTCAGCTGATAACTGGCTGCCAGCATACCGATTGCAATAGGCAGGTCATAAGCACTTCCTTCCTTGCGCAAATCTGCGGGTGCCATATTTACCACCACACGCTGCCTTACGGGCTCAAAACCACTGTTTTTAATGGCCGCATCTGTTCTGAACAGGCTTTCTTTGACGGCGTTGTCGGGTAGCCCAATCACAAATGTTTTGAACTCAGCAGATGTAGTTGCGTTAACTTCTACCGTAATAGGAGTAGCGTTCACGCCGTGCACGGCGCTCGCAAAAAGTTTCACCAGCATGGCTCAATAGATTTTACCGGCCTTGCTGACCTTCAACCCAACATCACTGACCCCTGTGAGTTTTTCATCGCGCATGTTTTGCGAAATTTCAAGGGTGTAGTTTCCCGGTTTTAGCTTTAATCTGCCTGTGAAAGGTTTTTCAAAACTGATTAGGTTTCCCTGCCCTTTTCCTAGCCATTTTCCGGTATTGTCCGACAGGAGAACTTCAAACTGATTTTTCTGTTTTATGGAAGGTCCTTCCAGTTTGTATAGCAGCCAGATGTTGGAATAGCTGTAGCCGGAAGTGATGCGCAATCCGCAATCAAGGGTGTAATAATAGGTTGAATCTTCAACCGTAAAGTTGAATCTTTTGCCCTGATTCCACTGCCAGCCACCGGCATCGGCTTTTTCAAACCGGTTTAAAACAATGTTGGGGTCAGCAGTACAGGACTGCAGCTGCAAGAAAGCGATACATAACAAGATTTGTAGGATACTGAATAAACGATACATAACTCAAAAATTAAAAATGATTAAATAATATGCGAATAAAAGCATCTTCCTGCTGAAAAAGAAATTTTGGCGTAGTAAATGTGATAAAAGTTAGCTTTTTTAATCCCTCAGGCAATTTGTCCATTCGGGCAAAATCCTTTCGGGTTGTGAGCAATATAGCATTGCTGTGTTTTTCCAGTTCCCCTGCCCATTGCAGGTAATCAGTATCGCAAAAAGTGTGGTGGTCAGGATAACCATGAAAGGACAATAGGGTATAATTTGCGGCAGCCCAGTTCCTGAATACATTGTTTTGAGCCAGCCCGGAAACCGACACCACCTGAGCTCCCCGTGTCAGTGTTTCGCCTGCATTATTTGCAGGAACCGCATTTTCATAGTGACAAAAGAAAAAAGGTTTTTCATACTTTTCCAGTTTCTTCCCGATAGTTTCAGCCTTTTGTTCCGTAAGGTCGGCAGGACATTTGGTTACCACAATTACATCTGCCTCCGAGGCTGTACAGGCAAACTCTCGCAAATTGCCTGCCGGCATGGGTAAATCGCTATAAAAAGGCTTCTGAAAATCTGTGAGCAGAACATATTTAGTAGCCTTCAGCGGCAGATGCTGAAAAGCATCATCCAGTATAACCCTTTGCATATTAGGATAGGAACACTGCATCTGCCTGATTCCGTCGTATCGGTTTTCACACACAAACACGGGAATTTCAGGTGCAGCATTTTTCATTTCCAGCGGCTCGTCTCCACAATTCTCTGCCGAATCATGGACTTGCACCTCTCTGAATCCATTTGTTTTGCGTTTATAACCCCTTGAAAGCAGCGCTGTGTTGCTTTTAAGCTGCTGGGCAATAAACAATGCCATCGGTGTCTTTCCGCTGCCACCTACAGCCAGGTTTCCAATAGCTATGGTGTATATGCTGCCGGATTTTCTGCGGCCGCATAGCCGGAAATAAAGCCTGCGCAACCATGCTCCTGCGGCATAAACAGCGGCCGGAGGCAGCAACAGATAACGGAATATAGAAAGCACGGCACGACAAAGTTATACATTAGGGCATTATTTTAGTAATTGTATGAGCACATACCACTCGGAATGCAACACCGAATTTATGGCGGTATCCCCGTGGGCACTAAAAACCCCCGACCCCGGGTGATAGGGTAGCAAAATCAACCTTTCGCATGAATCTGCGGTAAACAACAGGGTATTCTCTGCCAGTTGCGTTGTATCGCGGAGCTGGCGAACTATCAACAGGGGGGGGCCAATCCACGAATTGCAGAGCCCGAGTGCATGTTTGCTATGGTGCAGGAAAAACTTTCTGTCGTCCACAGGCCAAAAATAAGAAAGGCCACTGCGGGTGGCCTTTCCATGATATAATTCGGTTTTAGTATGTTACCAGTATTTCCACGCGGCGGTTGGTTGCCTTGTTCAGTACGCTGGTATTTGGAACTTTGGGACGGGTGTCACCAAATCCTAAAGCTTTCATGCGCTCAGGCGAGATTCCTTTGTTTAGCATGTAGACAACAACAGCATCGGCACGGCGCTGCGACAAATCCAGATTCCTGACAGGATCTCCGTCTGAATCTGTGTGACCTTCGATGGTTACAGAAGCTTCGCTGTATTCTCTGAGGATTTTCACCAGGATATCGATATCGTCAAAAGATTCTTTCTTCAAAATGTCTTTGTTAGTTTCAAAGAAGATATTTTTGGCGGCCTTTTCAATGGCTTTTATGGTCGCTACCTTCATTTCGGGACAACCTTTGTTGGCAGCAATACCGGGCTTGGTAGGGCACTTGTCAATGTTATCGTAGATACCGTCACCGTCTGTATCGGGGCAGCCTTCGCCGGCAATGGCACCGGGAACGTCAGGACACTTGTCTGAATCATCTTCTACACCATCACCGTCGCGGTCGGGGCATCCGTTGAGTGCAAGCAGACCGGCCACTGTGGGGCATTTATCGTCTTTGTCTAGTACACCGTCACCATCGCGGTCGGGGCATCCTCCAGTTTCAGCACTGCCTGCATCTTTAGGACATTTGTCTTTGCTGTCTTCAATGCCGTCACCATCGGTGTCGGGGCATCCGGCAAATTGCTTCAGACCTTTCACATCGGGACAAGCATCATCTGCATCATATATCGAGTCGAGATCGCGGTCAGCCGGACAACCAACGCTATCCACATATTTGCGGTATTTTTCGGGTGTTTTTTTGCAGAGGTCATATTTGTCGCAAACACCATCTTCGTCTTTATCCTTGCATCTGCGCGGACCTTTGCTTTCACCTAGCGCCATGGTGATACCTATTGCGTGGTAACCCCACATGTCATTAGTTTTCCAAAGCCTGTTTATAAGGGGCATGAAAGGATCTGCGTCGCCAGGCTGGTTTGCACCATCCCAGCGGTCATTCATGGTGTAAGTGGCAGTCCATGACCAGCGCAGACCAATACGGTCGCTCAGATTGAATGAGACGCCTGCACCGCCTTGAACAGCGGCACCCATTTCGGTAATAGCATTCTGGATTTCATTCTGGTTACCCCAGCGAACCTGACTGTGAACGTAATAGCCGCCAAAACCGCCATATAGATAAGGTATAACTTTGGAATCTTCGTTGAAAAATGAATTGAGTTTAAAACGGGCACCAAGAGTTAAGTCCATCGTGTTGGCTCGGAACGATTGGTATTTCCAGGGTTCGGTCTGCCATGATACCTCTCTTTTGTATCCAACATCACCTGCGCTGAAGTTTACCACCCCGTCGAATGTGGGACTAAGGTAGTAACCGAAGTTAATACCAGCACCCTGATAATCGGGTTTTTTAGCGAAGAACAGGGAAGAACCCTGATCGCCCAGGTACTCTCTCAGGCCCACATTGGCCTCTACACTCATTGGGGCGTCAACTGTTTGAGCCTGCGCGGCCATCAGAGCTGACATTACAAACGCGGTGGTTAAAAAACGTCCTATGTATTTATACGTCATATGCGGTTTTCTTTTTGTGTTTTAGGGTATATCAGGCAACAAATATAAGAACTTCGATTAAAAAAAAACTTTTTTGAATTTTTTTTTTATTTTCACCCCCCAACATAACTTTTGTCATATAAACGTCATGATAAATTGGCTTATTTGCTGATTTTCATCATTACAAAACCTGCAAGGCTCAATTGTACACGTACAGTAAGTTTGCGCTTCGGCTGATGCTGTATCGAGCAAGAGAACCGCCTGCAGGCCCTTTCAGCGGCAATCCATTGAACATAAATCGGCTTTCACAGCAGGTTTCGAAACGGTTAGAAGTGTAGGTTCCGCATTTGAGCTGGATCGCCTGTGTATCAACCCAGATTTGAGAACAGGTATTGAGTGGCTGCCAGGCGCAGGTACGTTCAAATGCATACCATGAATCGTCGTAATCGTGGATGATAATTACCCCCTTCACCCCACCTTCGGCCATGGTAAAACTGCCCGGTACCAGCAAGTGCTGATTGTCGAGCAGGTTCAAATCAAGGGTAATATTTACAGGTCCTTTGGGAATGGCTTCCGTGATATTGTTATTCCGACAGGCTGCCAGAAAAATCAGCAGTGTTGCGGCAAGGGGCAAATTAATCCTCATATCGATAAAAACCCTGACCTGATTTTCGACCATGGTGTCCGGCATCCACTTTTTGCTTCTGAATGCGGCTGGGCCTAAACTTTGCATCCTGCCCAAACAATGAAAACATTGAGGAGGTAACCGAATAATTGGTATCCACACCAATCAGATCCATCAGCCTGAATGGTCCCATTTTAAAACCAGAAGCCTCACACAGCCGATCTATGCTGTCCAGTGAAGCAATCTGTTCTTCTAGGATTTTCAACCCTTCAACATAATAATGACGCGCAACGCGGTTTACGATAAACCCGGGTGCATCGGCGGCATAGACAGCCTTTTTGCCCAGTGATTCGGCCCATAGAAATGCTTTTTCAGCAACAGTGTTATCGGTTTCGGCCCCGGAGATAATTTCTACCAGTTTCATAATATGGGCCGGATTGAAAAAGTGAACACCTACAATCCGTTTGGGGTGCTGCATGCCGCGGGCTATCTGGCTGATGGGAATAGAACTGGTATTGGTTGCCAGAATGGCATCAGTGGTGTTAACGGATTCGAGCTGCCGGAAAAGGGTCTGCTTTATCTCAAGGTTTTCAAGTACGGCTTCAATAATTATATCGGCCTGTAATCTGGTGGCATCGCTTACGGTTGTGAGCAAAGCCAGCATTTTGGCCGCTTTGCCAGGTGTGATTTTGCCTTTTTCAACTGATTTGTCAAACTCTTTGCGGATATAAGCAGTGCCTTTTTCCAAAGCGGCTTCACTTACATCAAACAGCAAGGTGGTATAACCTGCCTGTATACTGCTGAGTGCTATACCTGCGCCCATAACGCCTGCGCCTGCTATACCTACTTTCATTTATACAAAAATACAGATTTTATCGCGAAGTCAGCCAGTCGGCGGGATTGAGTTTAGCTTGCCCCTGCCAAAGCTGAAACTGGAATATGGTTTTGGATTCGTCATCGGTCCAAACTTTACCCAGAGCCTGCTTGACTTCTATCTGCTGTCCGCGGCTCACATACACCTGACTAAGGCGACTGTATACAGTATAATACTCGCCATGGTTTAACAAAACAGCCTTTTCCTGTCCGGGAATTTCGAGTATGGCTGAGACTGTGCCTTTGAAAACGGCTCTGGCAGTGCTTCCTTCAGAAGTGGTTATGTCCACACCATTATTAACAAGTGTTATACCCGCCAGATCAGGATGTGCATGCACACCGAAATATTGAGAAATATAACCGCGTTCAACCGGCCAAGGAAGCCCTCCCTTGCCCGAGGCAAAATTATCGCTTATAACTCTGGCTTCAGGGGTGAGCATTATAGCGCCTGATGTGCGGGCCGTTCTGCCTGTTGTGGTTTTTGGCGATGCCGCAGCTGTACTGGTGTTGTCCCTTGTTGACTGTTCGCGTGCCCTTTTTTTGGCGGCAGCAATCTCTTTGGCAATCATGGCGGATATGGCTGAGTTAAGCCTGGCTACTGACTTTTCATGCTGTTTTATTTTTTTGCGCAATTCAGTCTCTTTGCCTGCCAGCGACTTTACGAGCTGCGTTTTCTGGTTGCGGTCTGTTTCCAGCTGTTTCTGTTCTTTCTTTTCGGCAACTAAAATGGCGGTTTTCTCCTGTCGTATGCCTTCAAGTTCTTCAAGTCCATTTTTAACGTCTGCTGCTTTTATTTCCAGCAAGCCAATCTGTTGTTTTCGGTAATCCGATAACCTTTTGAGGTACTGCATTCTTCTAACTGCCTGCCGGAAGGATGCAGACGCAAAAACAAATGCCGTTTTGCTTACCGATTTTCGGCTTTTGTAGGCATTGAGAATGGTCTTGCGCAGTTTGAAACGTTCTGCATTATAGGATGCCTTCAGCTGATCAAGCGTCAGTGTTTGCTCGTCAATTTCCTGATTGGCTTCGTTCAATTCATATTTTAGGTCTTTTATTACCTCTCCCTGTTTTT
>Ga0194119_10009911_pt1 | contig 12685 bp, 8 predicted proteins | sample TA2MahC100mmetaG_FD_148620 | JGI IMG/M metagenome (GOLD analysis project Ga0194119, IMG submission 148620) | Freshwater microbial communities from Lake Tanganyika, Tanzania - TA2015018 Mahale Deep Cast 100m | ecosystem: Environmental > Aquatic > Freshwater > Lake | place: Tanzania: Lake... | reverse complement strand
GGTGGTGCCCGCCGGAACATACACGCTCAAAGCGGATTCGAACGCCGCGATTTCCGGCACGCTCGGAAACGGTGTGACCGTGATAGTGGGCACCACCTTGGTAGCCAAGGATGTCCCGATCAACTGCGCCGTGGTGACTGGAGAATTCCTGTTAGACCCCACGACATCCATTAACGAATTGGATCAAGATATTCTGAATGACTTCCCGCTGCCGACAGCCGGGACAGGGGTCTCCACTGGCATCAACGAAGCTCCGACGCTGCGCAGTGGACAACCGGCGGAAGTCAACGTGGACCCGACTGCACCGACGTCTGTGGACCTCACGGGTATCTTCAACGATTCCAACATCGTGACCAGTCGAGTGCAGATTCACACGAGCGGCGGTGACGTGAACGTGGACCTGTTGGACGATCAAGCTCCACAGACCGTCCAGAATTTCTACAACTATGTGAATTCGGGGGCCTACGACAACTCGATCTTCCATCGTTTGGCGAGCGGCTTCGTCTTGCAAGGTGGCGGGTTCAAATACAACCAGAAAATCAATGCGGATGCGACTGCGACTCCGCCGATCACCGAGTCCCCCGCGTCCATTACGGCGATCCCGACCAATCCGGCTGTGAAAAACGAATTCGATGGCATCAACCGGTCCAATGTCGCCGGCACGATCGCGATGGCGAAATTGGGCGGTAATCCCGATAGCGCGACCAATCAGTTCTTCTTCAACCTCGCGGACAACCGGTCCAGTATTAATCCTCTCACCGGTGAAGATATTGGCCTCGATCACCAGAACGGCGGCTTTACAGTTTTCGGCCGATTGGTCGGCCCCGATGACACCTCCGTCGTCAACAGCCTGTCAACCACGACGAGCACCCTCAAGAAATTCGACGCATCCAATGCGACCGGCGTCGCTCCGGCTGTCCGCGGGGCGCTCGATGATCTTCCACTGCGGAATTACGCAAACGGTGTCGCCAAGACGAATGCCGAAATCAACGCCACGAATCCCAACGACAAGACCGGTAGCACTTTCCCAACGGATACGACCGCCGCCAATTTCGTGCGGATCACCGGCATCGACACGATCGTGCGGGATGAAGAGCTGACCTATACCGTGATCTCCAACAGCAATGAGGGGCTCTTTAAGACCCCCGCCAACCTCATCAAAGACAACCGGTTGACGCTGGAATTCCTCAATGCGGATGTGCGGGGGACCGCGACGATCAGGGTCCGAGCCACCGACAAGCACGGGCTGGCAACCGGCACTGATGGGAACCCCGATGCGATCATCGTGGTGACGGCCAACGCCCAGCCAGTGTTCACGGCAGCCGCTGTCAACGTACCGGAGAATACGAAAACGGCGCTTTCAGTCATCGCGACCGACGCCGATGAGCCGACACAGACTTTGACCTACTCAATCGTCGGAGGCGCGGATCAAGCAAAGTTTGAGATCACCGCCGATGACAAGTTGGCGTTCAAAACGGCTCCCGACCGCGAGAACCCGACGGACGACGAGCAAGACAACATTTACTTGGTGCAAGTCCAGGTCAGTGACGGCAACGGCGGTATCGCGAAGCAGACCATCAGCGTCACGGTGACTGGCGTCAACGACAACGATCCAGTGATTACATCTGTTAATTCAAAGGACGTCGCGGAGAACACCACTGCGGTGCTGACCGTGGCCGCGACCGACGCCGATTTGCCGGCTCAGACAGTGACCTACTCTTTCCCTGATCTTCCTGCTGACCAAGGCGCTGATCAGGCGAAGTTCAATATCACCAATGGTGGTGTGCTGACATTCAAAACGCCGCCAAACTTCGAGATTCCAACCGATACCGCTGCGGATGGCTTCAATACTTATTTGGTTGTTGTCCAGGCGAGTGATGGCAACGGTGGAACGAGCACGCAGCCCATCACCGTCACCGTGACTCCGGTCAATGACAACAACCCAGTGTTCACATCCCCCTCGACCGTGAATGTGGACGGGAGCACGACAGACGTCGTGACCGTGGTCGCGACCGACGCCGATCTGCCGGCTCAGACCCTGAGCTACTCAATCGTCGGTGGTGCTAATCTGGAGTCGTTCGACATCACAGAAGGTGGCGTACTGACCTTTAAGTTGCTACCGGATCCCGGTACCTACCAAGTTGAAATCCTAGCGAACGACGGGAACGGCGGCTTCAACACGCAACTGATTACTGTGAACGTCGGCAGTATGTGACATGAGGGAAACCATCAGACGACTAAGCGAGCCATCATCGCGAAGGTCGACAACTTGCCGGCTTTGATCGGCATCAGTGTTCCACGATCTTCGAATCAGCAAAATTCAATTGTCAGGGACGACACACGGGGTTGCGAAATCGCGAACCGAGTCATCGAGGGAGCGACGTTATGCGAATTCGGATCATCCTCGTCTGCGGACTGGCACTCAGTCTGCTGGGGCGAGCGTTTGGCCAAGAGGCTTTACCGCCGGACTCTGCGGCCTCGACGGGTAGCGCGCTCGACTTCCGTCCGCAGGAAGCGCTGACGTTCGCTCCGAGCGATAACGATCGTTGGTTTACCGCCGATTTCCTCTTCGGATGGGTCAAGGGAGCCAATCTGCCAGCGCTGGTGACAACAAGTCCGCTGGGGACGCTTGAATCAGATGCGGGAGTGATCGACCCAGGGCCACCTCCGAACGACACGAGCATCTTGTTGAGCGGCCCAGTGAATCGCGGTGTCGTGCCGGGATTCCGATTCGGTGCCGGCTACACCTATGACAAAGAGTATGGCTTGGGGATCGAAGCGGGGTTCATGTTTCTGGCTAGCCAGACGTCGAATTCCTCCTTCGAGTCCGCCGATCACAACGGCATTCTCGCGCGGCCATTCATTGATGCGGTCGCCGACGCTCCCGATGCCTATCTCGTCGCGTTCAAGGACGGGGCGGAGACTGTTGTTTCGACGGGAAACGTCACCGCGTCAGCGAAAAATGGAAATGTTTACGGAGCGAACTTCGACCTCTCGGAACACATTGGGGAGATCGGCGGGCATCGAGTGGACGCCCTGTTCGGTTATCGTTTCGCCTACTTCAACGATGGTATGCGAATTCGACAGAACAGTGTTTTTGGGCCGAATCTGGCCGGCATCGCCACGATCGACATCCTCGATGATTTCTCGTCGCGGAATGTCTTTCACGGACTCGATCTCGGATTTCGGAGCACTTACACCGGAAACAACTGGTCGTTGAGTCTGCTGGGCAAATTCTCGCCGGGCAACATGTCTCGAACCGTGGACATTCGCGGACGGACCGTGACGACTTCGACGACTCCTGGCGCTCCGCCGGTCATCATTCCGGCTGGCCTTTACGCTCTGAGCAGCAACAGCGGCAGTCACGAGTCGAACAAATGGACCGTCGTGCCTGAACTTGCTGCGAACCTCAACTGGCAGTTGAGGTCGAATCTCTCGCTGCGACTGGGTTATTCCGCGCTCGTGTTGCCCAGAGTGTCCCGGGCGGACGATCACATCGACTTCAATCTCAACCCGACTTTGATCGGCGCTCCCGCCAATCCGGTCGCTGACCCGCAAAGCCCCGCGTTTCAATCGCATCAAAGTCATCTCTTGATCCAGACGTTGAATCTTGGCGTGGACCTGACGTTTTGAAACCGGCATGTCGCCGGATCAATTCATTGGAGTGTCGTCGGGGATGACGATCGCCGGGCCTTCCGATTTGGGCTTTTCCGTGACGGGTCGATCGTGGACTTCCAGCAGGTTGAGCAGCGATTGTGCCTCTTTGCGGATGTTGGCTGAGTCGTACTGGTTGATGCCGCCTCGGCGAACGGTCAACTCAGCCGCGTTGCGAATCTGTTCACTGAGTTGCTGTTCGGTGAGGATTTTCTGCATTTGTTCAAGCGCGATGCGGGCCAGTTCCGGCGACGCATTACTGTCAGTCCGGTAGATGTTGATGACGTCCTGCATCTTCGTGACGGAATCAGAGTAGTCCTTGCGGATCACGGCCAACTGTCCCTCGAAGTAGGCGATTAACTGGTCGTCGCGAATCTCATTGCGAAAACGCTTCAACTGTTGAGCGGCGGTGTCGGCATCCCCGGCTTCCAGGGGAATGGCGACGGCAGATTGAGCGAGCTTTCGACGGCGGCGCGGGTCGGTCTGCTGATCGAAAGCCTTCGACAATTCAGCACATGCTTCTTCAGACCGGCCCGCCTTGCCCAGCGACCAGCAATGTCGCAACACGAGGGCTGTGTTTTTGGGGAAGGTCTCGCAGAGCGATTCGCACTCTCGCAGCACGACCGGTGAGGGTGGGAGCTGATTCAAAGTGTCGGCGAACTCGACCGCAGCCGCCTCGGTTCGCTCCTGCTGTTTGAACAACGCTGTGGCCGCCAAGATTGTCTCGCTTGGTTTCTTGGCCATGAGCAAAACCCTCACGCGGTCACGCAGAAACTCGGGGTTGTCAGGATCTTCGCGCAGCAACGCGTCGACCAGCTTGATCGCATCGTCTGCTTGCTCGAACCAGACCGCCATGCCAAGTAGTTCGCGATGATGTTCGGGAATCTCGCCGGAAAGAGACAGCGCCGTCTTCAAGGCAGCCAGTGCGTTGTCCAACTGCACGCGAGCCGCTCGCAGTTTGCTCTCCGTACGCTGTCTCACGTGCTTGGCCTGAAACGCAAAGATCGCATACAGCGAGACCGCCGCTGACGAAGGGTGCTGATCGTACAGTTCCAGCAGCGGAGCGATCGCTGTCTCGTCCCCCTCGAACAACTTTAGCCGCAGCGAATAGCCTTGATACTTGGGATTGTTCGGTGCGGCGTCGAGCGCCAGCTTAATTTCGGCTTTCGCCGCGTCGAGCCGTTCCAACTGCTCGAGCGCGCACGCTCGCAGGAAATGTCCCGCCGGCGTGGATTCTCCGGCACCTTCGGAGAGTTTGTCGAGTGCCTCTTGCGGCCGAGCGAACTGCAACGCCTTTCGCGCCGCCAGCGCGGCGGGAGAAAAACGCTCGCCACCGCAGCCGGGAATCGCGGCGAGCATCAGCAGGCCCATCAGTAGTGTGGACTTCATTGTGTTTTGCCGATCGTTGCTGGTTGCCGCGCACTGTGTCTCAGTACGTCAGCCGAAAATGGAATTGGTTGTCGCCAGCGCGAACTTCGCGCACGAGCTTCGTGGCCTTGAGTGTTCCGATTACGCCCTCCGGCGAGTTGACGGACTTCGCGGCTGCGTTGTTCGACCGACTGAGCCGTTGCACACGGATGGCTACTCGGCTCTGGCCGATTTTGGCACCGGAACGCGATTCGTCCAACATCAATCGGAAACGTCCCGATTCGTCGCTCGTCGCCGCGGAAGCTCGGCCAGTCGATGTTCCCGCCGTGTTCAGCGGCTCAAACAGGATCTCCGCCACGGCGGGTTGACCGCAAAATGTGATGTCCCCGCTGACTTCAGCCACTGTTGCGTCCTTTTGGCCGCAGCCAGACAGCACGCAAAGCAGCAGGCAGAACAGCCATGGGGTAGTTCTGCCGCGCAGCTCAACTGAGTCACTGGGTAGAGCGGCGAAGACGCAACGCGGTACAAACTGATGAGCGCGGATTTCAAACGGGAAAATGCAAGGTCGCAACGACCGCAGGTCGGTTTGATCAACACTATTCACTTTGCACTCTGTGCTCTTCACTTTGCGCTCTCATTCATCCGTTCAGTATTGCTGCGACGCGACTCGTTCATGGCCATCAATGGTGGAGAGCGCCTCGAAGATCCCTTGGTCGATGTTCTGGCTGAGGAACCTCGCGTTGCCGTCGGCGAAGAGAAAATGAGCTCCGCCAGAGTGATCCGACTGGAACGAGTACATCTGCCGCTCGTTCGACGTCACACCCATCTTTAGAGGCTGTGGATTCATCGGGAAGGGGACTCCGGTTCCGGTGGGCGAGATCGGGCAGTCGGGAAGCTGGATGTCGCGTGTCACGGCCAGTGCATCGACCACCCAGGTCGATCCGGCTGGGGAAAGATAGACAACCGCCGCCATCGCCCAGGGGTACTCGACCGGCAACGTCGAATAACTGGAGTTGGGGCCACCGTAGGTCAGTCGGCCTCCGGTTTTTTCGCCCAGCGTAAATGTCGACGAGGTTCCATCGCCAAAGTCTTGTGGCCGGCAAGTGCTGTTGTAGCCGAATGCTCCGCGAGTCTCGTGCGGAACCTGTTGCCAATAATGCAACAGTCCACCGGGACAAGCCGCCTCCGGGCCGGGCAGTGCCCGAATGATGTCCGCACCGTGGCTGAACGAATAATCGGTCGGAGCTCCCTGCATCCACAAACTGGGGCTGCCCAGTGACTTTGTTGGATGCGATGCGCTGGGACAGATCAGGGTCGAGATGGCCGTCGCGTTGAGCGGCCACATCGAATGATCGTTGAGATCCGTCAGGCTCGATAGCCACGTCTTGCGGAAGTCGTACTGGCGGTACAGAGACTGCTGTTCCAAGTACGGCAACAGCATGTGAAATCCGCTCCAATGCACGCGGAACTGCAGCGCCGAGCCTCCCGGCGGCGGCGGCGGGTTGCCGTCCTCTTGCCGCACAAAGCTCGGTGGAAAACAAAGATGTGTGCTTTCATAACTGGCCAGCGCCAGCCCGACTTGCTTGAGATTATTTTGACACTGAACCACCCGCGCCCGCTCCCGTGCTTGTTGGACTGCTGGCAGCAACAGGGCGACTAGAATCGTAATGATTGCTACCACCACCAACAGCTCGATCAGCGTGAAACCGCGTCGGTCGCGGACGGCAGAAGTCCAAGTGCTTCGTTCGATTTCAAACATGGTGCGGGATTCTAGGGGACTTCGCGATTGTCGGGCGATGCCAGTTTGCTCGCCGCCCTTTGTGCCTTCGTGCCTTTGTGGTTAGACAAAGTCAGCCTGACCACAAAGGCACCAAGGCACGCAGAGGTCTTCACGCTTGCCTGCCGTCCCACGAGTTCATTCGATAAGGTATCGCTCCACGAAAGGAATCACTCAGCGCGATGTCTCGGATTCATGCACTCGACGTTTCCGTTATCAACAAAATCGCCGCGGGCGAGGTCATTGAGCGTCCTGCCAATGTGGTCAAGGAACTGCTCGAAAACAGCCTCGACGCTCTGGCAACGCGGATCGAAGTCGAGCTCGAAGCTGGCGGCGGGGAACTGATTCGCATCGTCGATGATGGCGATGGGATCCATCCCGACGACCTGCTGCTGGCTGTGACCGCTCACGCCACGAGTAAGATCGCCTCGGCCGATGACCTCTTTCGCGTGCAGACGATGGGTTTTCGTGGCGAAGCGCTGGCGTCGATCGCTGAGGTCAGCCGGCTCCGCATTCGCAGCTGTCAGCCTGACATTGCCACCGACACTAGCCCGTTACGCGAACGAGGAGTTGCAATGGGAGACCCCTCACTCGCGCGTCGGGCGGGTTTGACGGGCTACGAGATTCTTTCCGAATTCGGAAAGATCACTCCGCCGCAACCGTGCGGCTGTCCGGTTGGAACACAAATCGAGGTCCGGCAACTCTTCGCCAACACGCCAGTCCGCCGGAAGTTTTTGAAGTCCATTGGTACTGAGTTCGCACACATCACCGAGCACTTCACTCGCATTGCCCTTGCTCAGCCGCGGTTGCATCTCGTGCTGCGGCACAACGGCAAAGTGGTCTTCGAGCTGCCCGGCACGCCACAATTGCTCGATCGTATTCGCTTGCTGTGCGGCAACGAACTGGCGGACAACCTGATCCCGGTCGAATCGGAATCACAGGGGGTGCGGATGTGGGGCTATGTCGGCCATCCGTCGGTCAGCAAAAGCACTCGCAAGAGTCAGCACCTGTTTCTCAACGGTCGTTGGATACAGGATCGCTCGCTGCAACACGCCTTGACTGAAGCGTATCGGGGCTTGCTGATGATCGGCCGCCAGCCGATCTCGTTCTTGTTTTTGGAAGTTCCTGCCGAGATCGTGGACGTGAACGTCCACCCGACGAAATCGGAGGTCCGCTTCGCCGACGGCCAAGCCCTGTTCCGCCAATTGTTGTCGATGCTGCGGACGAAGTTTTTAAGTTTGAACTTTGAATCAACGATGCGACTGCCGTCGAACGGCGGTTTCACGAGCGCCGGAGCCGGCCCGCGACCGCGCGGCGTCGAGCTGCAGTCCTGGTCTCCGCCGACGGCATCCTCCGCGAGTGGATCGCCGTCGAACAGTTCGTTGTGGAACAACGTGCCTCGACCACTCGCCGAGTTACCGCATGTCGGAGTGGTTGAATCGTTGGTGTCGGACGAAACAGAGATTTCAAATTTCGATTCTCCGATCGAGGAACCGGCGGCAGGTTTGGCTTCGTTCGCGCCCGCTTCAGCTGCGGATCAGCTGCCGGGCAGCGGTGTGGTGGAGACTCACGAGGGCCGCGCGAGCCACAGCGAGTTGCGGGCGATGCAGATCCGCGATACTTACATCGTCGTCGAGACGGATGAAGGACTGATGCTCATCGATCAGCACGCATTGCACGAGCGGATCATGTACGAGTACCTGCGACGACGCGTGCTCAACAACGCCGTCGAATCGCAGCGAATGCTCGTCCCGGAGGCTGTCGAACTCACGCCGAAAGAAACCGCGCTGTTGCTGGAGTACGCCGACGTTTTGAGTCAGCTCGGTCTGGGCATTCAGGAATTCGGGCGCCAGACCGTGCTGGTCGATCGCTATCCGGTGATGCTCAAGAAGGCCAACCTCCCGCAATTGGTCCGTGATCTGGCTGAGCAACTCGACCAGCCGGAGAAACCGCCCGATCGCCGTGATCTGCTCGATTCGCTGCTGCACATGATGTCCTGCAAAGCGGCGATCAAGGCCGGCCAGCGGCTCTCGCCGGAGGAAATCGACAGCCTGCTCGCCCAGCGTCACTTGATCGAAGACGCACACCATTGCCCGCACGGTCGGCCGACGGCATTGGTGCTCACGGAGAATGAACTCGAACGCCAGTTCGGAAGACTGGGCTGACGAGCCTGTTCAAGCCGAATAGACTTCGTCAGCAAGATGTCATCGTCTTGGTCCCTGGTCCCCAACCCCTAGCCCCAGATCCCTCCCCATGATTTGCGTCAGCATTGGCCGCACTCGTCACAAGATGGTGACGCTGGAACATCAAGCTCTCGCCCAGAAGGGGGCCGAGCTGGTTGAGTACCGTTTGGACTACCTGTCGCACTTGCCCGATCTGGGACGTTTGCTGAAAGACCGGCCGACTCCGGTGGTCATCACGATTCGTCGCGGGGAGGACAAAGGTCGCTGGCGAGATACCGAAGAGCAGCGGCAGACGTTGCTGCGGCAAGCGATCGTGCAAGGGGCCGAGTACGTCGATCTGGAGTGGGACATCGCCATGCAGATTCGGCGATACGGCAAGACTAAGCGGATCATCAGCTACCACAATTTCGACGAGACGCCTGAGGATCTGGCCGACATTCATGCTCGCATGACCAAGCTCGACCCGGACATCATCAAGCTGGCGACGATGGCCAACTCACCCGGTGACATGGTGCGGATGCTGCGACTGGTCAAGCAAAGCAGCGTGCCGACGGCCGGCTTCTGCATGGGCGAGTTCGGCCTGGCCAGCCGAGTGCTGTGCGGAAGATATGGTTCGCCGTTGACCTACGCGACATTCAACAAGGACCGCGAGTTGGCTCCGGGACAGTTGTCGTTTGATGAGATGCAGCGTCTCTACCGCTTCGACCAGATCAATGCCGACACAAAGGTTTTCGGAGTGCTCGGTGATCCGTTATCGCACACTTACAGTCCCTTGATTCACAACGCGGCGTTTCAGCACTTGGGAATCAACGCCGTCTACGTTCCGTTTCGAGTGCCGAAGGATAAGCTGGCCTCGACGCTGCTCGAATTTGATTGGCTCGACGTCCAGGGCTACAGCGTCACGATTCCGCACAAAGAGGAGGTCATCGGCAAGGCTGACTTCAGCGACGACGCAGTGAGAACTATCGAAGCCGCGAACACGTTGTGGAAGGATGACGGAGGCCAATGGTACGCGACGAATACGGATTATCTCGCCGCACTGCAATCGCTGGCGATTGGATTGGAATCCGAACCGGACAATCACGTCGTTCTGGCCGGCAAACGAGTCACGATGTTGGGTGCCGGCGGAGTTGCGAAAGCCATCGGTGCTGGTGTGGTTAAGAACGGCGGCATCCTCACGATTGTCAGCCGTTCGCCCACGCGAGCGAAAGAACTCGCCGAAAAGCTGGGGTGCCAACATGTGCTCTGGGAGAACCGCGGAGCGCAGCACGCCGACGTGCTGATCAACTGCACGCCGGTCGGCATGCATCCGAACGTGAATGACTCGCCATTTGCCGATAATTGGCTGCGTGAAGGGATGCTGGTCTTCGATACGATTTATAATCCGGAAAACACGCTGCTGATCAAACAAGCCAAACAGCGTGATTACCGCACGATTACCGGCTTGGAGATGTTCATCCGTCAAGCCGCAGCACAGTTTGAACTCTTCACTGGCCAGCCCGCGCCGACCGAGCACATGCGCGAAACCCTGCGACGCGAGTTGTCCCCTGTCCGATTGAATTCGTGAGGCAGGAGTTCATGGTCATCACATTGATCGGCTATCGCGGCACCGGCAAGAGCACACTGGCGGCTCCGTTGGCGGAACGGCTGGACTGGGAGTGGCTCGACGCTGACATTGAACTCGAGCGCCGCGCGGGGCGTTCGATCCAAAGTATCTTCGCGACCGACGGCGAGCCCGAGTTTCGCCGACTCGAACGGGAGTTACTTTCGGAGTTGCTGAAACGTGACCGATTGGTCATCGCTGCCGGAGGAGGCGCGATCCTGGATGAGGCCACTCGTGTGGACATGAAATCCGCTGGTCCTGTGATTTGGCTGCAAGCTTCGGTCGACACCATCGAGCGGCGGTTAGCGACCGATCCTACGACTGGTCAGCGCCGACCGAATCTCACGAGCAGTGGTGGCCGAGCCGAAATCGAACGCCTGTTGACGATCCGCCAGCCGTTGTATCGCGAGTGCGCGACGATCACGCTGGAGGCTGACACCGCGTCGGCAGGCCAACTGGTCGAAGCGGTATTAAAACAATTACCAGTGACGGTCCGAGGAGGCACTTCGTGATTTCTTACGATCTGCCGCCGGCCTTCATGGCCATTTTCATATTTCTGTACGGCGCGGTACTGGGCAGCTTTCTGACCGTGTGTGTGCACCGCTTTCCGCCGTACGAGACGGTCTTTGGTGCCTGGCGTTCGCTGACGAGTCCGCTGTCGTCCTATTGCGACGGCTGTAAAACACCTTTGCCGGTCAAAGACAACGTGCCGATCCTCGGCTGGCTGTGGCTGCGAGGACGATGCCGTTTCTGCAAGCGTGGCATTCCTAGCAAATACCCGCTGATCGAATTGGCCAACGGGTTGCTGTTCGTGCTGGTCTATTTTCTGGAAGTGCCGCAGGGACGTTTGACGCAACTCACGGAAAGTTGTTTGAACGTCACGGTCGGTTCGCTGAAAATCACGGACCTCGTCGGCCCAATGAGCGTTGCGGCGGTGAATTGGCGATTCGTTTATCACGTCGTGTTGATCGAAGCGCTGCTTGTCGCATCGCTGATCGACTGGGAACGGATGATCATCCCTGATTCCGTCACGCTGCCGCCGATGGTAGTGGCTGTGGCTGGAGCGGCGGTGTTTGGCAATTTCTGGCTGGTGCCGGTGTGGACTCAAGATCCGGTCCATTGGAATTCACTCGTCGCCTCTGTCACGGGTGCATGGCCCAAGGGGGGCGCGACATCGCCGGTTCCCACTTGGATCCTGCATTACCCTCGTGGACACGCACTGAGCGTCAGCATTGTCGGCTGGCTTGTGGGCGGCGGAGTGATCTGGGTGATTCGTCTGGTGGGACACGCGGCGTTGAAACGGGAGGCGATGGGATTTGGGGATGTCGTCCTGATGGCGATGGTCGGCGCGTTTCTCGGTTGGCAGCCGACCGTGGTCGCGATCGTCATCGCGGCATTTTTGTCAGTCGTGCTGATATTGGCGATGCGTTTGTTTGCCTGGAATCGCGAAATTCCTTTCGGACCGTTTCTCAGTCTCGGCACCTTGATCGTGTTGCTGGGCTGGAAATGGATTTGGATTCGCTTCGAACCGCTGTTCTCGAATCCGATCTTCCTGGGAGCCAGCGCCCTGTTCTTACCTGCCGGCATGTTCGTGATGCTGCTGGTCATCCGCGCAATCCGACGTCTTTTCGGTTGGTCGCCCGACGACGTGTTCGTAAATGACGAGTGGACTTCTGCCGATCACCTGTTTTACTTTTCCGGTGAGACGATCGATCGACACCAGGGCCAATGGCGACGAGATTCTTGGCCGGGCGAGTCCGCTGGCCGAGGTCAGTTGTATTGGGAACAATGGCGACGACCACGTTGACCGGGAGATCACCATGTTTCATACGGTTCTGCATTCCGTCAGTTATGCCGGTGTCTGGCCGGGGCAAACGCGGTTGAGCCTCGATGATTTTTTGACCCGCGCGCGGTCATTGGGCTATGAGGGTGTGATGCTCATGGCGAAGCGACCGCATCTCTCCGTGCTCGACTTTGAGAATGTCGCCGCTGAACGGTTGCGCTGCCGCATCGGCGAACTCGGCCTGAAGGTCTCCTGTCTCGCGGGGTACACCGACTTCACGATTGGCAGCGATCGGTTGGATATCCCGACGCGCGAGA
>Ga0194119_10009908_pt1 | contig 12687 bp, 10 predicted proteins | sample TA2MahC100mmetaG_FD_148620 | JGI IMG/M metagenome (GOLD analysis project Ga0194119, IMG submission 148620) | Freshwater microbial communities from Lake Tanganyika, Tanzania - TA2015018 Mahale Deep Cast 100m | ecosystem: Environmental > Aquatic > Freshwater > Lake | place: Tanzania: Lake... | reverse complement strand
CCGATCCTCGGATCGCTCTCGATAGATTTGAAGTGTTGCATGAGATAAAACAGGCCAAAGCCCTGTAGAAAAATGAAATTGATTTTTTGATTGCGCGAAAACGCACGACGCTTTTGACTGAACTTTGTCCGCCAATCTCTCGATCAAATCGAGGGGCAAAAAGGGCGTGTCACCGGCTAAGAGCGCGAAATGGCTCGCAGAAGGATGGTGCTGTTTCGCCCATCTCAACGCAGAGCTTAAGCCCGTGAGCGGCCCTAAGCCGGAGGCGTCATCAGACAAAAGCGTTAAGCCGAATTCTGAATAGGCTGAGCCGTCCTGAGGGGTTGAGAGCGCGATTGCGCTGACCTGTGGATGAAGCCTCTCGATGATGTGATCAAGCAAGCTCCGGCCCGCGAGTTTCAGAAGCGGCTTCTCGACGCCGCCCATGCGCGTGCCCTTGCCACCGACAAGGATCACCGCTGGGATCGAGTGTTTCGTCATAAGCGCCCCGACACGAAGTCACATCGTATCGGGGTAATCGCATAAAGTGGAGAGGGGAACCACTCAGTTTCCGCTCTTGACCGGGATCTCTTTCGATTTCGTGCGGATCTCGGCAGGCTTTTTGATCTGGATTTTCAAAAAGCCATGATCGAATTTCGCGTCAACAGCGTTTGAATCTGACTCAAAATCAAGCGGAATGCTGCGGCTAAAGGCGCCGAAGCTTCGCTCGCTCATGTAGTAATCTTTGCCTTTTTGCTCGGCTTTTTTTTCTATTCAACACTGTGAATTAGGCGATTTCCTTCAAGCGATACAGAAATATCTTTATCGGTCACGCTCGGCAATTCCGCCGTGATTTCGACCATGTCTTTTATCTCAGCAAGGTCGATCGAGGGCATAGTAAGAAAAGAGCCATTCGTCTCGCCTGTAGGCAAACGCCGCTCGATCATGCCGAACATGTCCTGCATCTCGCGACGCAGCGATTGGAAGGGATCGAAAGAGGGGCTGTGATAGTTAGACCAGAGAGAGGGGATCAAAGACCGCATGAAAACGCTCCTATGGGCTTGGGGATTTCGAGGGTAAAGAGAGCAGTCCGCCTCGGGGCGGCGACGATGAGAGAGGCTAACACGCGGCGCGCCGCTTTTCCTTGACCCATCTCAAGCGGCAGTCGATAGAGAGGGGCTCGGCCTTTCGGGTGTCATGAGACTTTCATCATCCGGCTAATTTCTACTTTTCCGGTTTTCGTGGTTTCATGAGTCGTTTTCAGGAGATTCGCCTATGGCTTCCACCGTTATCGAAGTGGCCCTTAAGGATCTGGAGGAGGCGGAGTCTGACCGCATTGAGCAGCTTGTCGAGACGCTCGCCAATGACATCATTCCCTCACTTTCCGAGGCTGCCGGTGTATCGGGCACCGATCTCGCAGCCCGTTTGATGGCTGAACTGGGTTATATTGTTGGTTATACGAGTCATCCTGCAGACGCTTTGGATGTGCTGGCGGCGACCGGACAGGCCGTGCGTACAGGCGTTTCGGAGGCGGAAGCTTTGGCGGCGTCTGAAAATGGCGAGACGAGCGAAGAGGGCGAGCGGGACACCACTTGGGCTCCACGACCAAAAACAGGCGGCAATCTTCACTGATATCCCGCTTTTGCCGGAAAGGGGCGGGGTGGTGAGCGCGCCGGGATTCGAACCCGGGACCTACTGATTAAAAGTCAGTTGCTCTACCGGCTGAGCTACGCGCTCTTAACGCGTGCCCTCCGTAGAACGTGGGGGAAAGCCGGTCAATAGGCGAAACCGCCGCATCAGGGCCTTAAATTGCGCTCACTCATATTGTGTTCATCGATTTCCACTAGAGAAATGGCTTGAGTGCTGAGGGAAACGGCAGATCAACAGGAAGGACAGTCGGTTCAATGCAAGTTACGGGATCTGAGCGGCGATGCCTCGCGGTTGTTCTGGCGGCAGGCGAAGGCACGAGAATGAAGTCCTCCCGCCCCAAAGTGCTCCATGAGATTGCCGGACGCTCCATGCTCGGCCATGTGTTTGCTTCCGTCCAAGAGGCAGGGATTTCCGATATTGCCGTCGTCGTCGGGCCGGATCGCCCCGATGTCGAGGCGGCAGCCCGCGCGCGCGCGCCGAATGCGGCGCTCTTCCTGCAGAAAGAACGGTTGGGCACAGCCCATGCTGTTTTAGCCGCGCGTGACGCATTGGCGCGTGGTTACCATGAAGTGTTGGTTCTCTTCGCCGACACGCCTTTGATTGAAACCGCAACCTTAATCGCCATGCGGAAACGACTGGAAGCGGGCAATGCGGTGGTTGCGCTTGGCTTTGAAGCGGCTGATCCCACAGGCTATGGGCGGCTTGTGACCAATGGGCAAAGATTAAACGCGATCCGCGAACATAAGGATGCGACGGAGTCCGAGCGCGCGATCCGCATTTGCAATTCTGGTTTGATGGCGATTGATGGCGCCTTGTCGCTTTCGCTTCTAGATGCGGTTGATCAAAACAACGCGCAGAGAGAATTCTATTTGACAGACATTGTCGGCATCGCTTGCAACCGCGATCTTTCGACAAGCTATGCATTGGCGCCTGAAGATGAAGTGATGGGTGTCAATGACCGCGTTCAACTCGCAAGAGCTGAATCACTCATGCAGGATCGGCTGCGTCGTAAAGCGATGCTGAATGGTGCAACGTTACAAGCGCCGGAAACAGTTCATTTCAGTTTTGATACGGTGCTTGGTCGTGATGTTGTCGTTGAACCCTATGTCTATTTTGGTCCACGCGTGAGCGTTGCCGATCATGTTGTCATTCATGCGTTCAGCCATCTTGAGGACACTGTGATTGAACCGAAAGCGTCCCTCGGCCCCTTCGCGCGTACGCGGCCCGGATCGCATATTGGCGCGTCCGCGAAGATTGGTAATTTTGTTGAACTCAAGAAAGCCACGATCGGTGCGGGCGCGAAAGTTAGCCATTTGAATTATATTGGTGATGCGGATGTCGGCGCGGAAGCCAATGTAGGTGCCGGCACAATCACCTGTAATTATGACGGCTTCTTCAAACATAAAACGACGATTGGTGCCGGTGCTTTTATTGGCGCGAATTCTTCGCTCGTCGCGCCCATTAAAATTGGTGAGGGCGCTTTTGTCGGTTCGGGCTCGGTGATTACCAAAGATGTGGCACCCGACCAATTGGCGGTCGCGCGCGGCAAGCAGATATCGAAAGATGGGTGGGGCGCAAGCTTCCGTGCGGCAAGCGAGGCCAAAAAGAAAGCCAAGGAATAGTTTTTCAATTCTTTGGCTTCATCAGCGTGGAAATGCACCGTCACAAATTGAAACGTAATGTGTTTTGGAATGCATCATGCGTTTCGTTATCAGACGATTAGATAGGTTAGGATTTTGATTCACTATGTGCGGTATTGTCGGAATTATTTCGAATGAACCTGCGGCAGCGCAGGCGATTGAAGCGTTAAAGCGGCTCGAATATCGCGGCTATGATTCCTCTGGTGTGGCGTCACTTTCTAGTGATGGCCGAATTGAACGTTTGCGCGCAGAGGGAAAACTTAAAAATCTCGCTGCAAAATTGAATGCGAATCCGCTCTTTGGCCATATTGCCATTGGTCATACGCGGTGGGCGACGCATGGAAGGCCCACAGAAGATAATGCTCATCCGCATGCGACTGAGCGTGTCGCGGTCGTACACAATGGCATCATCGAAAATTTTCGTGAATTGCGTGCGGAGTTTGAAAAAGATGGTGTAAAATTTTCAAGCGAGACGGATACCGAAGCCGTGCTTCATCTCGTTGATCGCGCGTTACAAAAGAGCGGAGATCCAACAAAAGCTATTGCCGAAGTATTACCCCGTTTGAAAGGCGCTTTTGCATTAGGATTTGTTTTTTCAGGTCATGACAATTTGTTGATTGGTGCGCGCCAGGGCGCGCCTTTGGCGGTTGGTCATGGTGAAGGTGAAATGTATTTGGGCTCCGATGCGTTAGCGCTCGCGCCTTTTACCGACACAGTCACCTATCTTGAAGAAGGCGATTGGGTTGTGCTCTCGCGCGAGGGCGTTACGATTCATGATCGTACAAATACGATCGTCAAACGCGCGAAGCAGAAGAGTGGCGCAGGGGCTTTTCTCGTTGATAAGGGCAATCATCGTCATTTCATGGCGAAAGAAATTGCCGAGCAACCCGAAGTCGTCGGACGAACACTCGCGCATTATATTGATATGAATGCGGGTCGTGTGCATTTACCGGTAACGCTTCCGTTTGATTGGAATAAACTCACGCGCATCACGATTACGGCATGCGGTACGGCTAGCTATGCAGGTCATGTTGCGAAATATTGGTTTGAACAGATTGCGCGTCTTCCGGTCGAAGTCGATGTTGCCTCTGAATTCCGCTATCGTGAAGCGCCATTGCTTGATAGCGGCTTAGCGATTTTCATTTCTCAATCGGGTGAAACGGCTGATACGCTTGCTGGTCTTCGTTACGCAAAGGCGCAAGGCCAATTTATTCTTTCAGTTGTCAATGTGCCCACCTCTTCCATCGCGCGCGAAAGCGATGTGGTGATCCCGACGCTGGCCGGTCCTGAAATTGGTGTCGCGTCAACAAAAGCCTTTACTTGTCAATTGACGGCACTTGCTTGTCTTGCGCTTGCAGCAGGACGCGCGCGTGGCACACTTTCTGAGGCTGATGAACAAGCGCTTGTAAGCGATCTCGTTGCGGTTCCCGCTTTGATGGTTGAAGCCCTAAAGAGTGAAGCCCATATCGAGCATGTCGCACATGATATGGCGAAAGCCAAAGACGTGCTTTATCTCGGCCGTGGCACGAGCTATCCGTTGGCGCTCGAGGGCGCGCTGAAGCTAAAAGAGATTTCATATATTCATGCCGAAGCCTATGCAGCGGGTGAATTGAAACACGGCCCCATCGCTTTGATCGATGAAGACTTACCGGTGATTGTGATTGCGCCCCATGATCCGCTCTATGAGAAAACGGTTTCGAATATGCAGGAAGTCGCCGCGCGCGGCGGGCGGATCATTCTGATTTCTGATCGCGAGGGACTTCATGAAGCGGGCTTGAAGACGCTTGCGGGTATTGAACTCCCAAAAATGAATCCGCGTTTCGCGCCTATCGTCTATTCCGTGCCGGTGCAATTGCTCGCTTATCACGCGGCGGTTGCACTGGGTAAAGACGTGGATCAGCCGCGCAATTTGGCTAAATCGGTAACTGTCGAGTGAGCCTCTTCCGTTTCATTGTGAAGCGCGCTAGATTTTTGCCATGAGCCCACAATCGTCCATGCCTCATCAACGCGAGTCTGGTCCCTTTGATCAGACAGCGACTCCGCGTGCGACGATTGGTCAAAAACTGCGCGGTTATTTTCTAACCGGCATCATTGTGGCCGGTCCGCTCGCGGTGACGGTTTATATTACAACCTGGATCATTGGTCTTATCGATTCTTGGTTCAAGCCACTCATTCCCTCAGGTCTTTTTCCCGAATGGATGGTGCCTTACAATGTACCAGGACTCGGTCTCATCATCGCCTTTGTGAGTTTGACACTACTCGGCTTTTTGACCGCCAATCTTGTCGGGCGCTGGCTTATTGGTTTTGGCGAAACACTTTTGAGCCGCATGCCTGTCGTACGCGGGCTTTATAAGGGCGTGAAGCAGGTTTTTGAGACGATCTTTTCGCAGCAAGGTACGAGTTTTCGTAAAGTCGGTTTGATTGAATATCCGGGTAAAGGCCTCTGGTCTTTAGTGTTTTTATCAACCGCGCCAGAAGGTGAAATTCGCGTCGCTCTTCCGGGGGCTGATGAATATGTGTCGGTATTTTTACCGTGCACGCCTAATCCAACGACTGGCTTTTTCGTTTATGTGAAACGTAAAGACGTGATCGATTTAACGATCTCGATTGATCAAGGCGCTAAGCTCATTATGTCGGCGGGACTCATTCAACCAAGTGCTGCATCAGCGCCTGTAAATATTGCAAATCCGTCTAGCCCGCCCCCACAAGCCTGATCGCTTCATCGCGTTCAAAAAGATAGAGCAAAGTGCGCACGGCTTCTCCACGCTGACTTTGCAGCTTCGGATCTTTTGCAAGGAGCGCCTTCGCATCATCACGCGCCATCGAGAGAAGGGCGCTGTGTTTTGTTGGAACGGCCAATCGAAAACCGGGCATACCCGATTGGCGTGTGCCTAATACATCCCCTTCGCCGCGCAGTTTCAAATCTTCTTCGGCAATTTCAAATCCGTCTTCGGTTTTGCGCATCGTATCGATGCGCGCGCGGCCAATTTCACCAAGGGGACCATAAAGCAACACACAAGACGAGCGCTCGGCACCACGCCCAACGCGACCGCGCAATTGATGAAGCTGCGCAAGTCCAAAACGCTCGGCATGTTCAATGATCATGATTGAGGCTTCAGGCACGTCGACGCCGACTTCGATCACTGTTGTCGCCACAAGAATTTTTGTTTTTCCGAAAGCAAAATCTGACATCGCGCGGTCTTTATCTGCGCCCTTCATTTTACCATGAACAAGGCCGACCCTATCGCCATAGATCTTTCGCAAAGTTTCCGCACGCTCTTCAACAGCGGCGAGATCAAGATCTTCGGATTCATCAACGAGAGGACAGACCCAATAGATACGACGTCCTTCCTGTAAAGGGCGTCTGAGGCTTTCGACAATTTCATCAATCCGCTCGAGGGGCAAAGCGCGTGTATCGATCGGTTTACGACCTGCAGGTTTTTCACGAATGAGAGAGACATCCATATCGCCAAAATAGGTGAGAACAAGCGTGCGGGGTATGGGTGTCGCGGTCATGACAAGCATATCAACCGCTTCACCTTTATGCGCGAGCGCTAATCTTTGATGCACGCCGAAGCGATGTTGCTCATCGATTACAGCTAACCCAAGCTTTTTGAATTCGACCGACTCTTGAAAAAGCGCATGTGTCCCGATGGCGAGTGTGGTGGTTCCCTCAGCAAGACCGGTTAGTGCTTGCGAACGAGCCGCACCTTTCTCTCTTCCTGTCAAAAGAACAATCGAAAGTCTGATGGCGTCAGCAAAGGGTTTTAGCCGCTCATAATGCTGCCGCGCGAGAATTTCTGTTGGCGCCATTAAAGCCGATTGCCATCTGGATTCTGCCGCCATCACCATCGCTAAAAATGCAACAATGGTTTTTCCCGAACCGACATCACCTTGCAACAATCTTAGCATACGCTCAGGCGCGGCGAGATCTTTTTTGATATCTTGCACCGCGGCCTTTTGCGCTTCTGTGAAAGAAAAGGGTAGGGTGCCGAGCGCCGCATTCACAAGCTGACCGTCACCTGTACGTGAAGTACCCGCTTCCTTTTTCATGCGCTCGCGCATCAGAAGAAGCGCCAATTGTCCGGCAAAGAGTTCATCATAGGCCAAGCGCACACGGCTTGAGGCTTCCGGCGCCAACTCATCTTTTGATTTCGGACTATGAAGATTTTTCAGCGCTGCTGTGAAAGAAGGCCACTTCTCACGCATTATCAGAAGCGGATCGCTCCATTCCTCTAGCGTTGGAATTTTAGTTAATGCCGCTTGTGACGCTTTTTGCAAGACGCGTGGATAGAGGCCGGCCGTCAAACCATAAACGGGTTCAAAAGGGGGGAGCTTCGCATAGGCGTCCGCATGAAGCACAAGATCCGGATGTATCATTTGTTTTTTATTGTCGAAGATGTCGATTTTACCGGACACAAAACGTATAGCCCCAATGGGCAGCATCGCTTCGATGCGCGCGCGTTGGGTACTGAAGAAGACGAGGCTGAGCTCATCCGTATCGTCTTCTGTCAGAATGCGATAAGGCACGCGCGCACGGCCCGGCGGCGAAGGCTTATGAGCAAGCACACGCACTTCGTAAGTTCCCGTTTCACTTGCAACAGCTTCACCCAGATTGGTGTTTAAACGACGATCAATCGCGCAATGGGGAAGATGCAAGAGCAAATCAATCAAACGCGCTTCTTGACCTTGTGGTGCCAGCAACCGATCAAAGAGGGGCGCAAGCTTAGGTCCGATTCCCGATAGTGAACGGACAGGCGCGAAAAGCGGATTTAAAATTGAGGGCCGCATGATCAGAGAGGCGTTATCGCCACACGGTTATCATGAAAAGCGGCTCCGCCGAAGGGAGCCGGCGCATCAGCACCGGTTAGACGATTGATGCCTTTACCATCTTTATAGGCTGTGTTGGGCCAAATCGATTCAGCAATCAGCACGCCGCGCACAACGCCATCGAAATAGCGTGCCTTTAATGTTGTTTCGCCACGTTGATTAGAGAGCTTCACATAGGCGCCATTCGTTAGGCCATAGGCTTTCGCATCATCGGGATGGATCATTACGCTGGGCTCACCCTCACGTTCACGCGATGTCTTTGTCTCGGTGAAAGTTGAGTTTAGGTAATTGCGCGCGGGGCTTGTTGCGAGGCGGAAAGGGTAGGTGTCATTCGCTTCTTCAATCACATTCCAGTGATCGGGAAATTCAGGTATATTGACCAAAGGCCCCATGGGCTTTCCGCCTGCAAAAGGAACACGCGACCATTCAGGCTTGAAACGGAATTTCTTGTCCGGCCAATGAAACCCGTTGATGAAATGCGCCTCCTCAAAGGGTGGTTGCGCGTCGATGTATTGTTCGTCTTCCAAATCTCTAAGCGCGCCCCATCCCGATTGTTGCAGCGTCCAGTCAATGATCTCACGTTCGCTCATCGTGAAAGCTTGATGACTTGCGCCTACACGTTTTGCAATTTCACAAAGCAAGAAATGATTGGTTTTGCATTCGCCGGGCGGATCAATGAGTTTCGGACCGAAGCCAATATATTGATGACCCCCGCCTTGATAGATGTCGTCATGTTCCGTGAACATGGTTGCTGGCAAAAGAATATCGGCATAACGCGCGGTATCCGTCATGAAATGCTCATGCACGACGGTTAAGAGGTCTTCGCGCTCGAATCCCTTAACCACTTTATTTTGTTCAGGCGCGACGGAAACCGGATTCGTGCTTTGGACGAGAAGTGCGCGCACAGGACCACCATCATTTAGCGCGTCGGCTTGATTGGTCAGTACTGCGCCAATGCGCGACTGATCAAGCCAGCGTGATTTGCCGCTTATTTTTTCCAAGCCTTCAATCAGGCTTTTGCGCCAATGATAGATCGCGCCATTATTATGAAACGCTCCGCCCCCCTTATATTGCCACGCACCCGTCACAGCCGCGATGCAGGAGGCGGCATGCATATTCACCGCGCCATTGCGTTGGCGTGAGAAGCCATAGCCTAGTCGGAAGAATGTTTTCTTTCGCATTCCGACGAGCTGCGCAAATTCTTCAATCGTCGCAACCGGAACGCCTGTAATTGCTGATGCCCATTCCGGTGTTTTGGATTTCAAGTGTGAAGCGAATTCATGCGGATGATCAGTGTGCTTCTCAAGATAGTCCCAATCCGCAAGATTGTCGCGGAAGAGGATAAGCATCACCGCGCAAGCGAGTGCGCCATCAGTGCCGGGCTTTAGCACAATCGGTAGATCAGCTTGTTCCAGTGTCGGCGTGCGATAGACATCAATTGCAACGATTTTCGCAGCCCGCATTTTGCGCGCTTGCACCGCGTGGGTCATTACATTGACCTGAGTGGAGACCGCATTCGTTCCCCAGATCACAACGCAATCGGATTTCGCCATTTCACGCGGATCGGGGCCCATGAGTTTACCCGTCCCAGCGATGAAACCCGGCCATGCGAGATTGATGCAGATCGTTGAATAAAATTGCGAATAATTTTTTGTATTCGTGAGTCGCTTGATGCCGTCGCGCTGAATAAGCCCCATTGTGCCGGCATAGTGATAGGGCCAAATCGCTTCAGTTCCATATTCGGCTTCAATCGCGTTGAAGCGCGCGCCAATTTCATCAAGCGCTTCGTCCCACGAGATGCGTGTGAAACTGCCTTCGCCTTTCTTGCCGATGCGTTTCATCGGATACAGCAATCGATCCGGATGATGATTGCGCTCGGCATAGCGCGCGACTTTCGCGCAGATCACGCCTGCAGTGTAAGATTGTTTTTTCGATCCATAGACTCGGCCAATGCGGTTGCCATCGAGCACTTCCACTTCGAGCGCACAGGCCGAAGGGCAATCATGCGGGCAGACGGAGTGTTTGCGCGGGATTGTAGAGACATCATTCATGATGCGAGATTAAGGCGAAGCGGGATTCGTGGCAAATCACAAAAGAAAAACGGCGGCCTTTTGGACCGCCGTTCAAGCTCAAATTTACGAGTTCGTTTAGCCGACGATTTCGTTGCCCGAAAAGAACTGGGCAATTTCAATCTTCGCCGTTTCCGGAGCGTCCGAGCCGTGAACGGTGTTTTCACCGACCGACTTGGCGAAGAGCTTGCGGATCGTGCCGTCTGTAGCATTCGCCGGATTGGTCGCACCCATGACTTCGCGATATTTCGCGATTGCACCTTCGCCTTCGAGCACCTGCACGACGACCGGACCCGAGGTCATGAAATCGACGAGTTCACCGAAGAAGGGGCGTTCCTTATGGACCGCATAGAATGTGCCGGCCTGATCGCGCGTCATGTGGATGCGCTTTTGCGCAACAATCCGCAGGCCAGCCTTCTCGATCACGGCATTCACCGTGCCAGTCAGGTTACGGGCTGTACAATCGGGCTTCAAAATCGAAAAAGTGCGCTCAAGCGTCATGGTCATCGTCCTTTGCATAGCATGCGCTTCATAGCCCCGTGGGGCTTTCGTGTCAAAGGGGCGCGAGCTTTTTAGCCACTTTCGCGAGCGCGTCAGGATAGAGACTGTTCTCTGCCGCGAGCACGCGGGCGCTCAACGTCTCTTTCGTATCGCCTTCGAGCACAGGCACTTTGACTTGCGCGATGATAGGGCCCGCATCAAGCTCCGGTACCACTAAGTGCACCGTGCAGCCATGCTCTTTCACACCATCGGCAAGCGCTCTTTTGTGTGTATCGAGCCCGCGATATGCGGGGAGCAAGGAGGGATGGATGTTGAGTATTCGACCTTCAAAATGCGAAATGAATGAAGCCGATAGCACGCGCATGAAACCGGCCAGGCAAACCAGTTCAATTTTAACTTCATTTAATGCACGAAGTATCTGCTCTTCAAATATTAATTTATCTGAATAATCTTTGTGTGAAATGGTGACTGTTTTGATCCCTGCTGCCTCGGCGATTTCCAAGCCTTTCGCGCTTGGAATATTTGAGATGATGAGGGCAATTTCAGCCGGATATGAGGGGTTGCGAGCGGCCGCAATCAGAGCCGCCATATTGGTACCGCGCCCTGAAATCAGAATGGCCGTACGCTGCCGCGCCATGATTAGAAAGCGGCTTTACCGCGATAGCGGACGCGCGGGCCATTGCCATCATCCGGAATGAGACGTCCGAACACCACGGGGTCTTCGCCCTGATCCTGAAGGGGCTTTGAGACTGCCGCCTGATCCGCTTGTGCGCACACGACAATCATCCCGATCCCGCAATTGAATGTCCGGAGCATTTCTTCATCCGTCACGCCGCCCGTGCGGGCGAGCCACTGAAACACGGGCAGAACGGGAAGGGCGTCAAGATCAAGTTCGGCGCCCACCTGATCGGGCAAAACGCGCGGGATATTGTCGGGAAATCCGCCGCCCGTGATATGCGCCAGAGCCTTGATGCCGGATGTGGCTTTGAGCGCCGCCAGAAGCGGCTTCACATAGAGGCGTGTCGGCTCCAAGAGGGCCGCGCCGAGGGTTTTGCCAGACGCGAACGGCGTGAGTGCCTCATAAGTCAAACCCGATGCCTCGACGATCCGGCGGACAAGCGAAAACCCGTTCGAATGTACGCCCGACGACCGCAAGCCAAGAATGACATCCCCGGGGCCGATACTGTTTTTGGGAAGAAGATGGCCGCGTTCGGCAGCACCCACGGCAAAGCCCGCGAGATCATAATCGCCTTTCGCGTAGAGGCCCGGCATTTCTGCCGTCTCGCCGCCGATCAAAGCGCAGCCGGACTCAACACAACCGCGCGCGATACCTTTGACAATGGCCGCTCCGGCTTTGGGATCGAGTTTTCCTGTTGCGTAGTAATCGAGAAAGAAGAGCGGTTCCGCGCCTTGAACGACCAGATCATTCACGCACATTGCGACAAGATCGATGCCGATTGTGTCATGTAAACCGGTATCAATCGCGATTTTGACTTTGGTGCCCACGCCATCATTTGCGGCGACCAAAATGGGGTCTTTGAAGCCTGCGGCTTTAAGATCAAAGAGCCCCCCGAAACCACCGATTTCGGCATCCGCACCCGGACGACGGGTTGCGCGGACATGCGGTTTAATGTCCTCGACCATGGCATTACCAGCATCGATATCGACACCGGATTGGGCGTAAGTCAGGCCATTTGAGGAAGAATTTGCCATAAAGTGCAGCTTTCCTTGGTGGCTCGCAGTCGGGTTACGCCGGTTTAGAGAGGCTTGCAAGCCGGATGCGCGATTACCACATCGCATTCACATCGAAATCCGTGCATAGGTGAGAGAATGTTGCCCAATCTGATCTCGATCCTGCGCCTTTTTCTTGTCCCGCTCATCGTTGCCCTCATTCTCGATGGTGACTGGGATCTTGCGCTTTACGGCTTTCTCCTTGCCGGGATCTCGGATGCCGTTGATGGGCTGATCGCCCGCCATTTCGATATGCGGACGGAATTGGGCGCATATCTTGATCCCTT
>Ga0194119_10009907_pt1 | contig 12689 bp, 19 predicted proteins | sample TA2MahC100mmetaG_FD_148620 | JGI IMG/M metagenome (GOLD analysis project Ga0194119, IMG submission 148620) | Freshwater microbial communities from Lake Tanganyika, Tanzania - TA2015018 Mahale Deep Cast 100m | ecosystem: Environmental > Aquatic > Freshwater > Lake | place: Tanzania: Lake... | reverse complement strand
CCGGCGCCTCTTTGACTCAATGCCCCCGGCCAATAAGCTCTACCTCGTTAACTCGCCGAACCAGCCGCCCGACACGGTGCCTGGCAGTCTTTGGGGGCTTTACAAATCCCAGCTCCAAGCCGGCCGAATCCACCAAAATTAGAGTATATTAGCGGAATACAATATGGCACAACAACGCGTACCTCTTAAAATTGATGGCGCCGGCTGCGTTACAGCAGTAGGCTCAATTAACGATGATAACTATGATGAGTGTGTAATATGCGGCAAAAAGACGCCTTACACTAGGTCAACGCACATTGACTTAAGGCACGGATATGTAGAAGGAGCAGGACAGGGCTGTTATCAACCAGAAGTCTGTAATGAGCCAGTAGAACCTATCGACCCGCCAAATGATCACTTAAATCACTTTCTAGTATCGTTTCACACAGTTAAATCTACGCCCAATGATGCTCAGTTAGGAGCAAAAGTTAGAGAAATATTCTGGGAAACGGTTAACTCACAAATAAAATAATCCAATGCCAGTTAAGAACAATGCTTACTTACGGCATAAGGTGCTGGACAAGCGTTTCAGAGATTTCAATAGACAGTATTGTATTGGCGAGGCCTCTATTCGTAAATATGAAACAGTGACCTTCATATCAATGTAATAATGGGAACAAATTATTATAGGCTTCCGACTGCATTTGAAATGCACGAGAGAAAGACTCTACTTGAAAAAAGGATTATCTCCATGCGAATGGAGCCGGACGAAACTGAACAGGTCTTTATCACGGCCCCAACCGGCGAATTGGAGCACGACAGCCCATGGTCAGAATTTTTGCATGGAACAAGGGTTCACTTAGGCAAGCGGTCTGGCGGCTGGAAATTCTGTTGGAACTTTCACGAAAGCGAGTATTATTCAAACAAGGATGAGCTGCTAGCCTTTGTTAGATCTGGCCGAGTCGTTGATGAATACGACAAAGAGTGGCAACCAGAAGATTTCATTCAAATGGCTCTTGATTGGGGCCAGCCTGATGGCAGGATCCTGTATGAAAAGTGTATTGATGGACTTAACGTTTCAACATCAACTGAATTTTCTTAATATTTAGATTATGAATATTGATCGAGCAGCCCTAACTGAGTGGGTTAAGACTAAACTATTAAACGCAAATACCGTTAGCGAAACTAAGTTACTATTGGAACTAGCAGATGACTTTAATCTATTTGACATTGATTCCGAATTATCGCAGCTGTCGATTGCGTAATAAGCTAAATAAATAATTCCATGAAGTATCTCAAATCGTGGAGAGTATTCGAGTCAGACGGTTTTGGCTGGGATGAGCGCGATCGCATGGCTGATCTCGGGCTTAATCCGCAACCTACTGAACAGGAGAATCGTCAATACTCATATCTAGTTAAGTGGGAAAGTCCTGAATCAAAAGATATTATGCGAGCTCGCAATCTAAAAAGTAGCCGAGGTGTTCGCAGCGAAGACGGCATGCCAATTAAGAGTGAGGCTGAAAAGATGGCCAAGCTTATTACAGATGTCAAAAAGCTTGTTCGTAGAGCTAAAGCAGTTTGGCGAGAATACGGAGGCCCTGGCTTTGATCCATTCTATCGTTCGCTACGTAGATTTGGTTTTACTGAAGGTCAAATCCAAGAGCTAAAGGACCGCGCGAACCGCACCTAACCAATATTCTTATATTTTGGGTAAATTATACTCGTGGAAAGATGCCCAACAGTAGACTTAAGTATCTCTTTGGATACAAGCGAGCCAACCTCACTAGGAATAAAGACTCCGACTGAATTATCAATCGAAGAACAGATCCGGTTATTGGAACTAGGCATTGAAGCTCAAATCCTGACACCGGTCGAAATAGCTAGACTCAAGTCGCTAGGCCTTAATCAAACTGATCAAAAGGTTGGTCACCGGAAAAATGACAGACTAAAAGGGTAACCCCCTGGCAAATGTATCCCCGGTCATTAAGGGAAGAAGCAGTATTTTATACATTTACTCCATGTCATACCTGAATGTTGAAATAAAGGCCCGCTTCCCAACCCTGCTTTTGTACGAAATTACCTGCTGGACAATAATGCTGAATTCAAAGGAACGGATGAACAACTCGACGCCTATTTCCATGTTCCCAACGGGCGGCTCAAGCTTCGTGAAGGAAAAATTGAAAATAACCTGATATACTATGAGAAGCCCTTACAATTTACTCCAAGAAATATACAGAGAAGACCCTTGGAAAGTGATGGTGTGTTGCATTTTGCTGAATCAGACCACCAGAAAGCAAGTAGACAAAGTCAGATATGAGTTATTCGAAAGATGGCCAGATCCGCTTTCAATGTCACAAGCAGAGATAGAAACTCTAGCCGACCTCATCAGGCCTCTTGGATTTTACAAAAGAAGAGCCCGGACTCTTACTAGATTTAGCAAAGAGTGGAATGAAAAACGATGGCAAAGTCCAATAGAGCTTTACGGTATAGGCGAATACGGTCAAGACTCTTGGAAAATTTTCATAGATAACCAAATGGTAGAAGAGCCGGCAGATCACGTACTAAAAGACTACATAAAATGGAAAAAGAGCTTAAGATAGAGATCGTGGTTAATAAATAACCATATGCAAAATAAATCTATTTTATTGTTCGAGGCCTGGTCTATTTCACAAATAGCTGACACAATTAATGCGGCAGTTACTGGAATTGGAACAGATGAGGTTGCATTACTTAATGCAATTTTACAATTAGCTGACAGACAATCAGTTATATCACTAAATCAGTTAATGACTGGCTCGAATAAGTACACCTATAAAACGCTAGATGACGTGATCAATGGCGAACTTGGCTATTTTGATACAGATATTCTCTCAAAAATTAACTACCATCTAAAGAAAATCAGAGCAACTGATTTATTACCAGCAGGTGAAATGAAAATAACCTCGCCGGAGCAGATCATTTCAGAAATTTTACCTAGGGTAAAACAACACGAGGGAGTTAAATCCAAAATGTATTATGATAGCCGGGGAATTCCAACAATAGGGGTCGGCTTTAACCTAAATCGGCCTGACTCTACTCAAAAACTGCAAGCCGTGGGTGCAGACCTTCAATCAATTAAAACAGGTAAAGCTGTACTAACTGACGATCAGATTTCAAAGTTATTGATTCAAGACTTAACATCAGCTCAGCGTGATGCTCAAATACTAGTACAAAATTGGAAGGCTCTACCTGATTCAGTAAAGGGAGTTTTGGTTGAAATGACATTTAATTTAGGTAAGAAAGGCCTCAGCGAATTTAAGAATTTTTTAGGCCATATCAATTCAAGAAATTTTCAAAATGCTGCACATGAAATGCTAAGATCAAGTTGGGCAAGACAAGTTGGAAATAGAGCAGTCACCCTATCGAATATTGTAAAACAAGCATAATCCAAGCCTAGTCGTAATGGCTAGACATTCCTTGGGACCGTTGAGGCTGGATTCGCTACATCCAGCCTCTTTTTTAGATAAATAATCGTATGAAGTATTTACATAAGTTTACTACATTCATTAATGAATCATTTGAGACTGAACATAGTCGCAGAGATGAAAATCCATTGACTAAACATCAAATGACAATTATTGAAAAATTAGTTTCTGCACTAAATGATAAAAAGCCTCGTCAATTTAATGAAGTCGAGTTGTATGCAGATGGTACAATTATTGTAAGCTATAGTGCAAATGTTACTGACTGGATGGACTTAACTGCCCAAGGCGAATCAATTAGAATGTGGGTTGACGAAGTTGCTATACTTAGACCAATCTTTTTAGAAATAGAGGGGCTTGCTTCAGACGAAATATCGAGAATGAAAGAGCTTAATCTAATTGAAGATACTTCAGCATATATTGAATTAGATGGAGAATATATTACTGGCTTTAATATTTCAACTGAATTAACTTATACATCAAAAGATGTTCCATTTGAGCATACTGAGGGTAATTCAACTGCTGAATATTATAATGCTCAATATCTAGATCTAAATGATAATGGTCCACAAGATTATTCAAATATTGCTGAAGGACTTATGGATACTATTCAAAATTGGCTTGATGAAACTGCTATCGGCGAACCGCAATTACAAGAATTATTAGATCAAGAGTTTCCAAACGATGATGAGGAAGACGATGATGAGGAAGACGATGATGAGGAAGATGGCAATGAAAATGATGATGAAGATGGCAACAACTAAATATATTAAATTATTTGAATCATTCAATCAAATTCAAATTACTGGCGAAGAGCCGTTTATTAAATGGGCATGTGATCAATTAGGAATCAAAGAGTGCCCAAAGATAGAATTTGGCGAAGACCATAACTTTGCAAAGGAGCGTAGATCAATGGCATATTTTAATCCTGACGATTATCGAATCTTTGTATTGAAAGGAACCCGCACCAAAGCCGACTGGCTGAGATCCTTGGCCCATGAGCTTGTACATGTACATCAATTAGAAAGAGGTGAAAAACTAAATGGCGAAACCGGCTCTCCTCACGAGAACGAAGCAAATTCAAAAGCCGGCGAACTGCTTAGAGATTGGGGCAAACTTGACGCAAGCATTTACGAAGCGTAACTTTTTTGGTATATTAGTCCAATGCAAGGATTTACTGTATACTATTTACACTACGAAGATCCAGATTTCAAAAAGCCAGCCTGGAATAGCAGACAGGATTTTGTCAGAACGGTTGGCGCGCCAACTGGTGAGTCTGCAATAAATTGGGTTAAGGCCCAATTTGAGACACCAATTAAAATCATGGGACTTGGAGTTAGTAAATTAGAAGATTGCGAAATTGTAATTAACGAATAGCGTATAGTTAATGTGTTATAAAAAGTACATTATATTACACCGTATCTTACAAAAACCCCAACCTTTAGAATACTACTATGAGTAAGAAAATTAAAGTACAAGACCAATTCCGCATAAATAAACTAAGCTTGAAACAGGGCGGTCATGAGGTAACAATCGTAATGGCAAACGGAACCCGATTTATCTATGATAAGATTAAGGATCCGTACCGGTATGTTATGAGTATTCGCCGCGAAGGTAAGAATATTCAAGAAGTTTACGTAGACGGCGAGCCCTTTAATGTAGATTCTTATTGATAAATAACTCTATGAAGAGTTATGTACTGTCAAGAAAGGTGTGGATTGCCGAATCTTCCGCATATTATAAGGACCAGTTAAACCCAAAATTCTGGAGTAATGAGGAATTTGACCCAATGGTCAGAACTAAATTACTGGCTATTGCGCAAGACTTTTATGAAGGTCTACAATTGACTGTTCCGATCATTGATGTTCAGTTAACTGGGTCAATTGCCAACTATACATGGAATGAGTATTCAGACTTAGATGTTCATGTTATCATAGACTTTAAATCAATTGGCGATGATATTGAACTAGTTAAAAAGGCGCTAGACGGCCAGCGCTTTATTTGGAATATGCGTCATCCGGTCATCATCAAAGAACATGATGTTGAACTATATGCTCAAGATGATAATGAGGTTACAGGTATTAAGTGGAGGCTCTCAGGATTATTCTCGTTAATGAAGAACGAGTGGATTAAAAAACCGGTTTGGAACGAACCAGTAATTGATGAACTTGACGTTAAGCGTAAAGTCGAAGCGTACATTACAGAAATAGAAGAATTAGAAAAGAATTTACAAGACGGGTCAGATGAGTTTGAAGCAAGAGAATTGCTAGAAAGAGTCGGTGCGCTAAAGACCAAGATCATGAAGGCTCGCAAAGTTGGACTAGACCGGGCTGGCGAGTTTTCTATAGAAAATTTAGTGTTTAAACAATTGCGTAGTCATGGCTGGATAGATAGACTTATTGATGCTGGCGCAAAATCGTATTCAGCAATCTATTCAGATACTGACAAAGCTGATGCCGAGGACTCAACATCACCAGAAAGAGTTGACACAAAGCCAATAAATGAAGATCGGATTGATCCAGGTAGCCTGGTTTTTGTGTTGGGCAAAAAACAGGAAGGAGGCCGCCGCCTCTATCTATTTGAAATTGAGTGGTCTAAAGTAGTAACTCGACCTGGCGGATGGGAAGTAAACATGGTTGGTCTTAGAAATCCAATGATTATTAAAAAGGTTGATAGAGAGCTTGGTGCTAAATCTATTGACGCGAGACCAATAGATCTACAACGAGCAGTCGGCTTAACCAATATGAGTATTGTTTTAAATGCAAAGACGAAGACTCCTTTTTGGCATGATACTGTTAATGTTAAATTTAATAGCGTCGCGCAATTATTAAATACTATGAAGTATCGAATCCCAGCGATCCCAGATCTAAATCTAGATTAATTTCCAAATTTTTTAAAAACTTTGACCGCCATCGTAAGTAAATAATGTTAATGATGGTTCAGTTTATCGATTTTTACGTTAGAGCAGATAATGCGCACTCAACTGAAATAGTAAAGTACGTTCTTTGTAATTTAGTTGACCTGGGCACCGTTAAAAAATGGAGCGAAACAGGTGATGGTGATTCAATGCACTTTACAGTAAACGGTACCTGGACGGCATATAGTACAGTGTCAGCAATGATTCCAAAGAAGAACTCTCCGGAAAACAAATTAATATCAATTTCCATAGAACATTTCGAAGATGACTAAAATCGTGATGTACTTGATCTTCACCATCGCTGAGTCGAACTCAAAATATTTTTTGAAACCTTTTTTAACTAACTCAAAAAAATCAGATTTTAGTATATTAGCCTAAATGGCACTATCTAAAATTAAAGTTAGTTCGTCTACATTAGTTAAGATCGGAGTGCTAATCTTTTTAATAAAGCTAGTGTATAAGATTTTGAATAATGGATTTAATTAATAAAACAGACAACTCAAACAAATTAGTTAGTCCAGTTTTGCCGGACGGAATTAAAAACTACCTGATCGACATTGACGGTACAATAACGGAAGACGTGCCAAATGAAGAATCCGAAAGAATGTTAACCGTTGAGCCATATTTAAATGCAGTAACTGTAATAAATGAATGGTTTGATCAGGGTCACATTATTACTTTCTTTACTTCAAGAACTGAAGAACATCAAAGAATAACTGAAATTTGGCTAAACTTTCATGGATTCAAATATCATAATCTGCTGATGGGAAAACCTAGAGGAGGCAATTATCACTGGATTGATAACCATATTGTGAGAGCAACAAGATATAATGGACTTTGGTCTGATCTTGTAAAGAAAAATGTAACGATAGAAGTATTTCCACCTAACGAATAATTATGGCAGCAAAAGATATAGGACGAAAATACCAGTTGTTAGATGAAATTGAACACGTTCTCAAAAGACCTGGCATGTATATTGGCTCAACAAAGCCTCATACTTCAAACGAATGGATATTGGGAGATGGTAACTTTTTTGAAAAGGAAGAGGTGATCTATAATCCTGGATTTCTAAAACTCTTTGATGAAATTATTTCAAATTCAGTTGATGAACATAAGCGGACTGGAAAAATTAATACGATAAAAGTACAAGTAGCTTCAACAACAATTTCAGTCTGGGACAACGGAGGAATCCCAGTTATGCCTCATCCCGAGCACAAGGTCTGGATCCCAGAGCTTATCTTCTCAAATCTTAGAGCAGGCTCAAACTTCGACGACACTGAGGGTCGTACTGTGGCGGGAACCAATGGCGTCGGAGCGTCGCTTGTCAATATTTTCTCCGATAAGTTCATTGTCGACACGGCAGACAAAAAGAATCGCTTCTATCAGACTTTTACTAATCATATGTCTAACCGGACTGCTGCAAAGATCTCAAAGAGTAATCGCGGTTTTACGGAAATAACCTACACACCAGATCTCAGTCAGTTTGGCATGGTTAGCATTGATTCGGCGCACATCAAAATGATACGTAAGCGAGTTATTGAAATAGCTGCCGCTAATCCAGGACTTAAACTTGAATTTGGCAAAGAAAAGTTTAGATTTAAAACCTTTAAAGAATATGTTGATCTCTTTGTAAAAGATGCAATTTGGGAAAGATCTGAACATTGGGATTTTGCAATTGGAGTTTCTAAAGATGGGTATCAATCGCAATCATTTGTTAATTCTATTTTAACTAAAGACGGCGGAACTCATGAGAACTATATTATCTACCAAATAATCGAGCAACTGCGTGGATTAATTAAAAAGAAATACAAGGTTGATACAAAACCGGCCGAGATTAGAAATCACGTGTTTCTTTTTTTAAACTGCACAGTCATAAATCCAAGTTTCTCTTCCCAAACTAAAGAGAAACTAATTACTGAAGCGAAAGATTTTCAAACTGCTCATAAAGTTTCTGAAAAATTTGCAAAAGCAATTTTCTCGTCAGAGGTTGTGCAATCATTGCTCGACTGGATTGAACAGAAAAGGAATTCAGAAGAAAAGGCTGAGTTACGTAAGCTTAACAAATCTTTGTCTACTGCAAAGGTTTTAAAATTAATTGATGCAAAAAGTCGGGATAGAGAAAAGTGTTCGCTCGGCATTTTTGAAGGAATGTCAGCCCTATCAGCTGTTAGAAAATTTAGAGATCCTCAAACCTTTGGAGCATTTCCGCTTAGAGGTAAATTCCTAAATGTAGCTGAACTTAAACATGCTGAGGTAATTAAAAACGAAGAAGTCGTTCAGCTAATGGCATCGCTAGGTATTAAGCTTGGAGAAGACGCTAGACATCCTCGCTATGGAAAGATCTTAATTTATACAGATGCTGATCCAGATGGAGACTCTATTGCTGCAATGTTAATCAATTTCTTTGCTCGATATTGGCCAGAGCTATTTGCACATGACCGCGTCTTTAAGGTAATGACACCGTTAGTCGTTGCAAAGAGGGGTAAGGAGGTTATACCGTTTTATTCAAATGAAGACTACCAAAAATGGGAAGTAAAAACTGGCGCAAAAGGCTGGAACATTGAATATAAAAAGGGATTAGCGGCTCTTGAGGATGAGGAGTACAAAGAAATTATCTATAATCCAGTTCTAGTTAAAATTGATAATGACCGAGAATATAAAGAGAGTTTAGCTAATTGGTTTGGTAATGACTCAGGCGTTCGTAAGGAAAAACTTCTAAATTATCAGTATAATAGCAAAGTCATATGAAGAAAGTACAAGCAGCAAGAAAATCAATAACGCAATATCTTGATCAAGACTATGCTATCTATGGAATGTATACTCTTGAGAATCGAGCAATTCCATCTGTGATTGACGGATTTAAACCGACTCAGCGAAAGATCATCTACATTGCAGATAAGGTTTGGAAGAATGGGACAGAGAAGCCTCTAAAAATATTTCAGCTTGGTGGTAAAGTTGCAGCCGATGCGCACTATCACCACGGTGACGGCTCTCTTAATTCAGCAATCATTGGAATGGCTCAATCTTTTAAGAACTCATTACCTCTACTTGAAGAAATAGGCCAGTTTGGTTCGCTGAGATCGCCAGAGGCAGGTGCTGCTCGTTACATTTCAACTAGAACAACTAAGAACTTTAGGCTGCTATATAAAGATTTTGAGCTGCTAGAATCCAGGTATGAAGAAGGTTCTCAAATTGAACCAGCTTTCTTTTTACCAATCATTCCAGCAGTTCTACTAAATGGATCTTCCGGTATTGCAGTTGGCTTTGCGACAAATATCCTAAACCGTAATCCGCTCGACCTAATTGATGCATGTTTAAATGTGTTAGCTGGTAAAAAAATTCAAGTTCTTACGCCGTGGTGGAATGATTTCTCAGGAGAAGTAAAGCCTACTGGAAATCCAAATCAATATGTAATGACCGGTTCATACCGAGTTGCAAACACCACCACTGTTGAGATTTTAGAATTACCGCCATCTATCACATATCAAAAATATGAGACTCACTTAAATTCTCTGTTAGAAAAGGGAATCATTTATGCGTATGATGATAACAGTTCAGGCGGAATAAACTACACTCTTAAGTTTTCACGAAATACTCTAGCTGACATCGTTAAAAAGGGCAGACTTGAAACCCTACTAAAGATGCAGGAAAACGAAACTGAAAATTTAACGTGTCTTGACGAACACGGTAAGTTAAAAATATTTGAATCAGTCACCGACGTAGTTCAATACTTCGTCAATTTCAGATTAAAATACTACGATAAGCGTAAAGCCTTCTTAATAGACAAATTAACTCGCGATCTTGTTTTTCTGTCGAACCGCGCAAAATTTATTAAGTTAATAATTGAAGGCAAACTTAAGATCAGCAATCGACCTAAGGCTGAATTAGTTGCAGAATTAGAAAAACTAAAATTTGAAAAGATTAATGAGACATACACATATCTATTGTCGATGGCAATTAGCTCGCTAACCAAAGAACTGTATGAGCAATTATTAGCTGAGGTCTCTGCTAAATCCGATGAATTAATCTTAGTAAAAAAGACTGAGCCAATCGATATGTATAAAACTGATTTGACTGAGCTTAAAAAGAACTTAAAAAATTCAAAGTAATTTATGACATATCATCTTCCAATATTAACGTTAATTTTGGTTTGCTTTAGCATTATTTCAATAATCCTTATCAATCGAGCTCAATACAAAAGAACGATTTTAAAGATTAAAATCCAGGAATATTCTATTAAACTAAAGGTTGGCGAATCATACTGGTATAATTCATCAAAAGGTTTTCTAAATAACTCCAATCCTAGCTGTTGGGCAAAAGTTACATCAAAACCTGTCTTAAATAAGCAAAACATAGTTACCGTTGAAGTCCTATTAAAAACAAGCACTGGTCAGCGGACCGCTGCGTCTGTTCCTGCTGCAAGCCTTGCAAAAATTGAACAGCTCAATTCATGAGAGACTATAAGATATTTTCAGTTAACAATCTCAAGCTATCTTCTAAGATTACTAACTCATTAAATATCGAACTAAGCAGATTTAAACTAGATACGTTTTCCGACGGAGAAATGAGTCCACAGTTCGGAGAATCAATTAGAGAAAAGAGAGTATTTTTGGTTTGTACAACGTTTGGGTCAACTGAAATAATTAAACTACTTCTTTCATTAGATGCGGCTAAGAGGGCTTCTGCAAGAGAGGTGATAGCAATATTACCTTATTATGGATATTCCCGCCAGGATCGTAAGGAGGGGCCTCGTGGTGCAATCGGCGCTAGATTAATGGCTGATTTAATTCAAACTGCTGGTGCTGACCGATTGATTTGCCTGGATTTACACGCAGATCAGATTCAAGGCTTCTTTAATGGCCCACTAAATTTGATTCCCGGCCATATCGTCTTTAGTTCTTTCTTAAAGAATTTACCACCTGCTCAATATTCAATTTGTTCGCCTGATGCTGGCGGTGTAAAACGAGCAAACAAGTTTTATCAGCAATTTCTAAAGCAATTTCCTGATGCAACATTTGCAATGCTTTCAAAATTAAGGGATAAGCCAAATTCGATTGAAAGAATGGAATTAATTGGAGATGTTCAGGACAGACACGTGATTATAATCGACGACATGATCGATACTGGCGGAACTTTGATCAAAGCAGCTGAGCTCCTAAAAAATGGAGGAGCAACTGCAGTCTCTGCATGTATTACACATGGGGTTCTATCAGGCCAAGGCCACCATAGAATTATGATGTCGAAAAATCTAGATAAGCTGATCATTAGCGATTCAATTGAACAGGAAGTAGTCAATCATAAGATCGAAATAGTTAGCTGCGCATCAGCTATCGCAGCAACAGTTAATGCAATTACAAGTTCAACATCTCTTGAGGAAGCCCTTGAGAGACTTCTTATTACTAAATAAAAAAGGGTTACTTGCGTAACCCTTAGATTTAGGCAGAAGTTCAAGTAATTAAACTATGTCTGCAGATTCAATTAGAGTGTAGGTAAAAGATTTACCATGAATTGCAGCTGCTTTACGACAGATTGCCATAAAGGCTTCAAAGTCAGCAGCCTTTTTGAATACTTGGCAGCCTTCTGACCAATTTTCTACATAAGTAGAGTCTGCTCCAGCTTTGTGGATATTTATTCCAAAAATTCCTTCTTGAATTTTATCTTCATCATATTCCATGTCTTTGTCTGCATCTCTATAAACTTTTACTGGTTTTTGTTGTTTAAGCGCTTCGTATTTACCTTTATGTAAGCCTAGGGTATGCGAACCTCTATATTGACCTTCTACTAAACGAGCAACACCTGCTGCATTATGATATTCCATAACTCCTTTTTTACCAGGATCAGTTGTAGCCATCCAACAATGAGATTTCCACTCTTCACCTAATTTATAAGACACAGTAAGACAATCGTCAAATGCATTTGTAACTTTTTGACCAGTATCTGAATTTCTAACTCCGACTATATTAAGATCATAGTCCTTTGCTCCGGCAAACCAAACGTATCCTTTTGATTTTACAGCCGCTTCAATTTGTTCTCTTGTATAACAACTCATAATTTAAAAAAATTATTTTTATATCGCAAATGATTCTCCGCAACCGCAAGTTCTATTTGCATTTGGGTTTACAAACTGAAAACCTTTACCATTTAAACCATCTGAAAAATTTAATTCAGTACCGAATAGATATAGTAACGATTTATTATCTACTAAAATTTTTACACCTTTATCTTCCGCAAGAGTATCGGTCGGATATTGTTCAGTATCAAATGAAAGTTCATAGGATAATCCACTACAACCGCCACCCTTTACTGCTACTCTTACAAATGGCGTTATACAT
>Ga0194119_10009892_pt1 | contig 12695 bp, 10 predicted proteins | sample TA2MahC100mmetaG_FD_148620 | JGI IMG/M metagenome (GOLD analysis project Ga0194119, IMG submission 148620) | Freshwater microbial communities from Lake Tanganyika, Tanzania - TA2015018 Mahale Deep Cast 100m | ecosystem: Environmental > Aquatic > Freshwater > Lake | place: Tanzania: Lake... | reverse complement strand
CAGCGAAGAGTATCATAATTACTATTGGTTACTGTGGAACCAAAACCAGGGTTGGTTGGTTGTAATAGATAGAAAGGTCTGTTTGGATATGTTGTTCTAAATTGAGTCCATAATGATTCCATTCCAGATGTTGTTTGACTATCACTTTCATCAATTATCGCAATACAAAGTCGAGTAGCACTTGTTGGTAATGTTTGAAGTGATACTGAACTAGTTGCAGTTCCTCCAGGACCAGTTGCCGTAATTGTATATGTTATAGGACCATTATAAATTACTGATACGCTACCGGTTGAACCATTAAGAACACCGACTCCATTATTTATTGATAGAGAGGTTGCATTTGTAGAAGTCCAAGATAATATAACAGTTCCTCCAATATTATATGCCTCTTTATTTGCTTTTAGTGATACTGTTGGTGGTTTAGAACTAACTATGGGAATTAATTTAATATCACTCTTACTTGTCTTTATTTTGTAGTAAGTATACTTAAATGATACATCTGCAGTAAAATACTGAATATCATTAGCGGTTGCATTAAATTCTAATGATGATAATGAAATTGGAAATAAATCTATGAATTTAACTGTTGCGATTGTATTATAATTACTATTTAAAATATATAAACTTCCATCACTAAATGCTTCCTTTGGATCTTTTATTAAATCTTCATTTGTAATTAAATCTTGATATTGTTTTGCGGTTTCTGGAAATCCAAGACCAGTTACCCAATTATGAATTGCCATGTAATTTTCCATATTTTCATCGACTAAAAATTTAATCGATAAATCACTATAAATTATTTTTTCTCCAGGAATATCAATATCTTTTAAATATGATGGTTGTATATGTGTTCCTAAACTAATTTCAGGTATTTTTGCACTATTGCAAAAAAATGCAACCTTAGGTTCTTTTGCTAATGTAAATTTGAATCCAACTGGAGAAAGAAAATTTCTATTTTGAATTTGACCAGTAAATGGATGTGGTGCCGCCATTATATTTTTATTTGTATTTAGATAAAAAAAGACCCCTTTCGGGGTCTTTGAAGTATTCTTGTGAAATTAAATCACATAAGATTTGAAACCTTAACTCTTCTATAGTATACGTTAGAGCTGGTTGCAATGTTGTCAGGAGCTGTAGCAGCAGTGGCACCCTTCGCAAATGGATTCGCAACGACTCCGTAACGAGTCTTGAATCCGATTTTTGGTTGGAAGGTGTCCTGACCAACGGCACGTACCATTTGGAGAGGTACATATGGGCAATAGAACAATCCAGCATCATAAGGAGATGCACCCTTGTAACCGACAACGTAGAACTGATTAGCAGCAACGTTTGCTGAATAAGGATCGATATATACACGATACTTACCTTGCAGAACACCAGCAAAGGTGTTACCAGTGTCATCAACGTTAAGGTTAGCGTTGAGTGCAGGAGTGTAATCAAGAACACCTGCCATCGTGAGTGCCGAAGCAACATCAGCAGAGCAGAGGATCATATTGCCCTTCCCTCTACGGGTTTGTTGGGCGATTGCGTTAGCATCTCTTTCGATCTGGAAGATCAGACCCTTGAACTTCTCAACTGACCAACGACCATTGGAGTCAACGTCAAGGTCAAACGTACCAGCAGTAGCGGTGTTAACCTGAGCACCAGGAACAGCAACCTTATAGATGGTACGGATGATTTCTCTGTTGATTTCAGCGAGAATCTCAGTTGAGAGAATGTTAGCAAGTTCTGCCTCTGCATTCAGACCGTGAATTGCCTTCAGGTCTTGTGCAAGTTCGAGCGAGTACTCAGCCTTCAGTGCGCGTGACTTAGCGGTAACAGTCAGTTTCTCAATCGAGAATGCCATCTCATTGAAGGCATTAGAAGAACCATCTCCTAGTGCTTCAGAGTTGCCAGTGGTCATGCCTTGACCAACGTTATATGCCTGTTGGTTAGCATTAGTTGAATCAAGAATTGAAGGGTTTGAACCCACTTGACCAGTAGTACCTAGACCAACAGTGCCGTCAGTATGACCAGCAGTTAGGTTACGGCTATTGTTCTGACCAGAGAACGAAGAGTCAACTTCGTTGAAGAAGGTTTCAGTTCCACTCTGATTGGTGTAACGTGAACGCATTGCAAAAATCAGTCCAGTAGGACCATTCATTGGTTGAACGCCACACAGATCGTAAGCGATCAGGTTAGGCATTGAGCGGCGAATCAGCGAGATCAGCACGGGATCGAAACCGGCAACAGGAGATCCTGTGCTGTTAGCTGCACTACCACTAAAACCACCGGTACCGGCAGAGTTAGTTGGGGATGCTTCGTAAAGGAATGAACGCTCTTCACGAAGTTCTCTTTCTTGGTTTTCGAGCAGGATAGCGGTTACCGATCTACGATGCGAATCTTTGATTGGATCCATTCCTTGATAATCAAGGATTGGTGCCCACTTTTCCTGCAGATATTCAGCATTGTACATCTGCATTTGAAGTTTACCTCTTTGGGAAAAATTTTTGTTTGACTATGATCTAAAAATCATTTTTTAGAAACTCTGCTGAGAGTTTGAAGATATGCTTCCATTATTGGTGATACTGAAGTTAGTTCAGTATTAACAGAGACTTCTTCAGATAAATTCTCAGAGATATCTCTTTGAGCACTAGTATTTGTTGGGAAATATGATTCCCTCAAAGTTACCAGTTTCTCACGATAGTTTGCTTCACCATCAAACTCAACATTTTCGGCAAGAGCAGCAAGTTTGTCTTTCTGAGAAAGTGCAAGACCCTCAGCGACATCTGCAAGGATTACATCAGCAACCGACTCTGCTAACCTTTTATTTAGAGCAACATTTTTTTCAATTTGCTCGTTGAGTTTTGTTTCCATTTCATCAAGTTTATCTACCATACTCTCGATAACATCATATCTATCTTCAGGGATTGTTACATAATGATCTTCAAAAAGACTCTTCATTCCTGTAAGGAACGATTCAGTCATTTCAGTCTTAAGTCCGTGCTCAACTGCAAGTGCATTCTCTTGAATCCACTCATCAGCAACATACTCAAGGTATGAATCAACACGATCTGTGAGTTCTTTTTTAATAAACTCAACCTCTTCAATCAAAGCACTTTCATAAGTTTGCTGAAGTTCTTCTTTAATTTGAGAAACTTTTAGTTTGATTGCTGTTTCGAAAATGGTGCGTGCTTTTTCCTGGAATTCTTCAGAAAGTTCTTCACCTGCAATAAGAGCGTTGATATCTTCTTCAATATCAAACTCTTCTTCCTCTTCTTTCTCAGTGTTTTCGGCAACTACCTCATCTTCTTCAGTTTCTTCAACTTCTTCTTCATCAACTTCTTCAGTTTCTTCAACTTCTTCTTCATCAACAAGATCTTCCTCCTCTTCAGTTTCTTCCTTTGTCATAGTTTTAGCAGGTTCAGCAGGAGATGCTTTTGCATTAACTACATCTTTTACTTGAGCAAGAGTTGCGCCAGGAGTTTTAAGTGCAGCTGAATCGTCATCGGGACGATAATTTTCAGGAGTAGGACCGCCGAGGTCTTCAACTGGAGTACCAGATGAAATCATTGGCTCAGCAGGTGCAGCCCCTTTGGTTACTACGTTTTCCATTTCTTGTAAATTGCTACCAACGGACATTTGTTTTGATTTTGTTATAATCTATATTTATTTATAATTTAAAGATTTGAAAGAAATTCGTTAAATAAATCTAACTTATGTTCTTCGAACCTTTTTTGATCGACTAGTGTATTAATTCTTTTTTGAGTTTGAGTGACAAGTTGTTCACGAAGAATACCACCTTCCCATACCCACTCTTTACCTTCCATAATTCCTTGAACAAAAGCATCAGGTGCAGAGGGATCGGCAACGATATCAGCTGCAGTTGCAAGCATGAAATCTTCACCTACAATTTTGTGACCTTCATTAGTTACCTTAAGTGATCCAACACCGCGAGAGGAGACACCTAACATTACACCTTCACCGATCAGTGAAGATGCAATCTTACCCATAGGAGTTTCAAGAAGTTGTGCTTTACCTCTAAAATTATTTCCTTCACAAGTGAGAGAAACAATTTTATGAGAAACACGATCCAAATTTACAGTTGGACCATCTGGATGTCCTAGTTCTCCAAGAGCACGACCCTTTTTGATGAAATTTTCATCATATCTCTTTACCTCACGGGAAAGAGTTTCCATAGGGTACATTCTTCCATTACGGTTACAAATATTTCCCTGAAGGAAAACACCTTCGATGTACATCTTTTTAGATGAACCTTTTCCTTCGGTGATAAACTTTACCTGTTGTACTTCTTCTGTGATGAGTTTCATTTTATTCTGATACTAGTAAAACAACTTCTGTAACACTGATGCCATTATTAGGATCAGTTGTTAAGGCAGAAACCTTAACACTTCTAACTAAATCTGCATCGCTGACATTTGGGGCAACAATGGATGAACTATTAAAATTAATAGTAACTGATGAGTCAGTCAAAGATACAATTGGGTTATGTGTTGTATTGATACCAGCAGTTGGTGCTCCTACGACAGAAACATAATCCGATAATAAAAATGGATTACCTGCATTATTATCAAATGTAAAAGTTGTAGTTGTTCCTGTAGTTACACCTACAATTCGTTGTCTAGCAAGTCTTTCCTTTAAAATTTCTGGAGTATCTGTTAAAATATGAAAATCATTTGTTGTTGCAACAGGATTTGTTCCAATTGCTACATAACAACCAACTCCAGATGAAGCGATAGAGACTCTAAGATATCCACTTTTTAAAGAAATTGGATTACTAGTTCCTGCAACACCTGGATTGGCTGTAATTTTGTTTACATTTTGGACAATTTTTATTGCCATTATTCAGCATCTCCTGATTGATCGGCATCACCAAACATCGTTGCTGCAACTTCTGGACGAGTATTTTCTACTCTTTGAGAAGCTTTTGCATATAGTAATTCTTTAATTTTGCTGGAAACCTCAGAAGGTGCTCCATCAGTTGCAATCAAATCGATAAGTTCTTCCATAAAATTGGTTTATATTTATAAGATTATTTATATCTTCCCACCTTTAGGTTCTGGAATTTCCACAGATGTAGCATTAATTGTTGGTTCAAGAGGAACTTCTCCACTAACACCTTGTTCAATTCCTGCCCCTTGATCTGGTGGTAAAGGATTTCCCATTTCATCAACTGGGGCATTTGGATCTGGTAAAATTCCCTTAGATATTTCATCTTCTATCTGTGCATCAATCTCAACAATTTCTGAATCTGTTTGACGAAGAATTTTTTTACGAACATATTCAGTTGAATAATACTTACCAATATAAGGTTCTATTGTGGTAGCAAGAGTTAAACGATTTGTTAATAATTCTGCTTCTTTTAATTCTGCAAAATGATTATCATATAAAAAGTCATATTGAATATGATCACTCATTTGCTCCCAATCTTCCGGAGAAACAATATTTTTTAAAAGTAATTGCGTGCGAAGAATATCATTAAACAAATTAGCAAATCTTTTTCTTAATCTACCTACAAATTTTGAAAACATTAATTCATCACGAAGAATTTCTGAAGAGCGTCCTAAATTAAATCCATCTCCTCCTCCAGCAATTCTTGTTTCAGGCACCCCAAGTGCTCTATAAAGTTTCTTTTGAAAATATTCAATATCCGTAAGTTCTCCAAGATTTTGACCACCAGGAAGGGTTGTAATCTCCGTACCACGGCCGCCTTCACGACGAGGAAGCCAAAAATCTTCAAGCATACTCATATGTTTCTTGTCATCACGAATCTCACCAGTGCTTGCATCGTATACAAGTTTATTACGATAGCGAGACATAACCTCTTTAAGATATTGCTCTGCTTTTACTTTGGGAAGATTACCAACATCAATATAAAAAATTCTACGCTCAGGTGCTCTTGATAGTCTATAGATAACCAGACTATCTTCAATCATGCGAAGTTGATTAAGAGACTTGATTGCTTTATGAAGATATGAGAGAACTGTTCCTTTATTTCTATCAACTAAACCAGAAGTACAATATGTTACCGTATCTTTTGCAATTTTAATTCCCTTTTTAGATCCTCCATTTAAAGATCCTGAAGGATAACTTGGAGTTGCAGTATAAACAAAATATTCCTCAATATCAGGATATTTAAAGTCATCAACATCATTTCCAGATCTTAAATTTAAATTACGATATCCATTTACACCATTTTCAGTCTTTTTTTCTTGACGAATATGTTTCATTTTCATTGGATCGACATATCTAATTTCCTGAATTCCTGCTTCGGGATTTTTTTGGTCGATAACTTTTAAGTAAAATACTCTACCATCAATATACCAGTTTCTAAAAATTTCATGGCATTTTTTATCAAAATCCATGATTTCTTTAATATATTTAAATTCTGCTCTAATAACTTCTTTTAAACGATCACTTGCGTTTAAATTTGAAAGTTCAATTTCAACTGGGGAATCATAAAGATCACTCACAATTGCTTCATTTACTACACTTTCAATGGCGTTGTCACACTCTGGATGGAGTGCCATTTCACGATAGCGACGAATTAAATCATATTCTGTTCGATATACACCCTCAATATCAACAAACTGTCCATAAAATCCACTTGTAATAAAATTATCAACCCCGTCCTCATTGTTAGGGGGAACGGGGGAAACTACAGATTTAGGTGTTTTTACATTATCTTCAATCGAAAAACCAAAAAGTTTCGCCATTTTATAAACTTAAATTGCTTGTATATATTATTTAGTTAATGTCTTGACCGCCGGCGCTAGGTGAATCACCTTTCATTGCTTCCCACCAAAGAACTTGGAACTCCGCAGTAAACTCTTGAATCGTGCTTGTTCCATAATCAAGAGTGATCGCTCCAATCGAAGTTGGGAATACATCATAAAAATGATACGCTCTTAAAGTCGATCCATCACGATCAAGTTGATAAACAAAAGCGTCTGCAGTGTATGCTGTTGGATCAGTTTCGCCAGTATTATCGGAAACTTTATTAATTTTATTCATCCAATTTTCCATAGCCGAACGAATTGCAAAATCAGTATCATTGATAACTGTTATCGTCCAACTTTCAAAAGATCTATCACCAGCTACTTTTAATATTCTTCCTCTAAATGCAACATCAAGTGCCGCAACATTAGATGCTGGTAAGTTTGCACCTTTGACTAAAAATCTTGCTTTATCAAGAACATTAGTATCTGCAGGGGCAATATCAGGAAATGAAAGTACAACTTCAAAAAGATTACTTCTTGCACCACCACCAGTTAACTTACTTTTGAAGTCCGTAATCTTTCTTAAGGGAGGTGGATTTAATTGTTGTCTAGTTGCCATAGTTTTTTAAACCTCTAAGTTAAAAGTTTCCAATTACTTCTTCAAAATCAACACCAGTTTTGGTGGCAATAAATGTCAATCCAACAAAGTTAATTGATCTTGCTGGTTTAATGTAAATGTCAGCAACAAACTCATTAGAATCAATGACTGCTGCCGTATTATTTGTCTCATCGCAAATAACGATATAATCAAAAATACCTCTCTTCGCCTGTACATCACGAAGAAATGGTTCAACTGTATTTACAAAATTTGTTCTTGTAATTTCATCATTAAACTCAAACAACGCATCTCTTGCAGCTTGAGAAATTGCATCTTCAAGGTAGATAAAAAGACGACGAACATTGATACGATCAAATGCTGACGCCTTTCCTAAACCAGTTTTATCACCAAAAAGAACTATACCAGATCCTGGTGAGAAAATTACTGAATTTATTCTTGAAGAATACAAACGATCTCTTTGAGTTTTTGAAGGATTATATGCCAATTTAATTGAATTTAAGATGGATCCTCTAACAGTCCCTGCTGGAGAATACCAAGGAAAATTGTTGATGTCATTACGAGCACATAAACCTGCAATATCACCATTCAAAGGAATATATCTATAAGTGTTTGCAAATCTATCATAAACATACTTGTATCCACTATCAAATACTGCATAAGATGACGAAGATATTGGTGCATAAAACTCAATAACATTGTTTGTAATTGTTGCTGCATCATTTATGCTTACTGTGGTGTCGGTGCTAGTGTCTGTTAAAGAACTTTTTCTATGTGGTGAAATAAATGCGATTGTATCTTTCCTAAGTTCAGCGATTGAAATAAGTTTATTAGCGAGTGCCTGAGCGTCTTCTTTAGGATATGCTGCGGATCCCATTAATAGGAAATTAATTTTAAAATTATTTGGATTTTCAAAAAGATTATATCCTCTAGAAAGATCTGAAACAGATGATGTTAATGCTCCAGTGGTTGCAACACCAACGGAAGATCCATTATAATCTTTTCCATCTCTAAGAGTTTCAGTTAAACTACCAATGGAAGCGAAAATAATATTGTTTGCTGCTTGATTCCATCCAGTGTCAGATGCCAAAGTAAATCCAGTACTAAATCCAGTAGTAACAATACCTGCTGGAGAGTTTAACCCAAAAATTTGTTTTGAATTACTTGCTAGATATTTTCTCCAATATGATGGACTCCCTACAGAAAATACGGCATCGCTTGCCTTTGAAAGTCCCAAATGTTTTTCAAGAATTGTTCCCGCATTTCCAGTTACATTTCCAAGAGCATCGATAATTACAACATGAACTTGATCAAATCGACTGCCTCTTGCAGATGCATATGCAGTTGTTCCTGGTCTTTCAGAAATTGTGTTCCAATGGATTGAGGATACTGTGCTTATTCCAATAGTTTGTTGATCAAACCAATCTAATCTTGAACTATATGAAGTTGTTGCAAATGACGCTGTAGATGATAAACTATGAATTCCAATAGATCCACTAGTAGAGAATCCCCAAACTCCAGATGGTTGATAATCTACTTGAGTTTCTGGTCCATTAGTGGGAAGATGGGAAAGAACTTTTACATCAATACTTGATACCCCTACTCCAGTGATAACTCCTTTTAAAAGTCCAGTAAGAAGACTCGTTGTTCCTATTCCAGGAAGCACTGAAGAAATTGGTTGAGTTATACCCATTCCAACTAAAATACCAGCAGTTGCAATTCCAGTAAGAATTTGATCTGCCTTAGCATCAATAATTGCAACTTTAATTCCATTTGCCCAAGATCCTGGATTTTTTGCAGCAAATGTAACTCCAGGAAGAATATTTTCATCGTAACCTAAAGCATTATAATGTTCTAAACTTCTAATCTTAAGACCAGTGGTAGATAGACCAGTATATGCATTTTTAAGATTAGTACTGTCTGATCTTACAACTCTTAAAGAACCACCATAGGCAAGATAAGATGAGGAAACCATCCAGTGTTCATAATGCTTATCTATCGCGTATGGTTCTCCAAAATTAATCAATAAATCATTTTCATTTTCTACTAAGGTTGGTTCTTCTACAGGACCCTTAGCAAAAGGTGCTACAATTCCTCCAATTTTATCAGATGAAGGGACAACTCTTCCTAGAGTTAAATCAATTTCCTTTACTACAATTCCAGGAGATGCTAAATTTAGCGGCATCTTTATTCTCCGTGCTATCCAGAATTAATCTAAAAATATTTATGAAAAAGGGTATTTACATGAAAGAAACAATGCATGAACACTTTACCAATCTGGATAATCCCATTCAGTGGAGGAAATTTTTTTCTTTCTAGATTCTTGTATTCTTTTAATTGTACATTCTTTACATTCATATGAATATGATGAAGAAAGAATATGTTTTTTACGTGTTCTATAAAAACTATCTATTAGATTTTTTCTAATTCCACAAACTCTACATTTTCTATCAGTCAAAAATAAATGTTCTATTTCAAATTGATCATTTAAATCCATTAGCGATAATTCCACATATAGGAACGATCTCCATATTCATCAACATTCCATACCTCTAAAGCATTATTCTCATTTTTTTGACCTGCAAATATCCATCTATCCCCTGTTTCTTCATCAACAGTGACATTATAATCATCTAATCCATCTGCAATAAATCCAAATGGTGACATATCTTGTTCAATTTGATTTTTCTGTTCTTCATAGATTCTTTTACGAACATCATTGTCCGTCATTTCTTTAAAGTAATCTTGAGCGACCAACCAAGAAAAAATAACAAGGCACATTGCTAGGTCATCATTACAACCCTCTTCTGCTTCAAAGGAATTATGTTTTTGAGCAAATGTTGTAAGTTCTGATATAATGTCATAATCAACAGTCAATAGTTTATCATCCTCCATCAAAGTTTTTAAGTTAGAGCATCCTAACTTTTTAACTGCTGCTGTCGTTCTTACACCAAGTTGAGATTTCTTACCACTAAATCCGGAACCCACAATTTGTCCAGCACGACCTCTCATGGCGCACATTAAAATATTATCATATTCAAGATCAAAGTGTAAAATATTTGCTACTTGATCCCCAATATCATTAACTTCAACTAATAACCAAGCATCATTATATCCTTTTGCAACTTCATATATTACACTTGGAAATAGCATTGGTTTAATTTCATTATTCCGATATTTTGCTATTACTTTATATGGGAAATTAGTAATATCAAAAACAATAAACGCTGAATAATCATTGCCAAGTCCACGAGCAACGTCTACTGTAATTAGATAACTATTTTCTTCTTTTGGATCTTCATAAACATCAAGACCTGCATTTCTTTTAATTGGATTTTCATAAACAAAGTTTTTCAATTTTGCTGGATTAATTAGAGTATTAACAGACCCTAAAAATTCACACTCAAATTCAACTTTAAACTGTTGTTCAGAAGTATTCGAAATTGTTTGCTCTCTCCAGGTAGCATCTCTACCGGGAACTTCAGACCAATGTACATCTGTTGGCACATATTCATTTTTGCCACGTTCGGCATCATGCCACATGCGGTAGAAGTGATTCATACCTCGTGGCGTGGATACAATAATTACCTTTGTGCTTTGTCCAGAAGAAATAGTAGGATAAACAGAGGCAAAGAAGTCATCAGCAATGTGATTCGGGATGAAGGCGAACTCGTCAAGAAAGATGACATTATAGGATCCGCCTCTGACAGCAGATGATGAAGTAGAGTTAGATGAAATTTTGGAGCCATTTTCTAATTCCAGAGATCCTTTGTTCCAAGATATAATACCTTGTTGCATCCATTTAGGTAAATTTTCATATGCAAGTTGCAATCTTTGAAGAAGATCTCTTGCGGTAGATGCTTTGTTTGCTAGAATAGCTATATTAACATTATCATTAAAAACTGCATAATGTAACAAATATGATACAACAGTTGTAGATTTACCGGTTTGACGCGGCATCTTACAAATGTTGAATCGATTCTTATGAAAATTATCAATCAGTTTTTCTTGAAACGGATATAACTCAAATGGAACTAAACCATGATCAAGAGAGACAATCTTGATATAATTTCTGGAAAAATAAACTGGATCTTCTTTACATTTTAAAAATTCAATAATTTGATCTTTTGTAAATTCTATCCGAGTATTTGCCTTTTTAAGCAGCGGATTGCCAAGGTATACATTATCAGTCATAAAAAAAATTTAATTACAATTCCAACGACGTAGAGCTTTATTAATTCTTGAATCTGGGTCTCTTGCAGTTTTTGCAGAGGTTAGTTTTGCTTTCATGCCTTTCATACGACGGCAAAAGGACTTGCGACGATCAGCCCTTTTGCCAGTAGGCTTTTTTTCGGTTACTGCGGTTTGAAGTTTAGAACCTGGATTCTCACGGCGATAAGCATTTACCGTTGATTGACTTAATCCATCAACTCCATCTTTACGATTTTTTTCTTGCCAATCTTCTAGTAATTCTGAAATCTGTAGTTCAGATCTCCAATTAGAGAATCCTTCTTTCTTTACACAGTTTGGATATCTTTTTCCAAACATTGTCTTCATTCCTTTTTTCTTATAACCAGGCCAGCACTTCTCATCAAGTTGCTCGCCTTTAGATCCACTTGGTTTCAATGGTTCTGGTTCAATGATATTTACTGTCTCAATCTCAGTCGGAAAGAAGTCATCTCTCCAATTAGAAAGCACATATGCCTCACTCTTGTTACCCCAGTTAGCAGCACCTACCTTACGGCATTTCACTAGTGCTCCAGAGGCATATGCAGAGGGCCAGACGCTATATCTTGACTTGACCTTATGGTAGCAGGCATCCTTTGTGCCACTACCTTTACCCTTTTTGTCTGATTCTTCGTTCATTTCTCCACTGTCAACGTAATCTGCTGCTGTATCTATGTAGTCAGCGGCTTTTGTGATCTTTGATTGTACCCATGCCTCTACATTTCCTTCACCCTTTGCCATTTTTTTTCTCAGTCTCTTAGCAGCATCAATTATTGTAGATAGTTCTGAACGAGCCATAGAATACTCGTGATCTCTTGTCTTAGACACTGTTGGGCACTCCTCATTTCCGTGACATGGGCAGTATGTGCCCTTTTTAGTGTGATTACAAAGTTTTTTCTCAATTAGTCCTACTAAATCAGTTTCTTCTTTACGTGTTTTTCTCTTCCGTCTTTTTTTCTTTGGTGAATCAGTTGAGACATAAGTTGGTCTTGCAGCACCAGTTTTCGCCTGTTGTCCAGGATCTGCTGCCTTCTTTCTTCTTGCGGCAGATAGTCTTTCTGCCTTTGTCATACTTGCTCTCTTTGCAGAAGAGACGCACTTAGGAGTTCCTTCTCCTGGTTCATCACTCGCAC
>Ga0194119_10009888_pt1 | contig 12700 bp, 12 predicted proteins | sample TA2MahC100mmetaG_FD_148620 | JGI IMG/M metagenome (GOLD analysis project Ga0194119, IMG submission 148620) | Freshwater microbial communities from Lake Tanganyika, Tanzania - TA2015018 Mahale Deep Cast 100m | ecosystem: Environmental > Aquatic > Freshwater > Lake | place: Tanzania: Lake... | reverse complement strand
AGCAATGTTTACTCTAATTGTTTTCTCACTTGGATAGTATCCTCCAAAGCTTGCATTTTCTTGAGCAACTTTTTTATTATTAACTAGCTCTACCTTAGGCAGCTCATTGACACCTAGATGTTCCTTTGCATGACCCATAAAGTCATCAACATGCCTCTGAACCATTTGTTCGTGAGCCATGTCTTCAACAATCATCTGCTTAAATCTCATTACCATGCCTTGCAACTCCAGTATCTTGGTTTATGTCTTGGACCTGGATCTTCACAATTGTGTCTTGCCCTGAAAGATCTTCTTCTGGCTGGATCACTTTTCTTGATTGTCATGTTGGGGTCACCAAAGTTAACCTTAACCACATTGCCTGATGATGGATGTTTAACATATACAGATCTTTTCTTTGGACCACCTGGTGTTAGGAATGGTTTGCCAAGCTTAACTGTCCTACCACCTTTTTCAGCTTCCTCTAGTTCCTCAACCTCATTCCAATCTTCATATACTTCATTGCCTGTGACTTCAAACTCTTCTTCTGTGAATCCAAAATCAATTTCATCTACATGTTCTCTAAATGTCTTCATTTTTCCCGACCTCTTAGGAGCAGTGGTTGGTTTTGGTTTCTGGCCAACCTTCTGAGACGTTGGTTTTGGTCCAAACGGTTTCTTTAATTTTTGTCCAATCTTATAGGCACCATAGGCACCAGCTGCAGCACCAATCAATGGAGCACCAAAGGCTGCTCCAAGACCAGCTCCAAATCCAGCCCCTAGTGCCATACCGGCGCCAATCTTTTCGTTTACATCACTCATTTTACAAAGTCCTTGAATGTTAGTCTTTTATTTTGACTAGATTCATCAAGACTACTCTTTAACATAAGCATATTGGCTATTGTGTCTATCTCAGCAGCCATTTTAAAGTCAAGGGCAGTTAGCCCATCAACATCAGTTGTACACATCTTGATTGTTGCTTCGTTATAGAAGTTACTAACTTCTGGAAAGTGATCCATCCGTACGCCAAGTTTATTAATTTCTTTAACAAATATTTCAATATCCAGATAGTCTTTACCAACAAACTTCTTTGATAGATGATGGCCCTGAACCATTTCCCACGATGGTGTAATTGTCTTTCTCATTTCTTCTGCTTGCATGATATCCAATTTATTACTTCTTTCTGGATCATGCGGAGCTTTTATCTCTTCTCCAACAAAGTTTTTGAATGATATCTTTTTGTCCTGGCCAGGTGTATTACCCTTCAATCTTTCAACAAGAGCTTCTGTTTCCTTTTGCTCAGTAATAGGTCCACCTAATAGCCATACATTGCATGTTCTTGCAGCTGCGCACTTAAATTCCCAGATCTCACAAAAACCAAGGTTTGCAAGCTTACTAATCTTATCGCCTTCAGGCCCAAGACCTTCAGCAATCTTAGCCATCACTTCTTTTGACTGGTTGAATGCAGCACAGTTACCACATCTAGATGCCTTAGCGGCGTCCACGGTTGTGTTCCACATCTTTGCTTTGTCTTCCCAGAACTTCTTTGAGCCCCCTTCGTCGCTAGGATTCAGTGGACCATAACCATCGTTCTTTGTGGTCATGTCTCTGTTTTTAGTGTTTAGCTCAAGATCTGTTAAAGCCTTATAATGATCTGAATTCAGCGATACTGACTCAGTGACCGACTTCTTTTTATCACCCTCAGACGATAGATTTTTACCCTGGCCAGGTGTATCACTTTTCAATTTATTAACAAGAGCTTCAGTACCTTCAAACCCAGCTCCATATTCTTCTTTGACCTTTGTGGCTACATTGATAGGAGCACCACCCTTACCTTGTCTATCGGCAACTGGGTCTTCTCTTCTTTTTCTTCTTGCAGCAGCAGCTCTGTCATCTTTATCCATTGCTCTGGCTTTAGCAAGTGGTAAACATTTTGGCTTACCCTCACCCTCTTCTCTTGCACAATCACCTTTAATGTTACCTTTGGTGTCCATGCGAACCCATTTTTGTTTAAACCATTGTCTTAAATCTTCACTAACAGCTGCCTTACCTTTATTCCGTAATCGTAATGCAGCTCCCTTTGCTTTTTTAATCTCATGCACTCCTTCAGCTAAATCACTATCAGCTGTATGGTATGTTAAGCCTTCGTGAATATATGAATTCACTCTATTGAAAGCCCACTGCTGAGGTGTTAGAGTTGGTCTATGGCCTGAAGCAAAATCAGCAAGACCACGGTAGTATACAGTCTCTAGTACTTCATATGGAATATTATGCTCGTTAGATTTCTTTTCAAGAGATTGGATAGTAGCAGGCGTAAGTGCCTGTTCTCTCATAATTGTCTCAAGGGCTTCTTTTATTCCCTTAATACCACTTAGGCCAGCCATTGCACCAAGACCTCTTGGTGTCTTGAATGCCTGGCCAGGCTTTCTTCTTTGCTCTGCCGCTGATAGTCTTGGTAGTAACTTAGCTGCTAATCTATTAACAGATTTAGTTTTAAGCTTTATTCTTTTATCTAGGGCTGCTCTTGCAGAGTAGGAAAGCTTTGAATATTTTTGACCTCTTAATATTCTTGCTCTCATAAATCGACGAGCTGTTCTTTGAGCTCTTCTTTGCATACTAGATCTTGATGCTCTTCTCTTTAAAGCTCTCCTTCTACCCATTGCAAGCCGACCCTTCATCGATCTTGCTCTTGCAGCTTTCTTAATTCTTGATTGGACACTAACTACTTCTTGTAGTTCTTCAGGTGTTAGCTCTTCGTTTAGTGCAGAACGAAGTGAATTCATTACTTCTTTGTGGTGTGGCTGAAGATTCTTTGGCAGGCCTGCTTTGAACTCTTTGTGGTTACCATCTGATGCGTGACTGCGCATCTTAGATGCTGACATTCCCTCTACACCTTCTGCATCTGGATCTCTGGCACCAGCCGACTTAACTTTAATCTCCTTGAAGTTGAAGTCTTTACCAGGACCATTATAGGTGTTAGCTATTCTTTCATACTCTTTGACTCTGTCGGCACCAGCCATTATTGTTGCATGGGTATAGCCTTGACTGTGTAGATGCTTGAGGATACCAAAGACATTAGATGAGCCTTCAGGTGTACGCTTAACAACACTACCAAATGCCTTCTTGGCAAACGCATGCTTTGTTTCATAGTCTAGTGGGTTCTTTTTCTTATCATGGGACCTAGAGAGATATAGGTGAGCCTCACCACCAACTTTCTCTGCGTGAGCTTTCATTGCATTGACAAGCTTTTCATGGCCAACGTGGGGTGGGTTCATTCTACTGAATGACAAAACTACATGCCTTTCATTTTGTTCGTAAACTGAATAAGTTGTATTTAACTTAGGGTTTAGATCAATCTCATTCTTAGGCATACCAGTATCTGTGGTACCCTTACCAACCTTTTTATCGTCTTTATTTTTTGATTTTTTTACTTCAGAATCGGCAACTTCTGCTGTTGCATCTTGGCTGGCCATTGCTGCTGCAGCTTGGCGCGTAACCACAAATTCTTGTAGACTTAATATCTTTTTCATTAATATTCCTCAAGGGATTGGCGTGCCCTAACCTTGTATAGAATATTTATAAGAACTTATTCTTTATCAAATATTCCTGAATAATCTTCTTCATCATCCCAGAAAGGCTCTACTTCTACATCCTCATCTAGGTTGCTATAATCATCTTCATCATTATCTTCTTCATCATCATCTTCTAGGTCTTCATCACTAATTTCACTGTCATCTAACATATCAACTAGCTTTGGTTCATGGACATCACGGAGATAATATTCATGATTCTCTAGATCACCAAGATCTTCTAAAATCTCTTCTGCAGCAACAGCATGGTCATCATAATTCTCAAGATCCTTCTGGGTTGAGTATCCTCTTTCCATTGCTTTTGATTCCACCCCTAAAGCTTCATCAACATGCTTAGCTGCTTCTTCTACTTTAGCCATATCAACATCTGGTTCTTTCATTAGGTTGGTAAATGCTTCAGTGGCGCCTGGACATAGAGGAAAGTATTCTGTTTCATAGGATCCAACGGTAATGTTTTTACCCTTTTGGTCATCGAAGTTTAGCTCTTCGGTATAAAAACTGAAATTCTTCATGTAGCCTCTTACGTAGCCAGTTAGCGAGCCTTTGCAAAGTTGGCTGCTGAAAAGGCAGCGTGGCCGCCTTTACTTACACCAGATCTTCTTACTAACTTAGTTGGTCTATTGTTTCTAATCGATACAAACCCTTCTGGTCCAGATGGCTTACCATTGATTGAGTGCCGATATCCATGGTGGTCTAGATTTGAAAGATGATCGACCAATTCATTCTTAGCATTCTCTAGGTGGTCGTGAATATTTAGAATTCGTTGAAAATGGTGCTTGTTGTTTTGCACATGCGCTAGATCTTCATCCATAGCCTGCTGGCGTCTTGCCTTACCAGCTGGCGTCTTTAGCTTATCAACTTCACCCTGATGTCTATTCTTTAGCCATGCCATATACCCAGCTGCCGATCTCTTGGCACCAGTTCTCACTGTGCTATTGATATAAGTCTTTAAGTTCACTCTATGGTTCGTGATAGCATTATGTGTCTCTTCTGTAGCACCTTCAAACTCTTCTACAGCCTTTTTCATGTGCTGTTGGAACTTTGTCTTTGGTGCCTTGGCAGCATGGACTACATGGACTGGCAACACATGGACATCAGGATGTTCTTTAAACCCACTACCTTCTTCATGTGGATCAAAACCATAGTGGGCCTTCATGTCTTCAAGATCACCATGGCCTCGATACTCAGTGTGGATAGCTACGCCAATCTTAGCCTTCTTGATCTTCTTGCCTTCTGGTGAATCGTGCCTTTGAGAATATGTAATTGTATTTGGTGTAAAATGATACTCACCACCATGACTTGTTACATCATTATGTGTATACATGATGTCGCCTTGGAACACTCTACCTTTTGGAGTAATCTTTTTAAGATAATCGTGTGCAGCCTTTAGCTTTTCAACTAAGCCTGGAGCATGGCCATGGTTTCTTTCGATATCTTCATGGGAGTAATTAATCTTAGGTTGTTTATTGAATGCAGACTTAGATGCTGTAAAAAACTGACCAGTGACTGGATGGTAGCCAAAGATGCATGATGGTTTTCCATCCTTCTTTAAGACAGTCTTAGTAGATGAATGAGTAGCACCTTCGATAGCATTGTGCGTATCGTTTAGGGTGTGGAATGCATGTTTGAATCCTTCAGTACCAGAGTCAACGACATGCTCTTCATTGTGTTTCAAATGAAGTAGCTTACTCTCATCATCAACTGTCTCTATTAGGTACTGAATAAAACTCATTATACCATTCCTTTTATTTTTCTACTTGCAAGCGGTGATATACCAACTCTAGTACCCTTCAAGCCAAAGTTGTTTCTATCACCTTTATAGATAGCCATAAAAACTGGTTCATAGCCACCTTTCATATCCTCTCCATTTATATGTGTATGTGTGGCTGTAATTTTATATGAACTACCAGACTTACTTAGTAAAACTGAACCCTGAAGCATTAATGTAACATTCTGTCTACTAAAATTTCCACCATACCCACCATACTCATTTCCGTATACTGCCATATTTTTTAAGGATGCTGACTTTATTTTTCTAGCTACAGTTGTTGCAGAAGGTAACCCCTTTGGATATAGCTTCTGCATATCCTTAATAAACTTTTGGGTCTCGGGATGACTATATATTTTTGGTTCGCCATCTTCTGTCATTCCACCCCATTGCTGGAAATCATTTGGTTGACTACCATCTTTATGAGATATCCAAGCTACTTCCTTTCCATTATTATCTAATAGATGAAAATCTGACTTAGGGGTACCAGGTGTAGACTCTGCATCAGCCACTTTATATACTTTTGTTCCTATACGTATATTTATAGTTGCTGATCCTTCCTTCCTTCTAGCATCCTTTATTTGATCTCTTAATGACTTTAAAGCAGCATCTTCTTTCGCAGTTGATGCTCCTTCTCCTTTACCTCCAAATTCAGGCGTCTTAACAAAATCAGTCAATTTGTATACGGCCCCCGATGTCACGGCAAAGCGCAATTCATTTAGTTGAGCTGATGTACCAGATCTCAAAATCTTTTCGTAATTGTTAGGAGCAATCAATGTAACTTTCTTGCCACTACCTATCTCAAATGGAGACTTAGTCTTTATTTTTTTAATAAAGACCTCAGGTCTATAGTCGTATTTTCTAATCTCTTTCGCACTAAGATTAGCCATGTAGTTCTCCCAATTATGTACTTTTATATATGCAAAACCCCCTTTCGGGGGCTTCTTTATAGTGATACCGTATATGGTTCCATTGACCTATTGTACTGGTTATTCACCCTAATGAACTCTGTGTATCTATGTAAATGAGAGAGCTTACTGGCACCAACATAAGCGCAGGTCGATCTCAAACCACCAAGAATGTCTTCCATCGTAACCTTGACAGGACCCTTATATGGAATCTTGATTGTTCTACCTTCGGATGATCTATAGCTAGCAAGGTAACCTTTATGCTTCTCCTGAGCCGTTCTTGAACTCATCCCATAAAATGTTACACTACCATTCTCAATTTGTTGTTTACCTTCATCGTGGCCTGCTAGCATAGAGCCTAGCTTGACATACTTCGCTCCAGCACCAATTGCCTTGGCAATATCACCAACACAAGTAATACCACCATCAGCAATAATATTACTGGACTTAGATTCCGAAGCACATTCCATCACAGCACTAAACTGAGGATAGCCAATACCAGTCTTGATGCGGGTAGTACAAACGGCACCAGAACCAATGCCAACCTTAATTAGGTCAGCCCCAGCATCCTCTAGTCTACGAACAGCCTTAGCTGTAACGACACTGCCAGCCATAATTTTAGAATTGCAGCAACTCTTTCTTAGGTATTCAATCGTCTTATAGAACTGGTTCATATATCCATTTGCAACATCAACACAAATGTTAGCATAGATACCATGCATGGCAAATAGCATACCAACAATGTTCCTCGTTAGCATTAAATCTTCTTCAAGTATTCCAGTTGATATGTAAATATGCTTGAGCGTAGTTTCGTCTGCAGTGTCAGAAAACTTAGCCCAATCTTGAAAGGTATAATGTTTGACAACAGCTGTATAAGCACCGTACTTAGCTAACTCTTTAGCCATTTCAAATGTACCAACACCATCCATATTAGAAGCAATGACTGGATTGTAGTCAATGTCAACTTTCTTTCTACTATCGATATCGGAGAATTGTGGTACAATTAAGACATCGCTATAGTCAAGCTTAACTTGATTTGGAATTGTGCTCACGTAGTATTCACCTATCATAATCCAATACCTAGCCTGTCGGCAATTTTAATCTGGAAGTCTACAAGGTTCTCATATACAGTTCTAACGACATCTGTACTCACATTGTTTGCCTTTGCTGCATATTCAATTGCTTCTTGTTTACCTAGCCCTTCATTCTCAGCCTGAATCAAACTCATTTCAATTACATGATTAAGTTGCATAGTTACTCCCTATAGTCCCAAACGACATGATCCTCAACTAGTTGACGATGCTGGATCCAGTACTTAAAGTTACCAGACCACATGGCACCACTTCTATCTGAATGAGTTACACCCTTCTCCCAAAATGCACAGTCGCTGCAGCTGCTAGTAATATTTGTCATAGGCGTTGCCTGGTGTTCCAAAGGAGAGGCGTGGACTGGTTTAGATTCAACCAGACGCTCAAAGATGTCTCTAGCTTTATCGATATCAGTGTTTAGAATTCTATAGGAAACTTGAGCACAGCAGGAGGCTGAAATCATAATAGCCTGCTCAGCTGTCAAGTATGTCTTTACAATTTGCTTCTCTAGGTTGTCTTGTTCTTCCCAGATGTAGTACTGAAGCCCAAGCCCAGTATCTTCGCGAAGAATGTACGGTACATGCCACTCACCTGGCCCCAAGCCATCTGGACTACTCTTATTGTAGGCATTCCACATTACAGTAGCAAGCTCTTTGATCTCTGGCTGAGCATCTGGATGCTTACGAAGGTGGAAGAAGTTATCATACGTAGTAGCAGTACAGACTACCTTAATCATCTGGTATGGCTCTAGGATTCTATTAGAGATCTGTTTGTGGAGTTGAAGGTTATCAAACTTCCTTGCTACACCACAAGTAATCTTAGCAATGTTATCCCAAAGAGTACTTACCTCTAATAATTGAGGAATGTCAAGCTGCTCTGTTGCCTGCATACCCTTAATATTCTTACCCCATTCAATTGGTCTGGCTGGTGTTTGTTCAATCAACTTTACCAACTTGGAAATAGGAATTGCTCTCGAGGAAGCAGCGTTCCTAGAGAGCATTCGGTGAGTCATAAACTCACTATGAATAAATCTTGGGTATTCTAATTCGAATGTTGTTATTCTAGTTGCAGTTCTATGACAAACTGAGTCTTGAATAACCTTAGCCGTGATTCCATTCTTACCAGTAGAAGTTACGTAGTTGTTCTCGTCCAAGGTTCATCCTCACTGCATGTGCAATTAATTTGTTTAGTTCTTGAGGAACATCCTCACTGAGGTCTTTGAGTAACTGCTTTTCAAGACCAAGAGAGTTTATTATACACATTTTTTCAACAATGGCAACATATGCCGAGTCATATTTATCCATCTCTTCTTCAGTTAAGTCTTTAATTTCCATCATATTACTCCAAAGAGAAAAGGGCAGTCATTCCTGACTGCCCCAAAGACTGATAGACTGTACAGCATCTACCTTGAATGAGCGCCACTCATTCTTTTCAACATCGAAGACTGGTACGACGTCGGTATTTGCCTCCTTCACTCTACTCGTCTTTTTAACATACGGTACTACAAGATCTTCACGAAGTGTACACTTCATAATTCGCTCGGTACCATCTGACTTAGTGAACCTGACCTCGGCAACATTTGCCTTGAGGAAGTCCATGATCTTATCTTTAGTGAACATCGTTGTAACTCTTCATCCAGGCAAGAACATACTGCTTGGCTTGGTGACGGTTGAAATCAAACGCTTCCTGGACATAGGGACCAGCCCCAAACATATTGACCTTACCCGAGTCACGAAGCATGTTGAGGAATGCAAAGACCTGATCCTGACAATCCAACTTCTCTACAGTGTTACTCATTGTCCTTTCTCCAATCTCCACGGCACTCCAAGAAGAACTGCCAGAGCATACAACTAACATAACCAAGCATGAAACCAGCAATCAAAATAAAAGTAGGTACAAATTCAGCTAACATTGTTGTCTCCTATCAAAACGGGATGTCGTCAGCGACAGCTTGAGCCTCAGGTTGACCATCAGCCTTAGGAGCATTGAGGTCAACCTCAGCATCGACTTTGGTGTAGAGGTCAAGGAACGAAGCCTTGGTCTCACTATCAAAGCGGTTCAAGCAAAGTTCAACAGCCTCGAGGCGGTTACGGAAGATCGCAAACGCACTAACGATATGGACAAGTCGTCGAGTCGAGATAACTTCGTTCGTAGCCCCATCAGCAAACGACTTACGAATGACGTTAGCCCACTTAACAAGGTTTGCAGCGAACTTCTCGTCCATGCAATTGAACTTATCCATGTTGCCCTTGAGGATCTTGAGTTCAGTCTTCTCGGGCGGATAGTCCTGCTCGAACGTAATCGGGAAGCGCTCAAGGAACGCTTCGTTCATAACCTTAGTACCGATGAATCGACCATCATCACTACCCTTACCCTTGGTATTAGCAGTAGCGAAGATATTGAAACCGATAGCAGGAAAGACCTTCTCACCAGTCTTCTTAATGTGGTAGGGTTTACCTTCCATGATAGACTGCAAACACATGATCTTCGTTGCGTTAAGGTCAACCTCGTCCAAGATTAGAACGGCACCACGACGCATCGCAGTTAGGACAGGACCTTCACGATAGACGATTGACCCATCGACAAGTGTGTTACCACCAACGAGGTCATCCTCGTCAGTCTCTTCCGTGATGTTAACACGGATGCACTCGCGCCTGAGTTTGGCACAGGCCTGCTCGATCGATAACGTCTTACCGTTACCAGACAAGCCAGTAATGAACACAGGGTAGAAGATCTTCGAATCAATGATCTTAGCGATACGAGAGAACGGACCAAACTCTACATACGTAGGATCTTTTGATGGAATAAGGTTCTCAACAATCGCCGAAACATTCTGCTTACGGTTGATTGGAGTCACTGTGGCGACCATAGCGACAGCAGCATCAGGTTCAACCTGAGTGTTTGCAAACATCGATGGGTCAAGTGAAAGTGGAGCAAGACGCTCTGTCTTGGCTTTAGGAGCCTTAGTAGTAGGAGCGGAGGTCGAATACATGCCTCGACCAACGTTGCGGCTCTTGTCGTTCAAGAACCAATAGGGAATGGGGAACGCTTTTTCGGCTGCCAGGTCAAGAACTTGAGAGCGGGCAACAGTTGGACCAAACCGTACGGCTAGGTCCTCAACAAAATCACGCTTGGCGTTAGCGTCATAAAATCCAGTCTTCGACATAACAAATGTACCTCTTATTACGGTAGAGTCATTATCCAACAACCTTGGGGTAAACACAACAGGTGTTTACAGCAATTTTACACATATTCAGAATACCATTATAAATCAACAAGTTACAAGCCCTTACAAATCAGTAGGTTAGATGGAGGTCAAGTGGGGGTAGCACATGGCAAGAGCGGTAGTTGGGTCACTACTCTGACCAGATTCTCTAATCTTCACCAAATCAGGCTTTGACATCACAACACATCTGAAAAGGTTTGATGCAACATTGTAACTAAAGAATGAAACCTCTGTTGCTGATCCTGTCTCGAAGTACCAGTCACCATCCGTGAACTTATTAAGTACGTCGTTCAAGGACTTTGGAGCATAAGGCATTGCATTAAGTTCATCTTGTATTTGTAATTCGTTTAGCGATGATGTTTGAATGTCATGGTTGAAATGAGCCACGGCGTATGGAAAATTGTTTGAAATACTCTGTGACAAAGTTTCAGTATTATGAAAAAATTGTGAGTAATAGTATCCATTGGATAATGGCGTAAATTGAACCCGCTTGGATACTCTGACGCCCTCAACACCAAGGCTACAGTCATATAAACTTTGTCGGTTAGCAATCGTAGGTCTATAAAAATACTGTAGTTCAGTTACAGTTGGTGTATTAGTAATTGGAGGATTAGATACACGATATTCATATCGGTAACTTGCTTCACACTCAAACGTGTTGTTACTCCTAGGAACTTTATAAAAGACGAACCGATCGCCCTGCTGCTTGACTAATGTCTTAAACGAGTTTATAGCTGCCTTCGTCAAGGCTTGGGAGCTTGTGCCTGAAATAGTTGAACAAGAATATGGATTAGAACTTTGGCAAGATGCGCTAATAATCACACCATCTTTTCTAAGTTTAAGACCGTCTAGTCGAATAATAAAGTTAAGGGCTTTGCCTGTGGAAGGTGGAGTGATTGTAGCTCGAGTGTATATATCAAAACTAACGACAGATGGATCTCCCTCTAAAATAGCTTTGATAGCACTAGAGTTGAATGAATTTGTACCATAGAATGTACCAGGCGGCACATTATATTCAAGCTGAAGATCTGTAATAAGAAAATCTGATACTGCCTTATACTTAATAAGGTAGTCTACAATTTGTTCGCCCTTCAATCTAGCAGCGTTGTTGTTTGATGCAATAAAGTCATCATAAAAAGAATCAAGAGAAATGCCAGCATCAGTAAAGACCTTACCCATGTTACCTACAACATTCTTTACATTTGCTGCAATTGAATTTGAAAGTGTTCCACACGACTCGCTAACTGGAATGATTCCATTCTCAGCCCCCGTAGTCTGAGATCTACCTTCAGCAATAGCAGATGCAAATAGAGAGGTAAAGGGTGTGACGTTTGCTACTGCCTTCGTGGAGGTTCCACCAAGCCATTTTACAGGAAGGTAGACCATCCTATATGGAGCAGGAACAACACCACGAGTTGTATCAACAGCCCCAGCAGGCACATCGACAATAATTGCTCTTGGATCGGCAGGAGATTGATAGCAGGGAAACGAAGCAAAGTCATTTAGCGTAAATTGATAATTACCATTTGCATCAGTTGTAGTTTTTGGTTCGCCTTGCTCCCAAGCAAGACTCCAATTCATATCAACAAATACTGTGGCACCAGCAACATAGCCGTCAATAACCTTACCTTGAATAGCAACAGTCTGAGTTGCTGGTTGTGAAGACGTGGCAAGTTGAACACCACTCCCACTGCCTCCACCTCCACAACCAGCGATAACTAACACAAAAGCAAAAATTAAGTATTTCATATTAAGCAGCCTCAGCAAGAGCCTTACCAAAGTGGACAAGAAGGATTCGGTTGAGCTGACGCTTCGTCTGCTTGTCGATGAACCCCTTGGTCAAGTTCCTATCAGTGACGTTACCGTTATGACGCTTACTCAATGAGTCGAACCACTGATCGTCATCCTCATCGTCATTGATAGTACCACTGTTCGAAATATAGAAGTAATCATTGTAACCAAACGTCTTGGAGTGTAAGAACTTATCCTTACGGTACTTTGACTTCAGCGTCTTCATATGGAAGTGCCATTCGAGGTTACGGTTAGCTGCAACATCATGCGATGTAGCGTTATACATGAACGACATACTTTCAGACAAGAAGTAACCGATGTACCGAGCACCAGTCACCTTACGGGCAAACTTCA
>Ga0194119_10009887_pt1 | contig 12703 bp, 8 predicted proteins | sample TA2MahC100mmetaG_FD_148620 | JGI IMG/M metagenome (GOLD analysis project Ga0194119, IMG submission 148620) | Freshwater microbial communities from Lake Tanganyika, Tanzania - TA2015018 Mahale Deep Cast 100m | ecosystem: Environmental > Aquatic > Freshwater > Lake | place: Tanzania: Lake... | reverse complement strand
GAGGAAGGCGCGGCGCGCGCGGCCGAGCGGATCGAGCGCGGCGAAGGGATCGGGGCGCGGGTTCATCGCAGCACCACCGCGGCGTCGCTCGCCATCACCGCGCTCGCCGCCGCCGCGAGTCCGAGCTTCGGGTCCGCCGTCGCCGCGAGCACACCGCGCAGCGCCGCCAGCTCGCCCGCGGTCGGCGGCCGCGTGCACAACGCCGCGAAGATCGCCGCCAGCCGCTCGTCGTCGCTCGCGCCGGCGCGCGCGAGTTGCTGGGCGGCGAGCGCGTCGGCGCACTCGGTGAACACCGGATCGCCGAGCAGCACGAGCGCTTGCAGCGGCGTGTCGGTGCCCTGCCGGCGCACGACGCAGACTTCGCGGCTGGTGCCGTCCAGCGTCATCAGGTTGGGCGGGGGTGCGGTGCGTTTGCGGTAGGTGTAGAGGCTGCGACGGTGCGCGTCGGCGCCCTGGTCGGGCTGGTAGTCGCCGCCGCCCCAGCCGATGCCAGCGTCGCGCCACAGGCCCGGCGGCTGGTAGGGCTTGACGCTCGGGCCGCCAAAGCGCGGTTGCAGCAGGCCCGCAGCCAGCAGCGCTTGATCGCGCAACGTCTCGGCGGCGAGCCGGAAACTCGGGCCGCGGCCGAGCAGGTCGTTGTCGGGATCGGCTTCGCGCTCGGCCGGCGTCGCCGCTGACGACTGCGCAAAGGTCGCGCTGGTGACGATGCGGCGCAGGATGCGTTTGTGGCTGCCGTGCTGCTGGAAGTCGACGGCGAGCGCGTCGAGCAGCGCCTGCTGCGTCGGCCGTTGGCCGAGCAGGCCGAGGTTGTCGGGCGTGCGCAGCAGGCCGCGGCCGAAGCACTGCGCCCACAGCCGGTCGACGACGACGCGCGCCGGCAGCGGGTTGCGCGGATCACACAGCCAGCGCGCAAGACCCCGGCGGTCGCGCGGCCACGCCGGATCCCACGGCAGCACGGCGGCGGGAACGTCGGCGCCGACCGGCTGGCTTGGATCGGGCTGGTCGTAGGCGCCGCGGCGCAGCACGAAGCGCGGCTCCGGGTAGCCGTGCGGCGCCATCACCATCAGCTCCGGCGCCTGCTCGATGGCGGCGTGCAGTGCTTCGTCGGCGGCGCGGGCTGCAGCGCGCGCGGCGACGATGGCGGGCGCGAGTTCGGCGTGGTGCACGGCGAGCGCATCGCGCGCTGGCGCGCGGCCGGCGAGCACGGCGACCTCGGCGGCGGTCAGCGCGATGTCGTACAGCTCGAAGCGTGCGAGCCCGCCGCCGACGAAGCCCTTGTCGCGGTCGCGGCCGCCGAGCACGAGCCGGCGCACGACCGCGGGACCTTGCAGGTGGTCGCGCACGACGGTGGTCGCCGCCGCTTCGCCGTCGACGTAGACGCGCAGACCGTCGGCGCGCGAGCTGCCGTCGTAGGTGCAGCACACGTCGAGCCAGCGATCGTGCGGCAGCGGCGCCGTCGTCGCCACCGCCGCGGCCGAGCCGGGCCAGTGGTGCACGATCTCCCAGCACAGCCGGCCGTCGCACAGCAGCAACTGGTAGCCCTGCGCGTCGGCGTCCTCGGTGTAGTGGCTGGTGTGCAGCACGACCGCGCGCTCGTGCACGCGGTCGACGCGGAGTTGCAGCCGCACGCTGCGCGGCGCTGCGCGCCCGAAGCCCGGCAGGCCGTCGACGCCGAGCGTCGCGTCGCCGTCGCAGCGCAGCGCCTTGTTGGCCAGCGTCGGCCCGTCGATGGCAACGAACGCTGCCGGCACGCTGATGGCTCGTTCGCTGCGTTCGTCGCGGCAACTGCCGCCGGCGGTGGCGCCGAAGGCGAACGCGGCGATCGGCGCACGCGGCGCCAGCGCGGCGGCGGCGTCGCCCGACGGCGTCGCAACGGCAGAGTTCGTCGGCGCCAACTCGGCGGCCGTCGCCGCCAGCGCCACGGCGGCCACCGCCAACTCGTGCGCGAACGCCGCCGCCAGCGCGCGCCGCGCTGCGTCCGCCGCCGTGCGCTTCGCCGCGACGTCGGCCGCCTGCGCGTCGGTGAACAACCGCTGCGTCGGCTGCGCCGCGCCGCCGGTCGCGTACGGGTACAGCCCGCACTCGTCGATCGCGAAGAACGTGCCGAGCGCGTAGTAGTCGCGCTGCGCGATCGGGTCGGACTTGTGGTCGTGGCAGCGCGCGCAGCCGACGGTCAGGCCGAGGAACGAAGCGCCGAAGGTGTCGACGCGGTCGGCGATCGCTTCGTGACGCCACTCCGCCTCGATCGAGCCGCCTTCGTTGGTCATCCGGTGCAGCCGCCAGAACGCCGTCGCCGTGCGCGTCTGCTGGTCGGCGTCGGACAGCAGGTCGCCGGCCACCAACTCGTCGACGAAGCGCGGCCACGGCCGGTCTTCGTGCAGCGCGCGCAAGAGCCAATCGCGCCACGGCCACGTGCGGCACTCGAAGTCCGACTGGTAGCCGAAGGTGTCGGCGAAGCGCGCGAGGTCGAGCCACGCCGTCGCCAGGTGCTCAGCGGCGGCTTCGCGCGCCAGCAGCTCGTCGACGCGCCGTTCGTAGGCGTCGGACCGCAGATCGGCGACGAAGGCGGCGATCTCGGCGGCGCTCGGCGGCAGGCCGGTCAGCGCGAGGTGCGCGCGCCGCAGCAGCGCCAGCGGCTCGGCCGGCGGCGCCGGGCGGCGGCCCGCGGCGGCGAGCGCTGCCTGCACGTAGCCGTCGAGCGCATCGCGCCGCCAGCCAAGATCGCCGACCGCCGGCGGCGCGGCTTCGCGCGGCGGCACGAACGCCCAATGCTGCGCGGGCGCCGCGGCGGCGGCGAGGACGGCAACGAGCGCGCATAGCGCCTTGGCACGGAGCGATGATGGCATGGACGACATCAGCACGGGCTAATCGCGCAGTATGTACCTGTTTACCTCGACGACGACTCAAGGTCAGTGCAGTTGCAGGATTGGAACCAACTACCGCGCCCGGAAACCGGCTGCGCGGTCGCCCAGCGCATCGCCGATGCGCCGCCGCGGCGGCGGTCCCGCGTTGCGCGCCGACGGCGAACTGCCAGCGGCCGTTGCGGCGCGGCAACGACCAAGCGCCGACACACGCCGCCCCGCCCGTGCCGTTCCCACCGTCTCTCGCTTGCCTCCCGCCGACCGTGCGGCGAAGTTCTCCTGGCCACATGCCGACCCCTCCCGCCCCCGCTGGCTCGCCGCTCGTCGGCGTCATCATGGGTTCGCGCTCCGACTGGGAGACGCTGCGGCACTGCAGCGACACGCTGACCGAGCTCGGCGTGCCACATGAGTGCGTGGTGGTCAGTGCGCATCGCTCGCCGGATTGGCTGATGGAGTACGCCGGCTCGGCCGAGGCGCGCGGGCTGCAGGTGATCATCGCCGGCGCCGGCGGCGCGGCGCACCTGCCGGGCATGGCGGCGAGCAAGACGGCGCTGCCGGTGCTCGGCGTGCCGATCGAGAACGGCGCGCTGCGCGGCCTCGACGCGCTGCTGGCGATCGTGCAGATGCCCGGCGGCGTGCCGGTCGGCACGCTCGCGATCGGCAAGGCCGGCGCGATCAACGCCGGCCTGATGGCGGCGTCGATCCTCGGCGCGCGCGAGCCGAAGTTCCGCGAGGCGCTGCGCGCCCGCCGCGCCAAGACCACCGCCGATGTGCTGGCCAACCGCGACCCGCGGGTGGAACCGCGCGGATGAAAGTCGGCGTGCTCGGTGGCGGGCAGCTGGCCCGCATGCTCGCGCTCGCCGGGCTGCCGCTCGGCGTGCGCTGCCGCTTCCTCGATCCGTCGCCGCACGCCGTCGCCGGCCACGTCGGCGAGCTCGTCGTCGCGCCGTACGACGACCCCGAGGGCCTGCGCCGCCTCGCCGACGGCGTCGACGTGGTGACATTCGAGTTCGAGAACGTGCCGGCGGCGGCGATCGAACTGCTGCAGCAGCATGTGCGCGTGGCGCCTGCGCCCGTGGCGTTGGCGATCGGCCAGGACCGCGTGCGCGAGAAGACGCTGTTTGGCGAGCTCGGCATGGCGACGCCGACGTGGCGCGCGGCGAGCGGCCGCGATGAACTGCACGCTGCGGTCGCCGCGGTGGGCCTGCCGTGCATCGTCAAGACGCGGCGCCTGGGCTACGACGGCAAGGGCCAGGCGCGGCTCGCCGCCGGCGCCGACACCGCCGCGATCGACGCGGTCTGGCAGGACCTCGGCGACCCGCGCAACGGCGGCCTGATTGTCGAAGGCTTCGTGCGCTTTGACCGCGAGGTGAGCGTGCTGGCGGCGCGCGCGCGCAACGGCGCGGTCGCCTACTACCCGCTGGTCGAGAACGTGCATGAGGGCGGCATCCTGCGCCGCAGCCGCGCGCCGGCCCCCGGCGTGCCGGCGGCGGTCGCGCAGCGCGCGCACGCATTCGTGCGCGCGGCGATGGAGCGCCTCGACTACGTCGGCGTGCTGGCCGTCGAGATGTTCCTGCGCGGCGACGAACTGCTGGTCAACGAGATGGCGCCGCGCGTGCACAACTCCGGCCACTGGACGATCGAGGGCGCCGCCTGTTCGCAGTTCGAGAACCACCTGCGCGCCATCCTCGGCCTGCCGCTCGGCAGCACGGCGATGGCCGGCGGCGGGCAAGCGACGATGGTCAACCTGATCGGCGACCTGCCGGAGCGCGGCGCGCTGCTCGAGTTGCCGGGCCTGCACCTGCACGCCTACGGCAAGGGTCTGCGCCCGGGCCGCAAAGTCGGCCACGCCACTGTCGTCGGCGCCGACCGCGGCGCGATCGACGCGCTGGCGGCACAGGCGCTGCTGCTGCTGCCCGGCGACCCGGCAGCCTGGGGCTTCGACGGCTGACGGGGCGCGCGGCGCGGGGACCCCGGTCAGGCCCTGGGTTCGGGTTGCCCGCTCCCCGGACGCCGCCTACTCTCTTCGCCCCCCGAACGGGCCGCGACGGCCCCGACGGCTGGCACGAGCGGGCCGCGCGCAATACCTTGCCCGGTCCGGGCCGGCCGCAGCCGCCGCGTCCCGAACCACCACGCCGATGAAGTCCCGCAGCAAGCCCGACTTCCCCCTCATCGATCGCATCACCCGCCGCGCCTTCGCCCACATGGTGGCGATGATCCACGCGGCCAACAACCGGCCGGATGCCGACAAGACCGACCCGAAGGTCGGCGGCCACCCGGCGGCCTGCGCGTCGAGCCTCGACTTCCTGGCGGCGCTGCACCTCGTCGTCCGCGAGCCCGGCGACTTCGTCTGCTGCAAACCGCACGCCTCGCCGGCCGACCATGCGCTCAACCACGCACTCGGCCTGTTCCGCCACGCCGACGGTCGCTGGTTCGACGATGGCGAGGCCGAGGCGGTGATGCACCGCCTGCGCAGCTTCTCGCACGACGGCAAGCCGGTGTTCCAGAGCTACCACGCCGACGCCGATCCGGACGGCTGGCGCTTCCTGCCGTCGGGCTCGGTCGGCATCCCGCCGGTCAACGCCGCCTACCTGTCGCTCGCCTATCGCTACGCGCGCCAGCACGGCTGGACGGTCGCCGAGCCGCACTTCTGGTGCATGATGGGCGACAGCGAATTCCGGGAAGGCTCGCTGCTCGAGGTCATGCCAGAGGTCGCCGAACGCGAACTCGGCAACGTCACCTGGATCGTCGACTACAACCGCCAAAACCTCGACGGCACGCGCATCCCCAACAACCGCGGCCTACAGGGCACCGACGCCGACCGCATCGAGCGCACCGCGGCGGCCAACGGCTGGGAGGTCATCCAGCTGCGCCACGGCGGCTTCCGCGAGCAGGTGTTCGCCAAGAAGGGCGGCGAAGCGCTGCGCACGGTCTTCGAGCGCGGCTTCACCGACTACCACTACCAGGCGCTGATCTGGAAGCGCGACGGCAAGCTGATGCGCGAGGCGGTCCTCGCCGAGGACAAGAGCTGCAAGGCGCTGCTCGACACGCTGACCGACGCCGACCTCGTGCGCCTGTTCTACGACACCGGCGGCCACGACCACGCCGCAATCGTCGAGGCCTTCGAGCGCAGCAAGCTCGACACGCGCCGGCCAACGCTGATCATCGCGCACACCATCAAGGGCCGCGGCCTGCAGTGCGTCGCCGCCAACGGCAACCACTCGGCGATGCCCGAGGAGAGCGAGGTCGCCGAGATCCTGGCCGGCCACGGCCTCGCGCTCGCGCGGCCGTTCGTGCGCTGGGACGCGGCCTCGCCCGAGGCGCGCTTCCTCGCCGAGCGCGGCGCCGCCGTGCGCGAGGGCATCGCGGCGCTCGAAGCCGAGGCGAAGGCGAACCGCGCGCGCGTGCAAGCGCAGATCGACGCACAGGGCGGCATGCCGGAGTCGCTGAACATCAACCTGAAGCTGGCGCCCACCACGCACACGCAGTGGATGTGGGGCCAGCTCGCCGCCAAGCTGATCCGCATCGGCGTCTACGACGAGCTCGCCAAGGCCGGCCGCGAAGGCAAGGCCGGCAAGGCGCCGACCGCCGACGAGGCGAAGTGGAACCCGCTCGCCGACCTGATGATGACGATGGCGCCGGACGTCGGCACGTCGACCAACATCAACCCGGCGATGGACGAGAAGATCTTCGGCCCCAAGCACGACGAGAACTGGGAGTCGAAACTCGACCTGCACGAGCGCCTGCGCCCCGAACTGGCGCCGACCGACGAGGCCTGGACACGGCACATCCGCTTCGAGATCGCCGAGGCCAACTGCATGAGCGCCGTCGGCAGCTTCGGCAAGATGGACGCCTTCGCGGGCATCCCGTTCCTGCCGATGATGACGGTCTACGACTTCTTCATCAAACGCGCCCTCGACCAGCTCTACTACGACCTCTACTGGGGCGCGTCGTTCGTGCTCGTCGGCACGCCGAGCGGCATCACGCTGGCGCCCGAGGGCGCGCAGCACAGCTGGAAGAGCGACATCCAGATCCCCAACCTGGTCACGTGGGAGCCGGCGTTCGCGCTCGAGCTGGAGTGGATCCTGTGCGACGCGATCCGCCGCCACTTCGCCCGCGACAACAAGGGCCGCAGCGGCGTGCTGGTCCGCGCCGTGACGCGCGCGCTGCACCAGAAGGACCTGTTCGAGTGGCTGAAGAAGCAGGCGAAGTGGAAGCGCGAAATGCCGGCCGGCGCCGAGCTCGGCCTCACCGCCCAGGACGGCGGGCTGCACGAGGCCGAGGTGCCGCACGCCGGCGACACCGAGATCCTCGCCGCGCTCAAGCACGACGTGCTCGCCGGCGGCTACCGCTTGATCGACTGGCGCGGTTACCGCGGCTACCAGCCCGGCGAGAACGTCGTCGAGCTGTTCGTCATGGGCGCGCTCGTGCCCGAAGCGATCGAGGCCAGCAAGCTGCTGCTCGACCGCGGCGTCTACGCCAACGTCACCGTCGTCACGTCGCCTGACCTCTTGTGCGGCGAACTCGGCCGCAAGACCGGCTTCCAGCACCTGGTGCAGACGCTCGGCGTCAGCGGCCGCTTGCATCTGCGCCCAGCCGGCAAGGGCGCGTCGGGCCCGCTCGGCCCTGGCGACGTCGTCGACCTCGCCGGCCGCCGCGTGCCGATCGTCTCCGTGCACGACGGCGAGATCGGCCTGCTCGACAACCTTGGCTCGCTGGTCGGCGTGCCGCAGGTCGCCAGGGCGGTCGTCAAGTTCAGCAAGTCGGGCACCCCGGCGCACATCTTCCGCTACCACGGCCTGCACGGCGAAGGCATCGCCGAGGCCTGCGGCCAGGCGCTGGCGCAGACGGCGCTCGAAACCGTGCAACTGCACGGCGAGGCGCTCGGCGTGCTGCGGGCCCAGCAAGGCCAGCCGGCCGGCGACTGGCGCGAGTTGTGGCCGAACCCGGCCTGAACCGCGCGACGACCAACGGCGCCGGCCCGGCCGACCGGCGGCCGGCGCGCGCCGAGGGCTGTGACCGCCGGCAGACGCCGCCTAGAACCGGCCACCAGGAAGATCTCTTGCGATGACCGCTTACCCGCCGTTCCCGTCCCGTCGCCCCAGCTCCCTGCCGCTCGTCGTCGCCGGCGCCGCCTTTGCGCTGGCGAGCTACCTCGTGCTGGAGCGCAGCGGCTTCTTCACCCCCGCCCCGGTTGCCGAACCGCGCGCGATCACGCCGCGCGGCGAACTCGCCGGCATGGAGCAGACGTTCGTCGACGTGTTCGCGCGCTGTTCGCCGTCGGTCGCCCACATCAACACGTCGTCGCTGGTGCGCACCGGCGAGGGCCGCGTCGCCAAGCAGCACGGCTCGGGCAGTGGCTTCGTCTGGGACCGCTCGGGCACGGTGGTGACCAACCACCACGTCGTCGAGAACGCGCGCGTGGTGCAGGTCAGCGTCGGCGGGCGCAACTTCCGCGCCGACGTGCTCGCGTCGTCGCCGGCGCACGACCTCGCGGTGCTGCGGCTGCGCGGCGGCGTTGCCGACCTCGTGCCGCTGGCGGTCGGCAGCTCGGCGGACCTCAAGGTCGGCCAGATCGCGATCGCGATCGGCAACCCGTTCGGCTTCGACCAGACGATGACGACCGGCATCGTCAGCGCGCTCGAGCGCAACCTCGAGAAGCCAGACGGCGGGCTGATGCACGGGCTCGTCCAGGTCGACGCCGCGATCAACCCCGGCAACTCCGGCGGCCCGCTGCTCGACTCCGCCGGCCGGCTCGTCGGCGTGACGACGGCGATCTACTCGCCGAGCGGCGCCAGCGCCGGCATCGGCTTCGCGGTCCCGGTCGACCTCGTCAACGAGATCGTGCCCCGGCTGCTCGGCGGCAAGTCGACGACGGCGATCCTCGGCGTGAAGACGCAGTACACCAGCTACCGTCTCGACGGCGACCTCGGCTATCCCTCGGGCGCGATCGTCACCGAGGTCGTCGACGGCTACGGCGCGGCGGCCGCCGGCCTGCGGCCGTTCCGCATCGCGCCGGGCGCGCGCGGCGAGGTCATCGAGCAGTACGGCGACGTGCTGGTCGCCATCGACGGCAAGCCGCTGCGCACGTTCGACGAGTTGCCGCGGCTGCTCGCCGGCCGCAAGCCCGGCGACACGGTCAAGGTCACCGTCGTGCGCGGCCTGCCCGAGAAGCCGCAGCCGGTCGAACTGCCGATCCGGCTGACGGCGCCGGGTGAGAGCGTGCGGTCGGGCTCCTGACGCTCAGCCGCCCATCGCTGCGAGCTTGGCCTCGACCACCTGCTCGCGGGCGTCGAAGCGCGGCAGCCGGACATGCCGAGCCAGCGCCGCGTCGATCGCCGCCGCCGGCGCCAGCCCCACCAGTTCGCTCTCGGCGACCTGCACGCCCTTCTGCGCCGCCAGATCCGCGACCTTGTCGAAGACCGTGCGGATCGACGTGGTCTCGAAGTCGAGCAGGTTCATCGACACCTGCGCGAGCTTCTTGTCATCGAGGAAGAAGCCCATCGCCTGCACCTTCTTGAAGCCGCCGTCCTTCTCGCGCACGGCCTTGGCGATGTCCTTCGCCAGCTGCACGTCCTCGGTCGCGAGGTTGACGTTGTAGGCGATCAGGAACTTGCGCGCGCCGACAGCGACGGCTCCGGCAGTGGGGTGCATGGTCGCTGGACCGAAGTCCGGCGTGAACTCGGGGTCCGCGCCGACGAGCGGCAGCAAGCCTTCGAACTCCTTGTTGCGGAAGTTGCCGAGCACGCGCCGGCTCTCGCGCGCGCAGGCGTCGGCGTACAGGAACACCGGCAGCGAGAGCTCCCGGCCGATGCGCGCGCCGACGGCCTTCGCGGTCGCCACGGCGTCGGCCATCGTCGCGCCGGCGAGCGGCACGAACGGGCAGACGTCCATCGCGCCCATGCGCTTGTGCTCGCCCTTGTGACCGCGCAGGTCGATCGCGGCCATTGCCGCCTTGGCGCCGCGCACCGCGGCGTCGGCGATCGCCGCCGACTCGCCAGCGAGCGTCACGACCGCGCGGTTGTGGCTGGCGTCGAGTTCGGCGCCGAGGCACTTCACGCCCGGCACGGCCGTCATCGCGGCGACGATCGCGTCGATCTTGGCGCGATCGCGGCCTTCGGAGAAGTTGGGAACGAATTCGAGCAGCGGAGCGGCAGCCATGCGTCAGGGGCGACCTTCCTACCCCGCGACGGCGCGCCGATCCAGCGAGCCGCGCGGTTGCGCCACCTGGCTGATTGCCCGATCGTTGTCGGCATGGCCGCAGCAGGCAAACGCACTCTCGACCGGCTGATCTGCCGTCTGGGCGTGTGCTCGCGCCGGCAGGCAGAAGCGGCGATCCGCCAGGGCCGCGTGCAGGTCAATGGCCGCGTCGTGCGCGATCCGCAGACATGGGTCGACGTCGTCCGCGACAAGGTCGTGCTCGACGGCGACGCCGTGCGCGCGCGCGCCAAGGAGCACTGGATGATGCACAAGCCGGTCGGCTACGTCACGACGGCGGCCGACGAGCACGGCCGCGAGACCGTCTACGCGCTGCTGCCCAAGGACCTGACCTGGCTGGCGCCGGTCGGCCGGCTCGACCGCGACTCGTCGGGTCTGCTGCTGTTCACCAACGACCACGACCTCGCGCTCGCCATCCTGCAGCCGACCGGCAAGCTGCCGAAGACCTACGACGTACGCATCAAAGACCACCCGTCCGATGAGGACGTGCGGCGGCTGCGCGAAGGCATCGACCTGCACGACGGCATGACGCTGCCGGCCAAGGTCGACGAGGTCGAACGCAACGACCGTTCGACGGTGCTGCGCTTTGTGCTGACCGAAGGCCGCAACCGGCAGATCCGGCGCATGGTGATGGCGATCGGCTCGCGCGTGTACACGCTGCATCGCACGCAGATCGGCCCGCTCGCGCTTGGCGACCTGCCGGCGGGCGCGTGCCGGCGCCTCACCGACGACGAACTCGCGGCGCTGCGCGCGTCGGTCAGCGGCTTCCGGCCGCCGGCGCCGAAGCGCCGGCGCGGTGACTGACATTGCGCACGACCACCTCGCCGTCCTTCACCGTCATCGCCACCGGGTTGCCGCCGAAGGCGTAGCCGATTGCCTGCCAGCTCGGGACGTCGAGCACGCACAAGTCGGCGCGCTTGCCGGGGTGCAGCGAGCCGACCTCGGCGTCGAGCCGCAGCGAAAACGCCGGGTTGATCGTCGCCGCGGTGATCACCTCCTCGGCGGTCATCTTCATCTGCGTGCACGCGATCGTCTGGATCAGCGTCATCGATTGCGTGTGGCACGAACCGGGGTTGAAGTCGGTGGCGATCGCGACGGCGCAGCCGGCCTCGATCATGCGCCGCGCCGGCGCGTAGTGCGGCTTGGCCAGGAAGAAGATGGTGCCGGGCAGCAGCACGCCGACCGTGTCGCTCGCCGCCATCGCGGCGATGCCGGCGTCGGAGATGCGGCCAAGGTGGTCGGCGGAGTCGGCGCCGAGTGCTACGGCCAGTTCGGCCCCGCCCATCGGCTGGATCTCGTCGGCGTGCATGCGCAGTCGCAGGCCGGCGGCCCGGGCGGCGCGCAGCACGCGCTCGCTCTGCGCGCGGTCGAACACGCCGGGCTCGGCGAACACGTCGCAGGCGTCCGCCAGCGGCGCGAGCCTGGGGATCATCTCGTCGCACAGCAGGCGCACGTACGCTTCGCGATCCTGCCGGAACTCGGGCGGGAACTCGTGCGCGCCGAGGAACGTGCGCGTCGTCTGCAGCGGCACCATGGCGCGCGCCGCCGCCAGCGCGCGCAGGCTCTTCTCCTCGTCGGCGAGCGACAGGCCATAGCCGGTCTTGCACTCGGCGGTGGTCGACCCGTGGGCCAGGAAGCCCCACAGCCGCCGCTCGGTCGCCGCCGTCAGCTCGTCGAGCGGCGTCTCGCGCACGGCGCGCATCGAGCTCAGGATGCCGCCGCCGGCCGCGGCGATCGCCATGTAGTCAGCGCCCGCGCAGCGCATGTGGAACTCGGCTTCGCGCGTCCTGGCGAACACGGGATGCGTGTGGCAGTCGACGAGGCCCGGCAGCACGACGCGGCCGCCGACGTCGACCTCGTCCTTGGCGCGGTAGGCGCGCGCCAGCGCGTCGGTCGCGCCGGTGGCGACGACGCGGCCGCCGCGCACCGCCACGGCGCCGTCGGCGATCACGCCAAGCTGCCGCATCGCCGCGCCGCGCCGCGGCCCAGTCGCCGGCCCGTCGGCGAGCGTGACGAGGTCCTTGCAGTGAACGAACAGGCGGTCGACGGGCTCGGCCATCGCCAAAGGATCGCGCGCCGCGAGGCCGATGCAAGCCGCCGTCAGGCGCTGGCGCACGCCGGCAGCGCCGGCGCCGGCGCTGCGAACGCCGCCGCGGCGCGGTCGAGGACGCGCTTGCGGGCGCGGAAGACGATCATCTTGATCGCCTCGGCGCGCACGGCAAGTCGCGCCGCCAGCTCAGCATAGCGCACGCCTTCGACCTCGACTTGGTGCAGCACGAGCTGCTCGCGCGGCGACAGCGTCGCGTACGCCTGCAGGTAGGCGTGCAGCAGCAACTGGAAGGCCGCGACCATGCTGGCGCATGCTTCCTGGTCGGCGGCGGCGAGATCGGGCTCGCGCAGGCCGACGTCGGCGCGCTCGGCCATCATCTCCGGCGCCTGCAGCGTCAGGTCCAGCGCACGCCGCGACCGGCGCAGGCGGCGACGGATGGCGTTGTCGACAATCGTGGTCGACCACGCCGCGAAGGCGCCGGCCCGGCTGGCCAGGAAGTGCTGCGGGTAGCGGTAGATGTTGACCAGAGCGTCCTGCAGCGCCTCGGCCGGCTCGCACAGGTGTGTGAGGCCAC